>Ga0209092_10000006_pt1 | contig 165707 bp, 151 predicted proteins | sample FraStrMetagenome_FD_187446 | JGI IMG/M metagenome (GOLD analysis project Ga0209092, IMG submission 187446) | Marine eukaryotic phytoplankton communities from Arctic Ocean - Fram Strait ARC3M Metagenome (SPAdes) (version 2) | ecosystem: Environmental > Aquatic > Marine > Oceanic | place: Fram... | reverse complement strand
CGGCTCTTTTTTCGCTCACGGCTCTTTTTTCGCTCACGGCCCTTTTCTCGCTCACGGCTGTTGCTGGCGGACATCTACCCGGCGAGAAAGGTGCGCATGAGCACCATCATCATGATCATGGCAGCATGCATGCCGCGTCTGCAGCAGTGGCCCAAGTTTCATTTATTCAGCCCACCGACGGTCAGGTATTTAAAAGCGGCGAGGTCAAAGTGGTTTTCGGAATCGAAGGTATGTCAGTAGCTCCCGCAGGCACGGATACGCCTAACTCGGGTCATCACCATCTGCTGATCAATGTTGAGCAAATGCCCGATATGACCATGCCATTGCCCGCTTCGGACAGTATTCGGCACTTTGGCAAGGGGCAGACTGAAACAACGTTAAACCTAGCGCCGGGAACCCACCGTCTGCAGCTGTTGCTGGGTAACTATGCGCATATTCCCCACAACCCGCCGGTCATGTCTGACGTCATTGAAATAACGGTTAAGTAGTTGTAGGTTAGACACTAGACCGGATAAGGACTTATCCGGTCTGGTTTGATACGCAGGCGCTAAACATTAACCCATCACTATTTGCCGGTCATCTTGGCAAACTCACCACTCTCAATCAGCGCATTTAAGTCACTGTTGCCGCCGATTAAAACACCGTCTACAAAGATCATTGGAAAAGATGGCCAGCCGGTCCACATCTTTAGGGCATTGCGCCTGTACCACAGAGAAAAGTAACTGCCGTATTCCAAATAGGCGTGCTCGGCACCCAAGGCATCGAGCGTTTTGCGCGCTCTTTTTGGGGCTGGGTTTTGAGCCATGCCGACCACAACAATTTTATTGCTGGCAATCGCCTGCTGAACCTCTAGAACTATATCGAGATTTTTGCCTGCAACAGTCTCCTGTATCGCCGGATGGATTTTTGCACTATCGAGAATATGTCTGCTCATGATCGGTTCCTCTCCTACGCTTATTATTTAAGCTTATTACTTTAATCTTATGATTTTATTTTTTAGGCTTATCATAAACGCCCACTAGCTGCCGACTCAGCGCCAACAGCTGGCCATTGGGGTGATAGACTTTTGCTTCAGTGTGGGCATAGCCATGATCGGCCTGTATCACGTCACAGTGGTAATAGAGGAAATCATCTGCGGCCAGTGTTTCTCTGGGCTGAATAAATTCAACATTCCAGGTGATCGAACTGGTTGGCGCAGGCTGGTGTAACATTGGCATCACAGCTGGCGGCCAGGCATCAATCAGAGCCAATATGGCACTGTCGGAAAATACCTCTGGCGCTTCATTAAAGCGTATCCAACCACTTATAACGGCCTCGCTGCTGCCGCTATAGGGTTTAGCTGTGCTGGTAAAGCGGGTATCTAAATATTCAATAAAGCCAGGCGCTACGCCTTTAATAAAGGGCAGTTTGATGCCGTCTTCGGGGCTATTGGTAAACACCAGCGGCGCTGGGGTCAGGTTAACTCCAGACAGTCGTGCGCGACTAAAGCAGGCGATAATTTGCGTTTTAATCGCGCCGTCTTGCAGCAACTGGCCTTCAATTTGGATTACCGATCGTCCTTCAGAGAGCACTTTGTACTTTAGCTCGCAGGCTTCGCCCTCGACGGCCGCGCCACAAAAATGCACATTAACAGTGCGCAGATCACAATCTTTTAAGCCGGTCTGGGTTTCTATATAGGTCAGTACCATGGCCGCCGCTAGGCCGCCAAAGACGCTGCGTCCCTGAGACCAGGTATTATCAACTGTCACAGTGTTAGTGGTCTTGGCGAGCTCTTCGTAATAGGAGAAATTCATTGTCTGCCTTAGTTAAAATAAATCGCTGAGTGCTTCGTGAAAACAAGCCGGAGACTATAGCACTGTCAGTAAATTAAATAGGGCAATAAGTGACTACTCAGACAGCCACTTTCACGTTAGTATTAAAGGATAAATATAAAATCAAAAAATGCTTAATCGAGCAGTCTGATTTCCCAATAATAAAAAGAGCCGAATCGCCATGAGTCTAAATTTTACCGACAGTCTATCCCTTCCCTGTGGCGCAACAATCCCAAATCGCTTTGCCAAGGCCGCTATGACAGAGGGGCTAGCCAGCGCCGACGGTATACCCGGAATAGCGCTAGAAACACTCTATGGCATTTGGAGTGATGGCGGCTCAGGCATGTTGCTGTCAGGCAATATTCAGATTGATCGTGACCATTTAGAACGTCCGGGTAATGTGGTGATCGACAGCCCACCCAATGCTGAAATGCACGCGGCACTGTCGCGCTGGGCCACTGCGGCAACGCGCAATGGCAACCACTTTTGGGCGCAAATTAGTCATGCAGGTCGGCAGACACAAAAAATTATTAATCCTAATCCAAAGGCTCCTTCTGCAGTGAAGCTGGGTTTGCCCGGGGGGCAGTTTGGCGAGCCGGTGGCTTTAACGATTCCTGAGATTGAAGATATTGTGCGCCGTTTTACTGTCTGCGCGGTGGCGGTAAAAGATGCTGGATTTACCGGTGTTCAGCTCCATGCTGCTCACGGTTACTTACTCTCCCAGTTTCTCAGTCCACGGAGCAACCAGCGCACTGACGATTATGGCGGCAGTCTTGCCAATCGCGCTCGGGCACTATTAGATTCCGTGGCTGCGGTTCGTGCGGCTGTAGGTCCTGATTTCCCCGTAGCGGTGAAACTCAACAGTGCCGATTTCCAGAAGGGCGGCTTTGGTTTTGAAGAGAGCCTGCAGGTTGTTGCCTGGCTCGAGCAAGCCGGCGTTGATCTTATTGAAATATCCGGCGGCACCTATGAGCAACCTAAGCTATTAGGGCTGGAAGGTATGGAAGCGGAAGAAAAGCAGGAGGTGGCGGAATCTACCATGGTACGTGAGGCGTATTTTGTCGACTTTGCCCTAGCCATGCGCAAGCATATTTCGGTACCGCTAATGGTCACGGGCGGCTTTCGTCAGAGTCTGGCCATGCAGCAGGCCCTGGATAGCGGTGGTGCAGATCTGATCGGTCTGGGACGTCCCATGTGTGTAATGACCGATGCACCCAACCAGCTTATTAACGGTTTAGCGGAGTTGCCACGCTATGAGAATGCTCTATCGCTGTTTCCATCATGGCTGGGCTTTTTACAGCGCTGGAAACCTCTGCGGGCGCTGGCAGGCTTTGCCACTCAGTACTGGTTTTACAGTCAGATTGACGCAATCGGTCGCACAGGTTCGGCGAATCCTTCCTTATCTGTTCTCGGGGCGACTAAGCAGACCATGGCACTGCAGAAAAAATTAACCGCTAAGTAATCCTCAGCAGGCGGTGAGCGGCCAGACCTTGAGGTTGTTCATCTTCATTTTTTCGGCATCCACAAGAAAGCGGACCAAAATAAAATAGATATCCAGATCAAAGCGATCATCGCTGGGAGTGGCTGACCGCTGGTCGCTCTCGTTTGGGCCTGCAGTCAAATCGGCACTCATACCTGCGCCTATACTTTGCCGAGCATCAGCTAACTGATAGCCATGATCATAGAGATCTTCGATCAGCGTCAGCTTGGCAATATAACGCCAGTTGTGAACCACATGAAAAGCCACATGTTCCGGCTCCTGCATATCCCGTTCTTCAATCAAAATTGGACCTGGGTAGGGCCACATTTTAAGCTGATAGGTTTTTAGCGCGGCGCTGACACGCTCGTTATAGTTCTCTGGGCTCTCGGCGCCATGACAGGCACCAAAGCACTTTTTAAGTTGCGCGCGGAAACAGGGTTTTTGATTGGTGGCAACACTGGTGGTTGCAGTGGATGATTCCAAGCCAAGCAATTTATGGCAGAGAAAATAATGATCGGCAAGTTTTTCAATTTGCTTTGATGCCTGCCGCGGTGAACGAAATAAACCAAAGCGTTCATCGGCACTGTCACTGTCCAGTTCAACCGCTTCTATAGCAATGCGTTGATAGCCATTGCGGTCCTCGTCGCAGCGATACTGATAGAGTTTTTTAGTTTTTCGCAGCCGGCGGTTATAGAGTGGATACAGCGCCTTAATCTGGTTGCTCTCACGAATTTGTGCGCCTAGGTCACTGGGTGTTTTTTCAAAATCTATATGCGCAAGTTTGTTATTAATCTGCAGGTCTTTGGGGTTGCTGTGATCCTGAGAAAAATGGCTCATTACACGGTTGCGAATATGAATACTTTTGCCAACATAGAGCAGCGCACCATTGGCATCATAAAAATAATAGACCCCAGCTGAGGCAGGTAATTTTTTGATATCGCTGGCTTTTAACAGAGGCGGCAGGGCTGGATTTTTTAGCAGGCTGGCACAGGTGGCACCAATCTCTTCATCGGAAAACAATGCTGAGGATTTAAGAAAAAACCGCTGGATCATCTCGGCGTCGTCCAGAGCCCGGTGACGGTTTTCAATCGGCAACTGAAAGCGCTTAATAATTTGGTCGAGACCGTGGCGTTTAAACTGCGGATAGAGGCTGCGGCTAAATTTTACCGAACACAGGGGCTTGGCGTTATAACTTATGCCGATGCGCTGAAATTCATTTTTTAAAAAGCCGTAGTCAAAGCGCGCATTGTGTGCCACCAGAGTACGGTCATTGAGATAAGTCAGCAGTGTTTCGGCAACTTCAGAGAACAGCGGTGCGCCGCGCAACATGCTGGGTGCTATACCGGTCAGCTTTTGAATAAACGGCGGCAGCACTGTTTCTGGATCGACAAAGGACTGCCAGCGCTCAAGTACTTTGCCTTGCTCGATAACTAGCAGGCCAATTTCAATAATACGATGGTGAGTGGCTTTTCCGCCTGTGGTCTCAAGATCGAGCAAGACCATTTTTTCCGGGAATCCACCCGAAAGAGTCTCGGGTGTTGGGGTCTCGTCATCGAGCCAATTTAGTTGCATTGAATTACTTTTTATTCTGTCACTCAGCGACAAAACCCTTCCAGCTTCTCATGTAATTGACAAAGGTTTCACTTAGCCCTTCGCTGCGCAAGTGCTCTGCTGAGACGGGGTTGCTTACCGGCTGAAAATCCCCATCAGCTTGCATCTTTTTTGGGTAGTCATGGTGCAAAATCGCGGCGCGGCCGAGCAGAACAAAGTCGATGTCGGCAGCCATCGCCTGGCGGATTTCTTCGGGTGTGCGAAGTTTGCCGGCGATACCCAGAGCCACATTGCCGCGCTCTAGCTCAGTGAAATAAGACAGCAGTGTGCGGCCCTTAAACGCTTCCTCTACGGGTTCTTTAAAGACATCCCAGAGTGACATATCGAGAAAGTCGATCTTACCTTCGCTGAGTACGGTTCTTGTGAAGTCGATGATGTCGCCGAGTTCCACATCAAAGCGCTCAGGCGAGAGGCGCAGGCCGAGAATAAAATCACTGCTGCAGCGGGCGCGTATGCCATCGATAATATCGCGAATAAGTCGACCGCGATTTTCCACGCTACCACCATACTGATCTTGGCGTTGATTGATGCTGCCACTTAAGAACTGCGCCAGAATATAACCGTGGGCACCATGAATCTCGACGCCTTCAAAGCCGGCTTTTTCAGCGCGCTCGGCGGCGGTAATAAAATCTTCGCCAAGCTGCTCGACTTCTTCGGTGGTCATGGCGCGAGCGCCATATTCTTCATTATCCGATGGGCACAGCGGTGGCTCGCCAATCAAGTCAGTGGGTGAGCGCATACCGGCGTGATGCAGTTGCACCAAAGAAACACTATCGTGTTCCTTGATGCCCTCAGCAAGACGACTGAGACCCTCGAGATGGTGGTCAGAGAAAATACCCAACTGCCCGGGAAAACCTTGCCCAGCAGCCTGAACGTGCGCAGCACAGGTCATAGTCAGTGAGAAACCGCCGACAGCGCGCTGAGTCAGCCAGTGATATTCATCGTCAGATAGGGTCCCGTCGATATGGCTCTGGGAGTTGGTGAGTGGCGCTAAAATAAAACGGTTTTTTAAGGTTGCGCCAGAGGCCAGTGTGAGTGGCTGGAAAATATCGGTCATAGAATTCTTCTTATTATGCGTAATTTGGCCCCAAGCTTTTAGCTTTGGGGCCGTTAATCGATTGCTGAGTTTATTACTCAGGTTTGCTTGTTGCGCTTGGTCTCCGGTCTTACTCTCCAGGTCTTACTCTCCGGTCCTAAGCTACGGGCTTTCTCTACAGGCTTATTTTACGAGCGTACTCTACAGGCTTACTCGCCAGGTCGATAGCGCCGCAGTAGTTTATCTTTGCGCGACTCAGAATCAAATAGTGGGTCGTGCAAAATTTCGGCTGTGTAGTCTTCGGCCTGATCGGCATAGTGAGGAGACTGAGTGTCCAAGGTGGCCGCGCCAAACTGATGCACGCCACGAATCTTTTGCACCCCTTGAGCGTCCCAAGAGACAAAGTAGTAGAGGCCATCGCCGGCTATATTAGTCTGATAGCCATCTTCCTCCATACCCAGAGCGTAAATGGCCCTCAAGGTATCGGGACCACCGCCTACTGGCAGGTTTAGGTCGCCGCGCACATGGCGGTTAACATCACCCCAGAGTGGATCTATGCGGCCCGTGGCGGCCATTAGCCTGTCGGCACAGGAATAGAGCGCGTCAGCCACATCCGGTGTCGGCTCGCCTTTTTGTTCGGCCAGCCATTCGACACCAATTACACAGGTGGATATAGCCGCGCCGCGGTTTTCGATATCGGTAGAGAGATCCCAGTCGCGAATAACTGCCTGGGCATCTATGTAGGATTGCTGTGCAGAGTCAGCTAAGGGCAGGTTAATAGCGCCCTGTAAAAATCTCACTGCTCGGGAATTGGGGCTGTATTTTTTGTCATGCTTAATCTGTGAGAACTCGTCTTCAGAGATTGGGCTGAGCTCGGCAAACATTTCCAAGCCCCGCACGGCACGATTTGTCATGCGTGTTGGGAAGCCATCTTCCGGCCGATAGTCAGCAATTTTCGGGTTACTGCCTGTAGCGGTGACAAAGAATGGAGACTGATTGGCGCTGTGAATAAAACCGGACTCTGGGTTAATCACCTGAGGCAGTTTGTCGAACGCCATATAGTCCTGCCAGATCAGACTGCTGTCATCGCCAGGTAAATACTGCGACCAATCGTAACCACCCACCCGCACAGGGGTAAGCGAGTTGTGCACAAACATAATATTGCTGTCGCGGTCGGCGTAGACAAAATTAAAGCTCGCAAAGCTGTGAATACGCAGTGCATCGCGCCATTGCTCTAGGTTTTGCGCTTTGTTCATGGCCAGCCACTGTTCCACTTGGCGCATCTTGCCCATGCCGGCATAGCGAATCGCATAGGTGCCATGATCAGTCTGCAATACCGGGCCGTGGATTGAGCGCAGGCCAAGCTCGGAGGTGGTCCAAGGCAGGAAACCCCATAACTTTACGTCTACGCTCAGCTCGGTGACCTCGAGGTCCCGCCATTCACCATCTATGCGATAGCGCAGTGGGTCTTCAGGATCTATATCCAGCACATAGACATCCACCAGATCCGGTTTGTTGACCGTTGCGCCCCAGGCAATATTTTCATTAAAACCGACACCTATGGTGGCGCTGCCAGGAAACAGGCCGCCCATGGCATTCAAACCTTCACCACTTTGAATATGGGCTTCATACCAGGCTACAGGGCCGGTGGTGGGCTGATGGGAGTTGATGGCTAAGCGAGTTGCGCCATCTGTACTATTGAGTGGGGATATAGCCGTGGCATTGGATCCTACCGGCAGGCCGTTATAGATAACCCCGTTAGCGGTGCTGATGGGTTGTTGACGTTCGCTGCTTAAGACTTCCTTTAATACCCCATCAAAACCGTAAAACAGGATATGACGAAACATATAGCCGGCAATAATATCTTTACCGGTCACTGGCAGATCGGCCACGGCTCGTTCGGGGTTCAGGGCAGCATAGTAATTTAAGCCATCGGCATAGGCCTCGATATAGGCGCGAATCTCTGGTGATAGTCCGCTGCTGTAATGCGCATCTATGTCATCCCAGATACCCAGCCACTTGACCAAAAAATCAGTGATCGCCGAATCCGGCCCCTTGGTCTTGGCTGCGGTGCCGCGATAGAAATCGATGGTGTCGTAAACCAGCTCCCAGTTGTCCTCAGCCTGAGCATAGGCAAAGCCAAAAGCGGCATCTACATCGCGTTCGCCAATAACATGGGGCACGCCGCGGATATCCCGCTCAATTACTACATTGTATTTGTCGCCGAGATTTTGATAGTCGGCGGCGGGGAATTTTTCCGCACAGCTGGTGGTCAGCAGTGCAAGGCCGGTTATTAATGCGGCGCTTAGGAATTTTGGAGTCAGTGACATTTTGGGTCCCCTATTATTGTTTTTATTCTTGTTAAGGGTTTACGTTGTTGGTCTGGCCGTCGATCAGTTTGGCTTATTGTGCGCGGTTTTTAGAAGCAGGTATAGGGCGCGCGCAGCGATTCAATTGCGACGCTAGATCTTGCGGTGGAGCGGTGGAGCGGCCGAGCAAGAAGCTAAGCCGCCGCCGCATCAACGCTGGGAATCTCTTCCTCAACATGCAACACAGTACCCACCGGCACGGTGGCCGCCTGCAATGTACTCTGAACCTTGTACTCTAGAGGTAGGGCGGGGATTGTTAGCACGCGCCAAATACTGATGCCGCCAAGCAGCAACAGACAGGAGGCGAGCAGAATAAAAAACGACTGCAAACCAAAGATCTCAAGCCAGAATACCGCGGTTATAGGGCCAGTAACTGAGGTCAGACCAGCGATCAAAATCACTGTGCCACTGGCGGGAATAATCTCTCTTGGGCGCAGGTGATCATTGGTCAGTGCGACGACCAAGGAGTACAGCGATAGTGAGAAGCCCCCAAACAGAAACGTCAGAAAGTAGAGTCTTCCCGAAGCCTGGGTTTCAAAGCTAATAATGATCGCCACCACCACAGCTGCCAAGCAGGAGTAACCTATAACCCAGCGTCGATCCATAGCGTCGGACAGTTTGCCCAGAGGCCAGGGGAAGAGCATGCCACCGGCCATCATCGCAGCCATAAAGTTGGCTACTTCAGCAATACTAAAGCCGAGTTTGGTGGCGTATACCGCCCCCATGCCAAACAGAATGCTCGAGACCCACTGGGAGAGAATAATACCGGTCACACCCATGGGAGTGCGATGCCAGAGGTGGCCGATGCTAACGCGCTCGGTTTCCTCCGGCGGCGGCGTTGCAATCACTGAGAGCAGGATCGGCACAGCGGCAACACTCACCATCACTGAGATTAAGATAAATAGCTCGAAGCCTGCGGGGCTGGCCAGGTTAAGCATAAACTGCCCGGCGCAAATACCGGACAACAGAATGGCAGTGTAAATCGCCAGTATCTGTCCGCGGTTGGTGTTGCTCGAAGCTTGATTGAGCCAGCTCTCGGCGACTACATAAATAGTCGAAAAGGCAAATCCGGTGAGTAGACGCATCAGTGCCCAGGCCCATGGATCAACATAGAGCGCATGAATCAAAATGGTCACAGAGGCCACCGCTGAAAGGGCCGCAAATATGCGAATGTGTCCGACTCGCTCGATCAGTGCTGGTGTGAGGCGCGAACCGATCATAAAACCGGCAAAATAACAGGACATCAGCAGGGCGATTAGGTAGTCATCAAAGCCTTCAATTTCCGCGCGAATACCCAGCAGACTGTTTTGTACGCCCACGGCGAGGCCGATCAGAGCGAGTCCGATAAACAGCGGCCAAAGGTTGATCATAGTCCGTAATGGCATGGGCGAATTTGTCCAATTAAGGTGCGATTGCAATTGGCGCCACAGTACTCCTAAAGTTAAAAAACACAAAGCATCTTTTGCACTAAAATAAGCCTATAATCGCGTTTTTTCTGGCTGCTGACTGCCAGTACAAGAGGACGCTTTTAAACGCGCTTAAGAAATATGTCTGTGGTTGCATTTAGTCTAGTCGAACAACATATCCGCACCTGGCTGCAGAGCTTTATTGTCGAGCTTAATCTGTGTCCATTTGCGCGGCCGTTGATCGCTGATCCGGCACTGCGTATCCATGTTTGTGAGGCTAATAATCTTGAACAACTGCACCATGCATTTCTCTCTGAGCTGGACTTGGTTCAGCAGAGCAGTGAGGGTGAAATTGCCACTAGCCTGTTAGTGATGCCCAACATATTGCAGCGTTTTGAAGACTACCTAGAGTTCCTCGGTGACGCCGAAGCTATGTTGGAAGAGCTGGGGCTTGACCATATGATTCAGCTGGCCAGTTTTCATCCCCAGTACCTGTTTGATGGCGAAGATAAAGACAGCGCCAGCCACTTTAGCAATCGCTCTCCCTATCCGCTGATTCATTTTTTGCGTGAAGAGATGGTCACCGCTGCACTGGACAATGTCGATATGCCGCAGCAGATTCCCGAGCGCAATATTGCCCTGTTAGAAGGCATGGGTCGCGAGACCGTCGCAGCACGCTGGGCGGCCCTAACGGCTGACGAACAAAAATGAAAAATCCTGATGTGATTATTATTGGTGGCGGTGCTGCCGGACTGTTTTGTGCCTTTACCGCTGCCCAGCGGGGCCAGTCTGTTGTAGTTCTCGACAGCAGTAATAAAGTGGGCAAAAAAATCCTGATGTCTGGGGGCGGTCGCTGCAACTTTACTAACCTCGACATTACGCCAGAAAATTATCTCTGTAATAACCCGCACTTCTGTATCTCCGCGCTCAATCGCTACAACCAATGGCAGTTTATCGAGCTGGTGGAGAGCCATGGTATCGCCTACCACGAGCGCAAACATGGCGAGTTGTTTTGCGATGAGTCGGCAAAAGATATTCTCACCATGCTCCTCGATGAATGCCAGCGAGCCGGTGTGGTAATTAAAACCAAATGTGAGATCAAGTCTGTAAAGGCTGTTGATAAAGCGGGTGAAGAGAACCAGAGATATGGCCTGCAAACCTCTGCGGGTCAGTACCAGTGCAGGTCACTGGTTATCGCCACAGGCGGCCTTTCGATCCCCACCATGGGTGCCAGCGGCTTTGGTTATGAGATCGCCGAGCAGTTTGGTTTAAGCCTGCTGCCGCGCACCGCGGGCTTAGTGCCCTTTACCTTTAGTGATGGCATCAAACAGATTTCAGAGACCCTGTCTGGGTTGGCAGTGGATGTGGATATGTCGGCCAATGGCATCAGCTTTCGCGAGAATATGCTCTTTACTCACCGTGGTATCAGCGGTCCTGCAGCCCTACAGTTATCCAGCTATTGGAAGCCGGGGCAGGCTATTGGGGTGAATTTACTCCCAGATAACAATGCTGCGGAGTTACTCCTCGGCTATAAGAAAACCAGTGCCAAGAGTTTGCTGCGCAATCTATTATCTCAGCATCTCTCGAAAGGTTTGGTATTGGCATTGCAGACATTGCACTGGCCCAAGTATGCGGAAACCGCCATGGCAGAAATTCCCGATGCTCAGCTATTGGCCGTGGCTCAACAGCTTGCCGATTGGCAACTAAAACCTGCTGGAACCGAGGGTTATCGCACCGCCGAAGTCACCCTCTGCGGCGTGGACACCGATCAGCTATCGTCAAAAACCATGGAATGTAAAACCCAGCCCGGGCTGTATTTTGTCGGTGAAGTGGTGGATGTGACCGGCCATTTGGGAGGGTATAACTTTCAGTGGGCCTGGGCTTCAGGCTATGCAGCGGGGCAGTACGTCTAGGCATTAACCGCCTAGCGGCGGTTAGCTTTGGCCTTGCGGCGGCGCGCGGCAACCTTTTCCAGGCGCAGTTTCTCGCGCTCTTCTTTCTCGGCTCTCAACACTTCGACCTGTTTCATTTCGAGATCAATAACCGCTGGTGTTTCGAAGGTTATATTACCCAGAGTGCCAGCGCGCAGTTCATTGACAAAGATTGTTGAAACCCGCTCCAGATCTACCTGTCCGCCGCCACGTAGGCAGCCGCGCTGAGCGCCAATAATCTCCAACAGCTCAATCTCACTGCGAGGCAGAGTCTCAAACTTAAAGCGTTTTTGCAGCAATTCAGGGTATTTTTCCAGCAGGAAGTCAGCGGCAAAAAATGCCACATCCTCATAGCTTACTGCGGTATTTTTAATCGCCCCTGTAGTCGCCAATCTATAACTGCCATTGGGATTCTCGATTTTCGGCCACAGAATTCCCGGGGTATCCAACAGCATAATGCCATTGCGCAGATTGATTTTTTGCTGGCCTTTGGTCACTGCAGGTTCATTGCCGGTCTTGGCAATATGGCGCCCGGCAAGGCTATTGATCAGCGATGACTTGCCGACATTGGGAATGCCGGTAACCATCACCAAGGTATTGCGACCCTCTTTCTGGGGGCAGAGCTTATTGATCAGATCAATAACCTGCTTGCTCGGATCAAAGTGCTGCAGATCCAACGCCATAGTCTTGGTGTTGTCCTGCTGTTCATAGTAGTCCTGCCAGACCTGAGTGATTTCAGGGTCGGCAAGATCGCACTTGTTAAGGATCTTGATCGACGGCTTCTCGGTGACCAAGTCCTGAATAAACGGGTTTGAGCTGCTAAAGGGAATTCTTGCGTCGAGCACCTCAATCACCAGATTGACCAATGGTAATGATTCGATCATCTCGTTGCTGGCCTTGCGCATATGGCCGGGGTACCAATGTATCGACATTTAGAGATTCTCTGGTATTTGAACAGCTTGTTCGGTGCCGAGGGCACGGATGGGCGCATTTTCGGGGGCGCGGCGTTTAAAAGCAAACCTTAAGTCAGGCCGCAGTATACAGCAAGGCCCCGCCGCTTCACCTACGACTGCAGCTACAACTCCACCTTTAACTGCAACTTCGCGTAACCGCAGTGTGATCCCAACAGTTGTTCTCGAAGATCCCTAGCACAGCGTCTTAGTAGCCGATGATTTTGAGTGCTATGTAGGGCGCAACAATAAATATCAGAGACAACATTTTGTAATTGGCTAAATATTTAAAGTAGATCAGGGCAAGCTCTTGCTCTGGAATAGCAAACATCTTGCTATGCATTGAGGTGATCGTCGATTTCATTGTCACCAAGGCGATGCTGGCGAAAATTAACATGCCGATATTTAAAATTGAGGCCCATCCGAGTAACTCGGTAAGCTGTGAGACGGTAAACATAATAATATTCCTGTGTTTTGACTCATGTATTTAGCGCCCAACTAGGGCGCATTGGAACTTGATCCTATTGTTGACAGACCAGGTTGCAGGACTTAAGCAAATAGCGCCTTAGCCCGCTTTTCGATTTCTTCCATACTCAGGTCTTCTTTGTGTGTGCCGACAAACCAAATATGGCCAAATGGGTCCTGTAATGTGCCGGTGCGATCGCCATAGAATTGGTCTTCTACCGAATTGATATCTAAGGCTCCGGCATCAATGGCTTGAGCAAATATTGCATCTACATCATCGACATAGAGATGCACAGCGACTGTTGATCCCCCCAGGGTTTCGGGGCTTGGCATGGGGCTCTCTGAACAGGCTTCTGACAGCATTATATGAGAATCACCGATTTTGATCTCTGCATGGGCTATGTCGCCGGTGGGGGTGCTAAGGCGCAGTACTTCGGTTGCGCCAAATGCGAGTTTATAAAATTCGATGGCGTCTTTAGCGCCTGAGATACTGAGGTAGGCCGTGGCGGTGTGATAGCCCTCTGGGGTGGGTTTTGCTGTCATGTTATTACTCCCTTAATAAAAGTGTCCATTTATTCAAGCGATTTCAAGACTGGCTTGAGGTTATTTCTGTTCGACGTTTTTAATGCGACTTTTAATGCGACTTTTAATTCCTTCTCAATGCAATTCCTGCCACTACAACAACTTGATACGAGCCCAGTTAATCTTATTTATAGCCTAGTTTGAATTGAGTATCACGGAGCGAATAGCAAAGCCTATTGGCCCCTGACTGATTAAGAGTAATAGGAATGCGGCATAAGCGAGTAGTGACGCAGCCATGCTGCCCAGGCCTGCGCCTATACCGCCAAAGATTGCTGTTGTAATAAAGAAGCCTAGTCCCTCAGCATTATTGTCGGTGGCAACGCTCAAGCCAAAGATGACGCCAGCGAAACCGCCGAGACCGATGCAACCCTCGCGGATTTTTCGCTCCGGGTCTCGCATGATGTGATTTAAGATATTCACCATAATGGCGCTGATAACGAGACCGATTGCTGCGCCCACTAGGGGTGATACGTCCATCCATGTGGCGTAGTCATAACCGACAACACCTCCGCCGCAGGCGACTAGAAAGGTTGCTATGGGGGGCATGGGTTTGGCGGTTTGCTGCTGAGTGCTTGGGTTCACTTTAGATCTCCTTATCCAGTGATTGGTGCTCTGGGTGTTGGGCGAAGCCTGTAATTGCAGCTGTCGCTTTTCCCTTGCAGTTCCTTTGCTTAAGAATATTACTTAACTATTTCTGGCGACTATAGAGCGCCCAATTACCCTGATCAAGCGGTTCATCTCCAGTGAGACTGAAATGATTTCCCAGTTGATTTGGGTCATTTTGCAGACTTTAGAATTGACTGGTTGTTAGGGGTTTTATAAAGCCCCATTGCCGAGGCTTTCTAATGAGTTTCGTTTTATTGGGAATCCAGTCGATCCAACACTTGCTGCAACTGCGTCGCACTGGGTCGCGTCTTGTAGTCTTCACCTATATAGAACCACTGCACTATGCCCTGGTCGTCGAGTAATATCATAGCGGGATGCGGCAGTTCTTCGTCTTTGCGTATGCCATATAAATCGGTCACTGCAAGATCGGCGTCAGAGAGGAACTGATAGGGGCGGTCCATGCGCTCGGCCATTTTCTGCATGCCGGTGGCATCGTCTGGGCTAATCGCCAGCACTTGATAGCCGCGTTTCTCAAGCTCTGGCAGCATGATTTGAATATCTTGCAGATGCCCAACACAGAATGGGCACCAGTGGCCGCGATAGAAAATCATTAGAACCTTGTTTCCGCGCAGCTGAGACAGCTTTACCCAATCGTCATTCAGAGATTGCAGAGAAAAATCGGGGGCTGGCAGGCCTACTTCTAATGTCGCGCTGGCAACATCGCTATATCCGGCCTCTGCGATAATCGCGGTTTCCGATACTGGATCATTGTCACAGGCGGCGAGCAGTGCAACGGCGCACAGCAGGTGTAAATAGGTTTTTATTTTCACAATATCTATCCTTGTGTTGGTTAATGAGTCTTGCTCCTTAAAGGAGAGGCAGATCTTTGCAGTGATTTTAGTCAATGGGCTGAGGGCTAGCTTATCTGTTGTAGCCCAATAGATGCAAAGCAATACTCTATTTAGGCGATATAGCTTCTATGGAGGGTGATACACTTTGCCACTGTCATCAAGCGTGAACCCGCTACAAACATGAAAGACTGTAACCAATGTGGAAAGTGCTGCATCAAATACGGCGACGGCGCGCTCTCGGCAACCGCGGCCGAAATCGATATGTGGGAGCTGTTTGAGCCGCATATTTACCAATACGTAAAAGATAATGAAATTTGGTTTTCTCCAGATACTGGCGTACAGCTGACTCGCTGCCCTTTTCTTGAGATTGAACCCGGTCAGGGTAAAGAAAAATATACCTGCTCTATCTACCAAAGCAGACCTGAAGACTGCAGGCACTATCCAAGCAATATTGCGGAAATGGTTCGAGATGAATGCGAAATGATTGAGGTTAAAGACTTGGCTGACGTTAAAAAGGCGCAATCTACATTGGATGACTTAATGGAAGATAGCCGGCCAAGAAGGCGGTAAAGCGTTTAGACTTGGAACGGCTGATAGCCGTCCCAAGCCCTGACTTGCATAGGTGTTGCAACTATTTCAGGACTAGCCATAGAGCATGCAATATGCCCGGCACATAGAAAAAAAGGCAGAGCACGATATTTATAAGAAGATCCTTACCTGCACCGTTGTTAAGAAATACCGCTACTGGTGGTAGTAGGATTGCCAGAATTACCAATAGTGTTTTGTTCATATCAAGATACCTCCGTCAGTGATCGGTTGCCAAATTTTGTACTGGTTGAATGCAACCAAAGAGTCTGTTTGTGAGGTCGCCCGCTGACCTCATTATTATCGGACGTTTAATTGATAGATCATTTTTGGGTTTAAAGCCTAATAAAACGGTTATTGCCATGCGTAACAAATCGTCTTTTAGGCGTTGTTGAATCTGGCGAGGTGCAAAACTGCTCTACCAAGCTAAAATAAATCAAAAAGATACTGATGCCCTGAGAATAACTATTACAGAGTATCCATCAGTATTCCTTGGTTCACATGGGGTGTACATTCTTGTACGCGATATTTAACAAGGAACTATAGGTTCCTACTCGACGGGCATCAATACCGTTGGTCGGTTTCCGTGCTAGCGCAACTTCTCCGGCGTAAAACTCAAATTCTTTTCACCCGAATCCCAAGTCACCTCCCCATCCTGCAAGCTAATCTGCACATCCATATTCCGCTGCACAAGCTTGGATAGAGCTTCAGTAGTCTCTGTGTCTATATGAAAAACACTAATATTCTTAAACCGTGCAAGAGGAGCTTCCATCTGCTTCCACCACATCTCGGCGGAGCCGCTGCCATAGGTGTAAACAATCACTTGCTGCGATCGTCCACTGGCTTTCTTAAGGCGTTTTTCACTGGGCAGGCCCAGTTCAATCCAGAGTTCGATATCGTCGCTCAGGCTTTTTTGCCAGAGGTCCGGTTCGTCGTCGGTGCTAAGGCCTTTGGTGAAGGTTAGGCTTTCGCTGGCTTGGAGGGCGAAAACTAGAAGACGAACCATTAGGCGTTCGTCTGTTTCGGAGGGATGTTGCGCTAAGGTGAGGCTGTGCTGTTGGTAGTAGTGGCGGTCCATATCGATGACATTAAGTTCTGCTTTGCAGATGCGTGCGCTGAGTGCCATGTGGACCTGACCTTTTACCTAATGGGTGAGCGCGCCAGTGTAGCCTAAGTCTGTGGTGATTGGTGGACTGTGATTGGCTGTTAGAAGCCGTCGTCTTCCTGGGTCACTTGGACACTGACATAGTCGCCTTGGACCTCGGTTTGAATCAGTATGGGGCGGCAGCAGACGGAGCAGTCTTCGGTGTAGAGTTGTGACTCTGAGGGGTCCACGAGGACCGTGATGCTCTCCCAACAGAAGGGGCAGGTGATCTGTTCTTCGTGGAGTTGAAAGTGCATAACTGATCCTATTGGTGCCTACTAATTAGTCTAGATCTTTGAGCGGATGCTGCTCCTCTGACCAGGGGCTGCTGAAAAACGGCTCGACCATATCGCGGGTAATATCTTCTATACGGGCTGGCTTCCAGATTGGCGCATGGTCTTTGTCGACGGCCAGTGCGCGGATACCCTCTACGGTTTCACTGCTGGTGCCGCTGCGGCCCAAATGCTCTGTGTGGAAGCAGTGGTGGACTATATTGCGCTCCATGCGCAGGTCGTCGGCCATGGTGAGTTGGCGGCCGCGACGGATCTGTTCGAGGCTCACATGCAACATAAGCGGTGACCGTTGACGCAGGCAGGCCAATGTCTTTGATGCCCATTCGCCGTCCGCTTGTTCTAGGGCGTTGATCATGTCCATTACTGTGGGTAGTGCAAAAATGCTGTCGATCTGTGGGTCTTGCCATGCGGGTGCGGTGACCGGTGAGGGTAGGCTGACGAGATCAGAGAGTTGCTCGAAGCGCTCTATGGCGCTGAGCTCGGTGTTGGCGGTGAGGCTGTCCCAGAGATCGGGCATGGAGTCGCTGGCGACTAGGCCGTCGGCAAGATCTGCTGCAAGGGCGTCGCCGCCGACTAGCATCTGTCCTGTTAGGGCAAGGTATTCACCTAGGTGACCGGGACAGCGGCTTAGGAAAAAACCGCCGCCGACATCGGGGAAGAGGCCGATATTGGTCTCTGGCATGGCCATCTTGGTGCGCTCGCTAACGATTCGCAGGTCGGCGCCCTGTGCCAGGCCCATGCCGCCTCCCATAATCACGCCGTCCATAAAGGCGACGTAGGGTTTTGGGTAGCTGTAGAGTAAATTATTAAGACTGTATTCCGCCGTGAAAAACGCTTCTAGGGCAGGGTCTTCGGCGATGGCGGCATCGTGAAAAAAGCGGATATCACCACCGGCACAGAAGGCGCCAAATACGCCGCGTTTGTTGCTGCCGCGGATGGCGACGACGTCTACGCTGGCATCGTCGCGAAAGTCTGTGAACACTGCGGTGAGGTCGATAACCATCTGCAGTGACAGGGCATTTAAGGCTTCGGGGCGGTCTAGGGTGATAAGGCCGACGCCGGCAACGATCTCGCTTTGAATTTGGCTCAAGGGGTAATTCTCCTGGCGGTGCTTTTGATGACAATATTAATAACGCTATTAATCACACTATTGATAACGCTATGTATTAAAAGTATTGGCAAGCAGCAAAAAACAAAACCGCCCAACAGTGGCCTATTGAGCGGCTAGATATATATAGCAGTAGCTAGTTTAAACGGTTGTGAAATCTGCAGCTAGCGCTGTTTTGATTCCCACCCTATGGATTTTTTAGATTGACAGCAGGGGAGCTGATTGCAATCTTTTGAGATTGGCACTGCCGGTTAAAAACATCGCCCAGCGCAGTTGTTCACGAAAGATTTCAATCTTTTCAATTACCGCGTCTGTGGATTCCAGCGCGGGCTGCAAAAACGGCTGTGCCATGGCGCTCATATTGGCACCGAGTCGCAGGCTGCGAGCTATATCCAGTCCATCTCGAAGTCCACCGGAGGCAATCAGGCCAAGCTGACTGGATTGGCTGCGCACCTGGGGAATCAGTTGCGCAGTGTCCATGCCCCAGTCGATAAAAGGCGCGGCGATCTGCTGTTCGCGCGTTTGTTGGATGCGCGCACTTTCGATGCTGGCCCAGCTGGTGCCGCCGCGACCGGCGATTTCAATCCAGCTGACACCCACATCAATTAGGCGCTGAGCAGAGCTTGGACCAATACCTGAGCCCACTTCTTTGATAATCACTGGCACACTCAGGGTGGCGCAGCATTCTTCGATGGCGGCGAGCACACCACGCCAATCGCGATCGCCGTCAGGTTGCACTAGCTCTTGTAGAGGATTGAGATGGATAATCATGGCATTGGCTTCGATGCTGTCCACCGCGCGCTGGGCTAATTCGACGCCATGTTGCTGCAGTTGAGTGCCGCCAAGATTGCCCAACAGTATCGCCTTGGGTGCCCAGCGGCGCACATCTTGGGCAAGTCCATCTTGCAATGCGGCGCGCTGCGATCCCACTGCCATAGGAATCTGCGCTTGCTCGGCAGCTTCCGCGAGATGACGGTTGATAGATTCGCCATGCTCACAGCCGCCGGTCATGGCGCCAATAATCAGTGGAGCCGAACAGTATTGGTTGAGAAATATCGCCGAACAGTCCACTTCGCTCACTAGTAGTTCTGGCAGGGCATTGTGTTCGAATTGAATTCGATCAAAGCCGGCACTTAAAGCCCCTTGGTGCTCGGCTTGCAGCGCCAAATTAATATGGTCAGCTTTGCGTTGGCTTATCTCAGTCATGTTGCTGGTCTTCTTGTTGTTGCCCGTGAATAAAATCAACCAGCACCATATGGGGCACTGTGAGTGCGGCGAGGCCAATAAAGGTCAGCTGTAAAAGCGCCGGAGTTATAGCTGTTACGGATGCCGAGGCGGTGTCGGTCTGCAAGACAAAATAAACTCCTGCGGCAGCGTAGGCCAGCAGGCTATAAATTAGCGTTTCATTGGCGCTGCGGCGGCGATCTGCCTGGGCAATATTGCGCCAGATACGCTGCATATGGCTGCGACTGTGCCAGAGACAAAAATACAGTGCAAAGCTGACTAGAGGCGGCAGCAGATAAGCCAGTGCAATCAATACTGACAGGCTGAGCAGTGACTTGCGCCAGCGCGGTTGGTAAACGCTGTAGATAACATAGGCGAATAGGCAGGCAGCCCAGGGCAGTCGCAACTGATTAATTTGCTTGACTAGCCAGAGGCTGCTTTCGGTCCCTACCAAGGCTGCAAACAGCGGCTCTACCGAGCTACTTTGCAAAACCGGTATAGCGATCACCACTAGGCCGCCGTGAGCAATCAGCGGCACCCAAGCGTCTTTTGACGAGGGCGGGCTTATATGCCGAATATCGCTGCTGCCAAAGTGCAGCGCTGAGATGACCAGAAAAAATATTAGGCTGGGCAGCGGATACAACCACCAGAGGCCGGCAACGCTGGCAGCCAACAGCAAATACAAAATATGAAACAGCATCCATGGCAGTGTGCCGCTGGGCCAGCCGACGCGTCGCGCTACTGCGCCATCGAGACCGCCGTGGGGCACGCCGATTATTAGAATCGCCGCAATCGCTATAAGCGATGCATTGGATAAGAGAGCTAAGTCAGGCACTTTTATGCTGCCCCAGTAACTGCTTTGAAACCTGTTTGGCACTTTGTTTTACCGTCTCTTTTAAAAACGGCAACTTAGGCATGGCGGCTATCACCCTCAGCCAATCACCTGTTGTGGCCTGGCCGAGCATAAAGCGCGCAAATTCATCGCCATTTAAGGCCTTAGCCATATCCATATACAACGACACGGCGAGATCGGGACGGCTCAGTAGCACGCCATTAAAAATACTATCCATCGCGGTAAGGCGGCTGGAAATAGGGGTGGGAACGGCCATGTTGCCCTGAGCAATGCCTGCAGCCAGTTGGCTTATCTGCTGCTGAATATGCTGAAAGGCGTAACCTGAAGAACGCCGTACCGCGCCGCTCGCTGCGCCAATCGTGGCGATTAGTGGCTGTGGCCCCAAAGATTCTGAGGATTCTGAGGATTCTGAGGATTCTGATGACATTGGAGATGCCGCAATATCCGGATCGGTCTCGATTGTATCCATGGGAATCACACCCATTTCCTCACAGAGAAATTCTCCAATTTCAATATTATTGTCTCGCAACCAACCTTTGATGGCATCACGATACCAGTCTTGGGTTTCCATTCGGCCTGAAATCAATGTTGATTCAATCAGCAGGTGATGGTCCGAGAAGGGCAGGGCATAAATAAAGTGTAATCCCCGTGACTGATCGACGCGGAAGTCCATCAGGGTGGCCATATCAGGGTCTTTGATGGGCTCTTTGGTCGTGATCTGCCAGCCGAGAAAGTGTTGCCGCAAGGTGCTGTAGCCAATTTTAGGCGGGCGACTGTCATAGACGGTCTTGGCGCTATAGCGACCCTGCTCGGTTTCGATAATGGTTTCGGACTGCTGGGGGTGCAGAGCTTTAACCGAGTCTTCAATTAAGCTTACAGGTTCGCATAACTGTGCGGCACGGTCGAGTAGATAATCTGCTGAGCTAAGGCTGAGGTAATTGTATTGATTACTACTATGGACCACTCGGCGAGTTTCATCGACCAGTTGCCAGCGACGCCAGCGACCTTTAGTGGAATGGGCTAATTGCTCAGCTTGTTGATCCAGAGCCCAGAGTCCCCAGCTACAGTCACGCTGTTGTACGGTCTGAGGTTCAATCACTACTGTGCTCGGCGGGTTATCTTGAGCTGCAAGCTGCGCTGCCAGGGTTAGCCCAGCATTGCCGCCGCCAATAATGGCGATATCAAACTCAGTCGACACCGGCTAATCCCTTTAAATCTTTGTGCAGATTGGCCTGATGCTCCGGTACTCTCTTTGGGCTCAGACCGGACAAGAGGTCAATCACGCTAGTGATACTTAGGCGCGCTTTAGTAATCTTGTTCACCACAGTGCGGCCACGCCACCACTGCAGTCCGCCGCGCTTAAGCTGGTGGCCAATCTGACCGTAAACTCGCAACGCGACAATAATTGAGAATCTGCTGCGCCAGGGCAATAAATGAATGCCAATCAGGGCGCTGGCGTAATAGCGATCCGCCAACTCTAATAGCTGATTGATGCCAGCGGCTACTGGCAGGTGACAGTCATTGGCCGCCATAGCAATAGTCTCTGGGCTAAGTGGCGCATCAAACCAATTGGCAGGCAGATAGCGACGATCCATCTTGGCATCTTCGAGCACATCACGCGCAATATTGGTGAGCTGCATGGCAACGCCCAAATCAATGGCAAAGCTATCGGCACGAGGGTGTTGGCAATTGAGTACCCGGCACATCATCAGCCCGACGGTGCCCGCTACGGCATGGCAGTAGCGCAGCAGTTCGCCCTCGGTTTCAAGTGCAGTGGGATGTTGGTCTCTGAGCATACCGTCGAGCAGTTCACCGGCGGCTTTGAGGGGAATGTTGGCTTCTCCCGCCAGAGCGATAAAAGCCTCGAGCTCGGGAATGGTTGCAATTGCAGGGTGTTGAGGGTCGATTAATCCGGCGCGAATATCTTCCAGAGAGTCGAGCCTGTCGGGCAGGTCGCCATCGGCTAGATCATCGACAAAGCGGCAAAATTGATAGAGACGTGCGGCGCGATCTGCCAACTCCGAGCCGAGAAACAGGCTGGCCCAATAGAACGATTTACCGTTTCGGGCGAGAACCTGCTTGGCCTGGGAGTTTTGCATGGATTATCCGCCGGAACCCACCTCGACCCCGGTCAAGAGCTCTTCAACCACTTTGGCTGAGCTGACCACGCCCGGCAGTCCGGCGCCCGGGTGAGTGCCGGCGCCGACAAAGTAAAGGTTGGAGATAGCGCGGTCGCGGTTATGAAAACGAAACCAAGCGGACTGTGTGAGGCGTGGTTCAATGGAGAAGCCGGCACCGTGCATGGAGCGATAATCCTTGGCGAAATCTTCTGGGGTCATCCAAAACACTTCTTCGATCACTGAGGACAGCTCTGGCAATATGGTTTCTTCCAGAGACTGCACAATTCGGTCGCACAGCTTTGGTCCTTCAGTTTCCCAGTTAACATCGCCGAGCAAATTCGGCACTGGGCAGAGCACGTAAAAAGATTCACAGCCCTCTGGCGCAAAGCTTGTGTCCGTGGCCGTGGGTCTATGTACATAGAGTGAATAGTCTTCACTCATGGTTTTGTGATCGAAGATCTCGGTGAGCAATTCCTTAAATCGTGGTCCCATCCAAATGCTGTGGTGCGCCACATCGGGATAGAGTTTACGAGTACCGAAATAGAGCACATAGAGGCCCATGGAATACTGTTTTTTGATGGTCGGCAGGCTGAAGGTTTTTTTCGCCGGCAGCAGATGTTTGTAGCAGGTCTCGGGATCGCCGCCAAACACAACAATGTCAGCGTTTAAGGTTTCCCCTGAATTCATACGCACGCCGGTGGCGCGTTTGCCGTCGAGGATAATCTCATCAACATCGGCACCCATTTGGAGTTTGATGCCTTGACGCTCCATCAACTTGCCTAATTCTTCCACTAGTTTGCCGGTACCGCCCATACAAAAGAACACACCCCAGCGCCGCTCGAGATAGTGAATCAATGTGTAGATTGCCGTGGTTTTAAAGGGATTGCCACCGACTAATAGGGGGTGAATGGAAAACGCCTGACGAATCAGCGGATGCATGAGGTGGCTGTTAACCATTTGCGACACGCTGCGATAGCACTTCAGCATCAGCAGTGCGGGAATCTGTTTGACCATATCCCAGACCCGAGTAAAAGGGCGGTGCACCAGCTCTTTAAAACCTACATCGTAGACCCGCTTTGATTTTTCCAGCAGCTTTAGATAGCCATCGGCGTCATCTGGGTTAAAACGGCGGATTTCAGTGAGGGTATCTTCAATCGAGGCACGGTAATCGAACTGGCTGCCGTCGGCAAAGTGAAAGCGGTAAAAGGGATCTAGGGGGACAAACTCAAGATGATCTTCGAGTTTTTCATCGAATAATTCATAGAGTTCGTCAAACAAAAAAGGTGCGGTGATAACGGTTGGGCCGGCATCGTGTCGGTAACCGCCTCGCTCAAAAACCTGGGCGCGACCGCCAAGGCTTTGTAAACGTTCTAATAAGGTGACTTCGTAGCCGAGTTTGCGCAATCTCAATGCTGTGGCTATTCCGGCAAATCCTGCTCCTATGACTACTGCTCTTTGAGCGTCCTGCTGTGCGGTTTGTGTCAAGCGATGTGCCCTTGGTGTTTGATGATATGAGTGTTGGTGGTCATTTTTTTAACTGAGGCGACTAGGCCGGCGGTAACCGACTGCAGTTGCGGCGGCACGGATAAAACCAGCAGTTCCGCTTGCAGCAACCAGTAATCAACCGATTGGTTAGCCTGCAAAATTACATCACTAGTGGCAATACGTTTCTGCCAGTGACTCAGTTTACTCAGGTCATCAGACTGATACCAGAGATTGAAGTCATCGGCGCTTGGGCCCTGTTGAGCGAAAAGGCTAACCACTAAATTGGGTTTGCGACCATCGAGATCGCTGGAGCGACGAGTTGAGGGAATAATATCGTCGATATCGTTGCGACCCTGATAGGCAAGGCCACAGTATCCGACCAGTTTTTCAAGGGATTGCAGTTCTGCATTGAGCTTTTCATTTTGCTCAGCATTTAAGCCTGCGGCAATGGCGGCACCTTTGATGGGTGCAATTAGGAGTGGCGCGGTTTTACCTTTGGCAATGCGTTGCCAGTCGTCTAAATTGGCGCACTCTCGCTGGGTAATATCAGAAATTTGACCGCTGCAAGTCTCTTGCATCGCCTGAGCTAACAAGGTCACCAGCTTGCCTCCATAAAGGGCATTTCTGGCACCGAGCTCAAAGGCTTTAGCCACCATCCAGTCGCCGAGGCAGAGTGCCATATCAGCACCAAAATGCTGATGAATACTCTCTTGACCGCGTCTATGAGTGCTGGCATCACTGATATCATCGTGTATCAGCGAGGCATTGTGCAGCAGCTCGCAAGCCGCAGCCCAATGAAGATTATCTTGTGTATTTAGACCCAGTGATACGCCACTGGTCAGCGCAAGTTGCGCACGAAAAGATTTGCCTGGATTTTTAAAGTGGTAGCGAGCGGCTGGTGCAAGTGTGCTCTGTGCATCTGGCATTTCACGCTTATAGAGAAGCTCTAATTCTGCTAACCCGTTTAATCCGAGTGACTGGTTTGTCGAAATATTTTTAAACTTTGCTGGGGACATTGTGCGTACCCTTATAATTTTTATATGCCGTTACTTATCATGTAACTTTAGTTTGTTGCTTTTGTGCTGTATCTGCCGTTGGAGAAAGAATGTGGCAGAGAGAGAAAGAGCCAGCAGAGCTGGCCCTTTCACATTCACTACTGTTTCAGATTACTCTGAATCAGCTACTGCTGCTGCCCAGATAACGACACCGAAGGCAATCTTGTTCCAGAAGTCAGCTACGTTATAAATAACGTTCAGCATAACTGGATCTTGGCTTCCCATAAAGTAGCCGAAGAAGTAACCCAATGGGTAGATTGACCAACCGACAGTGACCAACAGAGTCATAGTCTTATAGGCTTTTTGGACGTTAGCATTGGCTAGACCAGCATTGATCTGGCTCGCTTCACCTTTGAAGATTTCCCAGATGATGTAGAACCAAGCTGCCATTGATGGGATAAAGGCCATCTTCGCATCCATCCAACCAGCTTCACCAGCATAGCCGAAGCCAAGCATAGCGATTGAACCGATCAGTAAGCGCCAGAAAACACCGGCTGGTACTTTAGTCACTGCAGACAGAATCAAGTAAAACTCGATCATCAACAATGGCACAGTCAGCAACCAATCGATATAGCGGAAGACTGTTGGAGAAGTACCAGTTGATACCCATACATCGCGCATATAGAAATAGTGCACTGCAGCGATCAGAGTAACCAAACCAGATACTGTCAGAGAAGTCTTCCACTTGCCCGCGACACGATCGCGCTCAATAAAGAAGAATGCTGTGGCAGCAACCAGGGCCATAGAAATCAGCCAAAAGGAAATGCCAACGGGATCGCTGGCGGTTAAGTTGTTTGTCATGTGTAACCCCTACAGTTAGATATTATTTTTATTATGGGCGTAGCATGCTTTCTTATTATGCGGAGAACAAGCTGTGCCCCATGTGCGAACTTACTTTTTCTATGAAAAGAATAATTTGCGATAGCGAATGTATCGCTATTTCTAAAAAAGTGCAAATTTCTGGTTCTCAATAAGAAATACGCCGAAACCTAAGTTTGGGCCTATAATCGACTCATAATAAAAAAAGAGAATCCAATGCTTCGAATGACTTCTTATATACACACATTTTTTGCTCTGTTACTTTTCCCGATAATCGCTTTCGCGGAGCACCATGGTGAGCCCGGCAGAATAGTGCCGATCGATTCCTCAGCTGAGTATCCGCAGCAGCAGTGGCGCGTTAAAAGCCCCTCAGACTTGGGTATTACGGAGGAAAAAATCAATCATTTATTCGATTTGTCTTTTGCCGATTCCGCTACTCAGGCGGTGGTATTGATTAAAGATGGCTTTCTTGTCGGTGAACGTTACGCCGCGGGCTTTGATAAAAGTTCCTATGGAACATCTTGGTCAATGGCGAAAAGCTTTTATGCCTCACTTATCGGTATATCTATTGATCGTGGCGAAATTGCCAGCCTTGACGACAAGGTGGCAGTGTATCTCGACTATTTTGATGACCAGCGTGCTGAGATTAGTATTCGTGATTTGTTGGATATGACCAGTGGTCTAGAAATGCCGGATCACGAGCATGAAAAAATGTTTTTTGCCAGCGATCACCTAGCCTATGCTCGAGCTGTGGGTTTTGAAAAGCCGGCTCAAGAAAAATTTGAATACAATAATGTTAACTCAATGCTTTTGGCCGAAATTCTCGAAAATGCCACCGGCCAGAAAGCCGATGTACTCTTAAAAGAACGGGTATTCGATAAAATAGGTTTGACTGATGCCACATTGTGGCGCGACAGTGCCGGCAATCCATTAACCTATTGCTGTGTGGATACCACGGCCCGCCAGTATTCCCGCTTTGGTTTGTTGTTTGCTCGCAGTGGTAATTGGAATGGCGAACAAATTATTTCTGAAGACTATGTAAATCAAACCTTTTCGGAGGTCTGGACTGGTTTAGAAAGCTCGACCATACAGCAGGACCGCGGTTATTCATTACACTGGTGGATTTCAAGTCATGATGAGGAAGCGGTGATTTTTAATGCCAGTGGGAAATTCGGCCAGTATATTTTCGTCGACAGAGAAAATGACATTGTCTTTACGCGGATTACCAAATATCACCCCACTGGTGGCTCGGTTCAAGACTGGGGAAAGCTGAGTTATGTTAACTGGCTAGGCTCTGTGGATTTCCGTCGCAAGGCTGCAGAGGTACTTGATGCCTTGGGCATAATCGAACTCAATAATGCGATAAAAACCCCAGTGACCTATGACGATGGCACTTCGAAAGAATTTTTCGAAAATTACCAAATCATTATAGAGAGTCTGGTGGAAATCTCTCGGCAGTAGTACCATGACTTTTCGGTTCAGGCGTAAAACCTTCCTGAGATGCCTTTTTCGCATGATGCAGATAATCAACAAAGGTCCAGTAAAAATGACAAGATTTTTCTATTTAGCGTCGGTTGTGGGTTTATGTATTTTGACGGGTTGCAGCGCGCCGGTGAGCACTATGCAATCTGACGGCGAAGACGGCGGTGCTGGTGAAGCCGTTGTTGCCAACTCATTTTCTGATATTCCGATTGCTGCGAATGATGCAATTGATGTGGAAAAGTCACTGCTGATTAATTCTGGAGACTACTGGTTAGGGCGAGCAGTACTGCGCTCCTCGCTGGATAGCAATGCGGCGTTCGAGTACTACCAGTCAAGTATGCCGCAGTACGATTGGACCAGTATTACTACGGTGCAGTCGAAGGTATCAGTGCTAAGCTTTCAGAAGGCGTCCCGTGTCGCCACGGTGCAGATTGATGGTGCCGGTACGCGCGGAAGCTATATTGTGATTACGGTGTCACCCAGAGTGGAAATTCGTTAAAGATCATTTAAATTTTCCAGATAGAAGTCGGCTCTTGCTAGAAGGGCCTGCCTGACCTCAGAGTCCATTTTATCCCAAGTGCGATAGGCCATAGCGGTACGCGGGTTTCTTGAAAAGCGCTCGCTATGACGCTGCATAAAGTGCCAATAAAGACTATTAAAGGGACAGGCATCTTCAGTAAATCGCTCTTTGACACTGTAATGACAGTCTTTGCAGTAGTCGCTCATTTTATTGATATAGCTGCCACTGGCGGCATAGGGTTTGGTGGCGATTAAGCCGCCATCGGCGAATTGACTCATGCCTCGCGTATTGGGCATCTCAACCCATTCGATCGCATCTATATAGATGCCCAGATACCACTGATCCACTTGGTCTGGGTCTATACCCGCTAGCATGGCAAAATTACCAGTGACCATTAGACGCTGAATATGATGTGCATAGGCGTACTCCAAAGACTGATCTATCGCCTGTTTCATGCAGGCCATTTTGGTCTCACCAGTCCAAAAATAGTCGGGCAGATCGCGCTCGGCGCCGAAACTATTGCCCTTCGCATAATCGGGCATATTGACCCAATAGACGGCGCGAACATATTCACGCCAGCCGAGTATTTGACGGACAAACCCTTCCACTTGCGCCAGATCCACACCGCTGTCGGTCTCGGAAAAGCGCTTAAGCGCCGCATCAATTACCTGCATGGGATGGAGGATTTTGCAGTTTAGGGCAAAGGAGATACGTGAGTGATAGAGGCTCCAGCGAGATTCACCATGCTGGGTCATAGCATCTTGAAAACGGCCAAAGTTTGGCAGGCAGTATTCACAGAAAAAATCCAAGAGCTGCAATGACTGTTGACGATTAACCGGCCATAACAGCTCCTCCGTGCCGCTTCCCAGCGTATCTATTTTGTGCTTTTTAATGCGTTCTAAATAGCTGCCCACTGGGTTGGCAAACATCAGCGGTTGGGGAACCATTTGGATATCTGCAGCTTTTAATTTATTGCGGTTTTCGCCATCGAAATTCCAGCGCTCGCCAAGGGGCTCAGCACCGTCCATTAATATATCAAAGCGTTTGCGCAGCTTGCGATAAAAGGATTCCATGCGATTGTGTTTGCCGACCTTGATGTAGCTGGCTAGCTCATCATGGGTGAGTAAAAAATGTTCACTCTCCCAGCAGGTGACGGGAATACCTAGATCTAAATTCTGAAGTTGTTCGGCGAGACGATATTCATCGGGCTGTTGATATTCAAATTGTTCAATACCCTGTTCTGCACAGATGGCAGCAATCAATGTATTGAGATCGGCGAACTCCGCAGTGTCGTCCAGTGTTAGATGCTTTACTTGGTGTCCCGCTGCGCTCAGAGCGTTGGCGAAGCTTTCGATTGCGGCAAAAAACGCACAGACTTTTTGGACATGATGGCGCACGTAGGATGCTTCCTGATGCAGTTCGGCAATTAAATAGAGTACGCCGTCATCTTGCTCTCTATACCAAGAGTGGCTGGCATTGAGTTGGTCGCCGAGAATAAGTCGTAGGCTATGATATTTTTTCATAATTGCAGCTGCTTCTTTTTTAATTTTTTATTTATAAATGAATTGTTTTTACTATTGCCGTATCAGAATTCTAGATTGGCCAGTCTGCAGCATCCACTGAATCTAAAGGTTGCAGCGTTTGCTTTCCCGCCCAGCGCTGCACAAATTGGTTTTTTGGATCATAGATCTGCGCCTGTTTTTTCAAATCAAAACGGCGGTGACCGCGGGTGTCGGCTCCCACTCCCGCCAGATACTGCCAGTTACCCCAGTTGGACGCGACATCGTAGTCGACCAATTGCTGTTCCATATAGGCAGCGCCGTGACGCCAGTCCAAGCCCAACTCATGGACAAAACAGCTGGCCACCAACTGGCGACCGCGGTTGGATAGATAACCGGTGGTATTCAACTGTTTCATGCAGGCATTAATAATGGCGTAGGGAGTGTTGCCGGCGCACCATTTTTTAAAGCGCTCGGGATAAAAGCTGGTAGTGGGTGCTGATTGAGCAATGCCAGTAAAGGCGTATAACTGTTGCTGATGCCGATGTCCGTACCACTGGAAATACTCACGCCAGAGAAGTTCAAAAAAGATCCAGTAGGTTGAATCATTGGCCCCTGCACGGGCTTCGTATTCCTGTAATTGCTGGACAATCCGCCTTGGTGAGAGCGTGCCATTGGCCAGCCAAGGTGAAAACTTAGTGGAGTAATCCATGCCGTCGAGACCATTTCGGGTCTGCTTATAACTGCTGGCGAGATCTTTGGCGAAGTAGCCTTTGAGGTGTTCCTCGCCGGCACTAGCACCGCCCTTAAACAATGCTGGTGAGTCGTCGCCATCTAGGTTCGAGGAATAGTGGTCGCGCCACAATGGTTGCCACGCGATATCTGCCACTGAGGCCGGCGGAGGCAATTTCTCTGGTGCATCCAGAGGCGCGCTAATAACGCTGTCCAGATCCATCTTTTCTATCAGGCGACGAAATTTAGAAAAGCTTGCGGGCAGCTTATCTATCGTGAAGGGCAGCTGTGAGGGGGCAAATAATGTGTGGGTATGACTCTGGTTAAACTCAAGCATGGGATAACGTTTGCGCAGCGTATTCCAGATACGGTTCTCATAGCTGCCGACATGGTTTGCACTATAGAGGTGCGAAACATTGTGCACCGTAATTAGCTGGGCAATGGCTTCTAGAGGGGGCTGTATGCGCACCACCAGCTTCTGCCCATATTGGCTGAGCTGAGTCTCCAGATCCTGCAGCGATTCAAATAAGAACTCTCGCCGCCGGGGCGAAAGTTTAGCGGGCTGCTGCCATCCTGGCCCAGTATTAGTGGTATCGGCACAGTAGAGGCAAATAAGTTTGTCCACCTCAGCGGCGGCAAGCACTAGAGCCGCATTATCGTCCATGCGTAGATCATGATTGAACCAAAAAAGACCAACTTTCTGCATACTAAACTGTCTCGACGCCAGGGGCGCTAAAGTGAGTGAGGTAGGCTTCTAAGTACGCTGAGAGGGGATATTTAGACTTATACAACCAATTATCAGGATCATCTGAAACACCTGGCCGCGCGTACCAATGCAGGTACCCAAACGAAGAACCAAAACTAACTCTCACAATTGTAAAAGCGACCTTTAATGTCTGATCAGCCATCAAATGCCGAAGCGCCCTCAAGCGTAAAAGCCGCGTCAAAATACAACCTTAGTTCACTGCTAGGTGATCTTGGCTCACTACCCTTTTTACTACTTACTGGGCTTATGGCCCATGCCCATTTTAATGGGCCGGGGTTGCAGAGTGCGTCGGTCTTGGGACTCTATGCACCCTATGTCTTTATCGCCTACAGTGCGGTGATTCTGAGTTTTTTAAGCGGAGCGCTCTGGGAACGAAGCCGCCTTGAAGAGGCAAATAGACTGGCGACAACAGCGATTCTGTTTAGCAATCTAATTGCCCTCTGTGCCTGGGCCTGTTTGTTGTTAATCTATGTTGCGCCAATTATGACCGTCTTTGCGGTCTGCTTGCTGATGGCAGGTTTTCTGAGTTTGCTCTGGGTCGAGCGGTTGACCGCCGCCGATATTATTGGCACTAGCTACTGGTCAATGCGCTTACGAATTACACTTACAGTGGTATTTTTGCACGGGCTGGTTGCCGCGCTGATGCTCGCGGAGTTCACAATATGACTGAATCATCTACTACAGAACTGACTATCTTTTATGACGGCGGCTGCCCCCTGTGCGTCTCTGAGATGCGCCACCTGAGTCGTCGAGATGTAGGCCAGAAGATTGCCCTACAGGATATTCATGCGCAGGGTTTTGCTGAGAGGTTCCCTTATATTGATCCGGTGCGTGCGGATCAGATTCTCCATGGTCAGCTAGCCAGTGGTGAAATAATTTACGCGTTGGATGTGACCTATGAAGCCTGGGCTCTGGTGGGTAAGCGTCATTGGGTTGCCATATTACGCTGGCCTGTGGTCAAGCAGGTGTCTCATCAGGTCTATCTATTTTTTGCCAAGCATCGCTCGCGGATTTCGAAATTATTAACCGGCAGCGAACGCTGCGAGGTCTGTGAGATCAAGCGAGGTGAGGTGTGAGCGAAGATACTGCAGCATTGGTGCTGGGTGCCAGTGGCGGACTTGCCCAGGCGATTATTGGTGAGTTAATGGCGGACCCAGAGATTGGTACGGTGATTGCGATAAGTCGAAGCGCTGCACCCGAGAATGTCTCTGCTGGCACAGTTAAACCAATCTGGATTGAAACTGAGTACACTGAGCCAGCCATGGCTGCTGTCGTAGAGCAGTTGCAATCTTTTGCTGGACGCATCACTCGAGTGGTTATCTGTCATGGCATTTTGCACAGCGAAACATTGTGGCCAGAGAAACGCCTCGAAGATATTTCCGCTGAGGCACTGCAAAGCGTGTTTCAAGCCAACACCGTGGTGCCCGTGCTCTGGTTAAAATTATTGCATCGCCTGCTAAAAAGTAAGCAGCGCTGTGTTGTGGCGGCGTTGAGCGCCAGAGTGGGCAGTATTGGTGACAACCATCTTGGCGGTTGGTATGCCTACCGCAGCTCCAAGGCGGCACTCAATATGATGTTGCGCACCCTGTCTATCGAATATGGCCGGCGGGTAAAAAACGTTAAGATCATTTCCTTCCACCCAGGGACTACCGACACGGCGTTGTCGAAACCCTTCCAGGCCTCAGTGCCATCGGATAAGTTATTTACGCCAGAGTTTGTCGCCGAGCGACTCTGTGGAATTATGAATGAGGCCGAGATTGATGGGCAGCTCTCCTATTTGGATTGGGATAATAAATCGATCCCTTGGTAGGCCGGTGCTTGGGAATTGATACACTGCTTCTCCGTTGTCGATTTGATTTCAGCTAATAGGTGAAGCGATGCACGTTCAGGTTAAACCCCTCAATCAATACCCTTGGTATATTCGCCCATTTTTTTGGAATCAAAAGCGCAAATATGGCGCCGTGCTCGACCCCGGTCGGCTCTGGGGTCGGTCGCCAAAACTGTTCGCCAGTGTGGCGATTATGTACGGCGTGCTGGATCGAAAGCACTCACCCTTGAGCCCGGTGCTGCGCTCATTGGTGACGGTGCGGGTATCTCAGGTTAATGACTGCCACTTCTGTGTTGATATCAATTCAGCCACTCTGGCCCAGCGCACTGGTTCTATGGACAAAATGCTCGCTCTCAGTGATTGGCGCAATCAGGATCTGTTCAGTGAGGAGGAACAGGTGGTTCTTGAATATACAGAGGCTGTGACCTACACCCATGGGGTTGTTAGTGCTGAGCTAATGACCAGATTGCGTGGATTTTACGATGATGAGGGGATTGTCGAGCTGACTGGATTGATTGCTTTTCAGAATCTCTCGAGTAAATTCAATAATGCACTGGATGTGCCTGCTCAGGGTTTTTGCCCTGTGTCGGATTCGCCGGATTGAGTTACTGTCTGCGGGCGACCAGTTGATAGCTAATTTCCAGCCTGTCTTTTACCCTAAGTAAACCATTAAACACCGAGAACGGTTCTATGCCGAAGTCGGTCTGCAAAATCGCGAAGCTGCCGCTAATTACAACGCTATTGGTGTTGGGTCGAGCCACTGTCATCGTTAACTGCTGCTCTTGAATAACCCCATGAAGGCTAATACTAGTCGTAACTGGCTGTCCGTCCAGCGCCCCAGAACAATCTAGACTCTGCAGTTGTACAAAAGGAAATTTCTCGGCTTGCAGGCTAATCAGCATGTTGGTTTTTGTGCCGGCGATATCTTTTTCTGAGGGGGTGGTGAGCAGGTTCGCTCTGTCGCGCAAAACTGGATCGTCAACAATCAGATTATTTATATCTGCATAGAAATCTGCTCGGCAAGCGTTGTTATCGCCGAGTAGCAGGTAGCCCTGAATATCCCGGCTGGCCACTATATGGTCGTGACCAAATTTGGCCATGGCACCGCCGCGCAGGACTTTGATCTGGACCATAGAGCTGGCGCTATCCAGTTGGTAGAGGCTGCGCTGTAAATTGGGCTTGGCATAGATGGCGGCTGGAAAGTTGGCCGGTCGCTGTTGTGCGGTGCTGGACTCTTCCCTGGGTGCGGAACAGCCGGCCAATAAAGCCATAGTCAAAAGTGCTGTGAAAATAGGCGTATTAATGGGATAGCTCATCAGTCTGTCGCTGCATATGAACAATAAAGCTAACACTGACATCGATGCCAATCTGCTCGCCGCTGGACCAGTCGCCAATACCGATAGAAAAGTCGCTGCGTTGAAGGGTTAACTGGCCGCTCATAATAGCCCTACCTGGATTTTCAGCATCTTGTCGCCAGAGAAATGGCACATCTACTGGCTCGGAAACACCTTTCAAATTTAAGTTGCCTGCGGCGATAAAGTCTTGGCTCGCGTTGCTCTGTGCATTCAGGCTTTCACTGCTAAAAGTGGCTTCGCTAAAACGGCCAGTATCAAACCAGTCGGCGTTGGCAATTTCACTGTTGAGTTCATCGTCGCTCATATCGGCGCTGCCGACATCCACTTTAACCAGAAGCTTTGCCGCTGGACTGTAGATCACGGAGAAGCGTTTAAATTGGCCTGCAATCGGCAGCCCTTGAAAAGTGACTTCATAGTTGAGTTGGCTGTCCGTTGTCACAGACCGCCACTGTTCGGCGGTGCTGGGCAGGCAAAGTAGTGGGAGAGTTAGCAGTATGGATTTAAGGAAAATTTTCATTAGCTTAAAACCACATGCGTCTTAGAATGCTATCGCGGCGTTTGAATTGATGCCATAAGGCTGCACCTATATGCACGGCCAGCACGACAAGCAAAAGTATCACTGAGATCTCATGTACTTCTTCGGCAATTTCTTTTAGCGCCTTATTCGGGCCTGTCAGAGCCGGTAGTTCCATAATCCAAAACCAATTGATTGGTCGGTTGGCTGCTGACGACATCAGCCAGCCGCTGAGGGGCAGCACCAGCATAAGCCCATAGAGCAAACTGTGACCTAGATTGGCCAGCCGTCGCTGGATAAAACTGGCATCCGGCAGGGTGGGAATAGAGCCTGCCATGCGCCATAGCAATCGCATAATCGCCAGCATCAAAACTAAAATACCAAGGGACTTATGCCAGCCAAATAGCTCAAGCTTAAGTGGCGAGTTAGCTAAGTCATCGGCATAAAAACCGAGAGGTATTTGAACCAAGATCAACGCAGCTGTCAGCCAGTGCAAAAACTTGCTGGGCCAGCCCCATTGTTGCTCTGTATTACGCATATTCATCAGAATCTCCCTTTGATTATCTGTCCTGTCCAAACGGATTATCAGCTCAATTCCGACCTATGTAAAACAATCAAAAGCGATTACCTCAATCTGCTACTATAGCGCCCTTAAATTTGACCACACAAGATGCCGCTATGGCCAACGAAGCTCCTTTGATTTGCGAAATTGTTGATTTGATTCATGACGGCCGCGGTGTCGGTCGCCCCGATGGTAAGGCGTGCTTTATCGATGGTGCACTGCCCGGTGAAACCGTTGAATTTCGTCGTCATAATCAAAAGCGCAATTACGACGAAGCTCATGTGATCAATATTGTCGCCGCTTCGCCAAGTCGCGTTGAGCCCCTGTGCAAACATTTTCCGCGCTGTGGTGGCTGCACTCTGCAGCATCTCGACCACGGTGCCCAGATCGCCTTTAAACAGCAGCAGCTGTTAGACAGTTTGCAGCGCGTTGATCTGTCGCCAGAAATCATACTGCCAGCACTCAGTGCGCCCCAGTGGGGCTATCGTCGCCGTGCGCGACTCGCCGTGCAGCGGGCCAAAGATGGCCAGATTATCGTTGGCTTTCGCAATGCCGGTAGTCGCCGTATTGAGCCGATTACTGAATGCCATGTATTGGCGGAGCCTCTGCCGGAGATCGTTGCGGCGCTGCCCGGCTGGATGGTTAATTTTCCTTCCGGCATTCGTCTATCTGAGATTGAGTTGCTGAGTGCCGACAATGCCGTGGCTATCGCCATCGAGGCCAGTCGTGTGCCATCCGCCAGCGAACGTGAAGCCATGCTTGCTGAGCTCACCTTTACTGATGCCCAGCTCTGGTGGAAGACCGAAAAGCAGACGGCTTTTAAGCGCATTGATGGCGGTGATCAAGCGTTACATGTTGTATTAAATGACCGCATTGAGCTGCAGGTAGAGCCAGGTCAATTTGTTCAGGTCAATAGCGAGATTAATCGTCAGATGATTGATCAGGTATTAGACCTAGTGCGTACACCTAATTCTGAGCGGGCGTCAGTTGCGGTTGATCTGTTCTGCGGTTCAGGGAATTTTTCACTGCCTCTGGCGGCCCATTTTGACCGCGTAATCGGTATCGAGGGGCTCTCCGAGTTAGTGGGAAAAGCTCAAGAGAACGCCCAGCGCAACAATGTTAGCAATGCTGAATTTGTGGTTTCTGATCTGAGTAACTGGACCGGCATGCGCAAAATTAAAGGCAAAGTTGATCTGGTGCTGCTAGACCCGCCACGAAGCGGCGCTGCCGGAGTCATGCCTTGGGTTGTAAAAACCAAGGCGAAGCAGGTTGTGTATATTTCATGCCACCCTTCGACCATGGTTCGCGACTTAAAAGTGCTAGCCGAGGCCGGCTATAAAATGATCGCGGCTGGCGTAATGGATATGTTCCCGCACACTGCCCACGTCGAGGCGATTGCACTGCTCGAAAAATAGATTTCAGGGAAACTTTTGACTGTTAGCCGCATCGGCTTTCAGTTAAACTTCCCCCCTTTTTAACCTTGCTACATTTAGATCCTCTACATGTAACTGCCACTAGCTATGGGAATGTCCTAACCATGTTCGATAAAAACCAGACTATTGAGAATTTTGATGCCGAGGTATGGCATGCCATGCAGCAGGAAGATCAGCGTCAAGAGCAGCATATTGAGTTGATTGCCTCGGAGAATTACACCAGCCCAGCGGTTATGGCAGCTCAGGGTGGTCAGATGACCAATAAATATGCAGAAGGTTATCCTGGTAAGCGTTACTACGGTGGTTGCGAGTATGTCGATATCACTGAACAGTTGGCGATTGATCGCCTGAAAAGCCTCTACGGCGCAAAGTTTGCCAATGTGCAGCCCCATTCGGGTTCTCAGGCTAACAGCGCAGTATTTTTGGCGCTGATCAAAGGCGGCGATACTATTTTGGGTATGAGCCTGGCCGACGGTGGTCACCTTACTCACGGCGCCAAGCCAAACTTTTCTGGCAAGCTTTACAACCCCATTCAATATGGCCTCAACGCCGAGACTGGTCTGATCGATTACGATCAGGTTGAAGCGCTGGCGATCGAGCACAAACCGGCAATGATTATCGCTGGTTTCTCTGCCTACTCTGGCATCATGGACTGGGCGCGTTTCCGTGAAATCGCCGACAAGGTCGGTGCCTATCTGATGGTTGATATGGCTCACGTCTCCGGTTTGATTGCTGCGGGTGTTTATCCTAACCCAGTGCCACACGCTCACGTTGTGACCTCAACTACGCACAAAACACTGCGTGGTCCCCGCGGCGGAATCATTATTACTAATGATGAAGACGTGGCTAAAAAATGTAACTCTGCGGTTTTCCCTGGCGGACAGGGTGGCCCTCTGTGTCACGTGATTGCGGCCAAGGCGATTGCCTTTAAAGAAGCAGCCAGCCAAGAATTTGTCGATTATCAAAAGCAGGTTGTGGCTAACGCCAAAGCTATGGCGGCGAGCTTTATCAAGCGTGGATTCAATATTGTTTCCAACGGCACTGAAAACCACCTGATGCTGGTTAGCCTGATCGGCAAAGAGTACACAGGTACAGACGCTGACCGCGCTATGGGCGAAGCCTTTATTACGGTCAACAAAAATGCGGTACCCAATGACCCCCGTTCACCGTTTGTGACCTCTGGCTTACGCGTGGGTACACCGGCTATTACGACTCGCGGTTTTGGTATCGAAGAGACTGTGCAGTTGACTGAGTGGATGTGCGATATTCTCGATAGCCTTGAGAACGGTACTTCTGAGCAGGTGATTGCTGATGTTAAAGCCAAGGTCCTGGAAATCTGTGCCCGATTCCCTGTCTATGGTTAGTCGTTTTACACGTAGTCTCAGTGAGGCAGCTTGTACAAGCAAATCGAAAAAGCCCTGTTTACTACAGGGCTTTTTTGTTTTTAACTGTAGCCACTAATAATAAAAAAATAGAGACATCATCTTGAGCGACACAGCAGCAGATATTTTACGCAATGCCGCAACCGTAATGATTTTACGCCAAGCTCAAACTGGCATTGAAATACTACTTTTGCGGCGCAATGCCAAGCTAGCCTTTGCCGGCGGTGCCTGGGTGTTTCCCGGCGGTGCAGTAGATGCGGCTGATTGCGCGGGCGCTGGTATCGAAGATGAATCACTCACGGCGCGAGTTGCTGCAGTGAGGGAATCTGCGGAAGAGTGTGGCCTTGTGTTAGAGGCTGAGCACCTGGTGCACTTTTCTCACTGGACCACTCCGGAGAAATTAACGCGTCGCTTTGCCACCTGGTTTTTTGCCGCAGTGGTGTCAGAGGCTGATTCAACGGTAGTGATCGATGATGGCGAGATTCACGATTTTCAGTGGCTAAATCCATCTCAGGCGCTGGCGATGCATGATGCAGGTGAGCTGGATATGATGCCGCCGACTTATATGAGTATTAAGCTAGTTGATCAGTTTGTCAGTGCCGAAGAGGCTCTGGAGAGCTTGCGCCAGTTTGACGCGTACTGGGTCACTCCGCGATTTGCTCGCGACGGAGAGGTTGGCGTATTACTCTATCCGGGAGACGCCGGTTATGAGACGCAAAATGGCTCTCTTGCAGGCCCTCGACACCGCTGCATCCTAGGCAATAAGGGTGTCAGTTATATCCACTCTGGCGCGGATGTAGGAATAGCGGTTATGGATAATCCACAATAGGCTTCAGAGCCTTATCTTGTGTTAGAATGGCGCCCCTTTTTTTTGATCTAAAGCCATGTATTGTCCCTTTTGCAAAGCTGATGACACCAAAGTTGTAGATTCTCGTCTTGTCGCCGACGGCGGTCAGGTTCGTCGACGTCGTGAATGTCTCAGTTGCAGTGAGCGTTTTACCACTTACGAGATGGCCGAATTAGTGATGCCGCGAGTGATTAAAACCGATGGCACCCGCGAGCCTTTCGATGAAAACAAGCTGCGCGCCGGTCTGCAGCGCGCTCTGGAAAAACGTCCGGTATCCATTGAGCAAATTGAAGTTGCCCTGACCCAAATTCGTCATTTTTTACAGGTCACCGGTGAGCGCGAAGTGCCCTCGCGGATGGTTGGTGAAGCGGTAATGAGTAAATTGCGTGAGCTCGACGAAGTGGCCTATGTCCGCTTTGCCTCGGTTTACCGCAGCTTCCAAGATCTGAGTGAATTCCAAGATGAACTCAATCGCTTAAATGCATTAAAGCCCACGGCGGCAGAAGACTAATGGCCTACTCTGTGGACGATCGCGAATATATGTCTCGGGCCCTCGAATTGGCCGCCAAAGGGCGTTTTACGACCAGCCCCAACCCGAGCGTTGGCTGTGTACTGGTTGTTGATGGTGCAATTGTTGGTGAAGGTCACACCCGTCCAGCAGGGGGTAATCATGCAGAAGTTGAGGCACTGAATGCTGCCGCAAGTGCCAAAGGCGCAACGGCTTATGTCACGCTGGAACCCTGCAGCCACAGTGGCAAGACTGGGCCCTGCGTTGAGGTGCTGATCGATGCGGGTATCAGCCGTGTAGTGATTGCCTGCGAGGACCCCAATCCCAAGGTTGCCGGTGAGGGCATTAAGTTGCTTCAAGATGCTGGCATTGAAGTCGCCTGTGGTCTCTATGAAGATCAGGCGCGAGAGTTAAATAAAGGTTTTATCAAACGCCATGAGCAGGGGTTACCCTGGGTTGTGGTCAAGATGGCCGCTAGCCTCGATGGTCGCACTGCCATGGCCAGTGGTCAGAGTCAGTGGATCACCACACCGGCATCGCGCAAAGATGTACAGCGCTTACGCGCCGCTAATTGTGCGATTATTACTGGCATTGGCACTCAGTTGATGGATGATCCCTCGCTGACAGTACGCATCACTAATGACGATCTTGGCGTTACAGATAGCCTGCGCCAGCCCCTGCGCGTGGTGGTCGATAGCAAATTACAGATGAGTCCCGAGGCGCGGATGTTTGCGCAGCCCGGCGATACCCTGATTGCGACTATGGATGGACCGGAGCAGCGCGAAAGGGCGTTGCCGCTGGAAGCGGCTGGTGCTGCGGTTGTGTTTTTGCCGGCTCGCGATGGTCATGTTGATCTGCATGAGTTATTGCTCGAATTGGCTCGCCGTGAGTGCAACAGCGTTATGGTGGAAGCGGGCGCAGGTTTAGCGGGAGGCTTTGTTGCGGAGGGGCTTCTCGATGAGTTGGTCTGCTACTGGGCGCCGAAGTTATTTGGCAGCGATGCGCGGCCGATGTTTGAGCTTCCGATTCAGACTATTGATGCCCATTTAGCGCTGGCAGTAAAAGATATGCGCCAGATTGGTGAAGATATCCGTATTACTTTGAGGCCGGATAAGGACTACTGAGTTTAGGACCATGATAATGGCCCTAAAGTCATCCTGAGCGCGCGCAGCGCATAGAAAGATCTCTTGCCGGTTTCAGAGCCTAGGGTGGCACACCGAAGAGATCCTTAGGCTGCGCTCAGGATGACCTAATACATTGTCATCCCGACAGAGCGAAGCGCTTAGGGATCTCAAAATTAGCCCTTGGCAGATGTCAGCAAACAACGCATTACTAGAGAATTAATCAACACAGGCTAACACTATGTTTACAGGAATTATCAGCGCCCTTGGGGAGCTCACCAACCTCGAGCCCCGTGGCGGCGACGCTCGACTCCATATCAATGCCGGCAACCTGAGTATGGCCGATGTCCAGCTCGGCGACAGCATTGCCTGCAACGGCACCTGCCTGACCGCGGTAGAGTTAACCGAAAATGGTTTTGTCGCCGATGTGTCAGTTGAGACTTTGACCCTGACCACTACCGGTGATTTAAAACCCGGCAGCCGGATCAATCTGGAAAAAGCCATGCAGGCCACAGATCGTTTCGGCGGTCATATTGTCTCTGGACATGTGGATGGTATTGGCGAAGTAGTGTCACTCCACGAAGATGCACGCTCTTGGCGCTTTCGTATTCGCGCGCCTCGCGAACTGGCTAAATACGTCGCCCATAAAGGCTCGATTACTGTCGATGGCACCAGCCTGACAGTCAATCATGTTGAAGGCGCTGAATTCGAATTAAATATAGTGCCGCACACTATGGTTCATACAATTATGGGCGATTATCAGGTCGGTACTAAAGTAAACCTTGAGGTTGATCTAGTTGCCCGTTACCTTGAGCGCCTGTTGCTCGGCGACAAGGCTGCAGACAGCTCTAACTAACGAATTTTAAAACCTTAAAGCTAATCGTAATAAACGGTCAAGATTGGAAGAAAATAACAATGGTACTCAATACAATAGAAGAACTGATTGAAGATATCCGTCAGGGCAAGATGGTTATTTTGATGGATGATGAAGATCGCGAGAATGAAGGTGATCTGGTTATGGCTGCGCCAATGGTGCGTGCCCAGGATATTAATTTTATGGCTACCCATGCGCGCGGACTTATCTGCCTGACGCTGCATGAAGATCGCTGCAAACAGTTAGAGTTGGCGATGATGGTTAACTCGAGCCAGAACAATGCGAGTCATGGCACCCCGTTTACGCTGTCGATTGAAGCTGCAGAGGGTGTAACTACCGGTATTTCGGCTGCAGATCGCGCCCGTACAGTGCAAGCTGCGGTTGCCAGCAGTGCGCGTCCCGAAGATATAGTTCAGCCGGGACATATCTTCCCGCTAAAGGCCCAGCCTGGCGGTGTTCTCAGTCGCGCAGGTCACACTGAAGCCGGTTGTGATATGGCGAAAATGGCGGGTTTTGAACCTGCTGCAGTGATCGTTGAAATTATGAATGAAGACGGCACCATGGCACGTCGCGATGATCTAGAAGTATTTGCCCAGAAACATGATCTGAAAATCGGTACTATCGCTGATTTGATTCACCATCGTTTGGTTACCGAGAAAACAACTACCTGCATCAGTGAGCGCGCAGTAAGCACTAGCTTCGGCGATTTCACCCTAAAAACCTACCATGATGATGTTCATGGTGAGAAGCATTTCGCCTTGGTGATGGGCGATGTCAGTGGTGAAGAGCCGGTGTTAGTCCGTGTACACACCAACCGATCTGCTCGTGATCTACTGGCTATTGAAGATTCCAGCACCTTTAAAAGCTGGTCTTTCCACAAAGCCCTTGAGCGTGTAGCCGCTGAAGGTCGCGGTGTGGTGGTATTGCTCTATTATCCTGAATCCTCCGAGGACATCGATCGCAGTATCGAGCAGATCCTCAATCCAGGTCAGGCTCGCAGTCAGCAAGCCAGCGAAGTGGTCTATCAACAGGTCGGCACTGGATCGCAGATTTTGCGCGACCTTGGTATTCAAAAGATGCGTCTGATGAGTGCACCGTTTAAATTTACCGGCATCTCCGGCTTTGATCTCGAAGTCGTTGAGCATGTTGACTACGAATAATCACAGGAACAGAGCATGAGCGAATATAGACCCGAAGAGGGACGTTTTAACACCGGTAAGGTGCGCATCGCGGTTATAGCTGCGCGCTGGAATGCCGAGATCACCGATGGCCTAGTCGAGGGTGCCCTGCGTGCCTTTGCCCGTCACGATATCGTGGGTGATGCCGTAGATGTGTTTCGTGTGCCCGGTGCCTTTGAGCTGCCATTGGCCAGTCAGCGTGCTGCGCGCAGCGGACGCTATGATGCCGTCGTTGCCCTGGGCTGTGTCATTCGCGGTGATACGCCGCACTTTGATTATGTTTGTTCCGAGACTACCAGAGGCATAGGTGAAGTGTCGTTGAATGAAAATCTGCCGGTTGCCTTTGGTCTGTTGACCACTGACAATCTTCAGCAGTCCTTGGATCGCTCCGGGGACAACCACGAGAACAAAGGCGAAGAAGCCGCTCTGACTATCCTCGAATTATTGACTGTATTTAAGCAAATCCAAGGCGCCGAATAGATGTCGAAACCAAAAATGCGCCAAAAAGCTCGCCGGCTTCTCGTGCAGGCACTGTATTCCTGGGATATGGGCAAGACTGATCTGATTGATATCGAAGCCGAGTTCCATGTGGATAACAATATGGCCACGGTGGACACTGAATTATTTCATGAAATACTGTTTGGTGTACCCAAGCATATGACTGAGATTGATGCGGCCTACGAACCCTATTTGGACCGTGATCAGGACCAGCTTGACCCAGTTTCACAAGCCATACTGCGCTTATCAACCTACGAGATGCTCCACCGCATTGATGTGCCCTACAAGGTCGTGATTAATGAGGGCGTTAATCTGGCGAAAACCTTTGGCCCCACCGACGCGTTTAAATATATTAACGGTATTCTCGATCGCGTCGCTATCGCCAAGCGCAGTATTGAAGTGGCGGCTAATAAGCGCGCTTAAAGCGCAGCGGCCCGCGGACTGTAATAGCGCCGCAGCCGATAAAGAGCCTTAGAGAGGACTTAACCTGTCTGACCCATATCATCAACCCAGCGAATTCGAGCTCATCGCTCGCTATTTCACCGACCTCACCGGCCAATCCGGTGTGGCGCTGGGTATTGGTGATGACGCCGCACTGCTCAATGTGCGTCCCGGGCAGCAGTTGGTTATGGCCAGCGACACTTTAGTTTCCAGTATTCACTTTCCCGAATCCGCTACCCCAAGACAGATTGCCACCCGTGCCCTCTGCGTCAATCTTAGCGATATGGCCGCCATGGGTGCGGAGCCGAGATGGTTTACTCTCGCTCTAACTCTGCCTCGAGACAAAGCCAAGGCCGAATGGCTAGCTGAATTTAGTGTTGGTCTGGGTCATATCGCCAATCAGTACAACCTTGCATTAGTGGGTGGTGATACTACTAGTGGGCCCTTGACCCTCACTCTGACATTAGTCGGTGAGGTTCCAGTGGATAAGGCCCTTACTCGTGGCGGGGCCAGTATTGGCGATAGCGTCTTTGTAACCGGCACTCTAGGTGATGGTGCAGCGGGGCTAAAAATAGCGTCCAATAAAAACAGTAACTGTATTGACAGTGATCGCTTACTTCAACGATTTTACAGTCCTCAGCCACAGATCCAAGCGGGCTTAAAATTGCGCTCCATCGCCAGCGCCTGTATCGATATTTCCGATGGTCTATTGGCTGATTTAGGGCATATTTGCAAAGCCAGCGACGTCAGTGCTGTGATTAAGGCTGAGCAATTGCCGATCGCTGCAGATGTGCAGCAGCTCTCAGCATTGGATGCCCTGCAGTGGGCTCTCAGTGGTGGCGACGACTACCAGCTGTGTTTTACTGTTGCTACTGAGCAGTTGCCAACTGTCGAGGGCTGGATTGAAAAAGGCGAATTGGATGCCAGTCGTATTGGCTTTATTGAAGCCGCTAGGGACTCAATCAATCGAGTCTCAGTGGTTGATAAGAATAATCTGCCGCTCACTATCGAAAAACCGGGGTACAACCATTTTGGCCGTTAATCCGACATTTGCTCAATTACTGCGTTCACCAACTCTTCTACTGGCGTTTGGTTTTGGCAGTGGTCTATCACCTAAAGCGCCGGGAACCATGGGTACCTTGGCGGCAATTCCACTCTGGTGGTTACTGGCGCAGCTGCCCTTAACCAGTTACTTGATTGTGGTGTCGATCGCAGCAGTGGTGGGTATTGCAATTTGTGGCCGAGCCGCAGATCAAATGGGTGTCCACGATCATGGCGGCATTGTCTGGGATGAATTTGTCGGCTTTTGGATTGCTATGGCGGCGCTGCCCATCACTTGGCAGTCGGTGGTTCTGGGTTTTGTGCTATTCCGCGTTTTTGATATTCTAAAGCCTTGGCCAATCAGCTGGCTGGACAAAAAGGTCTCCGGTGGCTTCGGTATTATGATTGACGATGTGATTGCCGGTCTGGCAGCCGCAGTAGTCATTTATTTTCTTGGCTACTTTGGCCTGATTCTATAAGCGCTGCAAAATAATCTTGTCTATACTTTTGCTTCAATAGGACGCCTTCCAGTTGGTTTATTATCAAGTAGGAGTGGGAGGCCGAAGAACTTAAGGACAAGCCCCCCGTGAATAGGACGTTATTGCCAATAGCAATTGTTGGCGCTGCTGTTGTTATCTCAATTGCCATGAATCTTTTCAAGCCCGCCCCAGTAAAAGCTGAAGCCCCAGACACGGCCGTGGCTGTGAAGACAGTGATATTGCATAGAGCTCAAGCGGTTCTCTCCATTGAATCTCAGGGCACAGTTGCTGCTCGCACACGCACCGCATTAATTTCCGAAGTCTCCGGCCGCGTATTAAAGGTTTCTCGCAATTTTGTGGTTGGCGGCACCTTTAACAAAGGCGATTTATTGCTTGAGCTGGATCCCACTGACTACGAAGTGGCCCTGGAGCAAGCCAATGCCAATCTGATTAGTATGAATGCTCAGCTAACCTTTGAGCAGGCCCGTGCCGTGCAGGCGGAAAAGGAGTGGGGCATGACTGGTCGCCCGACCGAAGAGGCGCCATTGTTGGCGCTGCGAAAACCCTATCTCGAAGAAGCTCGCGCTAATTTGCTTCAGGCCGAAGCTGAGGTTAAGCAGGCCAAGCTAAAATTATCACGCGCCAGTATTCGCGCCCCTTATACCGGTATGGTCGCTGCCAAAGCAGTGGATATTGGGCAATATGTTGCCGTGGGAGCCCCCTTGGGTGAGACCTTTGCGATTGATTTTGCAGAGGTACGTTTGCCATTGACCAAGCGCGATCTGTCGATGATGAATAGTTTTTCAAGCGCTGATAAAAGTAGTCATCTTAAGGTTATTCTCAGGGGATCCATAGACGGCAATATCAAGCAGTGGCAAGCCAAGTTGGTCCGTTCCGAGGGTGTTATTAGTGAGCAGAATCGCGCCTTCTATGTGGTAGCGAAAATTGATGACCCTTACCTAAGACTTGAGTCCGATAGTCAGGTAGCTAGATTTCCTTTATTTATGGGCACCTTCGTTACGGCGATCATCGGCGGAAAAACCATTGATAATGCCTTCGCCATTCCTCGTCATGCCCTATTGGAGGGAAGCAAAGTCGCATTGGTGGATGCCGAGCAGCGGTTGCGGTTTCAAACGGTTGAGCCAATTTTTGGCGATGATCAGTTTTATTATGTTAGCAGTGGTCTAGAAAACGGCGACCAGCTAATTATTAGCGCCATGGGCGTGCCCATCGAAGGAATGAAAGTTAGCCCTGATCAGGAACCGCGTTTAGACGATGCCGCTAGCGGTGAAAAAGCCTTTAGCGGTGCAAAAGCCATTAGCGACAAAGAGCCAGTCCCAAACGGCGCAGGGGGAGTAGTTAGCGATGGAAAATGAGCCCTCAGCGATTGGACAGGAGCCCTTAGCGAAACTCAGCGAAAGCTATGGCCTAATTGGCTGGTTTACCAAAAACCCAGTGGCGGCAAACCTGCTGATGATCTTAGTTATCAGCGCCGGATTAATTTCCGCCCTGAATATCAGTAAAAACATGTTTCCCGTCGGTGAACTCAACCAAATATCCATTTCAGCTGTCTATCCCGGTGCAGCGCCGGTCGAAGTTGAGAAGGCTGTGATCCTGCCTATGGAAGCTGCACTTCAGGGTCTTCAAGGTATCAAGAAAATCAGCTCAACCGCAGGCCGTGATATGGCCAGCGTTACTCTTGAAATAGAGAGTAATGAAGATATTCAGGAGGTTATGAGCCAGGTTGAAAACCGTATCGATAGCATTGTTAATTTTCCTGATGATTTGGAGAGACCAACTGTGAGTCGCGCGACCATGGATGAAATGCGCTGGGTAATGGGCGTGGCTGTCTATGGCGATATGGACGAGCGCACACGTAAGACTTTGGGACAGGAAATGCGCGATGAGATGCTGTTATTGCCCGAGATTAAACGCATCATTCTATGGGGTGTTGATCCCTATGAGATTTCTATTGAGGTGCAGGAAGATCGCCTCCGTGAGTACAACTTAACGCTCGATGAGGTGGCGCAGGTATTGCGCAGCGCCTCTCTGGATTTACCCGCTGGAATGATTCGAACCACAGAGGGTAATGTGCTGGTACGCACTCAGGGAAAGGCTTATACCGGTGAGAGTTTTGCCAAGTTGGTGGTGCGCAGTCAGCCTGATGGGACAAAGTTATTGCTCAGTGATGTGGCGACCATTAAGGATGGTTTTGCTGAGTCTAATACACTGGTGCGCTTTGATCGCCAGAACGCCTTTAACTTGGGTGTGTTTGCCGTGGACGATCAGGATATTCTGACGATCAGCAATCAAGTTAAGCAATATGTTCAGGCGAAGGGTAAAACCCTGCCCGAGGGATTGCAGATTAGCGAGTTCTTCGACACCTCATTTCACCTAAGTGGTCGTCTTAATATGATGCTGGAGAACCTCGCGCTAGGTGCAGTATTGGTGGCGATTGTCTTGGGCTTGTTTCTGAACTTGCATGTGGCCGGTTGGGTAATGCTGGGAATACCAGTGAGCTTTCTTGGGGCCTTTTGGTTGATGCCGGTTAACCCCTATCCCGTGGATATTAATGTGCTGAGTTTGTTCGCCTTTATCATGGTGCTGGGCATAGTGGTGGATGACGCGATTGTGATCGGCGAGAGTATATTTAGTCAGGCGAAAAAAGAATTTAAGGCTAGGTCTGCTGAGGATTTGAGTAAAGGGAGCAGTTATAAGGCCTCTGTGGCAACGGTGATTGCCGGCGCTAAACAAGTAGCGACTCCTTCCACCATTGGCGTGCTGACAACTATGGCGGCCTTTGCACCCATATTATTTGTCGGCGGTGCCGCGGCGCCTTTCTTTGAATCTATTGCGGTAGTGGTGATTCTCTGTCTACTATTTTCACTGATTGAATCAAAGCTAATCCTACCTGCTCATCTGGTGGGGCTAGAGCTTGGTCGACCGGCAAAACCGGGCCTTGTATTTATTGAGCGTTGGCAGCGCAAAATTGGGGGCGCGCTTACGCAGTTTGTTGAAAGCCGTTACATCCCTCTTTTAATGCTCTGCCTAAAGCATCGCTACGCAACCTTAGCTGGGTTTTTGGCCCTGCTGATTATTTCAATCGGCGCGGTTAATAGCGGAATAGCCAAGTCTGAATTTTTCCCCAATGTGCCTGGTGATGGTGTGCAGGCGCAAATTATTATGCAAGATGGTGCCTCAGCTGAAAACTTGCAGGAGACGCTGTCTCGTGTGGAAACCGCAGCCTATGAAATTGATGCTGAATATCGTCGCAGCCATCCTCAGGATAAAGGGCTAGTCGAGCACCTTGTTTTTTACACTGAGTCGGACATTCAGGCTATGTTCATGATTTCCCTCACCCACCCGGAGGAACGCAGTATTAGCGCCTTTGATGTTGGAAAACTGTGGCGCGATAAAGTTGGCAATCTGCCTAATGTCCGCAAACAGCGCTATTATGCGGGCACTAATGCCGGCGGTGGTGCAAAAATTAACCTAACCCTGTCAGGGTCAGACCCAGAGCAGCTGACCCTGGCAGGAGCCGCCTTGGCTGATAAGTTGGGCGAGTACAACGGCGTTTTTGATATCTATAACTCTCAGGGTGCCGGTAGCCGCGAAATTCTGATTGGACTAAAGTCCAACGCCAATCAGCTGGGTATTAGTCTCGGGGATATAGCTCGCCAAGTGCGTCAGGCATTTTATGGTGAAGAAGTGCAGCGCCTGCAGCGCGGTGCCGACACCCTAAAAGTGATGGTGCGCTATCCCATAGAAGAGCGGAGTTCTATTGCCACTCTGGAGAATATGCATATCCGCACGGCCAGTGGGCAGGTTATCGCGATTGGTGAAGTGGCGGATATCCGCCTAGGCTTGGGTCTTACCGCCATATCCCGAATAGATCGAGAACGCACCGTAACCATTACCGCTGATGTTGATGCGAGTCAGGCGCAAAGTGGCGCTGTGATTGCCGACCTAACAACTGCGTTTATCCCCGAATTACTGGCGCGCTATTCCGGGGTTAAGTTCGGTTTAGGGGGTGCCAGTCAGGAAGAGCAAACCCTAATGAAACGTATGGTTTTGGGTTTTGTGGCCTCGCTGTTTCTGATTTATGGCTTGCTGGCAGTGCCGTTAAAGTCCTATGTGCAGCCTCTAGTCATTATGACAGTGATTCCCTTTGGCTTTATTGGTGCTGTAGTCGGACATATTATTTTTGGTGTCTCCATCAGCATGTTATCGATCTTTGGTTTGGTGGCTCTAGCCGGAGTGGTGGTCAATGACAGTTTGATCTTGGTGGAGTTTGTGAATCGCGGGCGTGCCGATAACCTGAGTATTGATGACTCGCTGTTAGGCGCTGGCAGGCAACGTTTTAGGGCGATTTTACTGACTACCATGACCACCTTTGTCGGTCTATTACCTATGTTATTTGAAACCAGCACTCAGGCACAGTTTGTGATTCCTATGGCCCTGTCCCTCAGTTTCGGTATTGTTTTCGCCACCACTATTACATTGATCCTAATTCCCTGTCTGTATCGGGTGATCTATGATTTGCGGGATTCAAAAAGGTTCTCTGAGCCAGCCTTAGCTGCAGATTAGTTTCGCTCTCCAAGCTATTTGAAAAGTCTGCACAAAGCGGGCTTTGCCGCTACAATACGCGGCTGAAATCTATCTTGGAGAAAACTGTGGCGCTTCGCTTTATCGAATCCTCAAAGTTGCCCACCCGTTGGGGCACTTTTGATATCCATGGTTTTGAAGACCCCTTTAAAGGCAAAGAGCATATCGCCATCAGTATGGGCGACTGTGCCAGCGACGAACCCCTGTTGATTCGAATTCACTCTGAGTGTCTGACTGGCGATGCTCTGGGTAGTATGCGCTGTGATTGTGGCGAGCAGTTACAGGAGGCGATGAAGCGTATCTCTGAAAAAGGTCGCGGTGCGATTCTTTATCTGCGACAGGAAGGACGTGGTATTGGTCTGGTGAATAAAATCCGTGCCTACAATCTTCAGGATCAGGGTGCTGACACTGTTGAAGCCAATGAGCGCCTCGGTTTTGGCGCCGATATGCGTGATTATTCAATCTGCGCATCGATGCTCGACCATCTGGGTGCCACCGAGGTCAGACTGATGACCAATAATCCACGTAAAATCGACGCACTAAAAGCGTTGGGTATTAATGTGGTTGAGCGCGAGCCGATTCAGGCCGACAGCAATCCTCATAACGTCCAGTATCTGTCTACCAAAGCGGGCAAATTAGGCCATATGTTTAAGGACGAAAAATGAGTTTAGCAAAACGCATTATCCCCTGTTTGGATGTAGACAAGGGCCGTGTGGTTAAGGGCGTGCAGTTTGTCGATATACGCGATGCCGGCGATCCAGTGGAAGTTGCCCGCCGCTATAACGAGCAGGGCGCCGATGAAATTACTTTTCTCGATATTACTGCCAGTCATGAAGCCCGTGATACGACATTGCACACGGTGGAGCGAATGGCGGGGCAGGTGTTTATCCCCTTAACGGTTGGCGGCGGTGTCCGTGAGTTACAGGATATTCGCAACCTATTAAATGCCGGCGCTGACAAAGTCGCGATTAACTCTGCGGCGATTCATAATCCCGAATTTGTCCGCGAAGCGGCTCAGCGCTTTGGCTCCCAGTGCATAGTGGTGGCTATCGATGCGAAACAGGTTGAGCACGGAGACCAGTCTCGCTGGGAAATATTTACTCACGGTGGACGCAAGCCTACTGGGATTAACGCGATTGAGTGGGCGGAAAAAATGACTGCCTATGGTGCAGGCGAAATTCTACTGACCAGCATGGATCGCGATGGTACAAAAAATGGTTTTGATCTGGATTTGACGTCTCGGATTAGCGATGCGGTGAATGTTCCGGTGATTGCTTCGGGTGGTGTGGGCAATCTACAGCACTTGGTGGATGGTATTGTTGAAGGCAAGGCGGATGCAGTGTTAGCAGCGAGTATTTTTCACTTTGGTGAGCATACGGTACCCGAGGCTAAGCGTTATATGGCCGAACGTGGTGTTAATGTCCGGCTCTGATTAGCTGTTTGTTGTCCTCTAAACTTCATCTTTTTTATCCGGGCAGGTTGTAGCGATGGGGAGCCTGTTTACAGGTTTTGAGATTTTTCATATTGGTTCGAGATGACAGGTGGGGTTTTCGCAGCTCTTTTCTAAAATTCCAGCAATCCCAATTCACGCACCCTGTCATCCCGACAGAGCGTAGCGACGAGGGATCTCATCGCAGATTTCTCAGATATTTAAACCGGTAATGCTTACTTGGCTCCCGCCGCCTTCAGTGCGTCAACATACGCCACACCATGCCCATGCTCAGCGGCGATTTCGGCCATAGTCTTACCATCGGGGTTGGTGGCATCAAGGTCATGACCAGCTTCTTTGAAAAATCCTAAAAAGGTTACAAAATTATCTATATTCATACCGCGATAGGTTTTTTCTAAAAGGTGAAAGTCAGTGCTCACTCCTTCTGGTGCTTCGTATTCTAGGAAGCTTTTCACACGCTCATCATCAAAAACTTCGCCTAGGACTTTCTCTTTATCTTTCTTCAGTGACATGCTGATTCCTGTTTCTTTAAAGTAGTTCGTTAAGCTTTTGTGCGAGTATTTGATTCACTTGTTGAGGATTAGCCTGGCCTTTAGAGGCCTGCATAATTTTACCCATAAAGCCGCCAAGCTTTTTCTTGCGCTTGGTTTCGTCGCTATTAATGTAATCATCGACCATGGCCTGATTGGTGGCTAACACCTCGACAACCATTTTCTCCAGAGCACCAGTATCGGAGACTTGTTTAAGCCCACGGGCGTCGATAATTTGATCAGCACTGCCTTCGCCTGCCCACATAGCTTCAAACACCTCTTTGGCCATTTTGCCGCTGATACTATTGTCGGCAATGCGCATTACCAGTCCACCCAATTGCTCCGCGGTGACTGGGCTCTTGCTAATGCTAAGGTCTTGACTGTTTAAGCGTGCAGCCAGTTCACCCATGGTCCAGTTGGCGGCCAGTTTGGCGTTAGCAGATTTTGCTGCGGCAATTTCGAAATAGGCTGCCATAGCGGCATCGCTGCCAATAACGGCTGCGTCATAGTCGGACAAACCATATTGTTCAATAAAGCGCGCCTGTCTGGCATCTGGCAGCTCCGGCAGATTGCGGCGCAGTTCTTCGATGGTTTCATCACTAACTATTACAGGTAACAGGTCGGGACAGGGGAAGTAGCGATAATCGTTAGCTTCCTCTTTGCTGCGCATGGAGCGGGCGACTTTGGTGTCGCCGTTATAGAGGCGGGTTTCCTGCATAACCGTGCCGCCATCTTCAATTAAATCGATCTGACGCTCGACCTCTTTAGTAATCGCCTCTTCCATAAATTTATAGGAGTTGAGATTTTTGGTTTCGGTTCGGGTGCCCAGCTCAGAAGTGCTTTTGGGGCGCACTGAGACGTTGACATCAAAACGCATACTGCCCTGAGACATCTCGCCGTCACAGATGCCGATGGAGGTAACAATACTGTGAAGCCTTTTGGCAAAGGCGATGGCTTCTTCGGCATTACTCATATCGGGTTCGGATACAATTTCAATCAGCGGGGTGCCGGCGCGATTTAGATCTATGCCCGATACACCGTGGCGAAAGTCGCCCTCATGGAGAGACTTGCCGGCATCTTCTTCCAGGTGGGCGTGGTGAATGCGCACATTTTTGGTGCTGCCGTCGGCCAGTTTAATTTCAACATTGCCGCGCCCCACTATGGGTTTTTCCAGCTGAGTAGTCTGATAGCCTTTGGGCGAGTCTGGGTAGAAATAATTCTTCCGCTCAAAAGCTGACTCTTTGCCAATTTCCGCATCAATCGCCAAGCCAAACATCACCGCGTAATGCACGGCCTGTTTGTTCAATACGGGCAAGGTGCCGGGCATGGCTAGGTCAATGGCGCAGGCCTGGGTGTTGGCTTCGGCACCGAATGCGGTACTGGCGCCCGAAAAAATTTTGGTTTTGGTGGCCAGTTGCACATGCACTTCGAGGCCGATAACGGTTTCCCAACCTGAATAACTCATTAGGCAATCCCCTCTGGCGTTAAAGTATGCCAATCAGTGGCCTGCTGGAACTGGTGGGCGGTGTTTAGCATGCGCGCCTCATCAAAGTAGTTGCCGATAATTTGCAGGCCAACCGGTTTTTCGTCAACCATGCCACAGGGCACTGACATACCCGGCAGGCCGGCAAGGTTGGTGGCGATGGTGTAAATATCTTCCAGATACATGGCCACTGGGTCGTCGCCTTTGGAGCCAAATTTAAAGGCCGGTGATGGCGTGGTGGGACCCATAATCACGTCGACCTGCTGAAAGGCTTTTTCAAAATCTTGCTGGATCAGCTGGCGTACTTGCTGGGCTTTGCCATAGTAAGCGTCGTAGTACCCAGCCGACAGGCAGTAAGTGCCAATAAGGATACGGCGCTTCACTTCGTCGCCAAAGCCTTCGGCTCTGGTGCGGGTGTACAAATCATTGAGGTCGCTGGGGTTTTCACAGCGATAGCCATATCGCACACCGTCGAAACGCGTCAGGTTGGCTGAGGCTTCAGCGGGAGCGATCACATAGTAAGCGGGCACTGAAAGGCCAGTATTGGGCAGGCTGATTTCAACCAGTTCGGCGCCTTGGGCTTCAAACTCTGCCAGGGCGGTGCGCACTGCTTTTTCAGTTTCGGGGTCTAGACCCTCGGAGAAATATTCTAGCGGTACACCAATTTTTAAGCCTTTGATGCCGTCGTTCAAGGTGGCGCTATAGTCTGGCACTTCACGATCAATACAGGTGGAATCTTTGTCGTCATAGCTGGCCATGCAGTTGAGCAATATGGCGCAGTCTTCGGCAGTGCGGGCCATAGGGCCGCCTTGGTCAAGACTTGAAGCAAAGGCAATCATGCCCCAGCGTGAGACCCGACCATAGGTCGGCTTTAACCCCGTAATACCGCAGAGAGCCGCGGGCTGACGGATCGATCCGCCAGTATCGGTAGCGGTTGCGCCCGGAGCTAATCGAGCTGCAACTGCTGCTGCCGAGCCGCCTGAGGAACCGCCGGGAACTGAGTCGCTGGCCCAGGGGTTTTTCACTGGTCCATAGAAGCTTGTTTCATTGGAGGAGCCCATAGCGAACTCATCCATATTGGTTTTACCCAGCACCACTGCGCCAGCCTGTTCGAAGTTTTCGACCACGGTGGCATTGTAGGGAGGGATAAAATTATCCAACATTTTTGAGCCACAGCTGGTGCGCACGCCGTCGGTACAGAAAATATCTTTGTGCAGTATGGGGACGCCACAGAGGGCTGGTGCATCGCCCGCTGCGAGCCGCTTGTCGGCGGCGGCCGCGGCTTTAAGAGCCTGATCTGCGGTCACCGTAATAACGGCATTATAGTTGGCATCTAACTTAGCGATGCGCGCCAAAAAGTGCTGAGTTAGCTCAACACTGGAAAACGCTTTTTCCTGCAGCCCTTTGACAAGCTCGGCGATAGTGAGGTTATGCATGGGGGACCTGTTTATTCTATGACTTTGGGCACGAGAAACAGCCCTTCTTCTGTATCTGGTGCGATTGCCTGAAAGGCTTCGCGCTGATTGATCTCGCTGACCTCATCTTCACGCAGTCGCTGAGTGGCTTTCATGGGATGCGACATGGCCTCGACACCATCGGTATTAACCGCTTGTAGCTGATCTACCAGTTCGAGAACACTGCTCAGTCGCTGAGACACTTCAGTTATAGTGTCTTCGCCGATGGCGATGCGCGATAACGTCGCCAGTTTTTCGATTTCTTGTCGTTCGATACTCATTAAAATATTCCGTCTGTCAGTAGCGGCTTCTAGTAGGTCTGCTGCGACTATTAGAAAGGCCGTAAGGTACCATAAATGGTCTTGTCAGGTTAAGGGGGCGGGATTGATTAAAGGCTTATTTGTCAGGCTTTTAAGCGAGTTTTTTATGAATCACAGCAACTTTAGGCAGGATTGACTAGAATCCTATAAAAATACGCCGAATGACTCAGTGAGCGCTTGCTCTAGCACTCTGCCACTGTTAAATTTAGCGATTATTTTGCAGCGGGTTGCTGTTGGCTTAAAGGCTTGGTCCGAGCGACCAATTTTAAAGGAAATATAACTAGATGTTCAAAAAACTCCGCGGCTTTTTCTCCAGCGATCTGTCAATCGACCTTGGAACTGCAAATACCCTGATCTATGTTCGTGAGGAAGGTATAGTTCTCAACGAACCTTCGGTTGTTGCCATCCGGCAACATCTCGGACAAAAAATTATCGAAGCTGTTGGTGTTGATGCCAAGCGTATGTTGGGTCGTACGCCAGGAAATATCACTGCGATTCGGCCACTGAAAGACGGCGTTATCGCCGATTTTCAGGTCACTGAAAAAATGCTCCAGCACTTTATCAAAAAGGTTCATGCCTCAAGCTTTGTTCCCCCTAGTCCTCGCGTTCTTATCTGTGTGCCCTGTATGGCAACGGAAGTGGAGAAGCGTGCGATTAAAGAGTCTGCCTACAGTGCCGGTGCTCGCGAAGTCTATTTGATTGAAGAGCCGATGGCTGCGGCGATCGGTGCCGGCATGCCGGTTGAAGAAGCGGTTGGTTCAATGGTTGTGGATATAGGTGGTGGTACCACTGAGATTGCCATTCTGTCTCTTAATGGTGTGGTGTTTTCTGATTCTGTGCGGATTGGTGGCGATCGCTTTGATGAGTCCATCGTTAATTTTGTGCGTCGCAATTACGGCAGCGTTATTGGTGACAGTACTGCTGAGCGCATCAAGATGGAAATCGGTGGCGCCTACCTGAGCAAAGAGGTTCGTGAGATTGATGTCCGCGGTCGCAATCTTGCCGAAGGTGTTCCTAAGAGCTTTACCTTAAATAGCGATGAAATTCTTGAGTCTCTGCAAGAGCCGTTGGCCGGCATTGTTCAGGCGGTAAAGCGTGTGCTCGAGCAGTCGCCGCCAGAGCTGGCATCGGATATTGCTGAGACCGGTATTGTCTTGACTGGTGGTGGTTCGATGTTGCGCGATCTCGATCGTCTGCTGACAGCTGAGACCGGCCTGCCGGTTATTCTTGCTGAAGATCCACTGACCTGTGTTGCGCGTGGCGGTGGTGTGGCACTGGATATGATGGATAGCAGCAAGATAAATTCGTTAACTTTTTAAATTTGTGAGTCGCCGCTGGCGCCTTAGTCTCCTAGCTACTCAAGAATACTCAGGAGAGGGTGTATGAAAAACGTATTCAATCGATCATCTACCCTCCTGAGAAAGTTTCTCACGGTTAGCCTTGTCGCCGTCCTGTTGATGCTCGTGGACAATTTCACCCCCTGGCTAAAGCCAGCGTACAGTGCTGCCGATAATCTTGTTCGCCCACTCTACTGGATTGCCAATATCCCACTGCGCGTTCAAGAGTGGAGTGCCAGCAGTCTGACGCCGCGCTCGGAAATCGAGAGCGACAATCTGCGGCTCAGTAAAGAGAGCCTTATCTATCACGGTCAGTTGCAGCGCATGTCTGATCTGGCTGCAGAAAATATGCGTTTGCGCCGCCTACTCAATGCCACTGAGTTGGTTCAGGATAGTGTCCTGGTTACTGAGGTGATCGGCGTCTCCGCAAACCCACTAAGCCATACTTTAACCATTGATCGCGGCACCGCAGATGGTGTCTTTGTCGGGCAGCCGCTGCTCGATGCGGAAGGTTTGATGGGGCAAATTATTGAGGTACACAAACGCCATAGCACGGCGCTATTAATTACCGACAGCAATCATGCATTGCCAGTGCAGGTGTTACGCAATGGCTTGCGCTCTATTGCTGAGGGTCGCGCTGACTACAACCGTTTAAATCTTAAGTTCGTCTCGCCCACTGCAGATATTCGCGAGGGTGACAAATTGGTCAGTTCAGGTTTGGGGGGGCTCTATCCTGCAGGCTATCCAGTTGGAACAGTACTGAGTATTGTTAGCGTGTCCGGTGATAATTTTCTAAAAATCGATATTGATCCCTCTGCTGAAATCGATCGCAGCCGTCACCTATTGCTTCTTTATAACTCTCGTGACAACGCCGCGGATGCGGTTGAATAATGGAATCTGACAATCGTGGCATCGCGGTTTGCCTGACGCTTATTCTTGCAGTGGTACTCAGTTTGATGCCTCTGAGTGGTGATTGGATTGTTTGGAAGCCGAACTTTCTTTTACTGACGGTTATGGCATGGGTCATGCGTTGGCCTGATGGCGTAGGGATTTTTTTTGCCGCTTCGGTTGGGCTGCTGGCGGATATTCTGCTGCGTATGTCCCCAGGTCATTCGGTAATTGTCTTTGCGCTCTGTGCATTCGCTCTCGCACTGGTCAGTCGCTGGGCTAAATACCTCTCGATGCTGCAGCGCACGCTACTGGTGGCGCTGATTATTTCTCTGGTCGCCATGTTCGAGGCGAGCCTATTTATATTTTACGGTCGTCCTTCTGGGATTGAGTATCTACCGATGAAAATTCTCTTATCGATGCTGGCGTGGCCATTTATTGATCGTTTGGTTGCCCGCATGCAGCCAAGGAGAGGTTGAGCTCTATCCATGTCCAAGTCTAATGCTGATCTCATTCTTGCCTCTGCATCACCGCGCCGCAGTGAACTGCTGCGTCAGATTGCGGTGCGTTTTTCTATTTTGGTGGCTGATATAGATGAAACCAGGCAGGGTGATGAATCACCCGCAGACTACGTTTCACGACTGGCGCTGGAGAAAGCGCGAGCTGGATACAGTCGTCAGGATAAGGATACAAAGCTGCCCAGTCTTGGTGCGGACACTATTGTGGTCTGCGACGGACAGATTTTCGGTAAGCCCAGAGATCAGGTAGATGCAGCTGCAATGCTAATGGCACTATCTGGTAAAGTTCATACAGTCATGACCGCGGTTGCGGTCTCCCAGGGGCCATGCTCTTCCAGTCGCCTAACAAAAACTCTGGTTCGTTTTCGCACAATTAGTCAATCCGAGTGTCAGACTTATTGGCAAACCGGTGAACCCCAAGGCAAAGCGGGCGGCTATGCTATTCAGGGGCGTGGCGCAGTGTTCGTTGATCACTTGGAGGGCAGTTACAGTGGTGTGGTCGGCCTGCCGTTACGCGAAACCGCCGAGATTCTCGGCGAATTTGGTATACCTGTATGGACGTCGGAGCCCTTATCTTAGATTTAAGAGCTCATTTTAAAAGCTCATTTTAAGAGCTTAGATTTAAGAGCTTAGATTTAAGAGCATTCACGCAGTACAAAATGGAAAAACGATGAGCCAGGAACTGCTAGTCAATATTACGCCCATGGAAACTCGAGTGGCTCTAGTCGAGAATGGCGTGCCTCAAGAAGTTTGTGTTGAGCGCAACAACAAGCGTGGTCTGGTAGGTAATATTTATAAAGGTAAGGTAGTGCGAGTGCTGCCAGGTATGCAGGCCGCATTTGTCGATATAGGTGAGGCGCGCACGGCCTTCTTACATATAGATGATCTGCTGCCGCGAAAAACTAAACTCAACGCAACTGATACCGGTGAGCCAGATATTCGCAAACTCTTGCATGATGGTCAGCAGATAGCCGTCCAAGTGATTAAAGATCCCGTGGGTACCAAAGGTGCGCGCTTGTCGGCGCAGCTGTCTGTGGCGTCACACTATTTGGTGTATATGGTTGAAGGGAAGCATCTTGGCGTCTCTCAGCGTATCGAGTCTGAGAGTGAGCGTGAGCGTTTAAAGCTTATGCTCAGCACCATTGTCGATGAAGTCTCCGCGGAAGAGGGTGTCAAAAACCCTCTCTCCGGTGGTTATATTCTGCGCACCGCGGCCGATGGAGCTGAGGAAGCAGAGCTGCGTAATACCGTGCGATTTTTACGACGCCTGTGGCAGGATATTCTGCAGCGTAAAGTTAACGCTAAAGCCCCTAGTTGCCTCTATGAAGACCTACCTCTCTATAAGCGTGTATTACGCGATATGGTCGGCACCGAGGTGGAGAAAATTTGCGTTGATTCCCGTGAGGTCTTCGATAAGCTGACGCACTTTGGCAATAAATTTAATCCGGATATGGTTCGCTTGCTGGAGCACTATCCTGGTGAGCGGCCACTGTTTTATATGCATGGTATCGAGGAGGAAATTGCCAAGGCACTGCAGCGCAAGGTAATGCTCAAGTCTGGCGGCCATGTAGTCTTTGATCAGACCGAGGCCATGTCGACCATAGATGTTAATACAGGCGCATTTGTTGGTCATCGCAATCTTGAAGAAACGATCTATAAAACCAATCTTGAAGCGGCAGCAGTGATTGCTCGGCAGATGCGGATGCGCAATCTCGGTGGCATTATTATTATCGACTTTATTGATATGCACGGCGCTGAGCATCGCCGTCAGGTGTTGCGGGCACTGGAAAAGGCTTTGGCGCGAGATCCGGTCAGAACAACAATTTCTGGTGTGACCGAACTCGGATTAGTGCAGACTACTCGCAAGCGCACCAGTCAAAGTCTTGGGCAGATACTCTGCGAAGAATGTCCCACCTGTTTTGGTCGAGGCTATGTCAAATCTGCCGAGTCTATGAGCTATGAAATTTTACGCGATATTTTGCGCGTAGCGCGGGCCTACGAATGTGACAATCTGCGAGTATTGGCATCGGCCCCGGTAATTGAAAGGCTAACTGATGAAGATTCCAGTCAGGTGGCAGATTTAGAATTGTTTATTAACTGTACCATTCAGTTTAGAGTCGAGAGCCTCTATGCTCTTGAACAGTTTGATATTATTCCGGTTTAAAGAACAGTGGCTATTGAAAGAACAGTGACTATGGCGAGTTTGGGTACAGCACTAAAGACGTCGATGCGTTGGCTATGGCTGACGCTCGCTCTGCTGATTATAGGCACCGTTATTCTAGTGGTGATCGGTCGCCAGACAATTGCCTATGTAGACAGTGTCCGCGAGCCTGTTGAGCAGTTCCTTGCGGAACAGATCGGCTTGCAGGTAGACCTCGGTGAGATGCGCGGTGAATGGCCTCGTCTAGTACCGATTATTGAAGTCGATCGGCTATCCATTTCTGCTGCTAGTGAAAGTCCCATGCTTAGCTTAGAGGGCGCCCGAGCCGATCTAGATCTATTTAATAGCCTGCTGCATGGCTCTCCGATCTGGCGCGAGCTTGTTGTCGCTAAGTTAGCGTTTACTTTAGTTGAAAGTGAAGCTGGCCGGTGGAGCCTCAAAGGTTTTAACAATGGAGGAAATACTGATTTAAGTTTGATTCTTGACCCTCTTACCTATAGCCGCTTAATTCGTTTTGATGACGTGCAAACGACACTGGAGTTTTACTCTGGGAAGAACATGGTGCTTAGTGCACGCAATGTGGCTATGGAGAACTATCAAGATTTCCACCGTGCTGAGCTCAGTGTGAGCCTTTTAGATGATGTCCTGTCTCCAGGTGAGCAGGCGGATATGAGTACGAGTCCAGCTTATCTATTAATCGAAGGTCAGGGTGACCTAGCGGATATAGAAAGTTTATCTGCCGAGGGTTATTTCCGCTTTGATGACTTTAACCTCTCTGAGCCGCTGGCTGATCTGGTTCGCTCATTAATGCCTGAGTTGTTCGCTAATCTTCCCGATTTTAAAGCCAACGCTCAGGGTGAAATCTGGGTTGCCCTCCATCCAGGAGGCTCGGTAGATTTCGAGGGTGATCTTGCTGTGGGTGAAGTGCCCCTAAACTGGCTGGCGGATGTGCCACCGGTTACCGAGATAAAAACCGAGGTCACGGGCTGGTATACCCCAGGCTCTGATTGGGGTGCGCGGTTACAAGGGTTCAGTTTCAGTTGGTCAGATACATCCATCGAACCACTCAATCTAGTGTTTAATCAGCGCCTTGGTTCTCAGTGGCACGATTTTGATCTGTCGGTGAATCATCTTGATCTGACGCTGATGACAGAGTTGCTCTATACCACCCGTATTGCAGACCAAAAAATCCTCGATATTGTTGACAGGTTAAAACCTCAGGGGATGGTTGATGCCCTGACTCTGGGGCACAACGAAATTGGCTATTACGCCTCGGCCAATCTTCAGGGCTTGGGCGTTGCTGCATGGAAAAAAGCGCCAGGGGTAAAGGGGCTGGATGGCTATTTAGAGGTCTATGGTAGCCATGGATTGTTGTCTGTGGCCGACACCAATGGCTTTGAGGCACTCTTTCCTACGGTTTATAAAGATTATCAGAGTATCGAAAAAGCGCAGGGAACGATTAACTTTTCTTGGGATGAGGCTGACAAGCAACTGAGGTTGCGCAGCGATGTTATGCGTGCTGAGTTAGATGCAGGCGTCGCTTCAATACTTTTTTCTATCGAACAGCCGATTCCAGCAAAGGACAATCCGCCCTCAGTTAGCCTGTTGATTGGTGGCCGCGATCTAGATCCCAAAATGCGCAACAAATATCTGCCTTACCGCATGCCAGGACAGCTGCGAAAATGGTTAGAGGAGTCGCTTTTGGATGGCCATGTTGATGAGTTTGGGTTGCTTATTCGCGCTCAGCCGCCGCGGTTCGAGCCGTTAGCTAAAACGACTCAGTTAATGGTCAAAATGAGTGGTGCGGATATTGATTATGATCCCAAGTGGACAGGTCTTCGCGATGCTAAAACGCTGGTGCTGGTGGACGATATTTTCACTGAGGTTGAAGTCTATTCTGGCGCTCTTGGCGATACTGCTATCAGCAATGCCAAGGTTGTCTACGACAGATTCGGTCCTAATCGAGCTCCGGCTATAACGGTTGCCGCGGAGGTTGAAGGGGATCTTAGTGCCGCCATGACTCTGTTGACAGAGTCGCCACTACAGAGTCGCCTAGGTGCATTAACAGGTTGGGACTACGGTGGCAAAATGGTCAGCCAGTTGGATTTATTGATTCCCTTGCCCGGATTGCCTCCAGCTCAGCCGACAGTCGTTACTGAGGTTCTTGAGCCTCAGTACAATGTCACTGCAATCTTGGATAATGGTTCCCTGGGTATTCCGGGGGGGCCAATTAGTGTCGAGGAGATTAATGGTCAACTTAATTTCTCTCTTGGCGAGGGCCTTTATGGTAATGAAGTAAGTGCTAACTTTTGGCGGAGACCAATTTTAGCAGAGCTATATAAGAGTGGCGACGATCAGAAAATTGCTGTGACCGGCACACTTCTACCAGAGAGTTTAAGTCAGTTGGTGGATTTCCCTTGGCCAGAGGTGGTTCAGGGGGTCGTTGCTGTTGACGGTCTGATCACCATTCCAGGTGCCGAGGATCAGCAGGTCGCAGCAGAACCTATCACCCTACAGATAAACAGTCAGCTTCAGGGAGTCCGATTGGACCTGCCCCAGCCACTGATGAAAACTGCGACGGAATCTCAAAATCTCAGTATGACACTTTCATTTACCCCGGAATTTGAGCGCCTAAAGGCGACACTTGGCGGGCGATCTGAGAGCTTGGGGAAGGGCGCCGATCTGGATTTCGATCTGCGTTTTAATAAGTCTGGCCTGAGTGGCGCCCATATAAGTTATGACCGTGATCAAGAAGAACCACAAACGGGTATTGTGCGGGTATCAGGGCATTTGCCAACGGCTGACTTCAAGCTATGGCAGCCATTAATCGGTCTTTTTCAGCGATCTGGGTCTACGGAAAAAGTCAGCTGGGAACCTATTTTTGATTTACGTTTAGATCAGATGGATCTTGCTAGTTTGCAGTTAAAGGATATTCAAGGTATCGCTTCTCTCCGCGATGGCATCTTGGACATGAATTTCGTCACTGACTTGGCCGATGGCCACTTGCTGATGTCGACGGCGGATGCAAACCAAGTTCCCGTATTGAATTTAACGCGGCTGACGGTTCCCGGCGTATTGTTGGAAAAAGGCGTAAACGAGACTGCTATTGATCCAAGGCAGTTTATCGCTGTTGATTTATCTGTGGATCGATTGCAGATTGCGGATGAAGAATGGGGCTCGATTGGGTTTAAGTTGCGTCCGGAGGTGTCGGGAGCAGCCTTTAGTCAAATTAGAGGCAACCTATTGGGTCTGCAGCCGGGACTTTTTGATAGTCAGCCGGCAACTGAATTTTTCTGGGGTTTCGACGGTAGTGACTATACCAGTCGTTTGGTGGGCCCTGTAGGTATTGGCAATATTGAAGAATTTCTCGGTTTGGGTCTGAATGTCCCCAAGGTTGTTGACAGCGAATCTGGACGTTTCGTATTTGATCTTGCTTGGCAAGATCAGCCATGGAATGTGTCCCGTGATAATCTCACTGGCGAGTTTCAGGTCGAGTTAAAAGAGGGCAGCTTTTATCGCTCTACTGGGGGCGCGGGCGCGGCGTTAAAAATGGTTAGTCTGGTAAATTTCGCCAACTGGCTGCGGCGTTTGAAATTGGATTTCTCCGATGTCACTGGGCAGAATCTCAGTTATAACAAACTCAGCGGTACCTTGGAATTTGATCAGGGGTTAGCGCGCTTTAAGCAGCCTCTTAGAATGGATATGCCGTCTGGACGAATGAGTATGGACGGCGAGTTTGATCTGCTCAATGAAGCGGTAGAGGCCCGTTTAGTTGCAACATTGCCTGTGGCAACTAATCTTCCCTGGGTAGTGGCGCTATTAGGCGGGCTTCCGGCAGCCGCTGGAGTCTACGTGACCAGCAAACTAGTGGAAAAACAAGTTGATCGTCTATCGAGCATTAGCTACACACTATCCGGCCCCTGGGATGATGTAGAGGTCGCAGTGGATCGTATTTTTGCCGCCGATTTAGGGAGTAAGGATGCCGGGCGATCTAACGCGGACGCGGAAGCAAAGCGAGTTCTTGAGAATGAGCAATAATAGGTCCTTTATCGCCGCAGCTGTTCAGTTGCGGCCGCAACAATCCTTGCAGCAGAATCTAGCGGCGGCAGGCGCACTGATTGAGCAGGCGGCAGAAGCTGGCAGTAGACTGGTGGTATTACCGGAAAACTTTGCCTATCTTGGCCGAAAAGATCTTACTGAGGTGGGTCTGTCAGAGCAGTCTACGGGGCCGGCCTATGAATTCCTCGCCAAGCAGGCTCAACGCCACAGTCTTTGGTTGGTCGGTGGCACCGTGCCTGTGAGTGATGCTAATTTATCAAAGCCTTTTGCCCGTTCATGGTTATTTGATCCCCAGGGCGATTTAGTCCAGCACTACGACAAAATTCATTTGTTTGATGTTGATGTGCCGACATCCAAAGAGGGGATTTTACAGCAGGCGACATACCGTGAGTCAGACGATTATCGCAGTGCTGCGACTGTAGTAGTTGCAGAGACTGACCCCTGTCGGCTGGGTATGAGCGTCTGCTATGACCTACGTTTTGCGGAGCTGTTTCGTCAGTTGGCTGACGCCGATGCTCAGGTTGTCGCAGTGCCAGCCGCCTTTACGGCAGCCACAGGTCGCGACCACTGGGAGCTTTTATTGCGGGCGCGGGCGGTGGAAAATCAACTATTTGTGATTGGTGCCAATATGGTTGATCGCGACCATCCACGCCGCGGTCTCTGGGGCGGTAGTGCGATTGTTGATCCTTGGGGAAACGTATTGGCCCGAGTTGATGATGAGGCTGGGGTAGCGATTGCCGAGATTAATTTAGATCGACTGGATGAGATACGTGCCAAAATGCCGGTTGCCCAACATCGTAAGCTGGCTCTGTAACGCCTGGTCTATTCGCTGAGTTGGCGCAGATAAGCGAAGATTTTCTTACTCGCTGTGGGTGCCTTTTTCAATTCGACCTCTCTTGCGGCTTGGCGCTGAAGATTACGCAGCTGTTGTCGATCGGCGGTGGGATATTTCTCCATCAGCTCTTCGATTACCGGATTCCCCTGGCTGATTAACCGGTCGCGCAATGTTTCAAGCTGCATAAAATGCTGTCTATAGGTTTGCGACTGGTGGTCCATTCGATCCAGTGTCTCTTGGATAAAGCTGATATCTGCGGTGCGCATAAGTTTGCCAATGTACTGCATTTGGCGGCGCTTGCCCTCGCGATTCTTTAAGCGCCGCGCTTCGGTTATCGCATCCTTTAAATTGTCTGGAAGATTGAACTTGGCCAGTTGTCCTTGAGGCATTTCAACAAGCTTGCTGCCCATATCTTGCAGAGCATGGCTGTCGCGTTTAAGTTGCGATTTGCTAACCAGATCTTCTTCGCTGTTGTCATTATCACTATTTTTTTGAATATCAGAATCGGTCATTAGCTGTAAAACACCGTAGCAAGTCCAAGAAAGGAGACAAAACCGACTATATCGGTAACTGTCGTCAAAATAACCGAGCCAGCAAGGGCCGGATCAATTTTTAAAGAGCGCAACATGATTGGTAGCAGAGTACCTGCGACTGCTGCTGCGACTAAGTTAATGGCCATAGCAGCAGCAATCACCAGTGCTATAGTCCAGTCGTCAAACCACACTGACACTATGGCGCCCATGACTATCGCCCAAAGCATGCCGTTGAGTGCGCCAACGGTGAATTCTTTACTTAGTAACCATTTGAAGTTGTCTCGCTCGATTTGTCCCAATGCCATACCGCGAATAACCACGGTTAACGTTTGACTGCCGGCAACGCCGCCCATGCTGGCAACGATCGGCATCAAAATAGCCAGGGCAACGACCTTTTCCAAGGTGGCTTCAAACAGGCTGATCGCCGAGGAGGCAAGAATCGCGGTAAGTAAATTGAGTCCCAGCCACAGGGCGCGACGTGGTGCGGTTCGGCTGATGGAGGAAAACGTATCCTCGGTGTCGCTGAGACCCGCCATGGCCAAGAGGCTGTGATCGGCGTCTTCAACAATCACATCAACCACATCATCAATGGTGATTCGTCCAACCAGGTGGTGTTGATCGTCAACCACTGGCGCTGAGACCAGATCTTGGCGCTGGAACAGCTGCGCTACATCGGAGTCAGTAAGGTTCACATGAATCGCCTCAACTTCGGTGTTCATGACTTCGCGAACTGAGGTGTTAGGGCTTGAGGTAAGCATTTTACTCAGGGGCAATGTACCTAGAAAGGTGTCATTGCGACTAACCACAAACAGGTTGTCAGTGATATCTGGAAGCTCTTCGAAGCGGCGTAGGTAACGCAGCACTACATCCACGGTAATATCCGGGCGCACCGTGATCACTTCGGTGTCCATCAGTCCACCGGCTGTGTCTTCACTGTAAGTCAGTACTGACTCTACCCTCAGTCTATCCTGCACAGACATGGCTTTGAGGACTTCTGGAATAACCCGGTCTGGCAGCTGCTGCAGAATATCAACTATATCATCGACATCGAGACCTTCGGTGATCGAGGCAACCTCTGCGCCATCCATCTGGTTGAGGAACTCGAGCTGAATATCGTCGGAGAGTTCTTGAAGCACTTCACCCGATATCTCGGGATCAACGATCTCCCAGAGGATATTGCGCAGGTGCGGCGGTGCAGTTTCTAGTTGGTGTGCGATATCTGGCGGCGAGAGATTATTGAGGATATGTCGCACCGGATTCAAGGTGCCGGAGTCAATGGCGCTGCCAAGCTTGGCCAAAAGGCTGTTATCGTTATTGTTCATACGTCGCTCCCTTGGCTGGGCTGAGACACTTCAGCGCGGCTATTCTAACCAGCTAACCGAGATATCGGTAGTTTTAACTGATAAGCCAGCGTAAACAGTCATTAAGAGCGGGACAGATTACTCACCTTCACCAAAGTAGTTAGCCAGTAGTTCGCTAATGGCAGCCTGTGCCTCATGCTCATCTTCACCATCGAATTCAAAGATCAGGCTGGTACCTTTGCTGGCAGCCATTAGCATTAGCGACATAACGCTCTTTGCATCGACTAATGGTTCTTGTTTGCCGGTGCGGATAGTACAGCCAAAGCGCCCGGCGGTACTTGCCAGCTTGGTTGCTGCTCTGGCGTGAAGGCCGAGTTTGTTGATAATGTCGAGCTGGCACTGAATCAAGATGAAAGCTCTTTGTGGGTTACCTGAACAAATGGATGCACTGAAGAGAAGTGCTCGTGCAATCTATTCGCCAGATAGACAGATCTATGTTGTCCGCCAGTACAGCCGATTGAAATAGTTAAATAGCTACGATTATTGCCCTGAAATTGGGGAATCCAGCGAGTTAGAAAACCAATAATATCAGCCAGCATAGAGGCTACTTCAACCTGGCTCTCGAGAAACTCGATGACCCCTGAATCTTCGCCAGTTTGACTTTTTAGTTGGGCCTTCCAGTATGGGTTGGGTAGGCAGCGCACATCGAAAACAAAATCCGAGTCTGAGGGGACACGGTTTTTAAAGCCGAATGACTCAAACAGAATCGACATATGTTCGGGCTGCTTTGGCACAATGGTGTTTTTAATCAGGTCGCGCAATTGGTGCAGTGTCAGGCTTGAGGTATCCACTGAACGGTCGGCAATATCGCTGATTGGACTGAGAATAGCCTTTTCCAGTTCAATGGCTTCTTTGAGGCCGACAGTGTCGGTGCTCAGTGGATGGCGCCGCCGGGTTTCACTGTAACGGCGCAGTAAGTCCGAGCGGTGTGCGTAGAGGAACATCACATCCACATCTACACCATCTCGTTCAATCGACTTTAGGATAGCAGGGATTTTATTCAGATCGCCCACGAGATTGCGCGCATCTATACCCACGGCGACATTCAAGGTCTTATGGTTGCTGTTCTCATTGAGCTGGCCAATCAAATACTCAAGCAATGTGGCAGGTAGGTTATCAATACAGGTAAAGCCCACATCCTCAAGAATATTGAGAGCTGAGGTTTTGCCGGACCCGGAGTGACCGCTGATAATAACTAGGCGCATGCTTAGGCTGCGCGCTCGAGTTGCAATGCGGTGGTGTAGAGCTCTTCACTGCTGCTGCACTGGCGTAGAGACATTCGCGAACTGTCATCCTGCATAATCGCGGCAACTCTCGCCAAGGTAGCAAGGTGCTCTTCGTTTTGCTCTTCGGGAACAATGAGAGCAAAGATCAAATCTACCGGTTGATCGTCCAGAGAGCCGAAGTCGATAGCTTGCTCTAGTTTGATCAGGCAGCCGTGTATACGATTAAACCCGGCCACACGGCAATGGGGAATGGCGACACCTTCACCAATGCCAGTGCTGCCAAGACGCTCACGGGCGACCAAGTTGTGAAACAAGTTTTCAGCCTGATCGCCATCGCCACCAAGCTGCTCGGTAACAAAGGTCGAAAGATTCTCCAGTACGCGTTTTTTACTGCCGCCAGGAATGCCGCACTGGGTCAATTGTTGAGTGAGTATGTTCTTGATTTTCATGGACGGGTTTAACGGCCTCGGTGCTTCTCTTTGTATTTAATCAGTTGACGATCAAGCTTGTCAGTCAGTGAGTCAATCGCAGCGTATAGGTCTTCGTGCTGAGAATTGGCAAATAATTCTGCTCCGCTGACATGGACTGTCGCTTCTGCGTTTTGAGATAGTTTTTCAACGGTCAGGATAACTGAGGTGCTAGTGATTTGTTCGTAGTGTCGTTCGAGTTTGGCAAACTTGTTGTTGACGTATTCTCTTATTGCCTCGGTGATTTCCAGATGATGTCCGCTAATGGTTAGTTGCATTCAGTACTCCTTCGTTTCACATGATTAAAATCTTTTACGCTGACTAGAGGAGGGGATACCCAGACTCTCTCGATATTTGGCCACTGTTCTACGTGCGACTTGGATGCCTTGTTGTTCTAGCATGGAAGTCAATTTGCTATCGCTGAGTGGCTTTTCCGGTTGTTCTGCCCCGATCAGCTCTTTAAGAATAGCGCAAACTGCTGTCGATGAACACTCCCCACCGCCAGCAGTACTCACATGACTAGAAAAGAAATATTTAAGCTCGAATATACCCTGAGGTGTGGCTAAATATTTGCTTGTGGTGACCCGAGAAATCGTCGACTCGTGGAGTTCTAACTTGCTGGCAATATCGGATAAAACCATGGGCTTCATGGCGACCGGGCCATGGTCAAGAAAACCTCGCTGCAGTTCGACGATGGTCATTGCTACGCGCATCAATGTTTCATTGCGACTCTCAATACTGCGCAGAAACCATCTTGCTTGGGCAAGATTATCTTTTAAAAATTGATTTTGGTCACTACTGTCTGAACGCTTGATCAAGGATGAGTAGGAGTCATTGATACGCAGGCGAGGCATATTGCTGTCATTGAGTTTCACTCTCCAGCGACCTTTTATTTTTTCTACGTAGGCGTCCGGGACTATATATTCAACGTCATTGCTACTGAGGGACTCGCCGGGCCGGGGATTTAAACTGCGCACAAGTTGCAGGGCACCCTGGAGTTCGTTTATCTCCAATCCGGTTTTTTTCGCCAGACGGGCGCTGTCCACGGAGGCGATATCTTGTAAAAAACCATCCACCAGATGCTTGGCCGATTGTAAGTATTGGGTCTCTGGAGATAACTGATTGAGCTGAATTGTTAGGCACTCACTGATGCTTCGAGCAAATACACCTGGAGGATCAAATTGCTGCAGTCTATGTAATACGGCCACCAGCTCATCTTCATGAAGTTGGTCTTCAATATCGTCGTAGTGAATATGTGCAGTAATATCGCTGAGTTCGGCCGCGATAAAACCGGAGCTGTCGATGGAGTCGATAAACGCTGAGGCGATTTCTCTGTCGCGATCGGAAAAGGGCGTTAGATTAAGTTGCCACTCGAGATGTCCCTGAAAGGATTCTGTAACCTGAAAGACCTGCTCTAGATTGACTTCGCCACCACTACTACTAGCAGCCGTTGTTGGCGGGCTATATACATCGTCCCAATTAGCGTCTACCGGCACATCCTTGGGTATCTCATCGTTCCATTCGTATTCGGGGTTTTGCTCGCTATTGCGCTCAGCTTCTGCGACCTGATTGCTCTCGCTGGTGGTGGGATCGGCATCCTGTCCCGGTGACTCAGGAATATCCTCGTCCATTTCCAGCAGTGGGTTGCTGTAGAGTTGCTCGATCATCTCCTGGCGTAAGTCCAGCGTCGACAGCTGTAAAAGACGAATAGCCTGTTGCAACTGAGGGGTCATCGTCAGTTGTTGGCTGATCTTAAGCTGAAGGCCTTGGCGCATAAGGAATAATTTGTTTTTGTATAAAGGTCTGCAAGTTTAGTGCCAATTCTATGCTGCTTGCAATGGACTATTTGCCTTAGAGGTTGATTTTGGTGTTCTTTTCAGCATTTGATAGGGTCAGTCAGGCACTTCTTTCGAGGTTTTATTAAACTCTTGAAAGAAATGTTATGAGAAAGAAGCCAGTGATTATAAAAGGGCTAATACTAAAGCGTGAAGTTTTCACCAAGGTAAGTTTTGCGCACCTGGGTATTGTTGAGTATATCGCTAGTTGTTCCTTCGGCGATCACATGGCCCTCGCCAATAATGTAGGCATGCTCGCAGATATCCAAAGTTTCACGGACATTATGATCGGTAATCAGAACCCCAATACCGCTGTCCCGAAGGTGGCGAATAATCTGTTTGATATCGGTAACCGAGATCGGATCGACTCCAGCAAAGGGCTCGTCGAGCAGAATAAACTGTGGATCCGCCGCCAATGCGCGGGCAATTTCAACCCGTCGTCGCTCACCGCCGGACAGGCTCATGCCTTGGCTTTTCGCCAAATGAGAAACGTGAAACTCGCGCATCAATTCTTCGGCTCGCTGAACACGTTGCTTGCGGTTGAGCTCTTTACGGGTTTCTAAAATCGCTAAAATATTGTCTTCAACGCTGAGTTTGCGAAATACCGAGGGTTCCTGGGGCAGGTAGCCCAGTCCGCGACGCGCTCGGCCGTGCATGGGCAGGGAGGTTATATCATCGCCATCAATGGTGATCGCACCCTTATCCTGTGCCACAAGACCAATAATCATATAAAAACAGGTGGTCTTACCGGCTCCATTGGGCCCCAATAGGCCGACAATTTCACCCTGCTTGACGCTAATGGAAACATCTTTGACCACCGGACGTTTGCCGTAGGCCTTGGCCAAATTGCTCGCTTGTAAAGTAGCCATCAGGGCTTGGTCTCCGGGGCAGTGGAATCACTCTGCAGGGCAGAGGCTGGGATCACTAATTGAATACGCTTCTGTTGGCCCTGATTATCGCCTTTGGCTTTCCAGGTCTCTTTGTTGATATCGTAGTCAATTGAGTCGCCCTTGATAATAGTGCCATTCCGGGACAGCATCGCATTCTGTTTTAGAGCAAGCTTGTTGGTGGCGGGCATGTAGTCAATATGGTCAGCGCGGGCAATCATAGTTGCACCTTCAATTGTAGGTTTTTGCTTATAACTGGCGGGCTTGCCAGTGCACTCAATACGACTGATTTTATTGTCCTCAAGATGCAAGACGATCTGATCGGCTTCGACCAGCACGCTGCCCTGGCTGATCACAACATTGCCTCGATAGATTGTGCGGCCGGTTTTTTCATTGCGCTCGGCGTAGTCCGATTCAATAGAGATAGTTTGCTGACGATCATCGGGAAGAGCTAGGCATTGAGTGGCCAGCACGCTACTCAGGACAACTATCAGAATGGTTCTGCACCAGAGATAAGGCTGGGATAGATAATGCTGAGGTAAATAAGAGAGCTTAGCGAGGATCATGAGTTACTCTGACTTTGGATTGGATGACGACAGTGTCGTTGATCAGGTCAATTTTGAGCCCGGTACCGGACGCTTGACCCTGTGCGGAAAGTAGCTTGAATGGCTGGTTAGTGGTCGCAACACTGCTGTCGACTAAATAGGTCAAGCTGTCTGTAGTTAATTCCGCCAAACCCTCGGCAGTGGTAATCTGCCCCTGCACAGCATCCTGCAGGTCGAGCCTGCCGCTAGCACTATCAAGAACCCCACTATTGGCGGTCAGAGCCAAAGGGTGAGGTGTATCGCCCCGAGCTAAAAATCGCGGTTGCTGCACTTTTACTGTTGACTCCCCTTGGAAGAATTCGATACGCGGTGAGTCGAGGCTAAACTGCTCGCTGCCCAGCTGCGAAAAGCGACGGCTGGTGACGGCGGTCATATAGCTATCTGCCTGAGGTTTTTTGTCCATCTGGCTGCTAGTTTGGCGTAGAAATGCTTCTGGAGGTGAGTCCCAAATAAGCACAAACCCGCCGATCATAAAGGCTAAAAATACAGCCAGCAGTGCCTGATGAATCATTGATAAGCCGCCAGTATATCGTCCAACTTGCCCTGGGCCGCGAGAATCATTTCCGCGGCTTCGCGAACCGCGCCATTGCCACCACTGCGGCTGGTCTGCCATTTCGCTTTGGCTGCCACGGCGGCATTGCCATTGGCAACAGTGATGCCGAGGCCAACGCGATTGATCACAGCGAGGTCCGGCAGATCGTCGCCGATAAAGGCAATTTCATGGAGCTCGACCGACATATTTTGTAGCAGCTCATTGAGTGCGGTGAGTTTGTCTTCGCGCCCCTGCACTACCGGTTCCATGCCAAGCTCATCGGCGCGACGCTGCAAGAGTACGGAAACTCGCCCAGTGATAATGCCTACCTGAACGCCGCCACGCTGGAGTAACTTGATCCCCAGGCCATCTTGAATATCAAAAGCTTTGAGTTCTTCACCATTGTTGCCATAGTAGAGGCGCCCATCGGTGAGCACGCCATCGACATCCACGAGCAGTAGTTTGATCTGCTTGGCGGCTTCGATTACTGCCTGATCTGTAGCGCTAATTATGGCTGCCTCCATATTGCTCTCCATTACATGACCCCCGCACGCAAAATATCGTGCATATGCAGTACGCCAATGGGCGACTGGTGTTCATCCTCTACAATCAGCGCTGTAATAGAGCCGTCTTCCATTATTTTAAGTGCTTGGGCGGCGAGAATTTCGCCATTGATTGTCTTCGGGTTGGGGGACATAACATCGGCCATGGTGACATTGTTTATATCCACTTTGGCGTCGACTATGCGACGTAAATCACCGTCGGTAAATACGCCGAGTAATTTATTCTCATCGCTGACTACGGTGGTCATACCAAAACCTTTCTCAGTCATCACTAGCAGTGCTTGATGCAGCGGCTCTGATGTCAGAACCCGTGGCACTTCAACATCCTTGTGCATAATGTCCGCTACTCGCAAAAGCAGCTTGCGGCCAAGGGCGCCGCCGGGATGGGAAAACGCAAAGTCTTCGGCGGTAAAGCCGCGGGACTCGAGAAGGGCAATAGCCAGTGCATCACCCATGGCCAAGGTTACCGTGGTGCTTGTAGTTGGGGCCAGATTCAGTGGGCAGGCTTCGCTGGTTACGCTGACATCAAGATTGGCTCGCGCAGCTTGGGATAATACAGATCCGGGATCGCCGGTCATGCTAATCATGGGAATGCCCAGACGCTTAATCAACGGCAGGATGGTAATCACTTCTGCGGTGCTGCCGGAATTTGAGATCACAATAACCACATCGTTTTTAGTGATCATACCGAGATCGCCGTGACTGGCTTCCCCTGGATGGACAAAAAACGAGGGCGTACCCGTACTGGCCAGAGTCGCAGCAATTTTGTTGCCAATATGGCCGGACTTACCCATACCGGTAACTATTACACGGCCCTCGCAGGCGAGCATGGTTTCACAGGCGGTGACAAAGCTGTCGTCGAGACGATGCTGGAGCTCGGCAACCGCATCGGCTTCCATTTTGATGGTGCGCTGTGCCGAAGTAATAAAGTTTGTCGCGGTCATAGGTCGGTCACTTGGCTCGGGTGGATTGAGTTGGATTGCTCGGCATTATAATGGCAAATGCTTGGGTGGAGAACTGCAGCCTAACTAGTTGCCGACAATTGCCGGCCAGAGTACAACGTAATAGCCTATGTAACCTGCTACTAGAATCGCGCCGAGATACCGTGAAAGCACTGCGGGCAAGCTATTTCGCCTAGCTTTATTAAGCGCCAAGGCGACCATTGCAATGAGCAATAGAGTCATAATTGCAAGGCTGGCAAAGTCGCGGTTAAACACCATTGGCGAAATCGTCATCGGCGAGATAATACCGGCGGCAGGCATCACTAACATCAGATTAAACAGGTTTGAACCGAAGACGTTGCCGATGGCGATATCGTGATGGCCGCGCATAGCGCTGACCACTGATGCTGCCAGTTCTGGCAAACTGGTGCCGATGGCGACTACGGTGAGGCCAATAATTAGTTCGCTGATGCCCAGGGACTGGGCGATGGTTTTGGCGCTCCACACAGTCACTTCGGCGCTGGCCAGCAGTACCGCCAATCCGACTATAAACCAGAGCGCAGCTGCGCCCATGGTGATATCAGGAATGTCTTCGCCGATTGCCACCTCTTCGGGGCTGACATGGGTCTTTTTGTATCTAATGGCTATATACACCAGAGGAAAGATCAGGCCCGCTAGAATTGCACTCTCAATTCGGCCCAAATAACCGTCATAGAGGCAGAATCCCGCGATCGCTGTGATCACTAAAAGCACTGCGCCCTCTTGGGTGAGTAGATGCTTTTGTACCGGCGTAGGTGCAATCAACAGGGTTGCGCCGAGCACCAGACCAATATTGGCCATGTTGGAGCCCAGGGCATTGCCTACCGCCAGTTCTGCGGCATTGCTCAGAGCAGCATTTATCGACACCAGAACCTCTGGTGCTGAGGTGCCAATCGACACCACAGTAAGACCAATAATTAGTGGTGAGATGCCAAAGTTTCGGGCTGCGCCAGCACTGCCTTCAACAAACCGATCTGCTCCCCAGAGGAGTCCAAGAACACCAATCAGCAGCCCTAAAATCGGTAGTAACATTGCGCCCATAAATTCTCCAAATTACCGCCTTGTCTGCGGCGGGTTCTATTTCTTCATAAGATCGGGGATGTTATAGTGCTGAACCATTATTGTCAGCAAACTTACCGCAGAATATTGCATCGTACGAAACCATGCGTGCGTATCAGAGTCTTTGCTGCTGGACGATCCGGATGATTAATTTATGAGTGGCGTTTTTATGACCTTTAAAAAGTGGTTTTGCTTAGGATCACTGGCCTTGGCTGGTGTGATGGGATTTGTTTCGTTGAGTGCTGCGCAGGATGATACGAGTGATCCGTACCAGCAGATTGAGCAGGTTACGGTTGAGCTTCTGAATACTATCGCAACACATCAGGATGGTTACCCTGAGAACGAGAGAGCCTATTTCGATGGTTTAGATGCCTTGCTTCAAGACAGTATTGATTTTGCCTTTATTGCTCGCAATGTAATGGGCAGTTATCACAAGCAGGCTACTGCGGAGCAACGCGCGAGCTTCGCTGCGACATTTCGTAACGGTCTAATTGAAACCTATGGTCGTGGCCTGATCGGTTATGAGAATCAAGAAATTGTATTGGTCAAGGTTCAAGCGGTTCCTGAGGGGCAGCGCCGATTGACGGTGAAGCAGGAAATCCGCAGCACTGACACGGTCTATCCATTGGAATACAGCATGGCGCGTAAAAAGACCGGTCAGTGGATGGTGGTCAATGTGGTGATCAACGGTATCAATCTGGGTAAAACCTTTCGCAATCAATTTGTTCAATCTGCCCAGCGCGCTGGTGGCGATATAGATCAAGTTATCAATGGCTGGTCATCTGAGAGCCTGTAAAAAATAGCCCTTAAAAGAAACCCCTGTGAATTTAATTCGCGAACTACCAATTAGCTTCGCGACGACAAAAGAGTGAGTTATGAATCCTGAAGATGTAAAAGCACTACTTGAAAACGCAATACCTAACTGTCAGTTTGAGGTTGTCAGCGAGGGTAGTCATTTCAATATCACTGCTATTGGTGAGGTCTTTGATGGCAAGCGTCCGGTGCAGCGTCAGCAGCTTATTTATGCCGCGCTAAACAGTGAGATTTCCTCTGGCGCCATGCATGCGGTCAATATGAAAATTTTCACCCCAAGCGAGTGGCAGGCCAAGGCCTAAAACGTTTCGTTTCTTTTCCCAACTGGCGTTTCTCTACTCAAGGTTGTTTGATGGAAAAATTAAAGATTCAAGGCGGCGGACCGCTCAAAGGTGAAGTGTGGATTTCCGGCTCGAAGAATGCCGCTCTGCCGATTCTGTCGGCAACGCTGCTCTCTGAGGGTTTGGCCACTGTCTCCAACTTGCCGCATCTTCAAGATGTTACCACTACTATCGAGTTGCTCGGCAGCTTGGGGGTTACGGTGAGCATTGACGAGAAACTGCAGCTAGAGGTGGATAATTCCACTTTACATAGCGTCACTGCACCCTACGAATTAGTCAAAACCATGCGCGCCTCAATATTGGTGCTAGGGCCTTTGCTGAGCCGCTATGGCGAAGCCAATGTGTCATTTCCAGGTGGCTGTGCGATTGGCAGCCGCCCCGTGGATCTGCACCTGCGAGGGCTCGAAGCTATGGGTGCGACAATCGAAATCGATGAAGGCTATATCAAAGCACGCAGCAGTGGCCGCTTAGTAGGCTGCCATATTTTGATGGATGTTGTTTCGGTTGGCGCCACAGAAAACTTGATGATGGCGGCGGTTTTGGCCGAGGGTCAAACGGTGATTGAGAATGCCGCGCGGGAACCCGAGATTGTCGATCTGGCCAATTGTCTAAATGCTTGGGGTGCCGATATTCAAGGTATAGGTTCCGCTCGACTGGTCATTAACGGTGTCGAGAAAATTACGGGTGGCCACTTTAAAGTGATGCCAGACCGCATCGAGACTGGCACTTACTTGGCTGCCGCAGTTGCCACCCGCGGCAAGGTTAAAGTCACCCAGACTGATCCCTCTTCACTTGAAGCTGTATTGTTAAAGCTCCAAGAAGCCGGTGCTCAGATAACTCAGGGCGAAGACTGGATTGAATTGGATATGCAGGGCAAGCGACCCAAAGCAGTGAATATTAAGACTGCCCCTTACCCTGCTTTTCCCACTGATATGCAGGCTCAGGTTACCGCGATCAATGCGGTGGCTGAGGGCACAGGCGTGGTGATTGAAACCATCTTTGAAAACCGCCTGATGCAGGTTCAGGAATTGAACCGTATGGGAGCAACAATCACCGTTGAGGGCAACACTGCTCTTGTGACTGGTGTTGAGCGGCTGAATGCCGCTCCAGTGATGGCATCTGATTTGCGCGCTTCTGCGGCGCTAGTAATAGCGGCACTGGTAGCTGACGGCGAGACCACAGTTGAGCGCATCTACCATATAGATCGTGGCTATGAATGTATTGAAGAAAAAATGCAGTTGCTCGGCGCCAAGATTAAACGAGTGACCAACTAATAGAGCTCTTTTAGCTCAGTAGACGTAATCACTGAGCATAACGAATTGTAAAAAGCAGACAGGCTAATGACCCAGATAACTATCGCCCTAACCAAAGGGCGCATTTTAAAAGAGACCCTTCCACTTCTGGCTCGAGCCGGAATCGTGCCCGCAGAAGATGTCTTCACCAGTCGCAAGCTGGTCTTTCCCACCAATCGTGACAATGTCAGGTTGATTATTTTGCGTGGCTCAGATGTCACCACCTATGTTCAGTTTGGTGCTGCAGATTTGGGGGTGGCAGGCAAAGATATGCTGCTTGAGCATCAGGGGGATGGATACTACGAGCCACTGGATCTGGGTATAGCGCGCTGCAAATTGATGACCGCTGTGCCGGTCGGCACAACTCAGCAGCACAGCAGGCTGCGCGTCGCGACAAAATATATCAATGTAGCTCGGGAATATTACGCCCAGCAGGGCCGTCAAGCCGATCTGATCAAACTCTATGGGGCTATGGAATTGGCGCCGATACTGGATTTGGCTCAGGAGATTGTCGACATAGTAGACACAGGTAACACCTTGCGTGCCAATGGACTTGAGGCCAGAGATGAGATCGCCGAAATCAGCTCGCGTTTAATCGTCAATAAAGCGTCGATGAAAACCAAGTTCGCTGAGGTGCAGGGGATTGTCGATGCACTTAGAGAGGCGGTGGAGAACAACGCATGACAGTTTCTGCTGACAATTGCGCCATCAGTAAGCTATCTACCCGGGATGAGGGTTTTACTCAGACCCTGAGTGATCTGATTGCTTGGGATATGGTGTCAGATACGGATGTAGAAGACGCGGTAATCGCGATTCTGCGCCAAGTCAAAGCTCAGGGTGATCAGGCGTTAATTGAACTGACTAATCGCTTTGATCGCCGTCAGGTCGAGGAGATCAGCCAGTTAGTGATAGGTCAGGATCAGCTTCAGCAGGCCCTTGAGTCCATAGACACGGAGACACGCAATGCCTTAGAGATAGCCGCAGAGCGTATCCGCAATTATCACAATCACCAAGAGCAGCCTTCTTGGCGGTATCAGGAAGCCGATGGCACGGTTCTCGGACAGCAGATTACGCCTTTGGATCGCGTCGGCATTTATGTGCCAGGTGGCAAAGCAAGCTATCCCTCATCTGTATTGATGAACTGTATTCCGGCACGGGTTGCCGGAGTGGGCGAAGTCATTATGATGGTGCCCGCGCCAGACGGTGAACTTAGCCCCATGGTCCTGGCCGCCGCCGCTATAGCCGGTGTAGATCAGGTGTTTACCATTGGCGGCGCGCAGGCAATTGCTGCACTGGCCTATGGCACTGAGACTGTGCCCAAAGTAGACAAAATTGTGGGTCCAGGCAATATCTATGTGGCCACGGCCAAACGCATGGTATTTGGTTTGGTGGGTTTGGATATGGTTGCTGGGCCCAGTGAAATTATGGTGGTCTGCGATGGCGATACAGATCCGGATTGGATCGCCATGGATCTGTTCTCTCAGGCGGAGCACGATGAAGATGCTCAGGCGATCTTTGTCTCTTGGGATGCCGATTATATAGCTGCCGTTCACAGCAGCATGACGAAATTATTACCAGAGATGGAGCGCAGTGAGATTATTCGCCAGTCTTTAGAGCGCCGCGGTGCATTGATTGAAGTGCGGGATGCGGATGAAGCGATCGAGTTAATTAACCGTATTGCTCCGGAGCATCTCGAACTATCTATTTCTGATCCTGAGGCTTGGCTGCCAAAAATTCGTCACGCTGGCGCTATTTTTATGGGGCGTCACACTGCCGAAGCATTAGGTGATTACTGTGCCGGCCCCAATCATGTGTTGCCAACCTCATCCACTGCGCGTTTTTCTTCGCCATTGGGTGTCTATGATTTTCAGAAGCGCAGCTCGCTGATTTTCTGTTCTGAGCAGGGTGCTTCTGATCTGGGTAAAGTGGCCTCGGTGTTGGGTCGCGGTGAGTCGCTGACAGCCCACGCGCGCTCTGCAGAATATCGTATTCGCGACTGATCCATAAATAGTCGGGATTAAAATCTAAGGCTAGAAAGTTAAGGCTAGAAAGTTAAGGCGAGAGACAAATATGAGTAAGTACTGGAGTGATTTTGTCGGCGGGTTAGAGCCCTATATTCCGGGTGAGCAGCCTGCTAATACCCATCTCACCAAGCTAAATACCAATGAAAATCCCTATCCGCCCTCGCCAGCTGTGATGCAGGCCATGAACGCAGCGGTGAATGAGGATTTGCGTCTTTATCCGCCGTCGAATGCCGACCAACTAAAGCAGACTATTGCAGGTTACTTCCAGTTGACGCCCTCGCAGGTGTTTGTTGGTAATGGATCTGACGAAGTTCTGGCCCATGTGTTCAATGGTCTTTTTCGTCAGGCACAGCCAATCTTATATCCGGATATTAGCTACAGTTTTTACCCAGTCTACTGCGGCCTCTACGATATTGAATTTAGCAAGGTGCCACTAGCAGATGATTACAGTCTCGATTTGGGCGGGTACCGCCGTGCCAATGGCGGCATTATTTTCCCCAATCCCAACGCACCTACTGGCAGATTGCTGGGCCTTGAAGCGATCGAAGCCCTGCTCCAAGACAACATGGATTCTGTGGTAGTAGTGGATGAAGCCTATATAGATTTTGCTGCGGCCGGATCTAGCGCAGTCAGCTTAATCGACCAATACGACAATCTGTTGGTTGTGCAAACCATGTCCAAATCTCGTTCATTGGCAGGTATGCGAATCGGTTATGCCATGGGTTCTACGGTGTTAATTGAAGGGCTTGAGCGGATCAAAAATAGCTTCAACTCCTATCCTCTTGGCCATGTTCAATTGGCTGCAGCTGTGGCTTCTTTCAATGACCCTGATTATTTTGAGAGCATGCGTGAGCAAGTGATTGCCAGTCGTGAATGGTTAGTTGAGGAGCTTGAGAGGCTCGGTTTCGAGGTGTTGCCCTCCGCGGCAAATTTTGTTCTCGCCCAACACTCGGAGTTTGGTGGTTTGGATCTGACTCAATCTCTGCGCGACAAAAACATTATTATTCGCCACTTTAATAAGCCGCGTCTCAGTGAGTTTTTGCGTATCACCGTAGGTACGCCGCTGCAAAATAAGCAGTTAATTGATGCCTTGGGCGAGATTGTTAACTAAAGCGATGTTTGATTGGCAGTGCCTTTGATACGCTGATGTCTTGTTTAACCAGGGCTAGTGGGGCGAATGCCCGCAACGGCAGTTACGGCAAAGGTCGCACCCTGACGCCAAATTTCTAATTCAATCGGCGCACCAGGCGCCACATCGGCAATCTGACTAATACTGGTTTGGCGGTCGGTGACCGGTTCGCCATTAATCTTAATGACTATATCGCCGGGCTGAATGCCCACCAAAAAGGCTGGACTGCCATTGTATATCGCCCGAACTAGCAGTCCTTGGTAGATTGGCAGATTTAAGCGCTTGGCAATTGGCTGGCTTAACGGAAAGGCATCCATACCCAGCCAGCCGCGGACTACATAGCCGTAGCTAATAATGTCATTGAGGACCTTCTCCGCAGTATCTGCTGGAATTGCAAAACCAATGCCTGCAGAGCCCGCCTGGTTAAGTATTGCCGTATTGATACCGAGCAAATTGCCATAGCTATCAACCAGTGCGCCACCGGAGTTACCAGGATTGATATCGGCATCGGTTTGAATAAAGTTTTCAAACGTATTTAGCCCGAGCCCATTGCGGCCCGTAGCGCTAACAATACCCTGGGTCACGGTCTGTCCTACGCCATAGGGATTGCCAATTGCCAGTACCACATCGCCAATCTGGGCCTGGGCTGGTTCGCCCACGGAGATCGGCTGCAGATTATCCGCTTCAATTTTTAAGACTGCCAGATCGGTCTCCGGATCTTTACCCACCACAATGGCGGGTGCTTCGCGACCATCATAGAGCAGTACCAATATTTGATCGGCACCGTCTATCACATGGTTATTGGTTAGCATAAAGCCATCCTCCTGCATGATCACGCCGGAGCCAAGTGAGGACTGAATACGCTGCTGCTGATTGTTAAATAGGCGGCGAAAGTAAGGGTCGTCGAGTAGTGGGTGGTTGGAGGATTTGGTTATGGTGCGCGTATAGATATTTACGACAGAGGGTGCGGCGCGTTTCACTGCATTGGAGTAAGAAACTGGCCCCGCCCATTCGTTGGCCTGGCTGCGATTGTCGAGATCTATTGAAGATTGTTCGACGCTATTGTCCTGCTGGCGGATTTCAGGGAAGACTAGAAGTAGTAAGGCAGCTGCGCACAGGCCGACCAATACAGGTTTGCCGAGGAAACGAATAATAAGATTCACTGTGCGATTTAAGGTCACGCCTATCTCTCAATTTGTACTGGTCTAAGCGGTGGAGTATGGCACAAAAGCGCGATTATTCAGCGCAATAAGTTAGATAGCCTTGGATCTGGCGTCTTAGCTTTGCGGTAAATAAGAAGCATATGGCCGATAGACTGCACCAATGTCGCGTTGTGTCCAGTGCAAATGGTGTTGGTTAGCGCTTTTTTGGCATCGCGATCTTCAGCGACTAATTTAATCTTAATTAACTCATGATCGGTAAGGGCGCGTTCGATTTCATTAGTAACGTTTTCTGTGAGGCCATTTCCGGCCACCGTTACTACAGGCTTAAGATTATGGCCTAATCGACGTAAATGTTTTTTATCCGCGTTGGAACTTGTCATAATGCACGACTCACTTTAAAGGTCGGCCATTCTAGCTAAAACAACCCCATGGCGAAATCGAAAAATCGTAGTTGGATAAAACAACATGTAAAAGACCCCTATGTGCAAATGTCACAGAAGGATGGCTATCGTTCTCGGGCAAGCTATAAATTACTTGAGATTATTGAGAAAGATCGCTTGATCCGTCCCGGGATGACGGTCGTAGACTTAGGGGCAGCTCCGGGCGGCTGGTCTCAGGTGGCCATGGATTTGGTCGGACACGAGGGTCGTGTCCATGCTCTCGATTTGTTGCCCATGGATGGTATAGCTGGTGTTGACTTTATTCTTGGTGATTTTACTGAAGATGAAATATTGCATGAGCTTCTAGCGCTTATTGATAAACGGCCTGTTGACCTTGTAATTTCAGATATGGCCCCCAACTTAACAGGTAGTAAGGCAGTAGATCAGCCTTCGAGCATTTATTTGGTTGAACTAGCCGTAGATCTAGCCTGCAAGGTTATGAAACCAGAGGGCGTTTTTATTGCCAAACTCTTCCAGGGAGAAGGTTTCGATGAGTTTGTGCGGCATGTTAGAACGTTGTTTAATACAGTTAGTATGCGAAAACCCGATGCCTCGAGATCAAAATCTCGGGAAGTCTATATGGTTGCCAAGGGCTTAAAAGCCTGATTATGAGGATAATAACTTGAACGATTTGGTTAAAAATTTGGTTGTGTGGTTGGTTCTGGCCGCCATTCTGATGTCAGTTTTCAACAGCTTTACGCCAAAGGAAGTGGAAAACGAGATCATTTATTCGGAATTCGTGACCGAAGTGCAAAATGAGCGCGTCTCAAGTGTTGCCATCAACGGCTTGATTATCGAAGGCACCCGTCGTGATGGTTCAAGCTTCAGGACTGTGCGTCCCAATGTTCAGGATCCCGGTTTGATGGATGACCTGCTCAATCATAATGTTCAGGTGATAGGTAAAGAGCCAGAGACGCCAAGCTTGCTGTCGCAGCTTTTAGTCGCAGCCTTCCCAATCCTGTTGATTCTGGCTATTTTTGTCTTCTTTATGCGTCAAATGCAGGGCGGTGCCGGCGGCAAGGGCGGCCCCATGAGTTTTGGTAAGAGCAAAGCCAAGCTCCTTAACAGCGATCAGATCAGCACGACATTTGCTGATGTGGCCGGCGTTGACGAAGCCAAAGAAGATGTTAGCGAGCTGGTTGATTTTCTCAGTGATCCCACAAGATTCCAGCGCCTTGGTGGACGTATCCCCAAGGGCGTATTAATGGTCGGCCCCCCAGGCACAGGTAAAACCTTGTTGGCCAAAGCAATTGCTGGAGAAGCCAAAGTGCCATTCTTCTCAATCTCCGGTTCTGACTTTGTCGAAATGTTTGTTGGTGTTGGTGCCGCGCGCGTGCGGGATATGTTTGAGCAGGCTAAGAAACAAGCGCCATGCATTATTTTTATCGATGAAATCGATGCTGTAGGTCGTCATCGCGGTGGTGGCTACGGTGGTGGTAACGACGAGCGCGAGCAGACATTGAACCAGCTGCTGGTTGAAATGGACGGCTTTGAAGGCAATGAAGGTGTGATCGTTATAGCTGCAACCAACCGGCCCGATGTATTAGATAAGGCCCTGTTGCGCCCAGGTCGTTTTGATCGCCAGGTCTATGTCAGCTTGCCGGATATTCGTGGCCGCGAACAAATTCTTAAAGTTCACGCCCGTAAAGTTCCCATAGATGAAAGTGTGGAGCTGAGTGTTATTGCTCGCGGAACTCCGGGTTTCTCTGGTGCGGATCTGGCTAACCTGATCAATGAAGCGGCGCTGTTCTCCGCTCGCGGTAAACGTCGTGTAGTGGGTATGGAAGAGTTTGAGCAGGCCCGTGACAAAATCATGATGGGCGCTGAGCGCCGCTCTATGGTCATGTCGGTCAAAGAAAAGGCTAACACCGCTTATCATGAAGCCGGTCATGCGATTATTGGCAAACTGGTGCCAGAGCATGACCCAGTGCACAAGGTCACTATTATTCCTCGGGGTCGTGCCCTGGGTGTAACCCAGTATCTGCCTGAAGAAGATCGCTATAGCATGAGCCGTCGTCAGATATTTAGTCAGCTGTGCAGCTTATTTGGTGGGCGCCTTGCTGAAGAAATGATTGGTGGCATGGATGGTGTCACCACTGGCGCTTCAAATGATATTGAGCGTGCCACACAGATGGCGCGCAATATGGTTACCAAATGGGGCTTAAGCGAGACTATGGGTCCGGTGCTCTACGGTGAAGATGAATCGCAAAATCCCGGTGGTGGCAATACCCATTACTCAGAGGATACCTCGCGGCAGATCGACCAAGAAGTACGGACTATTCTCGACGACGCCTATAAGCAGGCGAAGAAATTACTTGAAGATAATCGCGATATTCTCGAGGCAATGAAAGACGCCCTAATGGAATTTGAAACCATTGATGCAGATCAGGTTGACGACCTAATGCATAGACGTAAAGTCCGCCCGCCGCAGAATTGGGACGATAATGATTCTGACAGCGGCGCTGGTAAGCAGTCTGCTGAATCGACTTCAGAGTCTGAAGAGGCTCCTAAGGAATCGAGTAAAGATTCAGGTAAAGAGGGTCCCATTGGTGGCCCAGTCGAAGAAGTCTAACGCTATAGCGCAGGAATAGCCTCGCTGCCGTAATGGCTGCGGGGCTTTTTACTTTTATGAATGCAATGACACTTATCTGCGGCAATAAAACACTGGACCTTTCCCGTCCCGCGGTGATGGGCATAGTCAACATAACGCCCGACTCCTTCTCCGATGGGGGGACGCTCTATGTCGGCGAAAAAGTCGATCTTGATAAAACCCTTCAGACAGTGGAATCTATGCTGGTCGATGGTGCCGATATTATTGATATTGGTGGAGAATCGACTCGCCCCGGTGCGTCGCCTGTCACAACTCAGCAGGAGTTAGATCGTGTGCTGCCCGTTGTACAGGCAGTGCGTACAAGATTCGATGCTCTAATCTCAGTGGACACCAGCACTGCCCAAGTGATTGCCGAGGCCTCAGAGGCCGGCGCCCATATAATCAATGATGTACGTGCTCTTCGGCGTGAAGGTGCTCTCGAGGCTGCTGCAGCGACTGGGCTGCCGGTCTGTCTGATGCATATGCAGAATCAGCCGGACAGTATGCAGAGCAATCCGGTCTACACTGATGTGGTTACTGAGGTGCTAGATTTTTTACAGCAGCGCAAGCAGGCCTGCTTAGAGGCGGGGATCGCCAGTGAGCAGATACTGCTGGATCCAGGATTTGGTTTTGGCAAGACACTTGAGCACAACATCGCCTTGGCCAGTTCCTTAGAGCGTTTTGTGGATACAGGTCAAAGCCTACTGTTGGGTGTTTCGCGAAAGATGATGATCGGTCAATTAATTGATTCAGATGTGGATAATAGGCTCACTGGAAGTGTTACCATGGCGCTTTTAATGGCCCAGTCAGTTGCACAGCGGCGAGCGCAGATAGGTTGCTCCAGTGGTATGATATTGCGGGTACATGATGTGCGTGAGACAGTGCAGGCTTTGACTGTTTGGCAGCGAACAATGGGCTTTAAGCAAGAGATAAATAACTTATGACAAGAAAGTATTTTGGTACCGATGGTATTCGCGGACGTGTTGGCGAAGCCCCGATTACAGCAGATTTTTTTCTAAAACTGGGCTGGGCTGCCGGTACAGTTCTAACGCGAAATGCCGTGGGTAAAAAACGTGTATTGATTGGTAAGGACACCAGAGTTTCCGGTTATATGTTTGAATCTGCTCTCGAGGCCGGCCTTATTGCAGCAGGTGTAGATGTCGATATGCTTGGACCTATGCCGACACCTGCAATAGCTTATTTGACGCGGACCTTTCGCGCAGCTGCGGGTATTGTGATCAGCGCATCGCACAATGCAGTGGAAGACAATGGCATTAAATTCTTCGGTGCCGACGGTTACAAATTGCCAGACGAAATCGAACTTGAAATTGAAGCCTTGCTCGACCAGCCACTGGTCACCAATGGATCTAATGATCTCGGTAAAGCACGGCGTATTAGCGATGCCGCTGGTCGCTATGTAGAATTCTGTAAGGGCAGTCTACCCTCAGGTTTTAACCTGCGGGGAATGAAAGTGGTGCTCGACTGTGCCCACGGCGCAACCTACGACGTGGGGCCGAAAGTATTTAAAGAGCTGGGCGCCACAACTACTACCATGGGCAATCAGCCCAATGGGTTTAATATCAATGATCAATGTGGGTCTACCCATACTGCAGGGCTCTCTGCGGCAGTGTTGGATCAGCAGGCAGATCTAGGCATCGCCTTTGATGGCGATGGCGATCGTGTTCTATTTATCGATGATAAGGGTGACCTGGTTGATGGCGATGAATTATTATTTATTATCGCTCAGCACCGCCATGAGTTTCAGGGCGGCTGCAATGGTGTCGCTGGCACTCAGATGAGTAACCTAGGGCTCGAGTTGGCCCTAGCCGATATGAATATTCCCTTTGTACGCACTAAAGTCGGTGACCGCTATGTGGTCGAAGCGATGAAGGAGCATAACTGGATGCTCGGCGGAGAAGGCTCTGGTCATGTCCTCTGCAGTGATCTGAATACCACAGGTGATGGCATTGTTTCGGCACTTCAAGTTTTGAGAGCTGTGGTTGATAGCGGCAAGTCACTGCGTGAACTCAAGAATGGCATGAGTAAGCTGCCAATGTTAATGATCAATGTTCGTCTGACTCAAAAGATCGATCTCAGCGGTGATGAGGCAATAAATCGTGCCGTTGCCGAGGCCGAAGAAAAGCTTGCTGGTCGCGGCCGTGTTTTGCTGCGGACCTCGGGAACCGAACCCTTGATAAGGGTAATGGTCGAAGGTGAAGATAGCGCGCTGGTGGAGAGTTCAGCAGCGGCTATAGCTGAAATCGTTAAACAGCGCGTTGAAGAACTTAAAAGCTGATTTGCTTATTGTATCTTAGCCTGCAGTCGGGTAGGATTTGCGCCCTTTTGCGGGACTGCACTCAAGGGAGTACTCAGGATGGGTAAACCGCTGATAGCGGGCAATTGGAAAATGCATGGCACAGCTGAATCGGCGCGAAAGCTAGCGACCGAAGTCAGCCATCATAACGCCCAAGAAACCGCCGCAGAGATAATTATTTTTCCGCCGTTAGTGCACATATCGGCGGTTAGCGATGCTCTTTCGGATAGCAGTATTAGCGTAGGCGCGCAAAATGTTTCCCAGTACTCCAACGGTGCTTACACCGGTGAAGTTTCCGCGGAGATGTTGTTAGACCAAGGGTGCAAGTATGTTTTGGTTGGGCACTCAGAGCGCCGAGCAATATTGGGAGAGAGTGACCAAACGGTTGCTGAAAAATTTAGAGCAGCACAGAATGCGGGATTGATACCCATACTCTGTGTTGGAGAAAGCCTTCAACAGCGCCAACAAGATGCGACGCTTGAAGTAGTAGCAAAGCAGATTAGTGCGGTGATTGACCTTGTAGGACTAGATAGGGTCTGCCAGTCGGTGATTGCCTATGAGCCAGTTTGGGCAATAGGAACCGGCGAGACAGCAAGCCCAGAGCAGGCCCAGGATGTGCACGCTGTTATACGCACACAGCTTGGCGAAGCGGGGAGATCGACTACATTGCTCTATGGTGGCAGCGTCAACAAGAGCAATGCAGCAGAGTTATTTAAGCAGCCAGACATCGATGGTGGACTGGTTGGTGGGGCCTCGCTTGAGGCGGACGAGTTTTTGAATATTGCACAATTGGTAGAAGCGTAATCATGGAAAATTTTATTTTAATCTTTCACTTTCTAGTTGCCGTATTTTTGATTGGACTTATTTTAGTCCAGCAGGGTAAAGGCGCAGAAGCGGGAGCCTCATTTGGCGCCGGCGGATCGCAGACAGTGTTTGGCAGTGGCGGCAGCTGGAACTTTTTCAGCCGCATGACCGCCATACTGTCGACAATCTTTTTTGTCACCAGTGTTAGCCTTGCGGTAATTGCAAAAAATAAAACAGTGGTCGATGCTGACCTGTTGCCGGAAATGGAAGTGATTCCTTTTGAGACACCAATTGACACGGATGTACCAGCAGTAGAAAGAAGATCAGAGCCAGGCTCTGAAATCCCTCAGTAACAAAAATTTTGAGACATGCCCAAGTGGTGGAATTGGTAGACGATGGACAGGAGTCCGAGTGTCGCGATAGGCAGGACGCCGGTAGCGACCACGCTCAGCGTGTTTCTGATTTTGGCGCTAAGTATTTAAGTTTAGAGAGTTAAGATGATATATGCCCAAGTGGTGGAATTGGTAGACACGCTATCTTGAGGGGGTAGTGGCGAAAGCTGTGCCGGTTCGAGTCCGGCCTTGGGCACCATACAAAGACCAGTAAGATTCTTCGTTACTGGCACTCTTAAAGCTCCGCTAGTCGGGGCTTTTTTTGTGCCCGCCAAAACCTGCTGTTGCAACACAATTGTCATTTTTATGTCACGTCAATGTCACCTCAAAGCGCTATTTTCGTCGGACTAAATTTTTAGCTCTCTGGTGAGAATAATGAATAAATTAACCTTAAGTATTGCCATACTTGCCGCGACTAACGCAATGGTTGAGTCAGTTGTTGCGCAGGACAGTTCGACGCTTGAAGAAATAACTATAGTCGGCAGTAAGGCTACCTTGATCTCTGCTATTGAAAAACAGCGTGAATCGAATAGTCTTATCTCTGTTGTCGATTCAGATGCCATGGGTAGCTTTGCTGATACCACTGCTGCTGAGGCAATTAGAAGACTTCCTGGCATCTCGATTGAAAACGATCAGTCAGAAGGTCGCTACGTCACTATTCGTGGTTTGAGCTCAGACCTAAACTCCATCGCCGTGAACGGCGCATCCATGGTGGCACCAGAGAACGGGCGCAGCGTTATGCTCGATGGTCTGCCCACTGAGTTGTTAGACTCTATTACAGTCGCCAAGTCCCTGACCCCTGATATGGATTCAGATTCAATCGGCGGACGTGTTGATTTCAAGACTAAAAAGCCCTTAGAGCTGGACGACAGACTGCTGGCGCTTAAAGTACAAAATAATTTTGGTCAATATGCCGCTGAAAAGCTTAACCCTAAGCTGGCATTGACCTACGGCGATAAAATCAATGACATGGCCGCGCATGTCTTAGGTGTTACCTACTCGAGCAAAGATATAGTCGCATTTAATAATGAGACCGGTTTTGGTTGGGAAGATGGTGCATTGAACGATGATTATGAAATGCGTTATTACGAACTCACAAGAGAGCGTTTAGGGATAACTTATGACGTTGATTTTCTCCTTGATGATGACCGTCTATTCGCTAACCTGTTTTGGAATCAGTACAACGATTCAGAGCTTCGCTGGAAAGACGAGTACGGTGATATTGGCGACCAAGTGATTTCAACCTCAGAAAATGGCATGGTGGTTAACGAAATCAAACACGATGCCGAGACCCGTGTTCGTGAAGAGACTCGGACTATTGCAGCGTTCAATTTGGGCTATGAGACTGCAGTTTCTGGTTGGTTTGTCGATACCATGGTCAGTTACTCATTTGCTGAAGAAGATGACAGCAATAACGCAGAAGCTAACTTTCGCACCAAATATCGAAATGACGAAAAAATTACGACTATCAATTGGGCCGATTCACAGCGCCCTTACCTGACGCCTGCTGATGCTTCACTTTACGATCCGGCTGAAATGGGATTTGATGGTTTTGAAGTAACCGCTAATGTCTCTCAGGATTCTGAAGTCGCTTTTGTCTTCAATGCTGAAAAAGAGTTCGATTTCGGCGTTATAAAAACCGGTGTCAAAGTGAAGAGCCGCGAGAAAGATGTCGACGATTACATCATTGTCTATGATGGTTGGGGCGATAACACCCTTGCAGATATGAATCCACAGACTAACAGTGATTGGTTCTTTGCAGACCAAACCTTTAGTCAGCAGGCAGATCCAAGCCTAGTATGGGCTATGAAAGATCAGGTTGACGAAATGGATGTCGACTTTGAAGACGATATTAGCCGGGACTTTACCACCACTGAAGATATCTTCGCGGCATATGTTCAGAATACTTATACCTGGGACAAAGGTGTTGTGGTCGGGGGGATGCGCTACGAAAATACCTCTGTTGACTCCCAAGCTCACGATCAGGTTACGCTTGCGCAGACCACGGCTTCAAGTGATCACTCGTTCTTTGCACCAAGTGTTAATGTTAAATACTTCTTCAATGATCAACTTCAGTTGCGAGCAGCAATTTGGAAAGGTCTGTCACGTCCAGGCTTCGCCAAAACAGCGCCTAAGTTAAATGTTGATTATGACGACGGCGGCGCAAGAGTTAGCGGCTCAGCGGGCAATCCACTACTGAAGCCCTACGAAGCAGTTAACTATGATCTATCCATTGAGTTCTATGGCGAGGGCATGACCTTTATTAGCGCCGGTCTGTTCAGAAAAGATATCAAGAACGCCATTTATCCGACTATCCAGGAAAATGCCACGATCTTGGGTATTGCCTTCAATGACGGTGTTGAAACCTGGATCAACTCAGGGGATTCGACTATTGATGGTTTTGAATTGAATGGCCAGTATGGTTGGGATAACGGCATTTATGTTGCGGCCAATATGACTTTGACTGATGGCGAGAGCAGCTTCGCATTTGAAGACGACAAGAGCTTCACTACACCGTTCAGAAAATTGGCTGATGAAGCCGCGAATATCAGTGTTGGTTATGACAAAGGCCCTTGGGATGTCCGTGTAGCGGCTAACTACCGCAGCGAATACCTCGACTGGCTCGCCGACGAAAACGGCAGCATTGATGATCTTAGCGAGAATAATATTCGCTGGGTTGATGCCTATGTTCAAGTCGATCTGACCGCCAAATATAAGGTTAATGAAGCCCTTTCAATCAAATTTGAAGCCGTAAATCTGGGCAATCGTGCCGAATATTACTACTGGGGTGATGATTCACAATTGTCGCAGTATGATATTTTTGGCAAGAACTACTCCTTGGGTATGACCTACAGCTTTTAACTATTATTGCTTAGTTCCTCGGCAGAGCAGCGTCTCTGTCGGGGGATTTACAAATCAATCATAAAGTCTAAAAAAGGAATTGAAATTGCATTTTTTGAAGCAGCTTGTTAAGCCCATTAGTTTAAATAAAGTGATCAATAAAAAGGTCTGCATAGCGCCGGTATTTTGTTGTTTGGCTCTCATTAGTGGCTGCAGTACATTGGTTCAAGTGCCTGCACTGTATGAAACTCCTCCGGTCATCTCACCCGATGATGCGGCAGATGACCCGGCCATCTGGCTGAATTCTGCGGTTCCTTCGCAATCGCTTATTTTTGGCACCGATAAAAAAAGCGGGGTTTATAGCTACAACCTTCAGGGTGAAACCGTCGGCTACACCGAGCTCGGTAAAATCAACAATATTGATACCCGCAGTGTCGACGCCGACACCTATATTGTCGCGTCAAACCGCACCCAGCAGAGCGTTGATCTGTGGCGCTTTAACGATTCCGCTATGGGTGAAGCTGCTGCCAAGGGTGATTTCTCTCTCCCTGCAACGCGCTTTATGCAGGGTCAGTCGGAGATTAATATTTATGGTGCCTGCATGGGCCTGGATAAGCGGTTGGGATTACTTGCCTTTGTTACCGAAGATGAAGGCCCGCGAGTTGAAGTGTGGAAATATACCGCCGATGGTCTCAAATTGTTACATACCTTTGATAATGGCGGTGAGTCTGAAGGTTGTGTCTATGATGATGAAAACCGCACTCTATTGATTTCAGAAGAAGAGGTGAACGGCGTCTTGCGTGCCTACCCAGTAACCGAAGCTCTCGACTTTTCCAATCCGCTGATTATTGATTCTCGGGAAGGCAATATTGGTGGCGATCCAGAGGGCGTCACTCTATATAAAACCAGTGCTACAGAAGGTTATATTATCTTATCGTCTCAGGGGGACTCCAAATTCAATCTCTACAATCGCACTGCCCCCTATGCTTATTTGGGCAGCTTTGAGGTGGGTGAGGTCGGCACGGTTGATGGTGTGAGCATTACTGATGGCGTTGCCGCCATCAACTATCCGCTCAATGAGGACTTTCCTAGAGGGCTCCTAGTGGTCCAAGACAATGACAATATCAGCAAGACCACGCGCAAGCCTAGGCGTCAGAATTTTAAGTTAATTTCATTTTCCGATGTTATTGAGGCTTTACAGCTTAAATAACATTTAGCTGATGCTCTATCAGCTGATACAGCTAGTCGGATTTTCCTTCAGAGCTTTTCTTGGCTCTCCTGCGATTGAGCAGATAAAGAGCCAGGAAAAGTGATCCCCAGCCAAGAAAGGTAATGACAGCTTCAGGTGTCGACATAGTGGATTACTCTCAAATTTATCCGTGTGTTAATTGCACAAGAGAATAACAACTGCTGTCCTGTTAGTGAATGCCACAGAGGTAGTTAATCAAAAATAGATAGGAAACCCACCGCCATAAGCCATTACAATGATCATGCTTATTCGTTAAGACTCAATTAAAAGGCAGTAAACATGATCGCAGGAAAAATTATCGCCGGACTTCTCGGCCTCTCTGTCGCAGGTCCCATTGGGGTTCTTATTGGCGTTTACATCGGTCACCAATTTGACAAAGGTCTCGGTGGCTTGCGTCCAATGTCGGCAGAGCAGCAAGCCGAGGTCAGGGAGAGTTTCTTTGAGACGGTGTTTGGCCTGTTGGGGCACCTGGCTAAAGCTGATGGTCGGGTCTCGGAAGTTGAGGTAGCTCATGCCGAGGCGTTGATGGCAAAGATGGGGTTGAACACGCCCCATCGCAAAAAAGCCATCGAACTCTTCAAGGGCGGTTCCCAGGGCGGCTTTTCCATCGATGCCACCATGGATCAATTTATGGCTGTCTGTGGCAAGCAGAATAATCTCAAGCGTGCGCTGCTGGATTATTTGGTGTCTCTGGCGATCGCCGATGGCGAATTGCATCAGGCCGAGCAAGATGTGTTGCGTAAAATTGCCGGGCGACTGGGTTTCTCGTCGGCACTGTTCGACAAATTTATGGAGATGGTCAAAGCTCAGTCCCAGTTCAAGCAGTCTGGCGGCAGTGGTGGCTACAGAGAGTCAACCTCTCCAGGCAAGTTGCAGGCAGCGTACACGGCATTGGGTGTTGAAGCGGCTCAGACAGATGCCCAGATCAAGCGTGCTTACCGCAAATTGATCAGTGCCAATCACCCGGATAAATTGATCGGTCAGGGCATGCCAGACGATATGGTTAAGCTGGCTACCGAGCGCACCCAAGAGATTCAGACCGCCTATGAGCTGGTCGTGGCGAGCCGTAAATAAAAAGTGGTTTGTTTCTCAATAGTTTATTGACCTTACTCGGTGGTCTACCTATAATGCGCGTCCTTTCAAGGGAGGGCGGTTTTATTGAAAACCGTTGTGTCGGTGCGGGATGGAGCAGTCTGGTAGCTCGTCGGGCTCATAACCCGAAGGTCGTTGGTTCAAATCCAGCTCCCGCTACCAATTTTCTAAGCTAATTAGAAAAAACCGATACAGTGTAAGCTGATGTATGCAGGCGAAAAATCGTCTATGCTACTCCCAGCTAAGTGGAAAAAGGCGTTGGGTCGCAGTTGGCTCAGCAGGTTCCACTGAAAATATTCGCGTCGGGTCCGGCGCAAATCGAGGAGCCCCATTTTGGGGCTTTTCTTTAGAAGTTAAAAAAATGGGCCTATGGCCCATTTTTTGTTTGCCAGGAGAAGCCAATGGCTGCCGTCGACAGCACATTAAAAGCATTACTGCAGCCGGTTGTAGAAGCTCTGGACTGTGAGCTCTGGGGGCTCGAGCTGCAATCTGGCGGCAAGCGCAAGTTACTGCGAATCTATATAGATCGCGAAGACGGCATAGGCGTTGAAGATTGTGAGCGCGTCAGTCGACAATCGGGCAGTGTGCTGGACGTAGAAGATGCTATAAGTGGAGAGTACATTTTAGAGGTTTCCTCTCCGGGTATGGACAGGCCGCTCTACGAGTTGGCCCAGTACGAGCGTTACATAGGTGAAGATGTCTCTCTGAGATTGCGTTTTGCCTATGATGGTAGACGTAACTTTAAAGGTCGTCTTGTCGGTGTTGACGGAGATGAGATTGTTTTGGTGGTTGCAGATACAGAGTATCTGTTTCCGGTTGAAGGAATTGATAAGGCCAATGTGGTGCCTAGATTCTGATCGAGTGAGGTTTGAGCAATGAGCAAAGAAATTTTAATGGTCGCCGAAGCCGTATCCAATGAAAAGGGTGTGGATCAGGAAGTTATTTTTCAGGCGATCGAGCAGGCGTTGTCTACAGCGACCAAGAAGCGTTACGACGAAGGCGCAAATATTCGCGTCGTAATCGATCGTGAAACTGGCGACTACGACTCCTTCCGCTGGTGGGATGTTGTGGCTGACGATGTCATGGCAGAACTGGGTACTCAGTTCACCACTGAAGAAGCTCACGAAAAAGATCCGACACTGGCCGTTGGCGATACTTTTGAAGAAACGGTAGAGAATATCGCCTTCGGTCGGATTGCTGCCCAGACTGCCAAGCAAGTCATCGTTCAGAAAGTACGTGAAGCCGAGCGTGAGCTAATTATTAGCCGCTTTGTTAATCGCATCGGTGAGATGCTGAACGGTACGGTCAAGAAAGTGACCCGCGACCATATTATTGTCGACTTCGGTGACAACGCTGAAGGTCTGTTACCGCGCGAAGAGTTGGTCGGCCGGGAAATTTTCCGTATTAACGATCGCACCAGAGTTATTTTGACTAGCATTCGCGACGACACCCGCGGACCGCAGTTGCTTGTTTCACGAGCGGCTTCAGAGATGCTGGTGCAATTGTTTCATATCGAAGTGCCAGAAATTTCTGAAGGCATTATCGAAATTAAAGGCGCTGCTCGCGATCCCGGTCAGCGCGCCAAAATTGCTGTTAAAAGCAAAGATGCCCGTATTGACCCAGTCGGAGCCTGCGTGGGAATGCGCGGTGCTCGAGTCCAGGCTGTATCCAATGATCTTGACGATGAGCGTATTGATATTATCCTTTGGGATGATAACCCGGCACAGCTCGTTATCAATGCTATGGCACCAGCCGAAGTAGAGTCGATTGTTGTGGATGAAGACAGCCACTCTATGGATGTTGCAGTAAGCGAAGAAAATCTTGCCCAGGCAATTGGTAAAGGCGGTCAAAACGTTCGCTTGGCATCCGAGCTCACTGGTTGGACCATCAACGTGATGACCATGGATCAGGCGCAAGAGAAGCAACAGGAAGAATCATTAAATGTCGTTGAGAACCTGATGACGGCATTGGATATTGACGAAGATGTGGCTATCGTTTTGGTTGAAGAAGGTTTCACCAGTCTTGAAGAAGTGGCCTACGTGCCCCTCGAAGAGATGATCGATATCGAAGGTTTCGACGAAGGTATAGCGACAGAATTGCGCGCTCGCGCGAAAGATGCGCTGTTGACCATGGCCTTGGCAAGTGAAGAGCAATTGGCGAATGCCCAACCAGCAGAAGATCTGCTGACAATGGATGGCATGAACGACGCGTTAGCTAATACCCTTGCAGGTAAAGGTATTATCACCATGGAAGATCTGGCCGAACAGGCTGTAGATGATCTCATGGAAGTAGATGGAATGGATGAAGAGACCGCAGCAGCATTAATTATGACTGCACGGGCTCCTTGGTTTGTAGACCAAGGTGAATAATTAATCGGGGTGTAATAGAGGACAACCGATGGCTGAAGTTACTGTAAGTGAACTGGCAAAAACCGTAGGCGCATCTGTCGAACGTTTGCTGATGCAAATGAAAGAGGCAGGACTGTCGCATACGTCTGAGGGTGCCTCGGTATCTGACGACGAGAAACAAACGTTGCTGGCCTATTTAAAAGGTCTGCATGGCGATAGTGCTCGTGAGCCAAAGAAAATTGTTTTGCAGCGCAAGACCCTGAGCACCCTAAAGTCAGGTAATCGCAAAACGGTTAATATCGAAGTGCGTAAAAAGCGCACCTATATTAAGCGCAGCGACGAAGAGATTCAGGCCCAGGTCGATGCCGAAGCTCAAGAGCAGTTAGAAGTTGAAGACGTTGCCGCAGTTGTGGCGCCAGAGCCAGTAGTCGTGCCAGAGCCGGAAGTTGTTGCCGAAGTTATTCCAGAACCGATTCCAGAGCCCACGCCAGAGTCAGTTGCAGACTCACCAAAAGTCTACGCTGACCCCGAATTACAGCGTCTGGCTGCCATTGGCGCGCGTCGCAAAGCCGCGGCAGAGGCTAAGGCGAAAGCAGAAGCAGAAGCCCTGTTTAAAGTTGAAGAAGCTGCTCGTTTAGCAGCCGAAGCTGCAGCTGCAGCCAAGGTGGCGGAAGCGAAAAAGGTTGGTAAGCCGGCCCCAGCAGCCAAGCCAGCTGTTTCAGGCGAGCCTGTACACGATAAGACTCGCCGTTTTGGCAAAGCAGCCCCAACTGATGACGATGATAAAGTTGGCAAGAAAGCGAAGAAGCCAATTGGCAAAGGCGGCAAGAAGAAAGGCCGTCTGGCGATGAATGATATGGATGATTCGCGACGCAAGTCACCGCGTCTCCGTTCAGGCATGCCAGCTGCATTAAAAGTCGATAACAAGCACACCTTCCAAAAGCCGACTGAAAAGAAAGTCTTGGAAGTACAGATTCCAGATGAAATCTCCGTCGGTGAGCTGGCTCAGAGAATGTTGAGCAAGTCTGGTCCGGTTGTTAGGCAGCTGATGAAGATGGGCGTTATGGCCTCCATCAATGAAGTGATTGACCAAGAGACTGCCTTCTTGGTGGTTGAAGAGTTGGGTCATCAGCCAGTTGTTGAGCAGGTTGAATCTGTCGAAGATGAACTCGCTAAGCAGTTCGCTGAGATTAAAAGCGAAGGGACCGAAGAGCCGCGAGCGCCGATCGTTACCGTTATGGGTCACGTTGACCATGGTAAGACCTCGCTCCTTGATCAGATTCGAAAATCTCGCGTTGCCTCCGGTGAAGCCGGCGGTATTACCCAGCATATTGGTGCCTATCACGTAGATACGCCCAAAGGGATGGTGACTTTTCTCGATACTCCGGGACACGCAGCATTTACTGCTATGCGTGCTCGCGGCGCGCAGGCTACCGACGTAGTCATTTTGGTTGTCGCCGCCGATGATGGTGTTATGCCGCAGACTGAAGAAGCTATTCAGCACGCAAAAGCCGCTGGTGTTCCCATTGTTATTGCCATCAACAAGATGGACAAAGACGGTGCCGACCCCGAGCGCGTGACCAATGAATTGGCTGCTAAAGACGTTATCCCAGAAGAGTGGGGCGGTGATACTCAGTTTATTAAAGTCTCTGCTCACACGGGCGACGGCATTGATCAATTGTTAGAAGCTGTGCTGCTGCAATCTGAGCTACTTGAACTCACTGCGCCAGTTAATGTGCCAGCTCGCGGTGTGATTGTTGAGGCTCGAGTTGATAAAGGCCGTGGCGTTATTGCTACTGCCTTGGTTCAGCAGGGTACATTGCGCAAAGGCGACTTTATGCTAGCCGGTGAGAGCGTAGGTAAGATCCGCGCTATGACCGACGAAGCGAAAAAGCCAGCTCTTGAAGCAGGCCCATCGATTCCAGTAGAAATACTGGGCCTAGACGAAGCGCCGAAAGCCGGCGATGAATTCTTCGTTGTTGCCGATGAGCGCAAGGCCAAAGAAATTGCTGAAACTCGTCAGACTAAGGCTCGCCAAGAGCGTATGTCTCGTCAGCAGGCTGCCAAGCTAGAAAACATGTTTACCGACATGGGTGCCGATCAGGTGAGCAAGCTCAATCTGATTGTTAAAACCGATGTGCGCGGCTCACTGGAAGCGATTAACTCTGCCCTGCATGATTTCGCCACCAGCGAAGTTGCGGTGGATATTGTTGCCTCTGGCGTTGGTGGTATCACTGAATCAGATATGAACCTAGCTCTCACAACTGGCGCAATTATCCTTGGCTTTAATGTTCGTGCTGGCGGTGCAGCTCGCGCCCTGGGTGAGAAAGAAAACATTGAAGTGCGCTACTACAGCGTGATCTACAACCTTCTCGACGAAGTTAAGTCGGCTCTGTCAGGCATGTTGGCTCCAGAGACCCGTGAAGATATTGTGGGTATTGCCGAAGTGCGCGATGTCTTCCGTTCACCGAAGTTTGGCGCAATTGCCGGCTGCATGGTGATCGAAGGTACAGTGTTCCGCAGCAAACCAATCCGTGTTCTCCGTGACGACATTGTTATCTATGAAGGTGAGCTGGAATCTCTGCGTCGCTTTAAAGATGACGCTCAAGAAGTTCGCAACGGTATGGAATGTGGTATCGGTGTGAAAAACTATAACGATGTGAAGCCTGGCGATCTGATTGAGGTCTTTGACGTCACTCAGGTACAGCGCTCACTATAAGTACGGACTGACATGCCAAGAGAATTTACTCGCGCAGAACGCGTATCAGACTCTGTTCAACAGGAGTTGGCCACACTGATACGCAGCGAAGTTCGCGATCCTCGTGTTGGCATGGTCAATGTAACTGAAGTGCAGATCAGTCGCGATCTCGCCTATGGCAAAGTGTTTGTTAACTTTGTCGGTGATCGCGAGCAGGAACAGATCGACGAAGCCATGGCTGCCCTTAACGGGGCATCCGGTTATCTGCGTAAGTTACTTGGTGCTAGCATTCAGTTGCGTATTGTCCCTAAGTTAAATTTTATCTTTGATGAGACCGGTCGTCGCGGCCAGCACCTCTCTGCACTGATTGATCTGGCGATCTCAAAAGAGATGCCTGCAGATGATGCGGGTCAACAAGACACTGATCCAAAAGACCTTGAGTCGGATAGCGAGGAAGCCTAAGTTTGGCTCGCAAGCGCACCCGCGGCCGTTCGGTGAATGGCGTATTCCTGCTCGATAAACCCTTTGGATTGTCGTCCAATCATGCTCTTCAGCGTGTCCGGCGTCTGTTTGATGCTAACAAAGCAGGTCATACCGGCAGTCTCGATCCATTAGCCACTGGTGTACTGCCAATCTGCCTCGGCGAAGCGACAAAATTTAGCCAGTTTTTACTCGATGCCGAAAAAGGCTATCGCAGTACCTTTAGTCTGGGATTGCGCACTGAGAGCGGCGATGTTGATGGCGGCGAAGTATCGCGCATTGATGCCTCTAATATTACTTTGGCGCAAATTGAGCAAGCCGTTGAGACTTTTGGAGGTGATATACAGCAAGTTCCCTCAATGTACTCGGCGCTCAAGCACAACGGTCAACCGCTGTATAAACTGGCCAGGCAGGGTATAGAGGTAGAGCGTGCTCCCCGAAGTATTACTATCTATGACTACAAAATTTTAGACTTCAGGCCTGGTGTGATTGCCGAACTGGATGTCGAGGTGCGCTGCAGTAAAGGTACTTACATAAGGTCCCTAGCCGATGACCTGGGCCAGATGCTCGGATGTGGTGCCCATGTCAGCGCATTGCACCGTACCTTAGCCGGGCCGTTTCACGAGAGCGAAACCCTGACGCTTTCTGCCCTCGAAGAGATGCGCGAGAGCGGCGAGCCAGAGCAGTTAGATCACCTATTAAAGCCTATGGATATAGCCGTTGCGGACCGAATGGCGGTGGAATTGAGCGAGACTGTCGCCGCTTACTTCCAGTTGGGGCAAGAAGTAATGTCGGGCGAGGCCTTTCGCAATGGGCAAGAAGGCGATATAGTGCGCGTCTTTCGCGAGGGCGGAGCGTTTTTGGGTGTGGCTACGGTCACCGAAGACGGTCGAATAGCCCCGAAAAGATTGGTCGTTGAGACATAGCGGCTTAATAACCTACGTTAGGTTGTCTGTAAATATGCGCGGGCATCCTGAATTTTTTTAATTCGCATATTGGAGAAAGTAACATGGCACTGAGTGCAGAAGAAAAAGCAGCAATCGTATCCGAGCATGCAACTTGTGAAAATGACACAGGTTCCCCTGAAGTTCAGGTCGCATTGCTAACCGTAAATATTAACAAGTTGCAGGGCCACTTTGGCGATCACAAAAAAGATCACCATTCACGTCGCGGCCTGATTCGCATGGTTAATCAACGTCGTAAATTGCTCGATTATCTAAAGGGCAAAAATATCGAACGTTACAGCCAGCTGATCAAGAAGCTTGGTTTACGTCGATAACTGTTCTCGGTGCGGCCCTCAAAAGGGGCCGCATTTGTCTATCTGGGCTATTCAGTTTCAGGTGGGCGTCTTGATGAGCAGCTAACTAAACCGTTGGAGCTCTGACCACAGATTCGTTGATCGAGTTACTGATGCATATCCCCGAAGTATTAAGATGTATTAAAGGGTATTTATCAGTAACCCGAGCAGCGTAAAAAGGCTCAGTGCGAAGACGCTAAATGGTAAATATACCAAGGTAAAATATGACTCCTATTACTAAATCGTTTCAATACGGTAATCACACCGTCACTCTGGAAACCGGCCGCATCGCGCGTCAGGCAACCGGCGCAGTATTATGTTCAATCGACGACACATCTGTACTCTGTACAGTTGTTGGCGCACGTGAAGCTAAGCCCGGTATGGACTTCTTCCCACTGGGTGTTCACTACATTGAGAAAGCCTATGCTGCGGGTAAAATCCCCGGTGGTTTCTTCAAGCGTGAAGGCCGTCCAAATGAGAAAGAAACACTGACCTCACGTTTGATTGACCGTCCGATCCGTCCACTTTTCCCCAACGGCTTTAAAAATGAAGTACAGGTTGTCTGTACTGTTATGTCCGCTGAGAAAAATATCGATCCGGATATCGCTGCCATGATCGGCACCTCTGCCGCTCTGTCTATCTCTGGGATTCCGTTTAACGGTCCTGTTGGTGGCGCGCGCGTTGGTTACACCGACGAGCAAGGCTACCTGCTTAACCCAACTTACAGTGAGCTGGCTGACTCTGCACTGGACATGGTTGTTGCTGGTACTAAAGATGCCGTACTGATGGTTGAATCTGAAGCCAGCGAGCTGTCAGAAGACATTATGTTGGGCGGTGTACTTTTCGCTCATCAGGAAATGCAGTCGGTTATTACTGTTATCGCTGAACTTGCCGCAGAAGTTGGCAAGCCACGTTGGGATTGGGTTGCAGAAGTTGAAAACGCTGACCTGAAAACTGCGCTTAACGATTTGGTTGGTGCTGATCTAGATGCAGCCTACCAGACAGTTGATAAGCAAGCCCGTGTGGTCAAGATTAATGCTCTGCGCGATATTGCCAATGCTCAGCTGATTGCTGAAGACGGCCCAACTGCTGAAGACATTAAAGACTCGTTCAAGAAGCTTGAGAAAAGCATTGTTCGCGGTCGCATCATCCGTGGCGAGCCGCGTATTGATGGTCGTGACACTACTACTGTTCGCGGTATCGACGTTGAAGTTGGCATCTTACCCAAGGTTCACGGTTCTTCACTGTTTACTCGTGGCGAGACTCAGGCAATTGTTGCTGCCACTTTGGGATCTACTCGTGATGCACAGATGATCGATGCCCTTGAAGGCCGTCGTGATGATCCGTTTATGTTGCACTACAACTTCCCTCCCTATTCAGTAGGCGAAGCCGGTCGTATTGGTTTCACTAGCCGTCGCGAAGTGGGTCACGGTCGTCTAGCCCGTCGTGGTATCAACGCGGTTCTGCCTTCTCCGGAAGAGTTCCCGTATGCCATGCGTGTTGTATCAGAAATCACTGAATCCAACGGTTCAAGTTCTATGGCGTCGGTTTGTGGTTCAAGCCTGGCGTTGATGGATGCTGGTGTTCCTTTGAAGGCGCCAGTTGCTGGTATCGCTATGGGTCTGGTTAAAGAAGATTCAGGCTACGCAGTACTGACCGATATTCTTGGCGACGAAGATCACCTTGGCGATATGGACTTTAAAGTAGCTGGTACAGCTGCTGGTATCACTGCATTGCAGATGGATATCAAAATTGAAGGTATCACTGAAGAGATTATGGAAATTGCCCTTGAGCAAGCTATGCAGGCACGTTTGCATATCCTTGGCGAGATGAACAAGGTGATTTCTACTGGTCGTGACGAAGTTGCTGACACTGCTCCGCGTATGGGTGTTATGCAGATCGATTCAGACAAGATCCGTGACGTAATTGGTAAGGGCGGCGCAACTATCCGTGGTCTTTGCGAAGAGCACAACTCAACTATCGATATCGATGACAGTGGTGCGGTTAAGGTTTACTCTGAAGATACTGCTGGTCTGAACGCTGCTATGGACGCAATTGCTGCCATCGTTGCTGATCCAGAGCCAGGTACTATCTACGAAGGTAAGGTTGTACGTATTGTTGAGTTCGGCGCATTCGTTAACTTTATGCCTGGTACTGATGGTCTGGTGCATATCTCTCAGATCGCTCAAGAGCGTGTTGCCAAGGTGACTGATTACCTGAGCGAAGGTCAGACTGTTCGCGTTAAGGTTCTGGAAATTGACAACCGCGGTCGCGTTAAGCTGTCGATCAAAGAAGCTCAGTCGGATGAGGGTACTACACCTGAAGCGCCTGCTGCTCCAGCAGCTACTGAAGAAGCAGCTCCAGAAGCCTAATCTTCAAAAGCGTTTAAAAGATCCCCGGTTGCTTTGGCAGTCGGGGATTTTTTTTGTTTTAAATTCCCTGTCGGTGATTCCTAGCCCACTGCTGTCATCCCGACAGAGCGAAGCGACGAGGGGTCTCGGGATTACTGTTGGCAAGGGAAGGGCCAGGGTCTATTTGAATTGTCGCAGTACAGGCGGGAGCTCGATTCTGTGAGCGTTACACTTTATCGTCATCCTGAGCGCCTTACTCTGTCATCCTGAGCGCCTTACTCTGTCATCCTATGCGCCTTACCCTGTCATCCTGAGCGCAGCCGAAGGATCTCATGCCGTCTGCAAGGAGACCCTTCGGCTGCGCTCAGGGTGACAAGCTAGGATACTGTTATCCCAGCAGAGCAAAGCGACGAGGGATCTCTTCCTCTGATTTAACGCGACGCCAAACTAAGTAATTCTGATGCATGGGAGATAGTCTGCTCAGTGACTTTGGCGCCACCTAACATTCTCGCCAGTTCTTCAATACGCTGCTGCTGATCCAGAGGCGTCATCAACGACGCAGCACTGACATTGTCTACAATCTTGCTGGCCCGATAATGGTGATGGGCATGAGCCGCCACCTGAGGCTGGTGAGTGACACTGATCACCTGACCCCGCTCGCCCAGTTTTTTCAGTAGCTGACCGACAATATCTGCGGTGCTGCCGCCTATACCCACATCCACCTCATCAAACACCAGCGTTGGTATATCTGAGTGGGCTGCGGCCACAACCTGAATTGCCAGACTGACTCGCGATAGTTCTCCGCCAGAGGCAATTTTTGCCAGGGCTTTGTGAGGCTGCCCCGGATTGGTGGCCAACAAAAATTCCACATCCTCAAGGCCGCCACTGCGGTATCCCCCATCGCTCATCGGTGATAGTTGCACCAGCAGCTCTGCCCCTTCCATGGAAAGCTGTTGCAGTTGCTGGTTGATCTCAGCTGACATAGCTTTGGCGCCTTTCTTACGCTTGGCGCTGAGTTTGGTTGCCTTGGTTTCATAGATCGCAGCTAATTCAGCAAGCTGTTGCTGTAATGACTCAATGCTCTCTCCACCGTCTTTAAGGCCTTGTAACTCTGTATCTAGCGCCACGAGTGTGTCGCTGAGTTGATCGGCGTTAACGCGGTGTTTACGGGCTAACTGGAAGATCAGGCCGAGCTGCTCTTCAATTATCGACAGGCGCTGGGGGTCGGCTTCAAAACGGTCGATATGGTTTTCAATCTCTCGGGTCGCTTCTTCAATCTGAATCAGGCCGCTCTGAAATAATTCTTCGGCACTGCTCAGTGCCTCCGGCTTGTGCTTGAGGCCGGCCAAAATACTGAGTGCCTGATTGAGACCATCGCGAAGGTTAAATCCTTCGTTCTGATCGCAAATGCCCAGCAGGCTGTGGCTGTCTTGGAGGATCTGCTCTGCATTGGCGAGGGTTTGCTGCTCGATCTCGAGCTTCGCTAGGGACTCAGGTTCAATATCAACCTGCTTGAGCTCATTAACTTGAAAGCTGAGTAAATCTTTACGGGCAATTAACTCGTCAGATCGCTCAAGTAACGATGCCAGCTTCTTATTCGCTGCATGCCAGGCTCTGAAATGATCTCCAACCTCGTTTGCTAGTTCTACGCCGTTGCAATATTCGTCTAGCAGGCGACGGTGAGTCTCGCGTCGCAGCAAGGATTGGTGCTCGTGTTGGCTATGAATATCTGTGAGCATCTCGCCCAGGGCCTGCAGCTGTTGCATGGTGCAGGGTTGGCCATTGATATAGCCGCGAGAGCGTCCCTCTGTAGTGTATAAGCGGCGCAAGATACATTGCTCATCTTCAGCTTCAAAGTCCTGCTGATCGAGCCAGGTCTTAGCCTGATCAATCTTTGCTATATCAAAGGTGGCGGTGATTTCGGCACGGTCTTTGCCATGGCGGATGGTGCCAGTATCGGCCCGATCACCCAATGCCATACCCAGGGCATCCAATACCAACGACTTTCCAGCACCGGTTTCGCCTGTAATCGCAGTGGTGCCACTAGCGAACTCAATCTCGAGAGATTCGACCAATGTGTAGTTATTGATATGGATGGATAGCAGCACTTTTTTCAGGCCTATTTTTACTAGAAGTTTTCTACTAGATGTTTTTTACACCTAATTTTTCGTAAATAAACGCATTGATTGGTTTATACAGAACAGATTGCTGTTACGCAATCGCTTGAAACTGATTAGTTTGTCCCCATATTGAGAAAGAGCCGAAAGTAATGGCCAATATAACCAACGATGTGAGGAATTGGTGTGTCGAAAGAAACAGAAGTGGATCAATCAAATAACAACGATGCTGTCGACTCAGGCGCTAATGAAGCCGAGCAGACTGGGTCTGTAAGCAATGAAGAAATTGAGCAAGAGCTGCTAGAGGAAGAGCAAATCTCTGAGACCGAGCAGTTGCAACAGCAGGTTACTGAAGCCAATGATCAGGTGTTGAGAGTTCAGGCTGAGATGCAGAATGTCCGTCGCCGTGTTGAGCGCGATGTTGAAAACGCCCATAAATACGCATTGGATAAATTTTCTGCTGATTTATTGCCTGTAGTAGATAACCTTGAGCGCGCCCTGAGTTCAATCTCAGCTGATGATGAGGGTCAAAAAGCGGTAGCCGAAGGGATTGAGCTGACACTAAAAAGCTTTGTCGATGTATTGGCGCGTTTCAAAATCGAGCCAGTCGATCCAGCGGGTCAGCCCTTTGATGCCAACCTGCATCAAGCGGTATCTATGGTCCCCAATCCTGATCTCGAACCCAATACGGTTATGGATGTGTTTCAGAAGGGCTACACGCTCAATGGACGCCTAATTCGACCAGCCATGGTGATTGTATCTAAAGCATCTTGATGCACATTGGCAGCAAACAAAAAAATTGTTCTGCCCTTGAATTTGTGCAACTAGCACCCACTTAAGAGAACAAGAACGCAAACAATTAATGACAAACCCTGGCAACAGGCTTTAAAGAAAAGTAATGGAGATATAACTGATGGGCAAAATTATCGGAATCGACCTTGGAACCACCAACTCTTGTGTTGCGGTCCTTGAAGGCGATAAACCCAAAGTAATAGAAAATGCAGAAGGTGCACGTACTACACCATCTGTTGTAGCGTACACCGACGAAGGTGAAATCTTAGTTGGGCAGTCGGCCAAGCGCCAGGCAGTGACCAACCCGCACAACACAGTCTACGCGGTAAAGCGTTTAATCGGTCGTCGTTTTGAAGACGATGTCGTGCAGAAAGACATCAAAATGGTGCCGTACAAAATTGTTAAAGCTGACAATGGCGATGCCTGGGTCGAAGTTAAAGGCGACAGCAAAGCAGCGCCACAGATTTCAGCTGAAATCCTCAAGAAAATGAAAAAGACCGCTGAAGACTATCTCGGCGAGTCAGTCACTGAAGCGGTTATTACCGTTCCGGCTTATTTCAACGACTCACAGCGTCAGGCAACTAAAGATGCCGGCCGTATCGCCGGTCTCGACGTCAAGCGTATTATCAACGAGCCAACAGCTGCGGCACTGGCTTATGGTATTGATAAAGCTGCTGGCGATCGTGTGGTTGCAGTTTACGATCTCGGTGGTGGTACTTTTGATATTTCGATTATTGAAATTGCCGATGTCGATGGTGAAAAGCAGTTCGAAGTTCTGGCAACTAACGGCGACACGTTCCTCGGTGGTGAAGACTTTGATATGCGCCTGATCGAATACTTATCAGCTGAATTTAAGCGTGAGAGCTCAATTGATATTCACGGTGACCCACTGGCTATGCAGCGTCTAAAAGAAGCTGCTGAAAAAGCGAAGATCGAACTCTCTTCAAGCCAGCAAACTGAAGTGAATCTGCCTTACATCACTGCTGATGCGACAGGTCCCAAGCACTTGGTTGTTAAGCTAACGCGTACCAAATTGGAATCATTGGTTGAAGATCTGGTTGAGCGTTCATTGGCGCCACTGAGAATCGCCCTGAAAGACGCTGGCAAATCCGTTGGCGAAATCGACGAGATTATTCTTGTTGGTGGCCAGACTCGTATGCCCAAGGTTCAGGAGAAAGTGACTGAGTTCTTTGGTAAAGAGCCACGTAAAGATGTTAACCCCGACGAAGCGGTTGCCGTGGGTGCTGCCCTGCAGGGTGCGGTACTGGCTGGTGATGTGACCGACGTGCTGCTGCTCGACGTAACCCCGCTGAGCCTGGGTATTGAAACCATGGGTGGCGTTGCCACTCCAGTGATCGAGAAGAATACGACGATTCCTACCAAGAAATCACAGATCTTCTCAACCGCTGATGACAACCAAACTGCTGTAACCATTCACGTGGTTCAGGGCGAGCGCAAGCAAGCTACAGGTAACAAATCACTGGGTCGTTTTGACTTGGCTGATATACCGCCGGCCCCGCGCGGTATGCCTCAGATTGAAGTGACCTTCGACATCGATGCCAACGGTATCTTGCATGTAGGCGCAAAAGACAAGGCTACTGGTAAAGAGCAGTCGATCATTATTAAAGCCTCTTCAGGTCTCTCTGATGAAGAGATCGATGCAATGGTTAAAGATGCTGAAGCCAATGCTGCCGACGATCAGAAGTTCGCTGATCTGGTCCAAGCTCGCAACACAGCCGACGGTCTAGCACACGCTGCTAAGAAGACTCTTGAAGACGCTGGCGACAAAGCATCAGAAGAAGAGAAGACTGCGATTGAAGCGGCTATTAAAGGTGTTGAGGAAGCTGTTCAGGGCGAAGATAGTGACGCCATTGAAGCTGCGACCAAAGTACTCTCTGAAGCCTCTGCAGCTCTGGCCCAAAAGCTCTACGCCGAACAGGCCGAAGCGGGTCAAGCTGAAGGCGGCGAGCAGGCTGCTGGTGATGACGCAATGGATGCTGAATTCGAAGAAGTGAAAGAAGAGACCGCAGAAGAAACAGCAGAAGAGAAAGAAGACAAGAAATAAGTCTTCATCTGCTTTTCTACTTTAATTAGGCGCGGGCAAAGTCCCGCGCCTAATCATATTGGTTACATTTGAGAATAAAGAATTAAGTTATGGCTAAACGCGATTACTACGATGTATTGGGTGTGGACAAAGGTGCTTCTGCCGCTGAAATTAAGAAGGCATTTCGTCGCGTAGCGATGAAGTTTCACCCGGACCGCAACCCTGAGGGCGCGGATGCCGAAGATAAGTTTAAAGAAGCTCAAGAAGCCTATGAGATTCTTGGCGACGATGACAAAAAAGCAGCCTATGATCGCTTTGGTCACGCTGGTGTCGATGGCAACAGCGGCGGCGGTCAGCGCGGTGGCGGCGGTGGTTTTGGCGATGTCTTTGGTGATGTTTTTGGCGATATTTTTGGTGGCGGCGGTGGTCGCGGCGGCCCAGCGCGGGGTTCGGATCTGCGCTATGACCTGCAGTTAGATCTTGAAGACGCTGTGCGCGGTAAAACTGTGCAGATTGATGTGCCCACTATGACCACCTGTGATCCCTGTGATGGTTCAGGTGCCCGCAGAGGCTCTTCTCCATTGACCTGTACAACCTGTAATGGTGCTGGTCAGGTTCGTATGTCTCAGGGTTTCTTCTCAGTACAGCAAGCCTGTCCCCAGTGTCGCGGTCGCGGTCAGATGATTTCTGATCCCTGTGGCAGCTGTCATGGGCAAGGTGTAATTGAAGAGCAAAAGACTCTGTCAGTAAAGATCCCAGCAGGTGTTGATACCGGCGATCGTATCCGTCTCGGTGGCAAGGGTGAAGCCGGTCCCCAAGGTGGGCCTCCAGGTGATCTCTATGTACAGATGGTGGTGCGTGATCACCCGATATTTGTTCGCGATGACGCTAACCTGCACTGTGAAGTGCCAATTAGTTTTGCTCAGGCTGCCCTGGGCGGTGAACTTGAAGTCCCCACTTTATCAGGCAAGGTTAAGCTTAAAATTCCTGCTGAAACCCAGAGTAGCAAGCTATTTCGTCTGCGCGGCAAGGGCGTAGCCCCAGTTCGCGGTGGTGGTGTAGGTGATCTGCTGTGCAGAGTGGTACTGGAAACGCCAGTCAATCTAAGTTCTGAGCAGCGCGAGCTATTGAAAAAGTTTGAAGAAAGTCTGGCAGGCAAGAGCAAGCACTCGCCGCGCAGCAGTAACTGGTTTGATGGGGTGAAAAAATTCTTCGATAATTTGACCAGTTAAAATCGATCCGCGTAATATGCAGAGCTTGTTAGAGACGCTAATAAAACCAGTTATAGGATAAGACCATGAACAGAATAGCGATTACCGGAGCCGGCGGCCGCATGGGCAAGGCCTTGATTGACGCTATATTGTTGAATGGCGGCGCTGAACTGACAGTGGCCCTAGAGCGTCCAGAAAGCTCTCTAATCGGCGTCGACTCTGGCGAGTTGGCTGGCGTAGGTAAAAATGGCGTTTTAGTGGCTAGTTCGATCATTGACGTTGCCGATCAGTTCGACGTACTTATCGACTTTAGTGTGCCCAGTGCCACGGCAGCCAATGCTGCCTTCTGTGCCGCTCATAACAAAAAAATGGTTATTGGCACTACCGGTTTGGATGCCGAGCAGTTGGCTCAGGTTTCAACCACCGCTGCCAGCAGTGCTATTTGCATGGCCTCGAATTTTTCCACTGGCGTCAATCTGTGCTTTAAGTTGGCTGAGTTAGCGGCAAAAGTGCTCGCCGATGAAACCGATATTGAAATTCTTGAAGCCCATCATCGTCACAAAGTGGACGCTCCCTCTGGTACGGCGCTATCTCTAGGTGAGTCAGTCGCCGCCGCTGTAGGTCGCGACCTGAAAAAAGTGGCTGTCTATGGACGAGAAGGCCAAACCGGGGCGCGTGATCACGAGACTATCGGCTTTGCCACAGTGCGCGGTGGCGATATTGTCGGTGACCACACTGTTTTGTTTGCTGGCGAAGGTGAGCGAGTCGAGATTACTCATAAAGCGTCTAGTCGCCTGGCCTTTGCCCGCGGCGCCGTGCGGGCGGCTCAGTGGCTCGGTCAAAAGGACTCAGGGCTGTTTGATATGCAGGATGTACTGGGGCTTAAATAATCGGCTAATGGCAAGATAAAATAGTTATTTCAGTGATGGACAAAATGCGCTCTTTTCACTAATATACCTGCCTAACACCACAGCCAAGATGTGGTCTCGTTCCGAGAGGTTAGAGCACAGAAGAATATTATATTTAGCGAGATGAGACGCAGAGTTTCATCTCGCTTTTTTACAAATATTCACAAGCTACTGATGCCGTAATCGGAGATGCCTGACTTCAGGTCTACGTTACACGTAAATAATTAGGAGGTTGTGTGAATTCCCAGACTCACCGGGAAGCCGTACTTGCGCTAGCAGACGGAACAATTTTCAGAGGAACTGCCATCGGTTCGGATGGAATCTCTGTTGGTGAAGTAGTCTTCAATACTGCCCTCACTGGGTATCAAGAAATTCTTACTGATCCCTCATACGCTCAACAAATCGTTACCTTAACCTATCCCCATATCGGCAATGTCGGCGTCAACGACGAAGATGCTGAGTCGGATAGAATCTGGGCGTCTGGTTTGGTGATTCGTGACTTACCTTTGGTGTTGTCAAATTTCCGCAGCCAGCAAGCACTAGATGACTATCTCAAGGACAGCAATATCCTTGGAATAGCGGATATAGACACGCGTAAGCTGACACGCATTCTGCGTGAAACTGGTGCTCAGAACGGCTGTATTATGGCTGGTGATGTGGACGATGAGACTGCCCTAGCAGCAGCTCGTGGTTTTGCTGGTCTCAAAGGTATGGACCTCGCAAAAGAGGTCACTACCGAAACCACCTACCAATGGTCTGAGCATAGTTGGGAGCTGGGCGAAGGTCATAAGCCTCAGGATCCAGCCACGACCAAATACAAAGTGGTTGCCTACGACTTTGGTGTGAAGCGCAATATCCTGCGCATGTTGGTTGATCTGAACTGTGAACTGATTGTTGTTCCGGCGAAAACCCCTGCCAGCGAAGTCTTGGCCATGCAGCCAGACGGAATTTTCCTCTCCAATGGCCCAGGCGATCCAGAACCCTGTGACTACGCCATAGATGCGATCCGCGAAATTCTCGAAACCGATATTCCGGTTTTTGGAATCTGCTTGGGCCATCAGCTGTTGGCACTGGCCTCAGGTGCCAAAACGGTGAAGATGAAGTTTGGTCACCACGGCGCCAACCACCCAGTTGAAGATCTCGCCGGCAATGTTGTGATGATCACCAGTCAGAATCATGGTTTTGCCGTGGATGAAGAGAATCTTCCTGCTAACCTGATCGCCACGCATCGCTCATTGTTTGACGGTAGCCTGCAGGGTATCCAGCGCACGGATAAGCCTGCATTCAGCTTCCAGGGTCACCCTGAAGCTAGCCCCGGCCCACACGATGCAGCATCCCTATTTGAACACTTTATAAAGTTAATGGAAGATCGACGCTAGTCACTTTCGGAGAAGACATGCCAAAAAGAACTGACATAAAAAGCATTCTCATCTTGGGCGCAGGACCGATTATTATTGGTCAGGCCTGTGAGTTTGACTACTCCGGCGCTCAAGCTTGTAAGGCGCTGCGCGAAGAGGGTTTCCGGGTAATCCTGGTGAACTCCAATCCAGCAACGATCATGACTGATCCCGCCATGGCCGATGCCACCTATATAGAGCCGGTGGAATGGCGCACGGTTGAACATATTATTGCTCAGGAAAAGCCTGACGCGCTGCTACCGACTATGGGTGGCCAGACCGCTCTGAACTGCGCATTGGATTTGGCCAAGCACGGCGTGCTGGAAAAGTATGGCGTAGAAATGATTGGCGCCAATGCCGATGCCATCGACAAAGCCGAAGATCGTGAGCGCTTTGACAAGGCCATGAAAGCTATTGGTTTGGATACACCGAATTCCGGTATTGCCCACAGCATGGAAGAGGCCATTCAGGTCTCCGATCGCTTTGGTTTCCCCTGTGTAATTCGCCCGTCGTTCACTATGGGTGGCTCCGGCGGTGGTATTGCTTACAACCGTGAAGAATTTGAAGAGATCTGCCGTCGCGGTTTAGACCTTTCACCAACCAATGAGCTATTAATCGATGAGTCGCTGATTGGTTGGAAAGAGTTTGAAATGGAAGTGGTCAGAGACCGCAAAGATAACTGCATTATTATCTGCGCCATTGAAAACCTCGATCCCATGGGCATCCACACTGGCGACTCGATTACCGTTGCCCCAGCCCAGACCTTGACTGACAAAGAATATCAAATCATGCGCAACGCCTCGATCAAGGTATTGCGTGAGATCGGTGTAGAAACCGGCGGCTCCAATGTACAGTTTGCGGTGAACCCTGAAGATGGACGCTTGATTGTTATTGAGATGAACCCGCGGGTTTCACGCTCTTCAGCTCTGGCCTCAAAAGCCACCGGCTTCCCCATTGCTCGTGTAGCGGCCAAGCTGGCTGTAGGTTATACCCTCGACGAATTGCAGAACGAAATCACTGGCGGCGCAACCCCAGCTTCCTTTGAGCCGAGCATAGATTACGTCGTCACTAAAATTCCACGCTTTGCCTTTGAGAAATTTGAGCAGGCTGATCAGTCACTGACCACCCAGATGAAGTCTGTGGGTGAGGTGATGGCTATTGGCCGCACCTTCCAAGAGTCTCTGCAAAAAGCCCTTCGTGGCCTCGAAGTGGGTGCCTCTGGTTTTGATCCAAAGATCACTGATGAGACTGAAAACCCAGAAGCGGTTCTGAACAGCGAACTGGCCGTGGCCGGTCCCGACCGAATCTGGTATCTGGGAGATGCCTTTAGACATGGCATGAGCCTAGACGATGTCTTTGCTCGCACCAAGGTCGACCCCTGGTTCCTTGTGCAGATCGAAGACCTGATTAAAGATGAACTCGTTCTGGCGCAACACAGTCTGAGCGATTTGGATGAGAAAAGCCTCTATCGCTTAAAGCGCAAAGGCTTCTCCGATCGCCGTATTGGCGATGTACTAGGCTGTGGCGAAACCGCCGTGCGCGAACTGCGTTACGACTTAGGTTTGCACCCAGTTTATAAGCGCGTCGACACCTGTGCTGCAGAGTTTTCTACAGATACTGCCTATATGTACTCCACCTATGAAGAAGAGTGCGAGGCACGCCCCAGTAACCGCGACAAGATTCTCGTTCTCGGTGGCGGCCCCAACCGCATTGGTCAGGGTATTGAATTTGATTACTGCTGTGTTCACGCGGCCCTGGCAATGCGCGAAGACGGTTACGAAACCATTATGGTCAACTGTAATCCAGAGACCGTATCCACAGATTACGACACCTCAGATCGACTGTTCTTTGAACCCGTTACTCTGGAAGATGTATTGGAAATTGTGCGCATCGAAAAGCCCAAAGGTGTAATCGTTCAGTTCGGTGGCCAAACGCCGCTTAAACTGGCCCGTGCACTTGAAGCTGCCGGCGTACCCATTGTTGGCACCACGCCAGATGCCATCGATCGCGCGGAAGATCGCGAGCGTTTCCAGCAGATGATTCAAAAGCTTGGCCTGCTGCAGCCGCAGAATGCCACCGCCCGCAGTGCTGATCAAGCCGTGGAACTGGCCAAAGAAATTGGCTACCCACTGGTCGTGCGTCCCTCCTATGTACTAGGCGGAAGAGCCATGGAGATTGTCTACAAAGAAGACGAGCTGCGTCACTATATGAAGACCGCCGTACAGGTCTCTGATGACTCTCCTGTGCTTCTCGACTTCTTCCTGCCCAATGCCATTGAAATGGATGTGGATGCAGTCAGTGACGGCGAACAGGTAGTGATTGGCGCCATCATGCAGCATATTGAACAGGCTGGTATTCACTCCGGTGATTCTGCCTGCTCGCTGCCGCCTTACAGCCTCGGCGAAGATATCCAGAATGAAATGCGTGAAGTGTGCAAAAAAATGGCATTGGAGCTGGGTGTGCGCGGTTTAATGAATGTGCAGTTAGCGCTTCAGGACGGCCTGATTTACGTAATTGAGGTTAATCCTCGCGCCTCGCGAACGGTACCCTTTGTCTCCAAATGTATCGGCACCTCTCTGGCGAAAATTGCTGCACGATGCATGGTCGGTCAGAGCCTTGAATCTCAGGGTTTCACCAAAGAAATCATCCCGCCTTACTTCAGTGTTAAAGAAGCGGTATTCCCATTCAATAAATTCCCCGGCACTGACCCGATTCTTGGGCCAGAGATGAAGTCCACCGGCGAAGTGATGGGCGTGGGTGCAACCTTTGCTGAGGCCTATGGCAAAGCAGAGCTTGGCGCCAGCGACGAAATTCCTACCAGTGGCACGGCTTTCGTTAGTGTTCGTGAGCGCGACAAGCACCAGGTCGCGGCACTGGCGACTCAACTCTCAGATCTTGGCTTTAAACTGGTCGCTACCGCAGGGACAGCAAAGCTGATTAAGCAAGCTGGCCTGGCCGTAACCATAGTCAACAAGGTAAAAGAGGGTCGTCCGCATATTGTCGATATGATTAAGAGCGACAAAATAAACCTGATTATTAATACCACTGAAGGTCGTCAGGCGATTTCCGATTCCTCTGCCATTCGTTACAGTGCCGAGCAGCATCGCGTCTATTACACTACAACCATGGCGGGTGGTAATGCGGTTTGCCAGGCTCTCAACTTTGATGGTGAAACTACCGTTCGACGTATTCAGACCTTGCATGAGGAGATAGCGTAATGCAAAAGGCCCCAATGACAGTTGAAGGTGAAATCGCTCTGCGTGAAGAGTTGCACCACCTGATTAAAGAAGTGCGTCCAACTATTATTGAGGCCATTGCCACTGCTCGTGAACACGGCGACCTCAAAGAGAACGCAGAATACCACGCTGCCCGCGAGCAGCAGAGTTTTACTGAAGGTCGGATTCAAGATATCGAAGGCAAGTTGTCGAATATTCAGGTGATCGACATCAATAAGATTCCCCACGGCGATCGCGTGGTGTTTGGTACCACTGTGACCATTATTAATCTTGATCTCGACAAGACCGTCACTTACAAAATTGTCGGCGATGATGAGGCGGATGTAAAAGCGTGTAAAATCTCTTACCAGTCGCCGATTGCGCGAGCTCTGATGGGTAAAGAGATCAGTGAAGTGGTAGTGGTTAAAGCGCCGAGTGGCGATGTTGAGTATGAAATAGACAATGTAGAGTTTATCTAGCAGCACTACTAGCGTCACCTCAAAGGAACGTGTCCCCAGCAAAAAACCCGTCGCCCCAGCGAAGGCTGGGGTCCAGCTTCTCACAAATGGATGCCAGCCTCCGCCGGCGACAGGATTACTGCTAACTGCTGGCACCTAACAAAAACACCATCAATGCCTTCTGCGCATGCAAGCGATTCTCAGCTTCGTCCCGCACTACTGAAATACTTTCATCTTCCATTAGCATGGCTGAGCCTTATGTATCTATATGGGCAATTAAATCAAAAAAACGCCTTATCTACCGGGGCATTCGCCGATGGTTTAGTTAAAAGTACCGCAAAGTGCCCTAATCACTGTTTCTGTCGTGCTGCTGGCATAAAAGTGGGATGCGCTCGCCAACTGCAGAACCCGTTCAAAACGACTATTAGCTAGTTCCGCGTATATCTAAAAGATCCTTGTGAGAGTCTGCACTGCAACTGCTGCAGCAAATTCTACTTTTCAGAATAATGGTTTGTCGTGGAGGAGGGGCAGATATCAGCTTCAATTTCCATTGCCAGCATTATTGGTCATACCAAAAGAAAGTAATTGGATATAGTTAATGGTTGACAGTTTGTCGAAAATTGGATTACATTACAGTCAGGCTTTCGGGCCGAAAACAATAACATGCATTTTTTTAGGGGAAATTAGATGAAAAATCGTCATAGCTTGCCTGCTATGCTTACCTTGGCTGCGACCGTCCTGCCTTTTGTGCCAGCGGCCCATGCTCAAGAGCAAGCATTAGAAGAGGTAGTCATAACAGGAATTCGGGGGTCTCTTGCAAGTGCGCTTGAAGAGAAGCGATCCACCGCCAATTTAATTGAAGTTATTCAGGCAGATGATATCGGTAAGCTACCGGATCAAAACCTGGCTGAAGTACTTGAAAATATCACGGGTGTTCAGATTACACGTACTGCTGGTATCGGCACTGGTGTTCAGATCCGTGGTACTAACGCAAACCGTGTAGAAATAAACGGCATTTCGACTGTAGGCTCCGGCTCTGGTCGTAGCGGTATAGATTTTGAAGATGTGAATGCGTCGATTATCTCTTCTGTTGAAGTGACTAAGGCGTCCGAGGCCAAAACCATTGAAGGTTCTGTAGGTGGTACTATCAACCTGCGAACTATCCGACCTCTGGAGCTGAAAGAAACTCTGGGTTCTATTCGAGTTCAGGCTGAAGACAGCAGTCTCTCTACCGAAGGTTATTTGCCAAGATTCTCTGGCGCTTACGGTGATACCTGGACTACTGACATGGGTGAGATCGGTTTTGTTATCAGTGGTAGTATCACTGAGCAAGAAGCGGTTTCATTCCGTCCCCGTACTGACCGTGACAACCTTGCCACTCCTGCTGGTGCAGACCCAGCTGAATTCCTTGGAATCCAGTTCTTGGTTCAAGAGCAAGAGAATGATGATTACGAGACGACCAACGTTGCTACAACCTTTGAGTGGGCTCCTAACGACAACTTAAAGTTTCATGTCGACGCCGTTATCAATGAGCAGGAAAGAAGTCGTGATCAGTATAGACTTCAGGCTTCTGGTGTAAGTTCTTTGCGTCAGATCAGCGTACCTACTGCCTTTGAAACAGTAGACTTCGGCGTAGGCCGTGGCGAAGTTCAGGCTGCACTTGCCGGTGAGCTTGTTCCTGATCTAGCTAACGATGACGATGATCCAAATCTGCGTTTCTCAAGTGAAACAGGTTCACGTATCACTGATAGCGAAATCTTTTCCTTTGGTGGTGAGTATCAGCGCGATCGTCTGACTGCAAGCTTTGAAGTGTCGACTACAAAGTCGGATACATCTAATCCTACTTTGAATACTACATTGAACTTTATTAACCCTAACTGCCCACTCGATGGCGCAGCTACCGGTGACGCAAACACGAGTAATGATAACTGCGTACCTTTCATCTATGATCTGTCGGGTGACAAATTATCGTTTGGTGTTAACTTTGATTCAGCTTACGCTCCATCAGTCGCTGACTTAACCAATCCAGCTAACGTTGTTTTGGATCAGGTTGACGTTGGTCGCAACACGACTAACAACGAAGAAAATGCTTTCCGAGTTGATCTGTCATACGAACTTGATTGGAACTCTATTACGTCTGTAGATGTGGGTTATCGTTTCAATGAGTCTTCAAGCCGATTTGAAGATATTGATGACCGCATTGGTGGTTTCAGCAAGTTGGAAGACAGCCCGAACGGCGCCTTGTTCTCAGAGCTGTTGGTTGAAGGTCCTTCTAACTATGGTGATGCAGATGGTCGAGACCTGTTCATTAGCAACTTCTTGCTAGTGGATCCAGATCGTTCATTCTCTGATCCCGACGGCGTTATAAGCATTCTGGAATCTGCTCTTGCAGCCCATCGTGTTAACGAGCCAGGAGCTGATGGCGATCTTACCCTGAACCTGCAGTCTGATAAAAACTCGTTCTTTGACGTTGGTGAAGAAACTCAGGCGCTCTACGTACAGGCTAATTTTGAGCATGGTATCTTCCGCGGTAACCTCGGTCTGCGTTATGTAGATACTACTGTTGACTCGGTGGCCTTTGGTCCTGAAGACGCGAATGGTGAAAGAGCGTTGCAAACTACTTCTGGTAGTTACGACTTCTTGCTGCCGCGCTTAAATCTGGTTGCACAGCCAACTGATGATGTGATTGTTCGTTTAGGTTACGGTACTGATATCCGTCGTCCAAACTTTAGCGATCTGAATACTGGCTTTACCTATGACCCAAGTGAAAATGCGGTTGTATCCTTAGGTAATCCGGCTTTGGAGCCCGAAGAAGTCGATTCCTTTGATCTGTCGGTTGAGTGGTATTTTGCTCCTTCAGCCATTGCCAGCATCGGTTACTTCACTAAGGATCGTACCAATATCTTTGGTCAAAGCTATGAAGGTGCTCTGCTAGTGTCAGATTCGTCTACTACAGGTGGTTTCGCTCGTGAGACAGATCCATCTTGTCCTGGTGGCGGCGTCTTCAACCCGACCGTTATTGCTAACCAGTTGGGTAATCCAGATGTGCCAGGTATGTGTGTTGACTTTACGCAGCCTGACAACGACAGCGTAACCACTACTCAATCAGGTATTGAGCTTGCTTTCCAATACGACCTTTCCAGCTATGAAGAGCAACTGGGTTGGGCGTCTGGTTTTGGTGTTATCGCTAACTATACTACTCAGGAGTTCAAAGGTGGTTCAGCATCTGACACGACTTCAGGTCGCGGTCTTACCGTACTTGGTGATGTAACTATTCCACGTGGCCTGCTTGATTTTTCTGAAGATGCTTATAACTTCACTGTTTTCTACGAGAAGTATGGTGTTTCAGCTCGAGTACGTTACACATGGCGTGAAGAGTTCCGCACTAATGACTTCGCGGGCGGCGCTAACTCAAGTGGTAGCAGTACCTTCAGCTTCCCAGTTGTAACTGCTGATCGTGGCCAGCTAAACGCCAGCGTCAACTATGATGTTAATGAGCAATTGAGTGTTGGTATTGAAGCGGTGAACCTTACCGAATCAGGTATCGTGCAAAATTGTGTAGCTGGAACTGGTCCTACATGTTTCGTAGGCCTTCCTGATCGTAGAATCACTCTAGGCGCTAGCTACCGTTTCTAATTAACGCGCGTTAGTCATCTAGAAGTAAGGGGCGCCAGAGTTTGACTTTGGTGCCCCTTTTTTTGTTCTGCCAGCAGGTATTCGTTAATGCTCTGGAGTCAGTCTGTATTAACTGGACTAGATTTCAGACAAAAAAATTAAATCGGTTGGTGTTTGTTATTCGACCCTAATTCGAAGGAACAATCATGCGTGAATCCTGGAGATGGTTTGGACCTAGCGATCCAGTGACTATCGATGATATAAGACAAACCGGCGCCACTGATATCGTCAGTGCGTTGCAGGGCATCCCTACAGGTGAACCCTGGTCGATTGAAGCCATAGAAAAGCATCAGGCATTGATTGAGCGCTTTGAGACCAATCTCACACCTCTCACCTGGAGCGTTGTGGAAAGTATCCCGGTTCATGAAGATATCAAATTAGCGCGAGCCGGCCATGAGCAGTATGTGGATAGTTGGATCGCATCCATGGAAAATCTCGCCCACTGTGGCATCAAAACCATCTGCTATAACTTTATGCCAGTGATTGACTGGACCCGCACAGATCTCAAATTTAAGCTTCCGAGCGGTGCCTTTGCCCTGCGATTTGACCAGCGAAAATTTGCCGCTTTTGACCTTTTTATTCTTCAGCGAGTCAATGCCGAGCTCGATTACAGCAAAGAGGAGATCGCCGAGGCCAGGCAGGTTTTCGAACAGATGTCGGAAGCAGAAAGGCAGCAACTGACCAATAACATTATTGCCGGTCTGCCAGGCAAAATGACTGAAGCCTATGGCATCGATGATTTTCGCGCCATGCTGGCCTGTTACAAAGACATCACCCCAGCCATTCTGCGGGATAACTTATTTAGCTTTCTGTCGAAGATATTGCCCCGTGCGGAAGCGCTGGGCGTAAAGCTCGCCATTCATCCCGATGACCCCCCTAGAGATATGTTCGGGCTACCCCGAGTTATCTGTACGGCCGATGATCTGGAACTTCTCTTTGGAGCTCTTCCCAGCCCCTCCAACGGTATAACCCTTTGCGTTGGGACCTATGGCAGCCGACCAGATAATAATCTGCCGGCCATGGCTAGACAGTTCGGTTCGCGCATCCACTTTTCCCATTTGCGTGGTGTTTGCCTCGACCCCAAAGAGCCCCGCTCATTTTACGAAGCCAGCCACCTAGATAGCGATATCAATATGGTTCAGGTGATCAAGGAGTTGTTGGATGAAGAAAAACGTCGCCAACATGATGGGCTGACCAATAGTCACATCTATATACGCCCCGATCATGGTCATCAGATGATGGATGATATGGACAAAACAGTGAACCCTGGTTATTCGGCTATAGGCCGCTTAAAAGGTTTGGCGGAGGTTCGCGGAGTCATCTGCGCGCTGTCTGCCCAGAACATAGAGACATTATGATGAACGAGACTGTTGAAAAAGGCAGCGCCACAGAGACATCCTTCGGGCAAAAATTTACCAAAGGGCTGGCTCTATTCCTGCCTGGTATTTTTTTGCTGGGTTTTAATATTGGCACTGGCAGTGTGACGGCTATGGCTAAGGCTGGCGCCGATTACGGTATGTCCCTAATGTGGACAATTGTTGCCTCCTGCCTGTGCACTTTCTTCATGGTCAATCAGTACGGCCGTTATACCTTGATCACTGGTGAGACAGCACTGGAAGCTTTCCGGAAACACATCCATCCCTGGGTAGGCATATTTTTTATTGCTGCCCTAACTGCTGGTGTTTGCGGCAGTGTGATGGGCGTTATGGGGATCGTTGCGGAGATTTGCCATGAGTGGTCGAAATCCCTTATTGAGGGTGGTATCTCGCCAATATATTTCGCCAGCTTCTTTGTCACCTTGGTGTACTTTATTTTTTGGAATGGCAGAACCCAGTTTTTCGAGCGCAGTCTGGCGGTGATTGTGGCGATTATGGCAGCCTGCTTTTTGATTAATTTCATTCTTATGATGCCGCCACCGATTGAAATTATTAAGGGGTTAATCCCGAGTATTCCACAAGTGCCAGGGGATTCCGGCTCCTCGGGCACTTCCGGTAATGGCGCTTATCTAGTGATCGCGTCGATGGTGGGCACCACCGTATTTTCCGGTTTGTTTATTATTCGCACTACTCTCGTAAAAGAGGCCGGATGGACTCTGGAAGATTATAAAAAGCAGCGAAACGACGCCGCTTTTTCGGTGACATTAATGTTTATTATCAGTGCGGCAATTATGGCCGCCGCTGCGGGTACCTTGCATGTTGAAGGTCTAGGGTTATCTAAGGCCTCGCAAATGATTGGGTTACTGGAGCCACTTGCCGGGCCAATGGCGGCTTCGATATTTGCTTTTGGACTGATTGCTGCAGGAGTATCCTCCCAAATCCCCAATGTGCTAATGCTGCCCTGGCTATTATGCGACTATACAGGTGCTGGAAGAAACATGACCTTGGTTCGGTATAGAATATTGGTACTGTTGATTTCCCTGCTTGGCCTTGTGGTACCCATATTTGAAGCCAGACCAGTAGTGGTCATGATCGTCTCCCAGGCTTTTAATGCTGTGATTCTGCCTGTCACGGTTGCCTGTATTTTCTATCTGAGTCACCGCAAAGATCTTATGCAAGGCTATAAAAATGGCTGGGTTGCCAACAGTATATTTGGGGTTATTTTCCTGTTTTCACTCTGTACATCTATGGTTGGGATCAGCGGCCTTTGGCAAATGATATAAATCAGGAACTGAAGCGCCAAAGACATCAATTCGGTATAGGTAGTCTTCGGGGCTATAGCTTGAAACTAAAGGTCGAAGCTATTGGTGGAAACTAAGGGCCGAAACCCTTTAGCCTTGGTGGAAATATTGTCTTACCAGTTTTGATGTGTTGTAATACAAGTGCAGGCTTTTTAGCCGGCAACCTGTGTTGAAACTTCCCAAATACGAGTAGCGTTATCCCCATGAGTAATCCTAACAAGCGTTTATATCGACAAATTGCAGACAAGATATTGGTGCTTATAGAGTCGGGTGAGTATTCTATTGGCAGTCGTCTGCCATCCGAGCGAGAGTTGGCAGAGCGCTTCTCTGTTAGTCGGCCAACTATTCGTGAGGCGGTCATTGCTCTTGAGGCAAAAGGGCGGGTGTCTGTCAAGACTGGTTCTGGAGTCTATGTTGTGGAGCCTAGTGTTGAATTTACCGGTTTAGCAAAGTCCGTCAGCCCCTTTGAGTTGATTGAATCTCGGGTATTTATTGAAGGTGAAGCCGCTGCTCTGGCAGCTGTTTTAATTACCGAGTCCCAACTGGCTGAGTTAGAGCAAGCGCTTGAAGCCATGGCTCTGGAGAATGTTGAGGGGGACCCTGCGTCAGTAGTTGCAGACCGAAAGTTTCACTCGATTATTTCTGAAGCGACGAATAATCGCGTCTTATCAATGTTGATTTCCCAGCTTTGGGATGTGCAGGAAGAACTCGACAATATTCGTATAGCCCACCAAGCTGTCTGTATGAAAGACGATGCCAGGCGTCTGGCTGAACACAGAGCCATCTTCGATGCCATGGTAGAGAATGATTCCAATAAGGCGCGAGTTGCCATGCGCAATCATTTCTCCCGGATGCTGACCGCGTTACATGAAACCATTGAGCAAGAGGCTGTGTCAGAAGTGCAGCGCAAAGTCTCACAAATGCGTGAACGCTTTCCCGTAGGGCGTGTGGACCTATAGTTAGGTGATGTAATCTAGTTATCTCCTGAGACCAGTGCAAATCTTATATGGTTTTTAGCTTAGGCTGAGGGCCTCTCCTCCCCAGCCTCCCAGCCCCTTTAGTCCGTCTACCCGCCGTTGACCTTTAGTTAGGTCAGCGATGTCTTCGCGATCCCATCCCGATCCCTTTGAGCTGCAGTGTTGGCCAATATTCTCAATTGGTATTACAATATTGTTTGACAATCAAGCCGTGGAAAGGTACATTTTGGTCTATATCTTAGGTACTAGACCTGACTCTATACGTCGGCTTGCCTTGACTTCAACTTCGTTGCCAGACCAGCGTTTTTGTTAATTTAACTGATACGAATAATGACAATAATATGCAGCCAATGACTAGTATTCGAAAAATTAAGCTATCTCTCCTATTTATGCTGGTGGCAATAATTAGTGCCTGTACGCCAACTAATCCAGGTGGGATAGTCGTTAAAGATCAGGCGGAGTTTGTCCGGGCCGTGGCAGATGCCAAGCCAGGAGACGTTATTAAGCTTGCCGATGGCACTTGGAAAGACTTTGAAATATTGTTTACCGGAACGGGTGAAGCCGATAAGCCGATACGCTTAACCGCTGAGACCAAGGGAAAAGTATTTATCACCGGGCAATCTAATCTGCGTCTGGCGGGAGAGTATCTCGAAGTCTCAGGGCTAATTTTTAAAGATGGTTATACACCGACACTCCAGGTAATAAGCTTCCGCCGTGATAAGAAGTCCTTAGCCAATAACTCGCGAGTGACAGAAGTCGTAATTGATAATTTTAGCAATCCAGAGCGGTTCGAAGCTGACTACTGGGTTGCCATGTACGGAAAAAACAATCGCTTTGATCACAACCACCTTGAAGGTAAGCGCAACAAAGGTGTGACCATGGCGGTTCGGTTGGATTCCGAGCAGAGCCAAGAAAACTACCACCGTATAGATCACAACTATTTTGGCCCTAGACCTGTGCTGGGATCCAATGGCGGTGAGACATTGCGTATTGGTACTAGTCACTATTCCCTCTCCAATTCCTACACCCTGGTGGAAAATAACTACTTTGACCGCTGTGATGGTGAGGTAGAAATTATTTCCGTCAAGTCTGGCAGCAACAAGGTTCGTGGCAACCTCTTTTTCGAATCTAAAGGCACGCTAACCCTGCGTCACGGTGACAATAATCTGGTGGAAGAGAACGTATTTTTGGGTGGTCGAGTTGATCACACTGGGGGCATTCGTGTGATCAATAAGGGTCAGATTATTCGCAACAATTATCTCGAGGGCCTCACAGGTTATCGATTTGGCGGCGCTCTAGTGGTTATGAATGGCGTACCCAATTCACCTATTAATCGGTACCATCAGGTCGATGGCGCGGTGATTGAGAACAACAGCCTGATTGACAGTGATCATATTCACTTGGCTGCTGGCAGCGACGCTGAGCGTTCGGCGGCACCAGTTAACAGTCACTTCAGCAATAACTTAATCTTCAATAATGACGGACGCGACACTTTCACTCTATATGACGATGTCAGTGGCATCAGCTTTGCCAATAGTGTGTTGAACAATGTTGAGAGCCCAAAAATTAGTCAGGGATTTAGCAACCAATCGGTTGATCTGGCTAGGGCGGCCAACGGGTTGCTTTATCCCAAGTCTGCAGACCTGTCTGATATAGGTGCCAAGCGAGATCTTGTGGTGTTGGATAAAGCGCAAACTGGCGTCTCTTGGTATCCGAAGTCAGATGCATCATTACGTTTTGATATTGGACAGACCATCCAAGTTACATCCAAGCCTGGAGCCTTGCTCAGCGCAATTGAGTCAGCGCAGTCTGGGGATATTATTCGACTTGCCCCTGGCGACTACCTGGTAAGTAAAGTTATTGATATCGACAAGCCTTTGACCCTGTTGGGGGACAACCGTCCGAGAATCGAGTTTGAGCGCTCTGCGCTGTTTCAAATTGCAGACGGTGGCAGTTTAAAGCTCAGTGGTTTGGTGGTGTCCGGCAAGCGTTCACCAGACAATGTGGGTAATTCTGTTATCCGCACCAGCCCCTATTCAATGTTGGTCAACTACCAGATTGAAGTGGAGAATTCCGAGTTTATAGACCTTGATATCAATCGCCATTTTAATTTTCTGAATGTCGCAAAGAGCACTATGGCGGACAGCGTTGTTATTGCCGATTCTCACTTCAGCAACGTCAGTGGCGCTATCTTGGGGTTGGATAAAGAGGCTGATGACTACGGCATCTTTAATGTGGATTACGTTCAAATTAGCGATTCCAGTTTTGAAAATGTGCAGGGCGCACTGGCCAATATTTATAGAGGTGGCACCGATGAGAGCACCTTTGGGCCACATTTTTCCCTGACAAATTCTGAGCTGAAAAATGTCGGCGGTGGTAGCAAAAACAAGTCTAAATCATCGATTTATTTGCATGGAGTACAGGTAACTAGCATTGAAAATAATCGTTTTTCAAATAGCCCAGCGATCAAGATAGAGCATACGGTCGGCGAGCCAGTTACTCGATTTGTCAAAAATTTGCTAACAGAAACGCCACTGCCAACGGTTAGTGAACTGCGCAGTAAGTTGGAAAATACCGCGTTAATTAAGGATAACCTTGTTAAATAGGGCTGCTCGATAATTGGCTTGATAGCGTTGAGCATTGCCTAGTTTATTAACTTTAGTAGCAGCACCCAACCCAGGATTTGGAGAAATACACCATGCAAACAGCACCTTTTCTATTTGGTGAAGAATTATTAGTCGAGCCCGTTGCCCCGGGTGTCACACGAAAAGTCATGGGTTTTAATAATCAGATCATGATGGTCAAGGTCAATTTTGAGGCAGGCAGTGAGGGTTATGTGCACAGTCACTTTCACTCTCAGGTGGCCTATGTTGAGAGCGGTGAATTTGATGTCACCGTCGGTACTGAAACAAAAACGCTGGTGGCAGGGGATTGTTTTTTTATGGAACCCAATATCAGTCATGGTGCTATTTGCAAGAAAGCTGGAACGCTTATCGATGTCTTTAGCCCAATGAGAGAAGACTTTTTAGAGGGGAATAATAAATGAAAATAACTAACCTTCGCTGGTGGGTGATTGCACTGATCGCCCTTGCCACAGTGATTAACTATATTGATCGTCAGGCTTTGGTTGTACTTTGGCCGAGTATTGCAGGTGACCTCTATCCAGATAAAAGCGCTGATGAGCACAAAGAGATTTATGCATTTCTCTCTGTGATCTTTATTTTTTCCTACGCATTTGGCCAGGCTATTTTCGGCAAGATATTTGACTGGATTGGCACCCGTCTAGGCTTTGCCCTGTCTATTAGTGTTTGGTCCATTGCCACCATGTTGCATGCCTTTGCCAAAGGCATTGTCACGTTCAGTATTTTTCGAGCACTTTTGGGTTTGGCCGAGGCCGGTAACTGGCCTGGTGCGACCAAGGGCAACGCTGAGTGGTTTCCAACTAAAGAGCGCGCGCTGGCCCAGGGGATTTTCAACTCTGGCGCTGCTGTCGGCGGTTTAATATCAATACCTTTGATTGGTACTATGGCGGTCTATTTTAGCTGGCAAATGATCTTTATTTTGATTGGTGTCTTAGGCCTGTTATGGCTCATTCCCTGGATGATTCTTGTCAAAGCACCGCCTAAGAATCACCCCTGGATTACTGATGAAGAGCGTGAATACATTCTCAGTGGGCAGCAAAACCAAGTTGTAACTGCTGATGATGACAATGATGAGGGCTACAACCCATCTACTGGTGAGCTACTTTCGCGCAAGCAGAGCTGGGGCGTCATTATCGCCTCCGCCTGTATAGATCCGATTTGGTGGTTGTTTATTTTCTGGATTCCCATCTACCTTTTTGAGGTCTATGGAATGGATGTTAAGCAAATTGCACTCTATGGCTGGGTTCCCTATATGGGAGCAATGCTCGGTGCATTCTTTGGCGGTTTGCTGGCGCAAAATCGGTTTAAGGCGGGATGGAGCACTGACCATACTCGCAAGCTGGTTATCACCTTGGGTTGCTTGACTATGCTTCCCGCACTGCTGGCCATGTCAAATCCTGGAACCCCTATTGTGGCGGTTTTATTAATGGCCGTGATTCTATTTGGCTTTCAAACCGCTATTGGTAACGTTCAGACTCTGCCCAGTGATCTCTATGGTGGAAAAACAGTGGGAACGTTGGCGGGTTTCTCTGGTATGGCCGCTAAGCTTGGCGCTGTTGGTTTGACCTCATTGGTACCCATGCTGACTGCAGGCGGCAACTATACGCCTGCATTTTTGATTGGCGCTGGTCTGGCTATATCTGCACTAGCCAGTATCTGGATTCTGTGTCCAAAAATCGAACCGCTGAGCCCGAAGGGCTAAGTGGTAACACGCATTTAACGCATTTAACAAAATAATTTTATTGGGAGAAGTATATGACAATGCCTGTCATCGGTTTTATCGGCCTAGGTCTTATGGGCGGCAACATGGTTGAGAACTTACAAAAGAGGGATTTCAAGCCGATCGTGATGGATCTCAACAAAGAGGTAGTGGCCTCAGTCGTTGCCCGTGGTGGATCCGAAGCGACCTCGGCTGCAGAGTTGGCGGCGGCGAGCGATATTATTATGCTCTGCCTTACAACGTCCAACGTAGTTGAAAAGGTAATGTATGGCGAAGACGGCATACTGGCAGGCATTAAAGAAGGTGCTGTGGTGATTGATTTTGGAACTTCGATTCCGGCATCTACGCGCAAAATCGGAGCAGACTTGGCGGCAAAGGGCGCAGGCATGGTTGACGCCGCGCTGGGTCGCACACCAGCTCACGCCCTTGATGGACTGCTTAATATTATGGCTGCGGGTGACCAAGAGACTTTCGACAAGGTTAAGCCTATTCTTGAGATGCAAGGCGAGAATATCTTTTATATGGGCGCGCTCGGCGCTGGTCACACCACTAAATTGATTAACAACTTTATGGGCATGACAACGGTTTGCGCTATGTCCCAGGCTTTTGCTGTGGCTGAAAGTGCAGGCGTCGATCGTCAGCAACTGTTCGACATTATGTCGACGGGCCCATCCACTTCTCCGTTTATGCAGTTCTGTAAGAATTACGCGGTAGACGGCGTCAGTGATCTGGGTTTCTCGATTGCTAATGCCAACAAGGATCTGGCCTATTTCCTTGAAATGGTTAACGGTCTTGGAACACGATCGCAAATCGCTGAAGGCACTTCGGCGAACCTTCAGGCTGCCTTTGATGCTGGTATGGGCAATGGCAATGTTCCGGAAGTCTTCGACTATTTCCGTAGCCTCGAAAAGTGATTTTTGGGTGCGGTCGACGTTGGCCTAAGTCGTTCTAAATTGGTATGGATAGAGTGAAAAGAATATGAAACATCAGGGAAAAGTTGCAGTGGTGACTGGCGGTGTTCGGGATATTGGCAGAGCCATCTCGCTAAAATTGGCGGCAGAGGGTGCAAAGGTTGTGGTCAATTATCACGGCAGTCATGATCTGGCCCAACAGACGTTGGATGAGATTGAGGCAGCTGGTGGGCAGGCTATTTTATATAAAGGCGATATGACCTCGCCCGCCGATGTAGAAGGTTTGATTGCTAAAACTATAGAAGCCTTTGGCTCCAAGATCGATATTTTGGTCAACGTAGCAGGTGGCTTGGTTGCCCGCAAAACCATTGATGAAATGGATCTCGAGTTTTTTAACTATGTTATGCAGCTAAACATCAGCTCTACCTTCTTAGTCACCAAAGCTGTTGTCCCTTACATGTCCAAAGGGGCCTCTATTATTAACTTTTCCTCTCAGGCAGGGCGTGATGGCGGTGGCCCAGGCGCCTCCGCTTATGCTACTTCGAAAGGCGCGGTAATGTCCTTTACACGGGCTATGGCAAAGGAATTGGGCCCTGAGGGTATCCGCGTAAATTCCCTTTGCTGCGGCATGATCAGTACAACATTCCACGATACATTCAGTAAGCCCGAGGGGCGCATCGCCACAGCTGGCAACACGCCGCTGCGTCGAGAGGGTGCTCCCGATGAAGTTGCAGATACAGTGAGCTTCCTGGCTTCTAGTGACGCTGGCTTTGTCTCTGGGATCAATATGGATGTAAACGGCGGCTTGGTATTTTCCTAAGCGTATTAGTTAAGACTTGGTGGTGGGTTGGGCTCTATGAAAAATAAGGTCGCCGTTATTGGCGAATGTATGCTCGAAGTTAGTAGCATGGGGGCGAGCAGAGAACAGGCTGCGCTTCCTGCGGGACTCTCATTTGGTGGTGATACGCTGAACACCGCTATCTATCTTGCTCGTTTGGGTGCAGATGTGGATTATGTCTCTGCTCTGGGTGATGACGATATGAGCTCCTGGATGTTGAGCCAGTGGCGCGCTGAAGGTGTCGGCTGTAATCTGGTGACACGACAGAAAGAATCGGTCCCAGGCCTGTATATGATTCAAATTGATGAGCAGGGAGAGCGTTCATTTCTCTACTGGCGCGCCAACTCCCCGGCTACGGCTATGTTTGATAATGCCGCTGAAGCCGAAGAAATATTTGACCACCTGTCTGCCTACCAACATATTTATCTGTCCGGAATCAGTCTTGCCATCTATACGGAAGCAGCCCGTCATCGTCTATTCGATTTTCTTAAACGCTACCGGGCCAATGGTGGAGAGGTTATATTCGATGGCAACTATCGCCCGCGTCTTTGGTCGAGCCCCGAGGTGGCGCGAGATGCCTATGAGAAGATGTATGGGCTCGCGGATCTAGTCTTGCCGACAGACGAAGATGAGGCGCAGCTGTTTGGCCAAGAGACACCAGAGCAGGTGGTGGCACGCTTAAAGTCTTTTGGTGTGTCAGACGTGGTGCTCAAGATGGGTGAAAAAGGTTGTCTAATTGGTACTGACTCCGGACTGGATGCGGTACCTGCCGAAGTGGTCAAAGTTGTGGATACTACAGCTGCCGGTGATTCATTTAACGCTGGGTTTATGGCTTCGAGATTTCAAGGACAAGACCTTATAGCGGCTTGCGGGGTGGCAAATCGATTGGCATCAGTGGTGATTCAGTATCGCGGCGCTATTATCCCTATTGAAGCTATGCCTGTTTAAACAAAAGCCCGGTTAAACAAAAGCCCGGTTAAACAAAAGCCCGGTTAAACAAAAGCTCGGTTATACAAAAGTCTGGTTAAAGCAGAGCTCTACCTTAATTTCTAATCTAGGAGGCATGGGCTGCGGCCTAAATTTTTGACCCCTAGAAAAACTATTGTCTGGAGTACTAATGAAATTAATCACAAAAAAAGTCATGCTGCTAGCGTTACTAGCAATGATTATTCCAATTGAACTGCAGGCAAATGACCACCCTAAGCTGATTCTGACCAAAGCGGGTGTCGAGACGATTAGACAAAACCTTGGACAGGTGCCTCTGTTTGACAGTTCTGTTGAGACAGCCAAACAGCTGGTCGATATTGAAATGGCTATGGGTATAGATACACCTATACCAACCGATTATTCCGGCGGCTACACTCACGAAAGACATAAGAAAAATTTTGTTATCGCGCAAAAAGCTGGCGCCTTGTACCAGATCTTGCAGGATGATAAATATGCCGAGTATGTCCGAGATATGTTGTTTCAATATGAAGCTATGTACAAAGACTTGCCGGTGCATCCAAAGCCGCGATCTTATGCCCGAGGGAAATTATTCTGGCAGTGCCTGAATGACAGTAACTGGTTGCTTTATATGGCTCAGGCCTATGATTCCATCTACAATTTTTTGTCTGAGGAAGAGCGACAAAAGCTCAACCAAAACCTCTTTCGCCCCTTCGCTGACTTTATCTCCATCGGCAACCCACAGTTTTATAATCGCATACACAATCACAGTACTTGGGGTAATGCTGCAGTGGGTATGATCGGCCTTGTTATGGACGATCAAGAACTTATCGACAGGGCACTCTACGGCATTGAAGATGATGGTCTTGAACTGGGCCTCAAGGATAACGACGGCGGTTTTATTAAGCTTGAAGGGCAGAAGACTGGGTTTTTAGCCAATCTAGAGAATCCATTCTCACCCGACGGCTATTACACCGAAGGGCCCTATTACCAGCGTTACGCCATGTATCCGTTTCTGATTTTTGCGCTGGCAATGGAAAACGTAAAGCCGGAAGCAAAAGTCTTTGACTATAAAAACGGCGTGCTGCTGAAGGCGGTCAATGCACTGTTGAATCTCTCCGATGCAGAGGGAAACTTTTTTCCCCTCAATGATGCCCAAAAAGGCATGTCGTACTTTTCTGCCAGTCTGGTGACCGCCGTTGATATTGCCTATCACTACGGCGACCAGAATTCACAGCTTCTCAGTATCGCTGAAAAACAGGACCAGGTGCTGTTGGATCAGGCTGGCCTCTCTGTGGCTATGGGCATCCGCGATGAAAAGACGCAGCCTTTTGCCAAGCAATCGATCAATCTCTCCGATGGTATGGATGGCGATCAGGGCGGTGTGGCTGTATTGCGCTATGGCGATGAAGACTTAGCGGTGGTATTCAAATATGCAGCCCAGGGCTTGAGTCATGGTCACTATGACAAGCTGTCATTTTCACTGTACGACCGGGGCGATGAGGTTATTCAGGATTACGGCCTAGTACGTTTTGTCAATATAGGGCAGAAGGGCGGCGGTAACTATCTGAAAGAAAACAAGACTTGGGCAAAGCAGACCATTGCTCACAACACTATTACCCAAAATCAGACATCTCAGTTCAAGGGGGACTATGGCATTGGGAGCCAGCATCATTCCGAGTTACATTTTTTTGATGCTTCAAGAGATGATGTTCAGGTAGCAAGCGCCAGAGAGAGCAATGCCTATCCAGGAACGGAATTACATCGCACCATGGCAATCATTAAGCCGGAAAATTTTGCCAAGCCCTTAGTCTTAGATATCGTCAAAGTGGTATCAAAATCCACCAATCAGTACGACTTACCGTTCTATTTTATGGGGCAGGTTTTAAAGACAAACTTTGACTATAAGTCTCCGTCTAGCTTGGTTCAAATGGGAGATTCCGACGGTTACCAGCACCTCTATTTGGAGGGCAAAGGCAAGCCATCTGCAGGCAGTACCCAATTCAATTGGTTGGTTGAGGGTAAGTTTTATACTCTGACAGCAGTCACAGACGCTGCGGATGAGCTGTTGTTTGCAAGGGTGGGAGCAGAGGACCCAGAGTTTAATTTGCGCCGAGACGCCGCTTTAATTTTCCGAAGAAAAGCTGTCGGCGACACTCTTTTTGTGTCACTTATCGAACCCCATGGACGCTATAGCCCAGTCTCGGAATTGTCGGTAAATCCAAACAGTAATATTTCTGCGCTGAAAGTTGTATTTGATAGCGAGGCCTATACCGCGGTCGCTATTGAGACCTTGGATAATAGGTCCAGTGTATTTATTGTTTCAAATAAGGATGCAGCAGCCTCGCAAAAGCATCAGCTCAAGATTGATGACAAAGAATACAGCTGGCAGGGGCCATATCACCTGAGGTAATCATTTATCAGCTGCTCGCTGTAGGGCAAAATATTGGCCCCTAAAAGCGGTGGCTAATAATGTGGTGTGTGGCTGAGCTTAATGAGCCCTTAGTTTTGGTAATGAGCAAGCTAACCTCCCATAACATTGGTCTTACCAAAAATTATCGATCTTTTCCCCTATTGATTGGTAAGTTGGTCTCTCCTGCTTCAATTACTGTTCGATTAAGTAATTTTTTGTGAACCGCAAGTCAGGCTTTAGCTTTCGACATGGATCGCAACTGAGTGAATTTTAATCGCAGGCTGCGCTCTATTCTTTTGCTATAGCTGGTTTATAACCTGCTTATAAAGCCCCGTAGCGCTGTGCTTGCGCTTTCCCGATAGTTTTTCCCATGGCAATTTAGCCTATGTGATCGGCAGAGTATTTTGCCGCGCTAGATTTTTGAAATAGCCTCTGGCAACACAATTTCTGTTTGGTAATTAAAACTGGTATGACAAAATTGATTGACAATAAGCTCGTAATTTGTAAATATTTTGATAGATATCAAAATTACGAGGGGAAGAACGATGAATAATAGGTTGAAGAGGTTTTTTACGGGTCGCCAGCGTGCGCTTGAATTGACAGCGCTTTTAGGAACAGCGGCGATAGCGGCTTCTTTGCCGAGTTTTTCCTATGCCCAGGAAGCCCAAGCGACTATAGATGAAGTTTTGGTTACCGGATCCCGTGAGACTATTCGCAACTCAATTGCGACTAAGCGTATGTCAGACACAGTGATGGATGCACTTTCCGCTGCTGAAATCGGTGAGCTACCGGCTCTCTCTATTGGTGAGGCCCTTGAAAACCTTACCGGTGCCTCCTCTCACCGAGAGCAGGGTGGCGCTACAGAAATTTCAATTCGCGGATTGGGGCCTTTTCTTGGCTCGAGCGTGATGAATGGTCGTGAAGCCACCAACGGCAGTGGCGACCGCTCAGTTAACTTCAGTCAGTTCCCATCTGAGTTGTTCGACAAAATAGCGATTTATAAGACCCAAGAGGCCAGCTTTATCGAGGGCGGTGTGTCCGGTCAAATTGCTCTAAACACTCTTCGTCCACTTGATTACGGTAAGCGTCGCGGTCAAATTTCGGTTAAAGCGGGTTACAACCCAAACAATGCCAATATCGATCCTAACGCGGGGGATATTAAATACAGAACCACATTCAGCTTTATGGATCAGTTTGAAACAGAATCCCTGGGAAGCTTCGGTGTGTCTTTGGGCTTGCAAAAGAATGATGCCACTAACCCTGAAGCTGAATACCGCTCTACAAGTAATTTTGGTACCTGCTTAAATGACCCAACTCTGGCTGAGGGAATGTCCCGAACCAGTTCTGGCAACTGTAACTCCTCTAGCTCTGAGATCCAGAGTGAGGCGTTCACCGGTACTCCCTATGTATTCACGTCAAGTTCACGGCGCTTCCGTCATAACACCACCGACGACTCCCGTGACTCAGTATTTGCTGCGCTGCAGTGGCAGCCCAATGACAAGATTGATATAAATCTTGATATTCAGCAGGCAGACCGTACCTTCACCGAAGAGCGCCATGACTTAGTATTTTCAGAGATGCGTCGTGTCTCAGCTGGCAATGCCGACGACTATTACAACACCCTGGGTGCAGACAACTTCCAAACTAATGGGCCGGTTATTACTCAGTTCAGAAATTTTGGTCGAGTAGAAACTAACTCCGAGTTTATCGAGCGCATCGAAGAATATGATGGCGCCGGTTTGACCTTTGATTATGCCCACAGCGACCGTTTAAGCCTATCCTTTGACGCGTCTAGGTCAAAAACTGAGCGCCAAGAAAATATTTGGGGCGTTCGTCTGCAGTCTGAACCAACCAATATTGGCAATGTTGCCCGAGTTAACGCAGATGGCAGCAGCTCAACTGACCGACCTTTTGCTATCCATGACTTGAGCTATTCCGATGCCGACGTGGCTCTTATCACCATCGAGAACTTTGATGTCACGAATCACGATGCCTTTGCTGATAGTGCGCGCACAAGAATTGATTTAAACCAAATGCGTGAGCATGAAATTGAATCCTATCGTGGTGACTTTGAGTTCCTGACGACAGATTGGGACGCGATTACCAGCATTGAGGGTGGCGTGCGCTACTCACAGATGGAGTTCACATCCTTCCCCCGTACAAGAGTTCAATCAAACCATAGTGATGATGCTCTGGATGCTGCTAACGTAGCCTGTCGAGTTGATTTCCCAGAAACTGATTTTCTCTCTGAGGCATCCAATGACAATAACCTGATCACTAACGTTGATTCCAGTGGCAATGTCATCGCAGAGGGAACTGGCAGCAGTTTCGCCGCCTTTGACACCCTCTGTCTGGTCGATGAGCTCTATGCTGCAACCACTCCAGGTGAAGCAGCGCCGGGAATTCCAGATCCTACCTTGGAAAATATTTCCAACTTAAATGTCACTGAGGATACTCTGGCGGCCTATTTGCAGTTTAACTATGAATCTTCTTGGGGCGACGTGCCTGTGCGCGGTAACTTTGGTTTGCGCGTAGTGCAAACTGAGGTTGAATCAATCGGCTACCGCAATGAATTTACCCTGGTTGACGAAGATCTATTAGACCCAAGCAACGCAGTCTACTTAGAAGCAGTTTCAGGCACTCTGACGACTCAAACCGGTGGTAATAGCTACACTGAATTCTTGCCTAGCTTCAATCTAGTGGCCGACCTTAACGACCAAACGCTGGTGCGTTTCGGTGCTTATCGAGGCATGTCCCGTCCAGATCCGGATGCTTTGGGTTTTGGCAGAAGTCTGAATATTAACGCGGATGGCGATGAAACCTCTCTGGCTGATTTCACTGGTCGAGCAACAGCTCTAGGTAACCCCAGATTGCAGCCGATGATGTCGACGAATTTTGATATCGCAATCGAGAAATATATCAACGACGACACCATGCTTGCCTTTGGTGTCTACACCAAGAGCTTCCAAGGTGGCTTTGGCGTTACTCAGCAGTCAGAGGACTTTGTGATCGACGGTGAGATTTTTCCTGCCGTAGTGTCCACCAGTCAAACCAGTGACGAAAAGTCGACCATTAGCGGTTTTGAAATCACTGCCACCCATAACTTTGACTATCTGCCGGGATACCTGAGTGGACTGGGCTTCAAGCTGAGCTACAACCAAGCCAGTTCAGACTTTGAGTTTGAAGATGTACGCATGGGAAATCTGGAAGTCATTGATGGATCCGGTAACCTGGTTGAACAGAGTGGCATTATCCCTCCAACTGAACTGTTCGGCTTCTCAGAGCGGGTAAGTGCAGCGCAGCTTTATTACCAGATTGGTGATTTAGACCTGTCCCTGATCAACAAAAAGCGCAGCGAATACTTCCAGCAGTTCATCAGCTCTCCGGGCACCATCAGACTGATCGACGACACCAATGTTTGGGAATTTAAGGCGCGCTATAAGTTGATGAAGAATGTGACGCTTAAGTTTGAAGGTATCAATATCTTTGATGAGCCCAAGACTCAATACAACCCTACCAGCGATCATCTGGCCGAGGTCAATAGCTATGGTCCTCGCTACTATTTTGGAGTCACGGCTAAGTTTTAATTGAAGGTACTGGATCTCCCTGAGTCTTTGAGTCAGGGACGGTCCAGAAACTAACATCAGAATTGCAGCAGTTAGCAAATAGGTTACTGATGGCAATAATAATTAAGGGGTAGGCAAGAAGTGACTGGTTTCCATAGATTTAAGCTGGCGTTAATCTAGTGAATGCTATTTTCCCACTATTGCGCCGAGTCTCTATTTTGGGGCTATTTGCGCTATCAATATTTGCTGAGGTCAGTGCCGCAGTTGATGCTGAGGTGCAGGCTATTCTCAATCCAGGCTTTGAATCTGGGTGGGCAGGTTGGGTTAAAGGTGACCCAACCGGCACTGGGACTGCGATCTCAGATAATGCCAATAGCGGCTCCAAGTCAGTAAAGTTATTGGCAAAGGCCTCCTATGTCGCACAGGTTGTGCAGGTTATGCCGGGCACATCCTATCGGCTAAGCGCATCTGTTCGCGGTTCAGGCAATCTTGGGGTCAAGGTTGGCAGTGAAATTTTCTTCGAACAGCAGGATTCTAAAAGTAGTGATTGGCGCCAGCTCAATGTTAATTTTAACTCTGCAGATCACAGGGCAATAACCATATTTGGCGGCTTTGCTGGTCGTCAAGTCCGCTTTGATGATTTCGCTCTATTTGCAATCTCTGGCGATGGTCAGGTTGACGATAGCAGTATCAAGTTTCTCAGTTCCAGCTCCGGGGGTTACGGTCTATCTCCGGATTTGACGCCAGGGCAAAATTTCGATTTAGCTGATTGGTATCTCAATACTCCAGATGATGTCGATGGCGATAGTAAATCTGATCGCTTTTCAGAAATTGATTTGGTTAAGGGTTTTAGTGATCCGCGCTATTTCTACACTGGCCCAGACGGTGGTTTGGTTATGCGCGCGACAATCAGCGGAGCCAAAACCTCTAAAAATACCCGGTTTACGCGAACTGAGTTGCGAGAGATGCTGCGGCGTGGCAATAGCTCAATTAAAACCCAGCTTCATGATGCCAGCCCGAATAAAAATAACTGGGTATTCTCATCTGCGCCACCGCGCTCCCAGCTTGCAGCTGCTGCCGTGGACGGTAAGTTAACCGCTACGCTGGCTGTTAACCATGTCACCACTAGCGGAACTTCATCTCAGGTAGGCCGTGTGGTTATTGGGCAAATCCACGCCCACAAAGACGAGCCGATCCGGCTCTACTATCGCAAGTTGCCAGGGCACTCACGGGGCTCTATTTACGCTGCCCATGAACTGTCGAAAGGCGATGAAATCTATGTCGACTTAATAGGCAGCCGATCGAGTAAGGCGCTGGATCCTAACGACGGTATAGCGCTAGATGAAAAATTCTCCTATGTCATTGATGCTCGTGGCCATCAGTTAACGGTGAGTATTTTTCAACAAGAAAAATTGCGCGCTAAACATAGCTTTGACTTGACTGACAGTGGTTATGACGCGGCCAAGGAGTATATGTACTTTAAAGCTGGTGTGTATAACCAGAACAACAGTGGTGATCCTCAAGACTATGTTCAGGCAACGTTCTATCAGCTTAATAATGAGCACAGAGACGATCGCTAATGCTGAGGCACCAATATTTAAATTTACTCAATTATTTAAGGGTTTCTGCTGATTTGTAAACCTGCTCTAAATTAAATCGAGGCGCTTGTTTTGGCGCCCCAATAAAAAATGATCCTTTGGGGGTAATAACTATGAATATAAAACTTATGACATCTGTTGTGGCTGCGGTGGCCTTGGCTGGTTGTGGAGGCTCTAGTGACAAAAGCCTCACAACGGTTAACTCGGCTGCTAGTGTGGCTATCTCTGGCACGCCAGAGTCCGGTCAACGACTCAATATGATGCTGACAGATGCGAATGGTTACCTGCCTGGAAATCTGACTATCCAGTGGACTGCTGATGGAGCTGCAATTGCCGGTGCGACTGGCGATGACCTCGACCTTAGTGACGCACAGCTCGGTGCAGCTATCGCCGTGTCGGTTAGCTTTACCGATAATGATGGTTTTGCCGAGGACGTCACATCTGCTGTGACCGGAGCAGTGGTTCCTCAACCTGCCGTCAATGAAGCTGCAAGCGTGGCTATTTCGGGTGCCGCACAGGTCGGTCAAACCTTGACTGCGACAGTGACCGATGGAAACGGTGCTGCAGGTGCAGTGAGTTATCAGTGGCTGGCCAACGATGTAGCCATCGCTGGTGCAACCTCTGCGTCCTATGTGTTGACCGAAAGCGAGTTCACCTCAACGATCTCTGTGACTGCAACCTACACCGATGATGAAGGCTTTGCTGAAACGCCTACTGCACCGTCAACCGGTGCTGTGGTTTCGGCCGAAGTAAATTCTGTCGGTGTGCTGGCGATTGAGGGTGATGTCACCGTTGGCTCTTCAGTCACTGCCGCTATTACAGATGGCAATGGCACAAATACAGTGGCTTATCAGTGGAAGGCCGATGACGTCGATATTGCTGGTGCCTCTGACGCAATCTTCACTATTACTAGCGCTCAAATCGCGACTGTACTGTCGGTAACCGCAGACTACACCGATGTAGGTGGCTATGTTGAGGCTCTTAGTGCCGAACATAATGATGTGGTGTATAGCTTTATCGCAACGGGTGAGGCGACTCTTGCTTCTGCTCTGGCCAGCGCAGCTGATGGCGATTGGATTGGTATCGCCGATGCGCAAAATGGCGATGACTATGAAAATATGGCCGAGATGACTATCGGCAGTGACAATATGATGATCACTAGAACTGCAGGCAGTGCCGCTGTGATCACCGGTGAAACCTGTATCCAGTTCGCCAGCTCTACTTCTGGTGTTGTTATGGATGGCCTAGTGTTTGATAACCTTACCTTTGATTACGATACCAGCTGCCTCAGCCCTGACGCCTCCGTAGTGCTCCACGGCGATTCGAATATCATGCGCAACAACCAGTTCCTCGGTGATCAAAACCCCCGCAGTTCTGATTTTGGTTCCAGTGATGAATATCATTATGTGACGGTCAATGGCACCAATAACCTTGTTGAACGCAACCTGTTTGCCAACAAGGCAACAGCCAATAACTTCGAAGGCTCCGCAATCAGTATGTATGTCAATGGCGATGCTGGTGCTGCTGAAGGAAATACTGTTCAGTACAATCTGTTTAAGGACTTTGGCGATAAAGGCGACAGCTCAAGAGATTCAAATACTTTTGCTGTTCAGGTAGGCCGATCTACAGGTAGTGATGCTAAGGGCACTGGCTCGCACCTGGTTCAGTACAACCGCTTTGATAACGTTAACACCAACCGTCGTCTGATTATGGTTCAGGGCGGTGGCAATACTATTCATGGCAACACGATTCTCAATTCTCTGGGTAATATTGCCCTTGAGAATGGGTTTGGTAACACTGTGTCGGAAAATATTATTATCTCAAGTGCTCTGAAGAGTGAGGACAGCGGTATTTCATTTGCGCCTCTGGGGCATACCATTGTCGATAACTTTATTGGTAATACCACGGCGACGTCAGCGGATCGCGCTGCTCTGCATATTGATTCTGACCCACTAGATGCCTCCTCAAGCAGCGATATTATTGCTGATACCTCTCTGGATCTGACCACCGTTATTGCGCGCAATAGCTTGATCAACAATGATCGCGCCGTACAGTTTGAATATGGCAGCAATGATAACTGTGGGCTGTTTAACTATCTGTTAGATTTTGACGATAACCTGATTGCCAACCAGGCCGATGCTAACAATGTGTTTGGTACAGCCGGCGATACTGCCGGTGATGGTGACCCTGCGATCCATGAGAGTGGCTACTTGGGTAAGGGTTGCGCGATGGCCACGGCAACGGACTTCGATAACAATCATATTTACTCGGCTAGCCTTTCTGATTCTAATGTCTTTGACTTCAATGGCATAGGTGCTGGTGTGGACGGTAATATTGGTGCCGATGGCACTGAAGATGGCGCCACGCTAACGGCTCCAGATGCCAACTTGCTGGTTAAAGGTGCAGGCCCAGATGCTGGTATAGGTGTGGATATTGATATCCTCAGCTTTGTACAAGAGGCCAATGTAGGCCCCAATACAACTTGGGTTGGTGGTGTGGTTGAGGCAGCTCCAGCTCCAGTGGTAGTGGCTGCGGATCCAGTTTTGATCAATGCGGGTTTCGACAAGTTGGCCAAATCCTCTGGTTCTGACTGTGCTTGCTCTGGCTGGATTAACAATAGCATTGGCGATGATGGCGAGAGTAGCACTGGTAATGGCTCTGACGTGGTTAAGTTTGACAATCTTGAGCCTGACGCTATCTACCAGGAGTTTGAGGTGACTGCCAATGGCGAGTATCAAATCAATATACTTGCAGCGTTTAAAAGCTCTGAAGGTGGGTCCTACCCCAGTGAGTTAGAAGTACGGGTGTTAACCGGTTCAGGCTATGACGCTGGCTACACTCCGACTTACTATACCGCCACTGTAGATATGCCTCGTGACAATCTAGGCTATAGCTCGGTCGCTCAGGTAGAAACTGCTGAAAATAATCTGTTAACCCAAGTGATCAGCAACCCAGGTAACACCGATTATAACGCCTATACCTACACCTTTAATGTTGGGGACAATACTAGTGTTGCTCTCTTTATTAGAGGTATTGGTGGTCCAGTTACCGGCGGTGCTGGAAGTGAACGCGGATATAACAGTGGCGATGAGGAAATACGCGTTGATTCGGTAACTATCACAGGGAATTAAGCCGGGCAAAGGAAAGTATTATTTTTGCCGCTTTGATGTGGCCTGACAGCTGTCTGTCAGGCCTTATCAGACGAACTTTTCACAGACCATAAATTACCCGTTATTAATCTCAGTACCTGGAAAAGTACTCTGCCAATAACACTTTTATAAGAGACTTCCAAATGCGCTTTTTTATTGCCACCTGCATTATTGCCTCAGTGGCCTTAGCAGGCTGTGGTGGCGGCTCTAATGCAGCTGACACTGCCGTTACTGTTGTTGCTGAGCCAACAGCGCCAGCAGTCAATAATGAAGGTTCTGTTACCTCAATGGGCAATAATCAGGTTGGCCAGATATTGACTGCGGTGGTAACAGATCTCGATGGTACTAACGGCACTATCAGTTATCAGTGGTTCGCAGATGGAGTTGCAGTTGCCGGAGCCTCTGCCGAGACCTATGTTGTAACCGGTGCCGATATAAATACTGCTATAAGTGTACGGGCCAGCTATACAGATGATAATGGCTTTATTGAGTCACCGCTGTCAGATTCAAACGGGCCTGTGTTCGCGGTAAGTGGATTGGATCCCAGTGTGCCTCCTGGGCAAAATTTCGATCTGCTTGGCTGGTACTTGAACACGCCTGAGGAAAATTCATCAGGTCTCTCTACCCGTATTACTGAGGTAGACCTCGCTGGCGGCTACGAGCATCCAGACTATTTTTGGACCTCCGATGACGGCGGTATGGTGTTCCGCGTGACAAATGAGGGCGCGAGAACCTCCACCAATACCAGCTATCCTCGAACCGAGCTGCGTGAGATGTTGAGGCGGGGAGATACTAGCATCCGCACGAGTAGTTCTGATGGCACTCCAACGCGTAATAACTGGGTTTTTTCAAGCGCGCCAGCTTCAGCCCAGGCGGCAGCCGGTGCGGTTGATGGTCAGTTGAAGGCAACCTTGGCAGTCAACGCTGTGACGACCTCTGGCAGCAGTGGTCGCGTCGGACGTGTGATTGTCGGTCAGATACACGCCAAAGATGATGAGCCGATCAGGTTGTACTACCGAAAGTTGCCCCAGAATGAGCGTGGTTCAATATATGCTGCCCATGAAATCAATGGTGGCGACGATATCTACTACGAAATGATAGGGTCCAGATCTAATTCTCTATCTGATCCCGCTGATGGTATTGCTCTGAATGAACTCTGGTCCTATGAAATCCTTGCTCAGGGCAACCAGTTGGAGGTAACCATTCGCAGTGGTGATCTTTATGGAGAAGTTTTAGGCACTGCCAATATAGATATGAGCGCGAGTGGATATGATATTGCTCAGGAGTTTATGTATTTTAAAGCCGGAGCCTACAATCAAAACAATACCAGCGATGGTGGTATTGCGGATGACTATTCTCAGGTTACGTTTTATCAACTGGTAGCTAGTCACAACTAGCCACCTGGACGGGGTAAGAGATTTTGAGATATCTCAGTTTATTCACGCTAGCAACCTGAAGGTTGATTTACTGCTAACTACTGGCACCTAACAAAAACACCATCAGCGCTTTCTGCGCATGTAAGCGATTCTCTGCTTCATCCCAGACCACCGAAATAGCCTCATCTTCCATCAATTCCCCAGACACTTCTTCATCCCTATGAGCGGGCAGGCAGTGCATAAATAGCGCGTTGTCTGCGGCGTGAGCCATCAGCGCATGATTCACTTGAAAGCCAGCAAAGTGCTTGAGGCGCTCTTCCTGCTCGGCTTCCTGCCCCATTGAGGCAAATACATCTGTCGTCACCAAGTCGGCACCAGTCGCGGCTGCTACAGGATCATTTGAGACACTGAGACGCTTACCCGCCTCTGCCACCAGGGCGGCATTGGGTTCATAGCCAACTGGCGTGGCGATCTGTAATTTAAAATCAAACTGAATAGCTGCATTGATCCACGAGCTACACATATTGTTGCCATCGCCAATCCAAGCAACTGTTTTGCCTTGGATAGAACCGCGATGCTCGACAAAGGTTTGCACATCGGCCAATAACTGGCAGGGGTGATATTCATTGGTCAGTGCATTGATCACTGGTACTTTCGAATTTGCCGCAAAACGTTCGACGATCTCCTGACCATGGGTTCGGATCATAACAATATCCACCATGCGCGAGATCACGCGAGCAGAGTCTTCAACAGGTTCGCCACGGCCAAGCTGCGTGTCATTGGATGACAGAAATATCGCATCGCCGCCCAGTTGGGCCATACCGGCTTCAAAGGAAACGCGGGTTCGGGTGGATGATTTCTCAAAAATCATACCCAGTACTTTGCCCTCAAAAATAGGTTCTTGGCGGCCTTCACGTTTGGCTGCTTTCATTTCAATGGCTAGGTCGATGACCTGGGATAGTTCCGCAGGGCTCAGGTCGCGCAAAGAGAGAAAATGTCTAATAGCCATAATCGGTTAGTCCTGTGTAAAGTCTTTGATAAGGGGTGCAAGAATCGCCACCACCTGATCGGCTTCATCGTCGGTCATAATAAATGACGGCAATAATCGAATCACCGAGTCCGCTGTAACATTAATAATTAAACCCGCTGCCATAGCCGCAGGAAATAGGGATTTGCAGGGCTTGTTAAGTTCAATACCAATCATGCAGCCTTTACCGCGAATATCAACAACATGTTCGACACCGGCTAGCGCAGTTCTGAAGCCAGCCATAATGCGGTCGCCCAATGCTTCGGCTCTGGCGCTAAGATTTTCATCTTGCAGAGTCGTAATAGTGGCCAGTGCCGCGGCACAGGCCAGTGGGTTGCCGCCAAAGGTTGAACCATGGTTGCCGGGCTTCATAAGCTCTGCAGCTTCGCCATGGGCCAGACAGGCACCAATGGGAACCCCATTGCCTAGACCTTTGGAGGTGGTCACCACGTCGGGCATAATGCCGCTGTGCTGATAATAAAAATATTTTCCGGTACGGCCATTGCCGGTCTGCACTTCATCGAGCATTAGCAGCCAACCGCGTTGATCACAAAACGCACGTAGCTGTTGCAGATATTCCGGGCTGGCCACGCGAATTCCGCCTTCACCCTGGATTGGCTCGACAAAAATGGCACAGATACTGGCGTTGTTGTCGGCTACGGTAGTCAGCGATTCCATATCATCAAAAATTGCACGGGCAAAGCCTCGCACTAAGGGCTCAAAACCCGCTTGAACTCTTCGTCCACCGGAAGCACTTAGGGTTGCTAGAGTGCGGCCATGAAACGCATTATCCATAACCAAAACTGTAGGCAGTTTGATACCTTTTTTACGGCCGTGGAGACGGGCCATTTTTATCGCCGCTTCGTTCGCTTCAGCACCGGAATTACCAAAAAACACGTTATCCATACCAGAGGCGGTACATAATTTTTCCGCCAATAGTTCCTGGTTTGGAATAGTGAAAAAATTGGAACAATGCGTCAGTGTTGTGGCCTGTTCAGCTACAGCTTTGGCTACTGCAGGATGGGAGTGACCGAGACCACAGACAGCAATACCTGAGAGAGCATCCAAATAGCGATTGCCATCTGCATCCCACAGCCAGGCGCCATCGCCTTTAACAAGGGTAGCGGCTCTAGTGCCGTAGGTGTTCATCAGTGCCTGGTCGGTCATTGTCTCTATTGCATCCTTTGCATATTCAAAAATAATAAAAAAAGGCAGCGATGCTGCCCCTGATTGATCTTGTATTTGTTTGGATTGTCTTTGGAGTAAGGCTTTTACTCCTGACATAACTAAATAGTAGCGCGGTTTATTTAAGCTGGCAACGCTGGATTGCAGTCTTTAAGCGGCTGAACTAGCGGCGCTTGATCCACGCAATCAAGCCAGTGATTGAAAGAAAACACACCAGCAAGCCAATAAGGTCGATAAAGAGCACCCCAAATTGACCAAAGAAGCGCCCGCTATGCAGATCGAGAATCACAGTTTCCAGCGAAACACTGGGTCCTGATGCTTGTTCCTTTAACTTTTCCTGGAGAGACTTGGGCAGTGGTTTCGCCATCTGCCGACTATCTTTTATCGTTTCAAATGCTATATCAGATGCCGTAACGCCTAGGGTAAAAACGTCGAATTCCAGTGTTGCGTTATCGGTGGCCAGATAAATTCTGTCGTCGAGTACGGTGAGGGACTGAATACCCGCGGGGAGCCCATCGACAGTGCCAAACTGTTCGACGAACTGCCCATCACTGGTGAGCACAACTACGCTATCGGCACAGAGTGCGAGAATACTGTCTGCAGTTTGGACAAGATCGCTAAGTGGCGCAGTGCAGGGTGCAATGCTGTCACCATCAACTAATAGTGCTTGATTACCATCCTGATAAAACCATTTCTCTCCCACTTTAAATCCTTCGGCGGCCTGTACTTCAAAGCCATACCAACTGAGCAGCCAGTTACTGGAAAGATTAATTTGATTAAGCTTCAGACCCGGTGAGTGGTTCAGGGCAAAACCACTGATAGCGAGAAAAATTAATACTACAAAGGTCGACAGGCCAAGACGGCGATGCCAGAGACTATTGATTTTGATACTGTTGATCGATTTGCTGTTCACGTTGGGTTTATTTCGCTTGTATGAAATTGTCGGTCGCGGCTGAACTCTCTACTGCAAGGCTATGATAATACAAAGCCAAGGCTGTGGCCTTATTAACTGCCCATACTGAAAGTGTAGCGCCAGTAATGCCATCGATATTCTTACTTAAGCGGTAATCTTCGCGCAGGGTTGCGCCGCGATATTGCTTTGTATAAGCCGGGTAGCGCACTTCGCCTCCGCGGCTCTCGCGATAGGCGAGAATTTTAACCTGCTGGATAGCATTGTCTTCAACCACTATGCCTATAGTGATCGGCATCTCTTTGCCAATCTCCTCGAGAATCCAGGCGCTTTTGTTGTTGATCTGGTGGTAGCGTACACGCAATCCACGCACCGGCCGATCCATTATTACAGCGGCTTGGGAACGGATCTCTGGGCTTAGCCAAAGTACCTTAGGCTCTGCTTGCAGGGGGGCAAACACCTCGGCGACAAAATCTGGCCCAGACTGAAAAACCCCCTTGGCACTCACTGGAAATGAGGCCGCGGAGGCGATTGCAACAAGAGCCACTGCAGCGGTTGCCACAGCGACTCGGTAAACTTTACTAAGCATTTAGGTTAACGCCATTAGAAGGAATAACCGACACCCATATTGATACCGTCATAGCCTTTACTACTCGAGGTATCTTGATTTTGATAGTCTATTTTAAACACTACAGTGGGGTGCAGCCAGTAGTTGAGTCCAATATCAAATTGCTCAACAGCGGTGTCAGCTGAATTTCCGGCAAGATTATCATACTCGCTGTAGCGCGCAAACAGACCTATTTTGTCAGTGATACGGTAGCTAGGCTCTATATAGAAGCCAGTTTGTTTGTCTGCGCCGGTGACAATTTGAGCGTCTGCAGCTTCAATCGCGAGATTGAACTCATCGCCCGGAGTGTAGTCGACAGCAGCTGTGCTGGCGTAGGCATTGATAGCACTGTCAAAATCCCACTCAGCGTAGAGTGCGCGGAGTTGGAAATCATCACGCTGCCAGGCAATATGAGTTTCAAATAACGTCCCAGAGACAGCTTCCGAACCTTCGCCCTGTGTCATATCAACCTGATGCTGAACTGATGCAGCCAACTCTAACCCGGGAATGGCGGTATATTTTAAGCGGCCTGTGAAGGCTATATTGTCGGCTTTGGCCTTGCCGACTTTCTGTCGACCATCCCGAGGCTTGTATTGGCCAGACTCTAAAAAGAGACCAGAATGAGCTGCGACATCATAGGAAAGCCCTTCATTAATCTCGCCGCTAAATGCTGCGCCACCTTCCCACCAAGTAGCAGGAATAATATTTTTTTCGACACTATTGCGCTCGGTGCCATAGAAAGTATTTGGCTCGTGAGTCTCATTAATCATACCTACAGGTATTAAGAACAGGCCCGCTTTGAGGCTGTGCTGACTGGCGAAATCCCACTCGATATAAGCCTGTTCTAATTCAACTTCACCTGGCTGACCTTCGCCGGCAATGCTGTGTTCAACTTCTAGCTCGGAGAAGAAGCGAATATCATCTGAGAATTGGTGTCCGGTAAACATCACGAAACGGTGAAAATCCATCGCGTCTTTGCTGCCGGCGGAATCATCACGATCTAAGCTGTTGTAGTGCAGCTCACCGTAACCACCGAAAGTCGTTTTGGCGCTTGCGCTGGGAGCGATTGAGATTTCTTCCACGGCGCTAATAGTCGCTTCGGCAATCACTTCAGTTTCTTGAATTCGCGCATCGTTGTCGCGCAGTTGCTCTTTCAGCGTGGCGATCTCGCCCTGCTGCTGTTGAATAAGTTGCCACATTTCCTCCAGACTAGGAGTTGCTGCCTGTGCTACAGCAGTAATATTCAAGCCGATAATGGTGGCGAGAAGTTGCTTCTTCATGTCTTTTTCCCTTGCAATGGTTTAATCAAAAGATGACTGGTTTCGCTTTTCCCGCTAGGGAATACGTTTGCGAGTGGGTCATGGGTTAAATCAGGCGTCACTATAACCATATGCAAACGCAAATGCAAATCATTCTCATTTGCATTCAATAGAAAGTCTCTCGAAATACACTTAGAGGTAGGAATATAGGGTAAATAAATTCGTTTGTGCGGTGTTGTCGGTGAGACTAAACAGGTAAAATGCCGCTTAAATTCAGCCCAACTACTAAATTCAGAGGATTTTTCTCTATGGACATTATGGAAACCATTCGTGAACAGGTAGAGAACAACGCAATTATTCTCTATATGAAAGGTTCACCCAATCAGCCGCAATGTGGCTTTTCTGCTCGTACAGTTCAGGCATTGATGGAGTGCGGACAGCGCTTTGCCTATGTGGATATTCTGTCTAACCCAGAAATTCGTGCCAACTTACCAGCCTATGGTAACTGGCCCACATTTCCGCAGCTTTGGATCAAAGGCGAGTTGATTGGCGGGTGCGATATTATTGCCGATATGCACCAGAAAGGTGAGTTAAAGCCAATAATGGACGAGGCAGCTCCAGCACCAGAAGCCTAAAGTCGCAGCCTTAGCTGTTGATAAAAAACGCCGCGGGTTGAAGCTCAGTGGCGTTTTTTTTCGTCTTGATTTTAAGCTGTTAGATATTGATCTCGAACTTATTTTTGCGTCTTAGTCGAGATCTTCGACCCTTAGCAGAGACTACAATGCACAGCACCGTGATTATCACAGCGGTTTAACTCTATCAAAAAAGGATTTTGTTTTATGAGCCTCTTTCGTCTCGGTCTTTTGGCCACCTTAACTACTGCACCTCTCGCCGTTAGTGCTGACATTATTGGTCTTTATGGCGGTACTGGCATCTGGCAATCAAGTCCCTCTGGCACCCTGGGTAATACCGGTATTAGTCTTGAAAATACGCTTAATTTTGACCAAGAAAATAGCAACTACCTATTTATCGCTCTAGAGCATCCAATTCCCCTGCTGCCGAACCTGCGTCTTGCGCGCACAGATTTGGAGTGGGCCGGGCAGGGCACGGTGCCTGCGGGAACCCGTCTTGATGAAGTGGTGTTTCCAATTGAGCAATCTGTTACTGCGGATCTCGACCTTAGCCATACCGAGATCACCCTCTACTACGAGGTTTTAGACAATGTTGTTGATCTGGATTTGGGTCTAACGGCTCGAATATTTGACGGTGAGGCCAGCCTTATCGGCGCAGCTCAACAGGAGCGTGTCGAATTGGATGCAGTGGTTCCAATGTTATATGGCAAGGCTGGAATCGATATGCCATTTAGTGGTCTCTCTGCTGCCGTGAGTGGCAATTGGATTAATGTCGATGAATTTCATCTGATCGATTGGAGTGCTCAGCTTAACTATGATTTCAGTATTGCACCGACTCTTGAGGCGGGACTTAGTATTGGCTACCGCTCAATGTTAATTGAAATTGATGATCAGGATGAACTGCAATCAGATGCTGAATTTGATGGTCTGTTTGTGGGTCTGCGACTGCTGTTTTAACAGCAGTCTGACATTACGATCTAAGGCTTTTCCACGGGCGACGAATCTCGTCATGGCGGATAAGGTATTCACCGTTTTGACGGTCGTTAAAGAAATGATGCAGGGCCAGTTCGACAACAGGAAAAGCCAGCTCCTTCCAGGGAATATCGGCTTCATCAAACAGCGCTACCTCGGAGGACTCAAAAGTAGCGTTAAACTTAGGCTTTTCAAGGCGGGCGCGGTAAAAAATATACACCTGATTGATCTGCGGAATGTCGAACAGAGCATAGAGGTTTGGCTCGACGACCTGAGCATTAGCCTCTTCTTCGCACTCCCGCAGTGCCCCAGTGAGCGATGACTCGCCATTTTCTAAAAAGCCTGCCGGTAGCGTCCAGAAGCCATGACGTGGTTCGATCGCTCTGCGACAGAGTAGAACTTTATCCCCGTATACCGGTAATACGCCAGCAATCACTTTGGGGTTTTCATAGTGAATAGTTACGCAATGCTCACACACGTGGCGTTCGCGATTATCCCCTTCGGGAATTGCTTTGATAACGGATTTACCGCAACTAGAACAAAAGTTCATGAAAGTCTCAGAAAATGAAGAGACCTGAGTATAATGCACAAATGTTAGAAACTATTATAAATAGCTTAAAAAATTTCCCGCTGCAACGTCATCAGCCTAGCCCGCAAGAGCGAGGCTTAACGGCCGCTGTGCTGGTTGCGCTTCACGGTGACAATTCAGACCCCCAGGTTATTTTGACGCAGCGCGCATTGCACCTCAATAATCATGCTGGTGAGGTCGCCTTTCCCGGTGGGATGTGGGACAAAACCGACAGTGATTTATTGCACACAGCACTTCGAGAGGCAGATGAGGAAATAGGCCTAGCTCCGAGTCTAGTGCAACCGATAGCAACATTGCCGGTCTCCACACCCAGACGCCGTAACCTCAACGTCACACCCTTTGTTGGTTTGGTTGACGGCCCGCTAGACTTGGTGGCAGACCCAGGGGAAATTGGTGCGCTATTCGATGCACCGTTGCGCCTGTTTATGAATGTCGAAGATTATGACTATTTTGAAATGAAAACCGAATACGGTGCACTGACTTTTCCCTTCCTGCCGTATAAAGGCTATAAGATTTGGGGCTTTACCTTAAAGGTGCTCACCGATATGTTGAACACCACCGTAGATGCCAACATCCACCTCGAGTATCCGAGTGATGAACGCATTGAAGAGCTGCGCCAGATGACTGAGTTACAAAAGAGAGTACAACAATGATTTACCGAATTGGCGATCGGGCCCCCAGTATTGATTCCACCGTGTTTGTTGCACAGAGCGCAGATGTGATTGGTCAGGTGACGCTCAAAGAACATTCCAGCGTCTGGTTTAATGCTGTAATCCGCGGCGACTGTGATCATATTGAAGTGGGTGCACGAAGCAATATTCAGGATGGCGCTGTGCTCCATTGCGATCAAGGTCAACCGTTGACCATTGGTGAAGACGTCACTGTTGGTCACAACGCCATGATTCACTGTGCTGAAGTGGGTGATCGCACATTAATTGGAATCAACGCGGTAATTCTTGATGGAGCGAAAGTTGGCAACGATTGCATTATTGGCGCCAACACACTGGTTAAAGCGGGCAGTGTGATTCCAGATGGATCATTGGTTGTAGGTTCGCCTGGAAAAGTTGTTCGACAGCTAGATGATCAGGCTCGAGCCATGTTGCTTGCCTCAGCGGCGAGCTATGTCCATGAAGGAAAAGTTATGTTGAATGAGCTTGTTGAGGTTCAGCGCTAATGGCGGATAAACCGGTCAAATCACCCTGTAACTCTGTGTGCATGCTAAACGATGAGGACGTCTGCGTTGGCTGCTATAGAACGTCGGAAGAAATCCGAATCTGGTCTGTGCTGAATAACGATCAGCGTCGCGATGTGGTGATTGCTTGCGGTGAGCGCAATCGCAAGGTCAATCCGTTTTACTAGGCTCTAAAGTCCAAGAAACCCAGAAAATTTCAGAAGGCCTGATAGATTATTCGTCACTTTCTATAGGCTTTCTCTTCATCGGCGTAACCACTATCTTCTTGATCATGGTGCCATTAATTTCTTCGGTTTCAAATCTATAACCATTCACCACAAAGCTAACATTCCCGTCGGGAATACTCTCAAGTTGTTCAAGTGCTAAGCCATTGAGCGTCTTTGGGCCGTCGGTTGACAGGCTCCATCCAGTTGCTTTGTTTATCTCGCGAATTGTTGCGACACCATCAATCAGGTAGCTGCTATCGCCACGAGCCAAAATTTCATCGGCTTCATCTGCGGTATTGGTAGTGAAATCGCCAACAATTTCCTCGAGAATATCTTCTAGTGTAACCAGTCCTTTAACATCGCCGTACTCGTCTACAACCACCGCAAAACGATTGCGAGTCTTTTTGAAATTCAGTAGCTGGGTTGTGAGCATAGTGCTCTCGGGAATATAGTACGGCTCTTCGGCAAAGCGTTTAATCGCAGCATGAGTGACTTTCTCCGCGCGAGCTAAATGGTTGGCCTTACGGATATGAAAGATACCAATAATATTATTGATATCGCCGTCATAGATCGGCATGCGGGTATATTCACACTTAAATAGCTTGGCCATTAAAACATCAGGATCGTCTTGGATATCTAGTCCATTGATCTCGCTACGAGGAATCATAATATCCTCAACCGCTACGTTTTCTAGATCAAGAATGCCTTTCAGCATGCCCTGGTGACTGTCGGACATTTTATGCCCAGAAAGGTCGACTACCGAGCGCAATTCCTCAGTATCAAGGCCATCATCTCGTGAAGAGTTTGGATCAAAGCCAAGCAGCTTTACCAGTCCGTTAGTGAGCTTGTTGATTGCCCACACCAATGGCCAGAAAATCGTCAGCAGAGGCTTGAGAATATGGCTGGCTTTAAAGGCAAACCATTCAGGATACTGGGCGGCAATGGTTTTCGGAGTAACCTCAGCAAAAACTAGCACCAAAATGGTTAGGGTTGCAGTCGCCACCCAGGGTGCTGCGGCTTCGCCTACATAAATTATCGCCAGAGCATTGGCGATAATTGCCGCGAGAATATTAACCGCATTATTGCCAATTAAGATTAGCCCGATAAGTCGGTCTGGTGTGGCCAGCAGTTTCGCTGCGCGCCGGGCGCCAGCACTTTTTTTACGTTGATGTCTCAGCCTGTAGCGGTTGAGCGACATCATGCCGGTTTCAGAGCCAGAGAAAAATGCAGACACAAGCAGAAGGATGAAGAGTGTTAACCACAACATCGACGAATCAGAAACGTCCAAAAATTAGAAGCCTTTAATAAACAGGAAGGTCATGTTGAAGTAGTTTTTTGCTTTTAGCAATAGGGTTTTATCCCCACCCTGACGAGTAATTGGGGTAGCTTGGCCTATATTAGTAGGAACTCTAAAACCACTTTGCTGCCCACATAGCCCAAAACAATCGCTATAAAGCCCGCCCAGGTCCAACGGATAGCGGTCTTGCCGCGCCAGCCTTGAACCTGCCTTCCCCATAGCAGAACCCCAAAGAAAACCCAGGCCACTAGGCTAAATACCACCTTGTGTAATAGTTTTTGGGCAAAAAAGTCATCGTAGAAAATAAACCCACTGAGCAGGGATAGGGTGAGTATTAACTCGCCAGCCCAAATCAGCTCAAATAGCAGGGCTTCCATACTCTGTAATGGCGGGAAAGTGCGCATCAATAAGTTTTGGTGCTTATGTTTTAGCTGCCAGTTTTGATAGCCCATCAGGGCCGCCTGCAATGCTGCGATCGCCAGTAGGCTATAGGCCAGAATAGAGAGGAGGACATGCAGCTGCATGCTTGGCGCTAGCATTACCGCGCTTTTGGTACTGGAGCTAACAAGCGCGGCAGTGATACTCAGTGCAGAAATCGGAAAGAGGAGGAGATTGAGACTGTGTATAGGCTTCTTTAGGCCGCTACAAAATACCACCACATTGATGATTAGCGAAATCAGCGCAAAAATTTTCAGCAGGCTCAGATCTAAGCCCTCTGAGCTAAACAGAAAATCAGCCACTGCCTGGCTGTGCAGCACAATCGCCAACGCCGTCACTAACTGAAGAGTTAGGGTCGGAATATTGATCTGTTTACGCAGCTGCAGAACCTGATAGCCAAAAGCTAAGAGATAAACCGCGGTCGCTGCACTGGCAAGAAGGCTGGTCATTAAAGTAGGGTCGCTATTAATTTAAAAGAGTGTGGCATATTCAGGCAGCTGGGTGAAGAGTTGCGGCAATTAATTGCTATAATGCCGCGCATCCATAAATAGTCGGACAAAATTCTCATGGCAATGTTTGAAAATCTCAGCGATCGGCTATCCGATACTCTTAAAAAAATATCCGGTAAAGCCAGTCTAAGCGAAGCCAATATTCAGGACTCCCTGCGCGAAGTGCGCATGGCGCTGCTGGAAGCGGACGTCGCCCTGCCGGTGGTCAAAGATTTTATTGAACAGGTCAAGCAGCGTGCCTTAGGTCAAGAAGTTAACCGCAGCCTTAATCCCGGGCAACAGTTTCTAAAGATTGTTCAGGCTGAACTTGAAAAGGTCATGGGCGAGCAGAATGAAAGCCTGAATCTGGCGGCACAACCGCCGGCGATCATCTTGATGGCGGGTTTACAGGGTGCGGGTAAAACCACATCTGCAGCTAAGCTGTCGCGCTATTTGGGTGAGCGAGAAAAGAAAAAGGTTATGGTTGTCTCTGCGGATGTGTACCGTCCTGCAGCGATTGAGCAGCTCAAAACGCTGGCCGGCGAAGTGGGTGCCGAGTTCTTCCCCAGTGATATCAGTCAAAAGCCGGTTGCCATTGTCAACGCTGCTATAGATAGCGCGAAGAAGAAATTTGTCGATGTACTGATTGTTGATACTGCCGGTCGTCTGGCGGTCGATGATGAGATGATGGCCGAGATCAAACAGATCCATGCCGCCGCCAACCCCATTGAAACTCTGTTCGTGATCGACGCCATGATCGGTCAGGATGCGGTGAACACCGCAAAAGCCTTCAACGACGCATTACCTTTAACGGGCGTTATCCTTACTAAAGTTGATGGTGATGCCCGCGGCGGTGCTGCACTTTCAGTGCGTCAGATCACCGGTAAGCCGATTAAATTCCTCGGTGTCGGTGAAAAGACCGATGCTTTAGAACCTTTCCATCCCGAGCGTATTGCCTCACGTATTCTTGGTATGGGTGATGTAATGTCGCTAATCGAAGATGTAGAGCGCAAGGTTGATAAAAAGAAAGCCGACAAACTTGCGCAAAAGATCGCCAAGGGCAAAGGCTTTGATCTTGAAGACCTGCGTGACCAGCTGCAGCAGATGAACAATATGGGTGGCATGGCCGGTTTGATGGACAAGCTCCCGGGTATGGGTAATATGGCGCAGATGGTACAGCAGCAGAATGTCACCAGTCAGTTTGACCAGATGGATGCGATTATCAGTTCCATGACGCCAAAAGAACGGCGCAACCCCGATATATTAAATGGCTCGCGCAAACGCCGCATTACTGTTGGCTCCGGTACCACCATTCAGGATCTCAATCGTCTGCTTAAACAGCATAAGCAGATGGGCAAGATGATGAAAAAGATGAAGGGTAAGGGCATGCAAAATATGATGCGCGGCCTCGGGGGTGCTATGGGCGGCGGAATGGGTGGTGGCCCCGGCGGTTCTATGCCGCCAATGGGTGGACTGCCTCCAGGTGGTTTTCCGCGTCGCTAGATAGCGCTGATAGTCAGGCGCTGTCTGGCTGCAAGGGTAAATTTACGGGCTCGTCAGCTTACTGTTTAAAGGTGTTTCCTTTTAGTCTCTTATGGCGTAAGATACCGCGCCTTTCGGGGAGCTGCGCCTATTATTGCGCGAACTTTTTAAAAGCATCAAATCTGGCGATTGTGCCAGTTTGAACACAGGATTTTAGTACATGGTCACAATTAGATTGGCACGTGGTGGCGCAAAGAAACGCCCTTTTTACCACATCACAGTTTCTGACTCACGCAACGCGCGCGACGCACGTTATATCGAGCGTGTAGGCTTTTTTAACCCGGTTGCTCGCGGTGCTGAAGAGCGTCTGCGTATGGACATGGACCGCGTTACCTACTGGCAGGGCCAGGGTGCTCAGGTCAGTGATCGCGTTAAGTCGCTGATCAAAGAAGCTGCCAAGGCTCAAGCAGTAGCTGCCTAATCTACCTGCATCTGTTGCTGAACACATCTGGAGATCATGATTGATGAAAACTCTGGTTGTGGGTCGCATAACAGCTGTATTCGGTGTTCGTGGCTGGGTGAAAGTCCATGCCTACACCGAAAAGGTCGAGACGCTCTGCTCTTATCAGCCTTGGTTGATAGACACCCCTGCTGGCGTCAAGCCGATACAGATCGATGAATGGCGTAGGCACGGTGAGAGCTTGGTTGCGCATATTGCTGGTATTGATGACCGCGATATAGCGCAGACTTGGTGTGGTAACGATATTCTGGTCGAGAAAGATAAGCTCCCTGAGCTGAAAAGCGATGATTATTACTGGCATCAGCTCGAAGGGCTATCAGTGGTAAGCCACTACGAAGGTGAGCAGATTCGCCTTGGCACAGTTAAGTCGCTTCTCGAAACCGGCGCCAACGATGTGTTAGTGATTAAAGGCGATGCCGAGAGTATCGATCGGGAAGAAAGATTAATCCCCTACGTTGATCAATTTGTCACCAGCATTAGCATGGTGGACAGAAGGATCGACGTCATCTGGGATCCGGCTTTTTAGAGACGCGATAATTAAGGGTTTCAAAAAGAGCAGTAGCAGAGGAACAGGCACATGAAAATCGCACTGATTACCCTGTTCCCGGAAATGTTCAGTTCGCTGACCGAATACGGTATTAGCGGACGCGCAGTAAAGAATGGCTTGTTGGCGTGTCAGAGCTTCAATCCAAGAGACTTTACTGAAGACCGACATCAGACCGTCGACGCACGCCCTTACGGCGGCGGCCCCGGCATGGTGATGATGGTAGAGCCCCTACGCAGGGCAATAACTGCTGCTAAGCAGTGGGCTGGTGATGACGCCAAAGTGGTGTATCTATCGCCCCAAGGACAGGTCCTTAATCAGGGCGCAGTAAACAAATTTGCTACACAGCAGTCACTTGTATTGATTGCTGGCCGCTACGAAGGAATTGACGAGCGGCTAATAGAGCAAGAGGTAGATGAGGAGTGGTCCATAGGTGACTACGTACTCAGCGGCGGTGAATTACCTGCCATGGTGTTAATGGATGCGTTGATCCGTCAAATACCAGGAGCCCTAGGACACAAGGACTCCGCTGACCAGGACTCGTTTGCCGAAGGCTTATTAGACTGCCCGCACTATACGCGGCCAGAGGATTACCAGGGACAAGAGGTACCGGAAGTACTGTTGTCAGGCAATCATGAAAAAATTAGACGTTGGCGTTTGCAGCAAGCACTGATGCGAACCCAGCAGCGAAGACCAGATTTACTGGACCGCCTCGAGCTCAACCCTGAGCAACAGGCTCTACTCAAGGAAATGAGTGCTGCGCTGGCAGATGATGGCAAAGGATAGTGACCATCCTCTCTGTACAGAGCTCTAAAACAGGTGGCATGCCACCAACCAATGAAAATTGAGGAGCAAGAAATGACTAACAAAGTATCGATAATTGCTGCGCTTGAAAAAGAGCAGATGAGTAAAGAAATTCCTGATTTCAGCCCCGGTGATACCGTTGTTGTACAGGTAAAAGTAAAAGAGGGCACTCGCGAGCGTCTGCAGGCATTCGAAGGCGTAGTACTAGCCAAGCGTAACCGTCAGCTGAACTCTGCCTTTACTGTTCGCAAAATCTCCAATGGTATTGGTGTAGAGCGTACGTTCCAAACTTACAGCCCACTGGTCGACAGCATTGAAGTTAAGCGTCGCGGTGCAGTTCGTCGCGCCAAGCTTTACTACTTGCGTGAGCGTTCAGGTCGATCTGCGCGTATTAAAGAAAAGCTCAATAAATAAGTATTGGTTTCAAACCAGTATTTGTTGTGCAGAAAAAGGCGGCTCCGAAAGGGCCGCCTTTTTTAATGCCCGCAATACTCTTAAGTCTATACGCCAGTGAATATTTGTTCCGTCCTAAACCTTGACAGCGCATTGCCATAGTCTATCTTTTAACTTACCACTATAAGAATGTGATTCAGATCACGATTAAATCAGAAATAATTCACAATAAGTTCTTGAGATGATTTGTGAATCGTTAGGGAATGACCTCCAAGGAAGACATCATGAAAATAACAGTATTAGCGACCCTCTTTTTAGGCTTATTGGCATTGAATCCAGCCCATGCAGGAACCGTTGACCTACTTAGCATATGGTCTGCGGACAAGGGTAAGAAGACGAGCGGTGGTGTCGATGAGAAATTGGGGAATACGCCGTTTGGAGACGGTGTGATCGATCAATTCTTCCCTGATAGCTGCACAACATGCGCTGTGACAACCGGCAGTATCGCCGATATCACATCCGGTGATTTTTGGTCCACAGGAACAGCTCATGACCAACCGGCCGATATGGCTAATATGTTGGCATTTGAAGGGGTGGTTATTCCCGGCTTAACAGGCAATAAAGACCCCGCGAGTTTTAGTGGGCAGAAGTTACTGACCACCGCAGATTTCACCATGGTGGAGCAGGAGCGAATTACTAAGGCCGGCGCGGCAATGTTACTGCTCAAGCCAGTCGATGAGAGTAAATTGATCAATAGCCTGACTCAAGTTATTGCTAATTCTACAGATGCCCCGGTGTCTGAGGGTGCTGGGCTGCTATCTACGGTGGTTCCCGTAGAAGAACTTAGAAAGCCGCTGTATCAGAGTCTCAACAAGCTCGATGAGCAATTAAAAAACAATGAGAATGGTAGTTTGCGTGAAATAGTTCACGATCTCATGGGTCTCTCCGGCCTCTACGGAATGACTGAACTGCGGGGCTTGGTGTTGGCCTTTATAGCTGACTACGGTTCTCTTGATGCAGAGAAGAACCTTATGCGTGTAAAGCAGATTCGTCAGCATATCGAAGACTTCCTAAGCACTTGAACGGATGCGCCGTGCTTCCTCAGATCAAAAACTAATCCTTTAGTACTAGTTCGTCAGTGTAATTTTCTTTCATAAAACACAGGCTTATTATACACCCCTGTATTGGCTCCCTAGCATGATGCGTTCAAAGGGATGGTAGTGGTGAATAGACAACAGTCCTACACTGCTTTTTATACAGACGGCGCTAATAAGCAGGACGCTTGAGGCATAGCTGACAGGGAGTTGGCTAGTTAAGGAAACAGGCCAAATTAGTACTAGCCGTTTGATACTAACGATGTTGTGATAAATACATCGAGAATGGAAGGTTGGGCGCCAAGGATGACGTAAGTTAACATTTATCAATATCACTGGTACCCCTTAAAACCCGGACATGGCACTTGCCAAGTTTGGGTTTTTTTTAGCTGTCGAATTTCTTTTACTCCATAGCCTATAAGACATAGACTGCCTGTCTATTAACTCGATACTAAACAGTCTATGTCCCGAAAAGAAAAACCGACAGATCCCTACGCTAGTCGTGAAGCATCCAAATATCAGAGTCCTGTGCCGAGCCGAGAATTCGTCCTCGATTATCTCCGGGACAGTGTTGGGCCGCTGACTCACGAGGAAATTTGCGCGGGATTGGAATTAGTTGATGAAGAGCAGATCGAAGCAATGCGTCGGCGTCTTCGTGCTATGGAGCGGGATGGTCAGGTTGCTCGCAATCGGGCTGATGGCTACGGCACTTTGGATAAGCTAAATTTGGTTAAGGGCCGTGTTATAGGTCACCCGGAAGGTTATGGTTTCGTCTCACCTCTGGAAGCGGGTGAGCAAGACATCTATCTTTCTAGCCGTCAGATGCGCCGCGTATTTGACGGTGATGTTGTACTGGTGAGAATCTCCGGTCGAGATCGTCGCGGACGTCCCGAGGGTACTTTGGTGGACGTTGTTGAGCGCAAGACTACAGAATTAGTTGGGCGTTACTTCTGCGAAAGCGGTATCCACTTTGTGCGCCCTGATAATCCTCGAATCAGTCAGGACATCCTCATTGCTGCTGACCAGCTTAACGGCGCTGCGGCCGGTCAGATTGTTTTAGTGGGTATCACTGATGCGCCATCGCGCAATAGAGCGCCCAGTGGACACATCGCCGAAGTGTTGGGCGACCACTTGGACCCGGGTCTTGAAATCGAAGTGTCGATTCGAAATTATGGCATTCCCCATCAGTGGAACGATGAGGTTCAAGCGGAAACTGATGCCATACCAGACCAGGTTACGGATAAAGAATTTCGTGTTGATCTGCGGTCTCTACCCCTGGTTACTATCGACGGCGAAGATGCCCGAGATTTTGATGATGCGGTTTACTGTCAGCCCAAACCTAGGGGTGGCTGGAAGTTAATTGTTGCGATTGCGGATGTTTCGCATTATGTAAAACCTGGCAGTGCCCTCGATATTCAAGCGTTTGAGCGAGGTAACTCAGTCTATTTCCCCAATCATGTTGTGCCTATGTTGCCGGAAAAACTGTCCAATGGCCTCTGCTCTCTAAATCCTCGGGAAGATCGTCTCTGTATGGTTTGCGAGATGCAGATCAGTCGCGAGGGCGATGTTACCAAATATCAGTTTTATGAAGCTGTTATGTATTCCCATGCGCGCATGACCTACACCCAGGTAGCGCAAATTATTGAAGAGCGAGGGTCTCCAGAAGACGCTAATATCCGCGACCAGTTTGCCGCCATACTGCCGCAGATTGATTCGTTACATGATCTTTACCGTGTTTTACACAAACGCCGCAGCGAGCGAGGTGCCATCGATTTCGATACTCAGGAAACTCGTATCCTATTTGATGGTCAGCGCAAGATAAGTCAAATTATTCCGGTTAAACGCACCGAGGCACACCGACTTATTGAAGAGTGTATGCTGGCCGCCAATGTCTGCACCGCGAAATTTCTTGAGAAATCTAAACTACCTGCACTCTATCGCGTCCACGAGGGTCCCAGCGAAGATCGTCTGACCTCGGTGCGCGATTTTCTCGGTGAATTAGGTATGGGTTTGGGCGGGGGTGATGATCCCCAGCCAGAGGACTACCAGCGTGTTTTGAGGTCGGCTAAAAATCGCGATGACGCCTCGGTTATTCAGTCCGTATTGTTGCGCTCCATGAGCCAAGCGGTTTATCAGGCGGAAAATCTAGGTCATTTTGGACTCGCCTTTGAGGGTTACACCCACTTTACCTCACCGATTCGTCGCTATGCCGATCTATTGGTTCATCGGGCCATTCGCAGCCTTATTCGCAGTAGTAAAAAAGTGTCAGGTGTGGTGCGAATTGAGGGTGCCAAGGAGCTGACAAAAGATAAAATATATCCCTATGAACTTCCCCGTCTAGACGACACTGGAGCGCACCTCTCCGTCACTGAGCGCCGCGCCGATGAGGCGACTCGCGATGTAGTGAACTGGCTTAAATGTGAGTACTTAGTTGATCGAGTCGGTCAGGAATACTCTGGTGTAGTTACTGCTGTGACCGGCTTTGGCTTGTTTGTTATGCTCGACGAACTCTATGTCGAGGGACTGGTTCATGTCACTGGATTGCCGAAGGATTATTACAATCATGAGGCGGCTCAGCATCGAATGGTTGGTGAGCGCACAGGCCGCGTATTCCGTCTAGGCGACAAACTCAGAGTAAAGGTAGTGCGGGTCAATCTAGATGAACGAAAGATTGATTTTGAATTGGCGGGAGAAGAGACATCTAACGACCATTCTGGCTCTAAACGGCCCCCGGGGAAATTTACTCGAAAAGCCGTTGGCAAGGGGCGCGAGCAAGATTCCAAGAAGGGCCCCAAAAGTAAAAAGAAGCGTGGAGCTGGCGCTAGATCTGGCGGTAAGGATTCCGGGCCGGGTTCGAAGCGCCGTCGCAATGCGCCCAAATCTGCTGGACAGAGCAAAAAAGCACCTGGTGCGGCGCGTAAGAAGAAACCTAAAAGCTGATTGAACTGCCTTCAGTTTTTAGGCTTATCTCGTTTAGCCTGCTATTTTAAATGATTCGGCAAAACCCGATTGAGGATTTCAGCTATGTAGCTGAGGAAGAGCGTGCCCATGCTGCTCTTGTAAAAGTTGGGGTCGCTATTGCCGACAGCCAAAATGCCATAGAGACTGTCGTAGCGCAGCGGTACCGCGGCTACTGATCCTACCTGACGACCGCGCTCACCAAACAAAAACACCATTTCGTCTTCGCGAAGGATGCCGCAGACTGCGCGATTGGCGCCGATCAACGTACCAACACGCTCATTGGCTTTCTCGGTGCTGGCAATACGTGCCATGGTGCGGGGTAGCTTTTTCTCATCGCCAAACAGGGTCAGGCTGTAAAACTCGATTCCATGGTCTTTGCCGAGGCTGTCATAGACGGCTTCGACTAATGCGCCAAGCGTTTTTGCTTCGAGGAGGTTGAGGACCAGGCGCTTGGTTTTTTCGAATAGCAGATCATTATCCTTGGCGGTCTGGAGTATATTTTCTAATCGTGAACGCATCTCACGGTTGCGATCGCGCATCACACCGACTTGACGTTCGACCAAAGAAACTGCCTTACCACTAATGTGGGGCAGAACCATGGTTTCGAGAATGTCTGTATTCTTGTCCAAAAAGTCTGGGTTATCGCGCAGGAACTCACCCACTACTTTTTCGATTGGATCGACTTCTGTTTCTATCTCATTGCTCATATTCTTATACGCCCGTGAAAAACTGTCTTAGCAGGTCCACTCATTATCAGTGGGGAGCCGGAACCTTTCCAGTCAATCTTTAGCGGGCCTCTGGTTAGGTGAACGGTTACTGGTGAATCGACTAGCTCTTGTTGAATAGCTGCAACTGCGGCCGCACAGGCACCAGAGCCACAGGCGTCAGTTTCGCCGACGCCACGCTCGAACACTCGGAGCTTAATTTCACTGCGATCGACAATCTGCATAAACCCTACATTGACACGGTTTGGGAAGCGTTCATGGGACTCCAGAGCTGCGCCCAATTCGGCTACTGTGGCTGTATTTATATCAGCCACGGTTAGCACAGCGTGGGGATTGCCCATTGATACGGCAGCAATCCGCTGAACCTGCCCATTAACGTCTATGTCATAGAGCGATGCTGCTTCGGTGGCCTGAAAGGGAATAGCCGGTGGATCCAGTTCTGGAACCCCCATATCTACGGCAACCAGATTCTTGTTAATCAAATTCAGTGTCATAACGCGATTTGAGGTCTGTACCTGAATAGACTTTTTACCGGTCAGTTGACGGTCGTGGACAAAGCGCGCCAAGCAGCGAGCGCCATTCCCGCATTGTTCAACTTCGGCACCGTCGCAGTTAAAAATGCGATAGTTAAAATCAATATCCACAGCAGACGGCGGCTCAATAACCAACACTTGATCACAGCCGATGCCGGTCTTGCGATCGGCCAAGCGGCGGACCATGGAGGCGGTAATTCGGACATTCTGCGTAACCGCATCAATGACCACAAAATCATTGCCGAGTCCGTGCATTTTTGTGAATTTCATTAACATCAGTGTTATCTCACCACTGCGGGCAGCAAGCTTTCGCCGCTGAGCAGATCTTCGATAGTTTCCCGCTGTCTGACTAAATGAATCTGATCGCCATCAACCATCACTTCTGGGGCCCGCGGGCGACTGTTATAGTTGGAGCTCATCACAAATCCATAGGCACCGGCTGACATCAGGCACAGATAATCTCCGGCACAGATCGATAGAGGTCGGTCTTTAGCAAGAAAATCCCCGGTCTCACAGACAGGTCCAACCACATCGTAAACAGCGCTCTCAGAGTTGCCAGTTGAAATCGATTGGATATCCATCCATGCCTGATATAGAGCAGGCCGAATCATATCGTTCATGGCGGCATCGACAATGGCAAAATTCTTCTCACCATTGCTTTTCAAATACTGTACTTGAGTCAACATTACTCCGGCATTGGCGGTAATCGAGCGGCCCGGCTCCAGCACCAGAGTTTCACTGCGGTCCATTAAGAGCGGCAAAATTGCTGACATATAACTCTGGGGAGTTGGCGGCTCTTCGTCGTCGTAGCGCACGCCAAGGCCGCCGCCAATATCAATATGCTTTAGGGCTATGCCCAGTCCGGCCAACTCATCTACCAGTGCAAGTAAGCGCTCCAGTGCCGCAACAAAAGGTGCTATATCCACCAGTTGCGACCCTATATGGCAATCTACACCCACCACATTGATATGTGCCATCTGCGCGGCGCGCTGATAGACCTGAGCGGCCAGATTGATATCTATACCAAACTTATTTTCCTTCAAACCCGTGGAAATGTAGGGGTGAGTCTGTGCATCCACATCGGGGTTTACCCGCAGGGACACCGCCGCAGTCGCGCCACAGCTGGATGCGGTACTGTTTAGTAGCTCAAGCTCGGCCTCAGATTCGACATTGAAGCAGTGAATACCCAATTCAAGGGCACGTTGCATCTCGCTGGCGGTCTTGGCGACACCAGAAAAAACCACTTTGGCTGGATCACCGCCGGCGCGCAGCACGCGCTCAAGCTCACCAATAGAGACAATATCAAAGCCCGCACCCAGCTCGGCCAGAGTTTGCAGCACGGCAATATTGGAATTGGCTTTTACCGCGTAGCAAATTAGATGCTCTTTATCGACCAGCGCTGATTGGTAGGCGAGAAAATTATTGCTGATGGCGGCTTTGCTATAGACGTAACAAGGCGTGCCCAATTGACCGGCAATGGTGGAAAGCGCAGTGCTCTCAATAAACAGGTTCCCATCCTGGGAACTAATGGCGTGATGCATAATCATTTAGTCTTTATTGTGGTTAGCTAATCTTTGGATATTAGATGTTTGGTTGTTAGATGCTTTGTAACTAGGGGCTTGGTAACTAGAGGATTTGTAGCTAGAGCCCTGGTAAGTCGTTGAGACATCTTCCGGAAGATATAAATCGCCCTTATTGCCGCAACCCGAGATAGCTATGGCGACCAGAATGACGCTGGCAGATCCAAATGTTGTCCCGACATTGATTCGCGGTCGATTACTCAATAAATGCGCAAGTAAATAACGATACATGGTTTATAATTCCTGCCGTTGATGCGACGGTATGCCTATCTAACGTGAGGACGTAAGTATAGCGGCAGTGGCGGATGACACTCAAACAAATATGCGGCGCGAGCCCAATCTAACACGCACTTGGCAGTGGCCAAGCATGGATGTAATAAATGAATGAAGCGCAGTTTAATCAGTTGGTAGACGAGCTAATGTTTTCTATTGAAGAGAGCATTGATGACAGCGGCGCGGATATGGACTACGAGAACAGTGCGGGTATGCTTACGATCACCTGCGAAACCAATGGCACACAGATTATTCTGTCACGGCAAGCGGCGGTGGGTGAAATTTGGCTAGCGGCGAAATCCGGTGGATATCACTTCAAGCTGCAAGAGGGCGTCTGGTGCAATACCGTCAGCGGCGAACCGCTGATTGATATGCTTAATCAAGCTTGCCTAGCTCAGTCAGGAGAAACCATCGGCTTCGATTTTTAAGCGGTTTTTACTCTCTTATTAGTGGCACCCAGCCTTTTGGGTATAGGGGGCTTTAGGCGCCAGATCGCACTATTTTAACGCTCACCAAGCCGCGCCTTGGCGCGACTAGCCGCGGCTATAACCTGAGCAGGTGCTGTGCCGCCAAGATGATCGCGCGCAGCAACTGATCCCTCTAGTGTGAGAACATCAAACACATCAGCACTGATTTCAGTGGAAAACTGTTGCAGCTCCTCGAGTGACATTTCTGATAGATCTTTATTTTCAGCCAGTCCATAGGCAACGGATTTTCCGACAATCTCATGGGAATCCCTAAAGGCAATACCTTTGCGAACCAGATAATCAGCCAGATCCGTGGCGGTTGAGAATCCACGGCGGGCTGCCTCATACATCATGTCCGGGCGCGACTCGATGGCCGGGATCATATCGGCGAATGCGCGCAAGCAGTCACGCACTGTATCCACGGTATCAAACAGCGGCTCTTTATCTTCCTGATTATCTTTATTGTAAGCCAGAGGTTGGCTTTTCATTAACGTCAGAAGAGAAATCAGATGACCATTGACCCTGCCGGTTTTACCGCGCACCAGTTCAGGCACATCGGGATTTTTCTTCTGCGGCATAATTGATGAGCCAGTGCAGAAGCGGTCAGGCAGATAGATAAATTGAAATTGCGCTGAGGTCCAGAGGACTAATTCTTCAGACATGCGTGACATATGAGTCATCAAGATACTGGCAAAGGCGCAGAACTCGATGGCAAAGTCGCGATCGCTAACAGAGTCCAGAGAGTTCTCTGTAGGCTTGTCAAAGGCCAGGGCCTGAGCGGTAAATTGCCTGTCGATTGGATAGGTTGTTCCCGCTAGGGCCGCTGCACCCAAAGGGCTCTGGTTGAGTCGCTTGCGGCAATCCTGCAGACGGCTGAAATCTCTTTCGAACATTTCATTCCAAGCCAGAAGATGGTGTCCAAAGGTTACCGGCTGAGCAGTTTGCAAGTGCGTGAAGCCCGGCATAATAGTGTTGGCCTCTTGCGCTGCTAGTCCGATCAAGCCATCTTGTAAGCGCGTCAAAATCGGCGCTATATGGTCTATTTGATCACGCAGCCAGAGACGAATATCGGTTGCCACCTGATCATTTCGTGAGCGACCCGTGTGCAATTTCTTGCCGACAATGCCAATTTTAGCCGTGAGAGCTGCTTCGATGTTCATATGCACATCTTCCAGAACCACTGACCAGGGGAAATCACCGGCCTCTATCTGCGCTTCAATCTCCTGCAGCCCGAGTATTATTTGATCGCGCTCGACGTCGGTTAGCACGCCCGCTTCGCAGAGCATGCTGGCATGAGCCACAGAACCTTGAATATCTTGGCGATAGAGACGCTGATCAAAATTCACCGAGGCAGTAAAGCGGGCGACAAAATCATCCACTGGCTCATTAAAACGGCCACCCCAAGCCTGATTGGTTTGCGTGGCTGCAGTTTTGTTGGTTTCGCTGTTTTCGTTTTTACTCATCGACTTGTTTGCTCAGTGGTTATATCGCGACTAGGATTATAGCTAATCACAGGGATGAGCAATAACTCGAATGAGTGATTCAGGGAAAAATCCGACTCAAATAGGCGATTATTTTATTCCTGACCTATGTCGCGGGCAGGGTTTGTTGGGATTATCTGCAATTGCAGCCTTATCGGCGGTTTTAATAGCATTGCTTCACAGTGGCATTGGCGACTTCGATTTCCTCTGGCTCGGCAAAATCGGCCTGTTCGTATGTTGGATTGCGCTGATCAGTGCGCTGTTTTTATGCCGAGCAAGACCCTATTTGACAAACCTATCGCCGCCTCAGGTAGCACTGATTAACTATCTGTTAGTTTTATTGGCCGCAGCTCTCTGTTCCGTCGCCGCAGAATACTGGAACAGCTACTCTGCCAGTGGGATTTGGCAGGCGGATCCGATATCAATTTTGAATACTGTTCTGATCACGGCGATTCCCGCCGGCGTAATCTTGCGGCTTTATTATCTGCAGCAGCGCCTGTACCAGCAACAGAGTGCCAGTCTTGAAGCGCGACTTGCGGCCTTACAGGCGACCATCCGGCCGCACTTTTTATTCAACAGCATGAATAGCCTAGCTACCCTAATTCGAATTGACGCGGACAAGGCGGAAAGAATCGTCGAGAATCTCTGTGATCTGTTTCGCTATGCCCTTAAAGACAGTAAATCAGTAACCTTGAAGGAAGAAGTGGATGCCTGTGAGCGCTATTTGGAAATTGAAAAACTGCGTCTCGACGAACGTCTTGAGTACAGTTGGGATATTAAAACTGCGCTAAGTGATATTCGCGTTCCCCCCTTGATCCTGCAGTCATTAATTGAAAATGCGGTTTTCCATGGCGTGCAGCCTGTTATTCAGGGCGGCTCAATCTATATTGTCATTTATCGCTGCGGAGACTGGCTCACCATAGACCTGGTGAATAGTCTCCCTGAGCCGACTAACAACCATGCGGCGCTTTCTGAAATAACGTCCGGCCATCAATTGGCCTTGGATAATTTGCGCTGCAGACTCGATGCCTTTTTTAGTGGCGGCGCCGAGTTACAGGAAACTGTATTCAAAAATCACTACCATACGAGGATTCTACTTAAACCATTGGAGGGTTAAAGATGATCAAGGTATTGATCGTAGATGATGAATCGCTGGCGCGGATTCGCCTGCAGCGTTTGCTCGGAAAAAAATCGGATATCGAGCTTGTGGGCGAGGCGAGAAATGGCCT
>Ga0209092_10000005_pt1 | contig 169459 bp, 149 predicted proteins | sample FraStrMetagenome_FD_187446 | JGI IMG/M metagenome (GOLD analysis project Ga0209092, IMG submission 187446) | Marine eukaryotic phytoplankton communities from Arctic Ocean - Fram Strait ARC3M Metagenome (SPAdes) (version 2) | ecosystem: Environmental > Aquatic > Marine > Oceanic | place: Fram... | reverse complement strand
TAACTGGTCCGTATGTTCCTGATGCACGTATACCTAATAATTTTGCCAATGGTGTAGAAAGTCTTAACTATCTTAATGCTAAAGAAGGAGCGTTTACATACAAGTGGACGCTTTATTCTGCAGGACACGCTGAGTTAGACACTAATAAACACAGTCCTAAAGAAGATATGATCCGTAATAGAGATCGTGCAAATACTTGGGCACTAGGTGATAGTGGTGGTTTCCAAATTGGTAAAGGTGTTTGGGAAGGCGATTGGAAAGATCCTAATTGTCCTAAAGCACAAAAGAAACGTGACGGAGTGTTGCGTTGGATGGATGCATACATGGACTACGGAATGATACTTGATATTCCAGCGTGGGTTGCACGTTCACCTGCAGGTGCAAAGGCAACTGGCATTAGTACTTACCAAGAAGCAGTAGTAGCAACACGTATTAACAATGACTACTGGATGAAGCATAGAACAGGTGCGTGTAAGTTCCTTAACGTATTGCAAGGTGAGAATCACGCTGATGCAGAAGATTGGTATCAGCAAATGAAAGACTATTGTGATCCAGTTAAGTATCCTGACAATCACTTTAATGGGTGGTCAATGGGTGGACAGAATATGTGCGATGTGCATTTGGTTCTTAAACGGGTTGTATCATTACACTACGATGGACTACTACAAAGCGGCATACACGATGTAATGCACTTCTTAGGCACATCTAAGCTAGAGTGGGCATGCTTGCTAACAGACATACAACGTGGTATACGCAAGTACTACAACCCTACTATGATGCTTACATTTGATTGTGCAAGTCCGTTCTTAGCAACTGCTAATGGACAGGTATACACTTCAGTTGAAACACCAGATAGAGGCAAGTGGACTTACCGAATGGTGCCTAGTGTAGACGAACTAAAATATGCTACAGACACTAGAACATTTAAAGATGCTACTACACAAGACGGTATTTTTAAAGTGTTTGAAGACAGTCCACTAACTGATGGTTTGTTAGTAAACGATGTGTGTACATATGCAGTCGGTGATACTAATAAGATCGGTACTATTAAAGTACTCAAAGGCGATGTTGACTTAGACAAAGCAGGTAATCCTTTACTAGATGCCGACGGCAACACAACTGTACGTGGCAGAGACTCAACAAGCTGGGATAGCTTTAGTTATGCTATACAGATGGGCCATAACGTATGGACACACATTAATGCTGTACAAGAAGCAAATAGACAGTACGATGCAGGCGTTATACCTAAGATGCTTGTAGATGAAAAGTTTGATCGCATTTTGTTTAAAGATGTTGTTGAAGAGATCTTTTCTAAAACAACTAAAGAAGAATCATTAGCAACTATTGAAAAGTACACAAAGTTTTGGATGGCTATTCCGGGCACACGTGGTGCTATTGGTAAGAAGACTGTAAATGCTAGTACACACTTTAATGCATTGTTCGACGTAGAAGAACCGGAAGCAGTTGAAGATGAAGAAACATTAGACGAAACTAAACTGGAGGTACTCGAAGTTGGGGAACTATAGTGAAGCACACGATAAGATTGTTGTACACTTACAAGAGGTGTACAAAAAACATAGAGAATTAGACAACGAAGTTTTAGAATTAGAAAAAACGTTTGTCGATAATTATGTAATCAGAAGGTTAAAAACTAAAAAACTTTGGTTAAAAGATGAGATTCACAGACTTGAATCTGAACTTAAATTATTAGGAAATGGTAACTTATGAAAAGAGATTACGATACTGGCGAAGCGAACGACATCATCTTTTTTACAGGTGTAGAAGTTGAGAAGACTCCTGCATACGGTATGAAGACGTTGTTTGTTACTGGCATACAAGATTACTATGCAATTAAAGAACACTACATAAACGAACAATGTGAACACATTTTCTTTGGTGCTAATCATAGTTATGATCCTGTTACAGCAGATGAGTTTGAAAACTGGGATAAGTTAATCCGTTTGTTTACTGATGAAGGTATTCTTTGTAGTTTAGACATTCCAAGTGATATTAACTTAGAATGGTTCTTAGACGGCGGTCTAACTGAAACAGATTATTTTATTCCGCAACTAAGAGTTGTAGTTCCATATGTTAAACAGTGGGGCTATAATGCAATGATTAAGATCGACGATAAAGATTTTAAAGCAAGTAACCCAGGTGTTTGGTGCCATAGCCTGCATGATTTGATGGACCGTAATAAATTTACGGATTGGAGCAAATATGGCCTTGACAAAGTTCTAAAGTGAGCGTATACTAATACTATGAGCAACGATAACAACACTAGTCCAGTATTTGAAAAAGGTTACCCTAGTTACAAATCAGTTAACAGAGAAAGTTATCATGACTACATGGGTAGAAGAATGAAAGAAGAGGATGCAAAAATGGCAAAAGAAAATGCACTAAATAATGCACAAAGAAGTATTTGGGTTACATTCCGCAAAGAAGGTGTACATATGTACCCGGGTGCAGACACTGACCCTAAACTAGCAACTGGCGATTGGGATGATGTATCATTCTTAGGTGTTCCGCATCGCCATATTTTTCATTTTAAAGTTCGCATCGAAGTGTTTCACGATGATCGCGATATTGAATTCATTCAGTTTAAACGCTGGATGGAACGGTTGTATGCACAAGATGTTATTCAACTGGATCACAAGAGCTGTGAGATGATTGCAGACGACTTGTACGAAGAAATTTCTGTAAAGTACCCAAGCCGCTTTGTAGAGATTAATGTTGCCGAAGACGGCGAAAATGGCTGTTCAATTTACTATCCCGCAATTTAGCTATTACAAAGGAAACACTACAATGGCTACTGAATTTAATCGTAATTCATATAATCGAGTTTTTAACGATTTGGACAAGTACCGCGACTATTGTCGCTTTGAAGGAAAGATCTTTGATGAAAAAGATCTTTATAACGATAAGGCTCCAGTATGGATTGCTTATCAAAAGTATCAAGGATGGGTACGTGCTATGGCACGTAAAAACGCAAGGAAAAACTAAATGACAATCTTCATTGTAGACATTGAAGCAGTAGATACACGTTACACTAAACAGTGGAAAGAATATCTTCCTAAACAAATGCGACGAGCTACTAATGAAGATGTAAAAGTCATTAGTGGCGGAGAGACTCCTCAGGCAACTACGCCTGGGGCGTTTCTCAACTTCGGTGGCACAAACGTTTACAAAAGTAAACAACTAGAAACCATCGGCGAAATGTTCTGTAAAGGACAAGTATCCAATGGTGACTATTTCTTATACACTGATGCCTGGAACCCTACTGTTATACAATTAAAGTATATGGCAGAACTTCTAGATGTTGACATTAATATTGGCGGCTTATGGCATGCTGGTAGTTATGATCCTCATGATTTCCTTGGCAGACTTATAGGTGATAAACCTTGGGTACGTCACGCTGAAATGTCAATGTATGAATGTTATGATGATAACTTCTATGCTACAGATTTCCATATAGACTTGTTTACAGATACTATGATAGACAATTATGACGTTGATATAGATAAAGCAATTAAGGTTGGTTGGCCTATGGAGTATCTTAAAGATAGCCTAACTAGTTATAAAGGCATGGAGAAGCGAGACTTAATCTTGTTTCCGCATAGAGTTGCTCCCGAGAAGCAAGTTGAAATCTTTAGAGACTTAGCACAGCGTTTGCCACAATATGAATTTGTTGTTTGTCAAGAACAACAACTTACAAAGAACGAATATCACAACCTACTAGGCGAAGCTAAGATGGTGTTTAGTGCTAACTTGCAAGAAACACTTGGCATTAGTTGGTACGAAGGTGCATTAGTAGATGCTATTCCTATGGTACCTGATAGACTAAGTTACAGCGAAATGGCACTGCCTGAGTTTAAATATCCAAGTGCATGGACTGAGAACTACGATGCTTACTTGCATAATAGAGACAAAGTAGTTGCACAGATTGTAAACTATATGGAAAACTATAATGACTTGCAAGTGTCATTAGAAAAGCAACGCACAAAACTTAACAAAGAATTTTTTAGTGGAGAAGCATTATATGACGCAATCAACGGCTGATACAATTACAATTGATCTAAGTGATTACAATATGGATACTAATATTACTTCATCTAATTTAGATAGTATTACTACTACTATTAGTGGCATTTCAACTAATACAGTTGACATAAGTGATATACTTTCATCAAATGATCAGTTCACGTTTGACTATGATAACATTAAAATTGTTCCTACATTGTGGACTGAAACATTGCCTGATGTAGATACTGTAAATGCTATGTGTAATGAATATCCTGCACTTGCAAAAGCATACGAAAACTTTCAAACTGTATATAAATTAGTAGAACAAGATTACAAAGGTAAACAAGATGATTAAGAAACATTATTATACTTGGACTGACGTAGAACGTATGTGCGTTAGTATTGTAAACCAAATGTACGCTGACAACTGGCGTCCTGATTATATTGTAGGAATTACCCGTGGTGGTAATGTACCTGCTACTATTATTAGTAATATGACTGGTATTCGTTGCGAAGCACTCAAAGTAAGTTTGCGAGACGACGAGCAAGGACCTGAATCTAACTGTTGGATGAGCGAAGATGCGTTTGGTTATAACTATCCTGAAGAAACTGGGGTTACTGGTGCTCGATGGGATACAAAACTGCGCAAGAACATCCTTATTGTAGACGACATCAACGATACAGGTGCTACATTTAACTGGATTAAAGAAGATTGGCCATCAGGATGTTTGCCAATGGAACACGATGCTTGGAACAGTGTATGGAATGGTGATCAAGCTAATGTGAGATTTGCTACATTAACTGAAAATTTATCTAGTAACTTTGACAGTGTGAGATATTCCTGTCACGAAGTTAACAAAGCAGAAGAAGATGTATGGCTTGTTTATCCTTGGGAGAATGTAAGTGAGTATTGAATTAGATAGAATGGATTTATTTCCAGTGCCAGTATTTGGTACTGAATTTGAAAACGGCGAAGCTCTTAAGCAATCGTTGTTACCGTTAATGAAACAGATTGAAAAAGACGACACGTCAGTTAACAACTATAGCCTTAACGGCTACACTAACTACGATCCTCAACAACAAATTATAGATCACCCTATGCTTTCTGATCTTCGAGAGTTTATAGGTATGTCGGGTATAGAAGCAAACAAAGCTATTGGATTAAAAAATGATCTAATTTTTACAGGTAGTTGGTTTAGTATTAATAGACTGTATAGTACACATATGCCACACAATCATATTCCAAGTACTTGGAGTGGAGTGTATTATGTGCAAGCAACTGAAGAAGATGCTACACTGACATTTATTGATAAGAACAAAGAGTGTAGTTGGCCTTGGGCTAATAATATGGAAGTAACTGCATACACTACTCCGCAGTTTAGTATTAAGCCCAAAACAGGTAGACTAATTATCTTTCCATCATACTTACAGCACCTAGTAGCTGAACAAAAAGTTGATGCAGAACGAGCAACTATTAGTTTTAATATGTCAATAACAATGGATGAAATAAATGGATAAGCCGTGGACTGATGTACTAATTGATACAAAATTATTTACTGTATACAAAGACAAATATCCAGTTACAGAAGGACATGTTTTATTTGTGCCCAAAGTAGAAGACTGGGAACATCTAACAGCCTGCATGAAGGCAGCATATCAATGGGGGTATGATTGGACACAACGTGGATATTGTGATGCATTTAATATCGGACAAAATGTAGGCGAGGCCGCCGGACAAACTGTAATGTATCCGCATATACATTTAATCCCTCGTCGTAATGGTGATGTAAAAGATCCACGCGGCGGAGTCAGACATGTCATCCCCCAAAAAGGTAATTATCTAAATACTGATAATGAAGTAGACTGGGAAAACTTAGCGGGATCCCAGCAAGCGTAGAAAGGAAAATAAATGCGTGAAATGATGATAAAAGCGGCACAGAAACATGCCGAAGGAGCACTTGCATTGCATAGAGCAAATATTGAAGTGTATTTAACTAACCCAGCCGGCATTGGCGAACACAGTGATGTGATGGAAGCTGTTCAAGCAGAGCTTGATAAAATGGCCGAAGCTGATGATCGCTTAGAAATGTTGAGTAAATATTTTGGGTAGAACACTGTTTATTGGCGACAGTCATACATGCGGTTACGACACTCTACCAGGGCAAATAGGTCCTGGTAGTTTTAAAGTTTGGCAAGACAACAACTATGCCGAACTATATGCTAAAGAACATAATAAGAATGTAGTAGTATATGCTATGCCCGGAAGTAATAACCGAGCGTATTCTGATTGGTTAGGCAGTATATTTAAAAAGTACAATGACATAGACGAAGTGTTTGTATTACTAAGTAGTTTGAATAGATTTATGTTAGCACATAACGAAAAGCTAATATCAGACACAGTTCCAATAGACCAGTTTACTCACTTTGAAGGAACATCCAAGGATGGACTTAGTGATAGATATTTAGATGCTAGTATAGCAGGTGACTATTTTCAGTTGTATCAAAAGCCAACAACAGAAGACTATGACAATTTTCCTGGCATTGAATTTAGTTATGAAACAGGATTAGTAGAGCCGGATATAAGAAAAGCATCTTATATGCAAATTAAAACATTCTTTGAACTTAATACACACTTAGAGCAACGTGACTTTTTTAAAGACGTGTATACATGGGATAATATGTGTGCAGATAAGAATATACCGATTTATCTATTTCAAATGAGGGATCGTCTACAATTTCCAAAAGAACTAGACTTTTATGGCAAGTTAAAGGCTACAACAGTAGCAAAGACTAGTATAGAAACTTATTTTAAAAGCAAGCACATTGACCATACAGCGTATTATACTAGTGACGGTGAACATTATACTAAAAAGTTTCATCATTTAATTGCAACAAAATTTCTAAAACACTTGACAGTAACCTAAATAGAATGTATAATTAAACTAATAATCATAAGGAACAACTATGAAACTACGATATTCAGAAGCGTTCTATAGCGTACAAGGTGAAGGCAAGTTTGTAGGAGTACCTAGTGTATTCCTGCGTACATTTGGTTGTAACTTTCGTTGTATGAACTTCGGACTTGGTAAAGATGAGCCTAGTCGTGCAGAGAAGCACGAAGCAGGACAACGATACAATCAAGAAGTAAAAGACTTACTAGATGATGGTATTATTGCAAGGACTGAAAAGTTTACAGACTTGCCTATTATTCATACAGGGTGTGATACTTATGCTAGTATCTATCCTGAGTTTAAAGACTTTAACAAACTTGCAGAGATTGAAGAAGTAGTAGAACATCTACTATCGCTTACTCCAGAAGGTAAGTGGACAATGGATAACGGTCAAGATATCCATCTTATTATGACAGGTGGCGAACCGTTGTTAGCGTGGCAACGACTTTATGTAGAGCTGTTCGAACATCCACGCATGAAGGATTTAAAAAATGTTACATTTGAAACAAACACTACACAAGTTTTACACGACGACCTCTACAACTATCTCAATGACAGTGACAGAATTACAGTCACATGGAGTTGTAGCCCTAAACTTAGCGTTAGTGGAGAATCTTGGGAGGACGCTATCAAACCTGATGTTGCTCTTAATTATTCCACTGTTGCTGGTAGTGACATTTATCTTAAATTTGTTGTTGCTGATCGTTCAGACATTGAAGAAGCTGGGCGAGCTGTGCAAGCATATCGTGACATCGGCGTTGAGTGTCCAGTATATTGTATGCCGCTTGGAGGACGCTCGGAAGAGTATGTTCTTAATGTTCAAGAAGTCGCGCAAGTCTGTATGGAAAAAGGATGGCGATTCACTCCAAGACTCCACATCTCACTATTCGGAAATGCCTGGGGAACTTAGAGATTATAAGAACGCACAGCACGAAAAGGCAATGAAGGCTCCGGTGAAGATGTATGAAGAGCTTGATGTTAAACTAAGAAGAAAAGGATTATTATAATGGGTTGGTGGAATAAACTAGTACGTGATAAAAAAGAAGAAGAGGCTGTAGTAGAATCTACAGATACAAATGATGCATTAGAAACTGAACGAAGAAAAGCTCTAGACGCAGAAAAAGAAGAAGCTACTAAACTTGGTAAAGCATGGGTTGCAGTTATTGATACACAGCTTAATCCCGAGAATATTAAGAACGGTTTCTTTGAGATCGACTGGAATAATCAGTTTATTGAAGAACTACTTGATGCAGGTTATTCAGGTGAAACCAACGAAGAAATTGTAGATAGTTGGTTTAAAACTGTAGTAACACAGATGCTTGAAGAATCAGAACAATCAGTTGATAGAGATATGGGGTACATTAATGTTGTACCTATGGGCAAAGGTAAAAGTGAAATTAGTTGACAACATTCATAAATGATGTTATAATAGTAATATAATTTACACAAAGGCAAAACTATGTTAGAAATTTTAGGCATTACACTACTTGTTGCATTCGTACAGAATGGTGACTTGTTCTCATTATGTATATCAGGGTGTCCATAATATGGCAACTTACATTCTAGTAGATACAGCTAACACGTTCTTTAGAGCTCGGCATGTTGTACGTGGCGACTTAGATACTAAAGTAGGCATGGCACTACACATTACACTTAACAGCGTTAAGAAGGCTTGGAAAGACTTTAAAGCAGATCATATTGTTTTTTGTTTAGAAGGGCGTAGCTGGCGCAAGGACTATTACGAACCTTACAAGCGTAATAGACAAGTAGCACGAGATGCACTTACGCCGCAACAAGCTGAAGAAGACACGGCGTTTTGGGAGATCTTCGACGAGTTTAAGAACTTTGTTACAGACAAGACTAACTGCACAGTTATGCAACACAAGCAACTAGAAGCAGATGATCTTATTGCAGGCTGGGTACAATCACATCCTAATGATAAACATGTTATTATTAGTACTGATGGCGACTTTGCGCAACTTGTTAGTCCTACAGTACGTCAGTACAATGGTATTGCTAATGTAACTATTACAGACAAAGGTTACTTTAACGACGACGGTAGTGAAGTTATTGATAAGAAGACTAAAGAAGCAAAGCTGGCACCCGAGCCTGACTTTATGTTGTTTGAGAAGTGTATGCGTGGCGACACTAGTGATAACGTGTTTAGTGCTTACCCTGGTGTACGTAAAAAAGGCACTAAGAATAAAGTCGGTCTTATTGAAGCATATGCTGATAAGACTACAAAAGGCTACAACTGGAATAATATGATGCTACAGCGTTGGACTGATCATAACGGTGTAGAACATCGTGTACTAGATGATTATAATCGTAATGTTGTGTTGTGTGACTTGACTGCACAACCTGAAGACATTAGAAACATTTTAGATAGTGTAATTAAAGAACATATGACACCTAAGAGCATTACACAAGTTGGCATGCGTCTTATGAAGTTCTGTGCAAAGTGGGATATGCAACGAGTTGCTGACCAGGCACAGGTATTTGCAGAACCATTACAAGCGAGGTACCCCGGATGACAATAAAAGCAAAAGAAGTTTTAAAAGGTAAATTTTGGATCGTTGAAGAAGAAGGACAAAAAGTAGGAACACTAAGTGCTAATGAAGAATGTTACACTTATAGCTGTAGTACCGGCGTAGAGGTATTTGGCAACTTTAATCAACTAAAGGAAAAACTAGGCAAGATTAATTGGACAGCCGGCGATGCACCAACAATAGGCGATAAAGAGGCGCACGGCTTTCCTACTAGTTGTGTTCCGCATAATCCAATGTACGATGTAAAAAATAAGTTACCCTTATTTACAAAGAGTAATAAAAGCAAAAGTCTTTATTGTGCAGGATATTATTGTATTGAATTTGAAAAAGGCTGGGTAAAGAGCTTTTGTCCTAAACTAATCACAATTGAACGCTATAACTACAGTGGTCCGTTTAAAACAGATATTGAAATGCGTACGGAGTTAAGTCGTGTCAACAATATCTGAACCACTAAACACTAGTGCAATACAAAATTTTATTCAACAAGTAAAAAGTGCTGAGGCTAGTAATGCTCGAGAAATCAAGCTAACTATGCCTCAGGCAAAGAACCTTGCATATACACTAGGAATAACTATGGCTCGGTTGCATGGTGAGCTAGAAGTGTTTGTTAAAGAAAATGCATCAAGTGTCGACGACTCAATAGAAGTACAATTAGACGGTGGCACTAATTGGAAGTAAACTACTAACTTAATGGATAAAAAAGATAAATATATACGTAGTTAATTAAAAGGACAACGTATATGAGTAGACCTAAACCAACAGTTATTTTAGAGCATATTGACAAAAAAACATATCGCAGTGAACAAGTACTAGTTGCAGAAGCTATCTGGTCAGTCTTTCATAAAGGAAAGCCTTTTAATTTAAAAAGTGCAAATATTCTTACTAATTATCCTGGGCCAAAGTATAAGAAAGTTAGTTTTTCCAATCCAGGACATGCACACAACTTAGCTAAAAAGTTAAACGATACATTTGACTGTACAGACTTTTCAGTATATAAACTTACTGCTGGCGAGTTAGTCTCAGAAGAATGAACTGGAAAGAAACCTACACTAAGATATTTTTAAAACAATTAAATATCGCAATTACTGAAGGTACCTTATTAGAGTATATGCCCCAATGGTGGCAGAACACAAGAATAAAAGAAACAGGCGGTTTGCGGTTAACAGACGAAGGCCTTAGAGTAGTAGTTGATGAAGTGCAATTAGCAACATATGATGTACCATTTCCGCAAGACTTTGAACTTACAACTAATTCTCTTATTTGGATGGACAACTTTCTCGACTGTCCTTGGTTCTTAGGAAGACATGGAATTGTTGTTACAGACGAACGGAAGGCAGTAGAACTAAGTTTGTTTTCTGGTGATGTTCGTAAGTACGGAATAACAAAAGCCTTAAATAGACAAAATAAAAATATTTAAGTAATAAATACTACAGTATAACTAGAGACTACAATTATGGCATATTCAGATAAAGTGATGGACCATTACGAGAATCCTCGTAATGTAGGCAAGTTTGATGACAAAGACGAAAGCATCGGAACTGGAATGGTAGGAGCACCGGCATGTGGCGATGTTATGCGATTGCAAATTAAAGTCGATGAAAATGGCATTATAGAAGATGCTAAATTTAAAACATATGGGTGTGGCAGTGCTATTGCCAGCAGTAGTTTATTAACTACATGGGTTAAAGGTATGTCGTTAGGTGAAGCAGGTAAAATAAAAAATACCGAACTTGCTTCTGAACTAGCATTACCTCCAGTAAAGATTCATTGTAGTGTACTAGCAGAAGATGCTATTAAAGCGGCAGTGTTAGACTACCAAGGTAAACACCCAGAACAAGAAAAAACAGGAAACTATTACGAAATAAAAGGTTGACATTAATTGTATCTTATACTATAATATATGTATAGTTTGAAGTAGGCACTGATAACATATATTAAATGTAAGAGGAATACAAAATGGAAAGTTTAGTAACACGTCAAGTAACGCCCAATAGTGCTAAGAAAAGCATTGTACGTGCATTTAAAAAGAAACGTCCTATTTTTATGTGGGGACCTCCGGGTATTGGTAAGTCTGACATTATTGGACAAGTTGCTAATGAACTAGGTAATTCACATCTAATTGACATTCGTTTGTCATTATGGGATCCAACAGACATTAAGGGCATGCCGTATTATAGTGAATCAGATAATACGATGAAATGGGCACCTCCTGCAGAACTTCCAACAGAAGAGTTTGCCGCACAGTTTGATTATGTTGTTGTATTTTTAGATGAAATGAACTCGGCAGCGCCAGCAGTACAGGCGGCGGCATACCAGTTAGTTCTTAATCGTCGTGTAGGACAATACAAGCTACCAGACAATGTATTACTTGTTGCCGCAGGTAACAGAGATGCCGATAAAGGTGTTACATACAGAATGCCTGCTCCGTTAGCAAATCGATTTGTACACATAGAGTTGCGTGTTGATTTTGACGATTGGTTTCAATGGGCAGTTAATAACGACCAACACAGAGACGTAGTAGGTTATCTTACTTTTGCTAAGAAAGACCTTTACGACTTTGATCCGCGTTCACCTAGTCGAGCATTTGCTACGCCTCGTTCATGGTCTTTTGTATCAGAACTACTTGAGGACGACGATGATGAAACAACCACTGATTTGATCAGTGGGTCAGTAGGGGAAGGGTTGGCTGTCAAATTTATGGCGCATCGCAAAGTTGCGTCTAGCATGCCTAACCCAACTGACATCCTAGCAGGGAAAGTAAAAGAGCTGAAAACTAAAGAAATCAGTGCCATGTATTCCTTAACTGTTTCACTCTGCTACGAGCTAAAAGAAGCATCAGACAAGAACGATAAAAAGTTTGATGACAAAGTTAGCAACTTCCTGCGCTTTGCAATGGATAACTTTGAAACAGAACTAGTTGTAATGGGCATTCGACTTGCTATTACACAATATCAACTTCCAATCGACCCAGACGAAGTAGAATGTTTTGATGAATTCCATGAGCGTTATGGTAAGTACATACAAGCCGCTAATGGTAGCTAGTATGTATACGGTAGGGCGTTTAGGCGCTCTACCTTCCATTTCGGTTGACATACACTGCAAAGATGCTATACTGTATACAACAGTTAGATAAAGGGCAAAACAAATGACTATTGAAACTAAAGGTTTTACACCAAAAGATCTTACAGCAAAAGAACTTGCTGATATGCAAGTAGAAGTACATGACCGTGTAATTATTGCTCGCGTAGGATTGTTATTGCGTCATCCGTTCTTTGGTAACATGGCAACTAGAATGGCAGTTAAAACATGTGACGATTGGTGCCCTACAGCGGCAACAGACGGTAAGAATCTATATTACAATACACAGTTCTTTAACATGCTTACTAACAAGCAGATTGAATTTGTTATTGCACACGAAATTCTACATTGTGTATTTGACCATATTGTAAGACGTGAAGACCGAGACGCACAAATTTACAACATTGCATGCGACTATTTGGTTAACAATGTACTAGTACGTGATCGCATTGGTGAACGTGTAGATCAAATTGAAATCTTCCAAGACTTTAAATACGACAAGTGGAGTTCAGAGCAAGTATACGATGACATCTTTAATAAATATGACCAAGATGAATTGGATGCATTAGGACAACTACTTGACGAACATGTAGACTGGGAAAAGCCAGGGCCAGATGGCAAAGACAAGCAGGGTCCACAAGGTACAAAAGAAGGTACTGGTAACGGACGTCCTACTTATTCTAAAGAAGAATTAAAAAAGATACGTGACGAACTTAAAGAAAGTATGATTTCATCTGCACAAGCCGCAGGGGCAGGCAATCTTCCAGGAGAGATTGCACGTATGATTAAAGATATTACTGAACCTAAAATGAACTGGCGTGAACTTATTCGTCAACAGATTCAGTCAACGATACGTAATGACTTTACATTTACTCGTCCGTCACGCAAAGCCTGGCACACTAATGCAATTATCCCAGGTATGAATTTTGATAACACTATTGATATTTGTGTTGCGTTAGATATGTCAGGATCAATTGGCAATCAGCAAGGCGCAGACTTCTTAGGTGAAGTACAAGGTATTATGGAAGAGTATGACGACTATAACATTAAAGTATGGTGCTTTGATACAAAGGTATACAACGAACAAGAATTTAATCCTGCATGCGGCGAAGAACTAGCAGACTATGAAATTATGGGCGGCGGTGGTACAGAGTTTATGTGCAACTGGGATTATATGAAAGAACATGACATCCAGCCTAAGAAGTTTATTATGTTTACAGACGGGTATGCTTGGGATAGCTGGGGTGATGCAGACTACTGTGATACACTGTTTGTTATTCACAGCAACCGTGATAAAGATCTTGAAAGCCCATTTGGCATGTCAGTACACTACGACGAGGCAGCATAGTTGTTAAAAGAACCTAATCCATTAAATGTATTTAATTTAAGAACATTGACAATACCACCTCCGCATTTTGAATACTGCACTATACCTATGACATATAACCTTCTTGACGCAATAACTAATTGGGTTAAAGATAATCTTAAAGGAAGGTACTACATAGGACCAGCAATTGATTTAGATCAAAGGCCTGTTCTAAAAATAGGGTTTGAAGAACCTAAAGAACTAAGTTATTTCATGTTGGCTTGTCCACTTTTGAAGTACAACTAAATAAAGTACGCATATATACTATACAAGGAGAGAATTATGAACGAAAAGACAGAAGCACCTGTAGAAGAAGTAACTGAAGCACCTGCAACACCATCGGCAGAACAAGCGCCGGGTGCAGATCTTTCAGTACAGGACCTACAAGCACTTAAACAAATTATCGATGTTGCTAGTTCACGTGGGGCATTTAAACCAAATGAAATGGTTCAAATCGGACAAACTTACAACAAACTAGATAGTTTCTTAGCGGCAGTTGCCGCACAGCAACAACCACAAGAAGGAGCGTAATATGCAAAATATGAAACACGTTGGTCGATTGGCTAACAACAGAAAAGCAATTGTAGCGTTTAGAGTTATTCCAAATGATCCTACTAACTGCTTAGTTATTATGACAGAGAGTCTCGAAGCAGGCGATCATGATACATTAATTAACTTAGTTGAAAGTACAACAGGTCAATCAGAGTACGAGTTAGGATCAGCAATGATGCGAACTAAACTGCCTGATGGTTCTAATATGCTTGCACGATTTAGTCAAACTGGCAAACTTATGAAAACGGAAACTTCTGGAATTACTATGACTCCAAACTTCCAAACAACTATAAATCTTGCTGAACTTAATCAAATTATGGCAGATCAAAAAGGTATTACTATTGCTGATCTTGCTATTAAAGATCCTAATGGTACAACTGCTCCAGTTTCGAATGTTTCAGATGAGCCAGTGCCTTCAGCCCAAGCGGCGGCATCTTACACAAACACAACATCAGCAATGGATGAAGCTGTAACAACAACAGACACAGTATTAACTGACGATGTATTAGCGGCACAGTACCGTTCACAGGCAGATTCATTATACAAAGAAGCTAAAGCACTAAGAGCACAAGCAGAAGAGTTAGTCCCTACAGTAAAAAAGACCGCTGTTAAGAAGACTAAAGCAAGTGCCTGATAATAAAGAAGGCAGACTGCACCCGGACGTTGTAAAACATTGGCCCGAAGTATTTAAAGATATTCAGGTTAAAACTATTCCAATTGCATACCTTGACGCAATTTATGTTACATTTACTGACGGTAAGGTATGGGAAATTGATGTTGCTCGTGAACAAGAGGCTAATGTAACTACTGACGATATAGAGTACGGTTTAGAAGAACTATTAGAAGAGTATGAACATGTAATTGAAAATGTTGATTTTAGGATCAACACTAAGAAAGTTAAGTATGATATGCAAAGACGTACTAAACACTTTCTTAAGAAAGGCACATGAAACTTATCTAAATGATAAATACTGTTACTAATAGATTATCAGGAGTTACCAAATGAGTTTACGCATTAGAAGAGGCACAGACAGCCAACGTCAAGGAATTACTCCTTTAGAAGGCGAACTTGTCTATGCTACAGACACCAAGAAGCTATATGTAGGAGACGGATCCACAGGTGGTGGTATTGTTGTTGATTCTTCTGCAGGTACTTCAACATTAAATGACTTAGCAAATGTAAGTGCAGGAAGTCCATCTACCAATGATATTATCAAGTACGATGGTGCTAATTGGATTACGGCGGCGCAGAATGCCGCGGCAGAGCTTAATGACTTAACTAACGTTAACGCAAGTCCAAAATTAGGCGAGTCATTATTATGGAACGGTACAGCATGGGTTGCTGGAACACCAGAAGGTGACGGTACTGACCTTAATGCTAACATCATAGGTGATGATAGTTCAATAATGCTTAATACTGCTAATAGAACTATTAACGCATTAACTGTTACTGCAAACATTGTAGGTGATATATTTGCAGAAGATGGTGTAAGTAAAATTGTTAGCAATGGTGCTGTTGCAGGACAAGCTACATTTACAGGTGATCTAGAAGGTAACCTAATTGGTAGCGTATATGCTGACAACAGTACAAGAATTATAGACGGACAAACAGGTGTAATTACCGGTAATACATTTGGCGTACACACCGGTGACGTAGTAGGCGACTTAACAGGTGACGTAGTAGGCGACTTAACAGGTAACTTAGTAGGTAACTTAACAGGTAATAGCACAGGTCTTCATACTGGCGATGTACAAGGTAGCGTATTTGGAGATGATTCAACACTGTTACTTGACGGAGTTGCTGGCAAAATTACTGGCCCGATTGATACTGCTATTAACTCGTTCTTTGAAGCAAACCTACAATTATTTAAAAATGTTGCATCTGATGCAACTAGACAACAAATATCTGTATATTCAAATCAACACGGAGCGTTTTCTCAAACAGCTATGAATATCACCAACACTGGTGATACTGCTATAGCAAACGAATTAGGCTTATTTAAGGTACGCGGTACAGCGCAGGCATTTACAGCTACACAAGCAAGTGATAGCTTAGGTGGTATAAGTTGGTCAGGCTACGATGGATCGGCTGTACAAGTTGGTACTAGCGTTAAGTCAGAAGTTGTAAGCATATCAGCAAACAACATTGCGGCAAAAATGTGTTTTTATGTTAGAAACGGTTTAATTGCTACATATTTAAAGAAAGCAGAATTATCAGAAACTGGTGTATTTAAAGTTGATACTGTAGACTCATTTACAGCTGATGCTGATTTAACTCTAAGTGCTAACGGCACAGGTAATGTTAAAATTGTAGGCGGTATATTTGGTGACGTACAAAGTCTTAGTGGACCAGGTGCAATTAGTGTAACAACACTGCACACGGAAATAACAACAACTGGTACAGATGCATACACACTAGCTAATGGTACAGCAGGTCAAATCAAAACAATCGCAATGATTGTTGATGGCGGTGATGGAACACTTACTCCAACTACACTTGCAAACGGAACAACTATTACATTTAACGATATTAACGATAGTGTTACAATGATTTATGGTACTAATGGTTGGCAAGTACTTGCATTACAAGGTGCTATTATAGCCTAAGTAAACAACTTACCAGAATTATAAAGTTCAAATATCTCAGGACCTTCTAGGTCAGTTGTAAACTGACAATTAAATCTGTAATCATCTGTATCGTTTACTGCATTGTGATATTCTTGTAGATTAAAAATTACAGGAAGATTATGACTGTAATCAACACTACACTGTAATTCAAATATAGCATTGTCATAGTCTGAGTAACTTCCTTCAATTAATTTAAAGAAATTAGTTGGTCCATATACGCTCATATCAAACGGATATATTGGAAAGTTTATTAGTGTAACTCTAGGCGGAAGTCCTTCTACTTTTCGATCAGTATGTATCTTACCATCTGTATAAGGTGTTTGTCCTAGTATTTCATATGAAACTGGTATATTAAAACGTTTACCAACTTCGTCCATAAGTTTTGTAGGAATTAAGTTACGTGGACAGAACCAATTCCAATCATATTTTCCGTACTTATTATGTCTATAATTAGCACTTCTGATATAATCTTCAGCATTAGATAAAATATTATCTGCAAGTTTTTTACGTGTTTCAGGTGTAAAATTTATACCTTCTACATACTTAAAATACGGCTCCATCTTTTATATCCTTTCTAATTTGTTGTGCAAAAATTATATGACTAAGTTTACCCGGATGTTTATCATCTGTTCCATAGTCATGTAATTCCATTTTATGCTTTTTAGTATTTACAAAGGTATAACAACTTAAATAATCTAAATAGGTAATATTATTTTGTTTTGCATATAACCTAGCATAATCTTCGTACAAGTAAAAATCTTGTTCAGCATGATAATCTGAAAAATACTTTTTATATAATGTACTATCAGAATCTTTCCATACTCCGATATGTTTAAAGTTATTTTCGCCTTTTAACCAACAATATCGAGTTATTTCAGGCCATGCTACAATACAAACATCATCTTTTTCAAATTTAAAATGTCGCATTGCGTGTATAATATAACGTCCACTGCATCCTATTTCAGCACAATTTACAACTTCACAGTCTAATAATAGTCCTAATTCTTTTGGCCAATTAGTGCTACATGCTTCGCCAACAGTATTAGAACAACCAAATGCTACAATTCTATTTACGGCCAATATAATACATCCTTCTACCCATGTCTAATGCTACATTGTCGCCTGTAGCAAACCATTCATCATATATACTAGTTGGTCCTTTAACGTAAAGTTCTTGCTTTACTATTTTCCAATCGCAATAATAGGTATCTCCCATAATAGTATAATCATCTGGTGATCGTTGTTTAACATACTGTACTTTATCCATACTATCAAATTCTATATTAATAGTAATTGGTCCTATTTCGCTCATTCCCCAATTAGGTTGTATAATAGCCCCTTTACTTACAAAAGCTTCTATCATTTCCCAACTAACAGGATCGCTTCCGCCTAGTATACGCTTACCAGTAAGATCACAATCTTTAAATCCTTTTGTATGCATTAACGCCATCATTTGCGCAGGTGCCAAGAATGTATGTGTATAGTCTTTAAAGTCTTTTAAGAAAGTATATACATTAAATTGTTGTATTTTATATTCTGCGCCAATACTATGTGCAGGTAATGTTTGAGTCAATAAGCCGCCTGCGTGGGTCATACGTGTTACTGTAAGCACCTTAGAGCTTCGTGTAAGCTGTTGTGCATCAATAGCAACATCATTACATGCCTGTAAGTTATCGGGCGTTCTAAAGACTGTTTTAGCAGGTCCTGTAGTACCACTACTACTTATTTCAACACCATTTTTAAGTATATGTGCATAATCTATCATTGTTCATATCTTGCTAAACTATTGTTTATTTGATTATTTACACGTACAAACACTGTACGTTTGTGTAATTGATCTATATGTTCTGCACCTACATAAGTGCATACACTACGTAAACCGCCTTGTATCTGCTGTATAACGCTTGTAATAGACCCTTTACACGGTATTAGCAAGTCTCTGCCTTCGTTAGGTCTATACTCTTGTTCTGTTGGTTTTGTTCGGTTATACATAGTTGTACTGCCTAACCCATAAAAGTTTACATATTTTTTACCATCTATTTCTACAATATTATCACACTCTTCTGACTTAGATACCATGCCAGCTACCATTACCATTTTGGCTCCGGCGCCAATTGCTTTGCAAACATCTCCGGCAGTAACACATCCTCCGTCTGAAATAATTTCGACGCTATATTTAACAGCTTCTTCATAGCAATCCATAATAGCACTTAGTTGAGGTATGCCAGTGCCAACTTCTGAACGTGTCCTACAAGCGGCTCCACTACCTACTCCTACCTTAATAAAATTTGCGCCGGCATCGGCTAATACTTTAATAGGTTCACCCGTTGCTATATTGCCTGCACTAATTTTTATATGTGGAAATTTTTCTCTGTATAGTTTAATAGTTTTAATCATGCCGTCTATATTAGCATACACATTTGCAATGTCGACATTAATTATTCCTATGTCAGGAAATTTAGAAACTACTTCAATTGTTTTTTCTTTATCCCAACTTTGTACACCACTTGTAATAGCAATGAACTTTCTGTCTTGCATTTTTTCTAACTCTGTAATATGCTGTTCAGCAGTATATTCTTTATGTAAGAACGTAAAGACACGTAACGGAGTAAGCATATTTGCAATTTTGTAAGTACCAGTACTAAGCATGTTTGATACTATTACAGGAGTTGCAGTAGTACCTAACCAATCTATTTCAATGTCAACACTTTTACGTGTAAGCGGAACACTGCTTGCTTTCGGTTCAATAAGAACATCACTAAAATCTAATTTAATATTGTGTTTAATTTTCATACAGATTATTCCACATTGTGTTTTTGTTTAATTCTGTTTATAGCATCTAATGTTGGTATTTCAATAGTTTTATCATAGTCAAATACTTTTGGCTTTTTAATAAAATTGAATCCAACTGATGTTTGAAACATAAAGTATATGTGTGTTGTATTGTACAGACACTCTAAACTTCCATTTTCAAATAGTTTAATTTGCTCTTGTAACTTTTCTGGGATAGGTTTCTTCTTTTGATCTTGCCAAAATTTTGTATCATTTCTTGTTGCCATCCTGTAATGCAATATTGTGAAGTCTCTAAAGTCAGTTACCATTTCGTATACATAATCATTGTATTGATCTAATGTTTTTTCACCTTTAAAGTATTTTATTAATTCTTCTGCACTATAAATGCTACAATGTAATGCTGTTGCTTCAAGTGGTTCTATAAAACCTGCACTTAGTCCAATAAATGCATAATTAGGACCAGCAGTTTTTTTATAACACCCACTAGTGTATTCAACTACTTTAATCGGTTTAATATTGTGTCCAAGATATTCCTGTGCTTCAGCAATTACTTCATCTGATGAGATATGCTTAGTGCTGTAGTTATAGCCAGAACCTAAGTTATTTGTTTTAGGAACTTCCCACATCCAACCATTCTTCATTGCTCTTGAAACTGTATATGCTTGCTTCTTTGCTGGAAGAAGAAACGGAACAGCGGCATTTATATCTAGCCACTCTTCGTAAGGTTCAAATTCATGCTTAATAAAGGATGCAAATAATCTTCTAAATCCAGTTGAGTCAATATAAAAATCTGCTATATATGAATCTTTCTCACCATGTAAACTAATCACTTTTCCATTATTAACTTCTATATCAGTAATGGTATCTATTATACTAGTTACTTTGTTACTAGCAAGACAACGATCTTTAAAAAATTGTCCTACATTCTTACCATCAAAGTGAAATGTATGTCGTTTAACTTCTTCAAAGTCTTGTAGTTTATGCTTCATTAAAAAAGCATTAATACTAACATCGTCGGTGTCTATGCCTTCGTCAAGTATTTTATACATAACGTCTATGTCTTTTCCGGCGCCACCTCTTATAGCATCATAATGCCAGGCATCTACATATTTGTTAAACTTAGTGCCGTTGCCTTGCCAGTTTTCAAAAAGTATCCCTAGCTTAACTGTAGAGTTAGTTTTTTCTAAAAACTCTTTATGGTCTCCTTTAAGGATTATATCATCTAAAGAACCAGTTGCTCCTTCCCCTGTTCCAATAATAGGAACTGTACCACTGTGAATAACTTGTATTTCGTCAACCGACTCGCTACGTAAAATTTGGTATGCTGATGCCCAAGCGGCGGATCCACCGCCGACTATTATAATCTTTTTCATATTACAATTCCTTTATTATATAAGTTACATACTTCACTAAATCTTTCTTCAAAACATAATTGAAATACTATTCTAGTATTGTTATCTTCTGTAAAGTGAACGTTATGGTAATGTTCTCCAGTATTTAATATAGCGCCGTGGCCTGCATAATCTATACTGGTTACAAAGTTCTTATTGTCGTCATAGAAATGTGTCTCTCCACAATTGTTAGTTAATGCAAAACTAATTACAGTATGTCGAGGCATATACTGATTATCGTATTCGTTGTACCTATTACGATCTTTATGTATAGTGCTACCAGATTCAGAAACACGTAGCAGTTGACATACGCAATTTAATCCAGTAGTATTAAATCTTTGTAGTGTACTAGGTAATTTAAAGAAACTTATTTTATAGCTTATATCCACAAATGTATCAGGAGCAAGAGCTATATCTAATAACTCTTGCTTTGTCTGATCACTAATTGCGTATGGTACAAGTTTATAATACGGTTCCATACTCTTCCATTTTGTCTTTGTACCTGTTAATAAGAAGTTCAGTAACAGGTCCAGACTTTTGCGTTGCTGTTACACCACCACTCGAACTAGTTATAAACACTTCGTTTGCGTTGTTAAACTGTTCTTGTGAAATTGGTAACCTACAAAACATGATGCCATTATCCCTTGCGATATCTTCTACCACTGTCATTGTAATGCCTTTGAGAACATTCTTATCTGCTGTGTATATAACTCCGTTAGATACTATGCCAACATTAAATCCAGGTCCTTCGGTAACATTACCGTCTACATCTACAAGAATAGTTGTGTCTGCATCTTTTGGTTTATTGCGTTGGCTCATTGTTAAGTCAAGCCAAGCCATGTTTTTATATTCTTGTCCATAGTAATCATCGCTGACTCTGTTTGTATTTGTATCTAAATGTAAAGTTACAATTGGATTATCTGCAATAGGATAACTTGGCTTGATATACATAGCAAAATGTATTGGACAGTTTTTTATATCTCTAGGATTGCCGCTTGGCGGTGCGCCTCTCCATACAAGAAACCAAACAAATGCGTCTGTAACATCATTTAGTTTTTTAAGTTCTTTAACAATGGATAATCTATCTACATCTGGCAACTCTAGTCCATAACGTTTTGCACTGTTTTCAAATCTTGTTGAATGTCTATCATAACAAAATGCTTTGCCGTTATAAACAGGCATAACATCATATGTAGCATCACAATGAATAAATCCAAAATCTAATATACTAGGGCCAATTTCTCGCAATGGTTTGTATTCACCATCTCTGTATGCTATTAAGTCTAATACATTAGTCATCAAAGTGTACCTTCTTTAGTTGTGGGTCATCTGGTAATTTCTTTTTAAGTTGTTTTAGCCTAGCAATTCGCCATTCTAATAATTTAAAATCAAGAACCCAAGGAAAAATTGCATGTATTAGGCTTCCAATACAAACAAATAATAGAAAGAAAAATTCCATTATAGCAAGTTTAAAGTGCCACCAGTATCCTGCGTTAGGTTTGCCAGCTTTTGTTTTTGCTTCTTGTAAATGTTTAAGATTAAACCACATAGTTTCCTTTCAACAAACTTCTACGCCTAGTATATTCTTGAATATTTAATTTCCAGACAGTCTGTTCTGTATAGTATAACATCATTTCACTGTGCTTGTCAAGTATTTTTTGCTTTGCAAGTAACCCCATCAGTCGATGATTGCGCGATGCTTTGCCATTTGAATGTTCATGATATGTGTTAGTAGTAATGTATAGTTGGTCACTTGGGCACCATTCGATAAACTTAGGAATCATTTCACGTTGTGTAATACTATTCCAATCGCCTTTGCCTAGTCCCTTAAATGTATCAGTTTGGGGTAGTTCGCATCCTCTAAACATTATACGCCAGGCCTTAGGGCCTACTTCTGGCAATGGGTGACAGCCTGCTACTGCTATTATTTTGTTATCTTTAATTGCACAAAAATATTCACCCCAATCTTTGCACCACAATAGTTTCATAGCTGTTAAAGATTTATTATTTTCATATTGCAATTCTGCACATTGGTTGCAAAACTGTTGGAGCATACTAAGGTGTTTGTCTTTTATTACTTCTATTTTCATTATCTTCTATCAAAATTATCTGTTATAATATTAAACGATTCCTCATTTAAATCTATATTAGCTACTAACCAATAACTTGGCTTTGTTTGCGTGTTAAATAGTGAATGTACTTTTGCAGTGTCTAGAAAATATAGCCATCCTTTTTCCCAGTTAAGCACTTTGTTATCCATAATAAACGTACAGTGGTTCTTTAGCGGAGATATAAGCCGTACACTATTAAAATTGCTACCTCTAAAATCTCTATGTTGTGGAAAGAATCCACCTGGATCTAGTTTAAGTATATGCGTTCTGTACATATACTTGCTATAAGGCTTTAAAAATTCTTGTATGTGATAGTTATCTAAGTACGCAGGGGTTGGAATATTAAACTCTGATTCTTCGATAGTTGTGTTATTTTCTAGGTTATACTGATGTAAACTGTCAAGATCTGGAATACCCGACAAGCCGCCATCGTAGCTAGTAAGACTAAGTCCCCATCTATTAAAACTATTTCTTGGATTATATTTTACGTATTTAAAATTTTCTTCAGTCCATTTGACATATTGCACCGAAGGGAATTGTTCTTTAGATCTAAGAGCTATCTGAGTACCGTACTGTGTAAGTGAAGAATATAAGTTATGCATACTAATAATTATCACATATAGCAAAGTGTAACAATAAAGGTGGATAACTATGTGTATGAACTTCTCTAAATTATATCTAGAAAAATGGAATACTGATTACACGGTACAATGGCGTCCTGTTGACATGTGTAATTACGATTGTAGCTATTGTAGTCCTAGCAATCATATAGCAATTAATAAGAAGAAAATTCCGTCAATTGATGCATTAATTAACGCTTCTAAAAAATTACGTAATGCAATTCCATTAGATAAAGAAACAATGATTGTTATTACAGGAGGTGAGCCATTCTTGATACCTAATATTGATAAATGGTTAAAATATCTGTCTAATAACAATTTTCATATTATGATGTTTACTAACGGAAGCATGCCTATAAAGATGTATGAAAAATGTAGAGATACATTCTCATTTAAAAATTTAGAAATGAAAATAAGTTTTCATCCCGAGTCTGCTGATATAGAGACTATTGTAAACCTTGCTGTAATGATTAAAGCGGCAGGCGGCGATGTTGAAATTAGAGCAATGCTTGTAAAAAACTTATTTCATAAAGTAGAACAACTAGAACACGAGTTATTAAAGCACAATATCCCAACTGTAAAGTTACCGGTATTTCCTTTATACAATAAAGAAACAAAAACATTTAATCAACCATATGAGTCAAGTAGGTATTTAAAAGGGTATAAGCAATCTATCGGCAATGATGGATACTTTACTAAAGAAGAACTTTCTTATTTAAATCAACTTGAAGATAATTCACAAGATTATTTGCCTGACGTATTACTAGAAACTAAACACGGTGTTGAAAAGATGCCTATATCACAGTTTATTGCAAACGGAATGAATAAGTTTAAAGGATGGCAGTGTGAGGTTGTAAAACGTAAATTACTTATCGAAGCCGACGGCAGGATGAAACACGGTGTATGCAGTAATGAAGGAACTATTGGTAATATTTTTGTAGACAACATTCCTTTATTTAAGGACACTACAACAACTTGCTTACAAGAACAATGTCACGTAGCAGAAGAAATAATGATTACAAAATTTTACGTTTAGGTATCTTTGAATCAGCCGAACTTACGCAACTCTTAGTGATACAAGTTTTAGGTGTCTTAAACAGTTCGAACCCTGTTTCGATGTTGCCTAGTGGCGCATCATGGCAACTATAACTACGTTTTACCGAACCGTCAGGCTCGCGTATTATAAGTCCGCTGTAACCGGCATTGCATGCCCATCCTTCGAAATTATTAAAATTAAAGGCATTAAAACGTTCTGCTTGGTCCATGTAGTACTTTTTACCGTCTTTATCTTTTAACTCTACTTGCATATGCCAAGGCACACTAGCATCGTTTTTACCTTCAACATCTGTAGGCATTTCAAAAGTAGGCTTTGGACGACCTGCCCATTTACGCATAGTTTCTGTATACGCACGTTGCGGCATACCGTTGTACAAACGTTTTAAGTTGTCCTTTGTATACCCGTCTACTACTCGGCTTGCTGTAGGGTCACTTTGAGGCTTTAGTGTTACGTTTATGCCTTGCTCGTGAAAGAACAATGCATTTTCCCAATCACGTTCAAACCAGTCTGGTACCATTACCATATTAATAGTAGTCTGTACATCATGCTCTTGACAGAAAATTAATTTATCTGCAAAGTCTTGCATCTTCTCAATGCTGTTTACATGCTCTGTGTGTAAACTTGCAGTTATACTAGCACGGTGAAACGGCTTAACTGCTTCTACATATTCCTCGTGCCACTTTATATTACGTGACATGTTTGTTGTCATATGCACACTAGTATAATTAGTGTTATCAACATCGTCAGCAAGATGCTTTAATATATCCAAGTATCCAGGATGGAAAGTAGGCTCTCCTCCTGACAAGGAGAAGTGGAAAGAATTGAAGCCGTTGTCTCTGGCCTGACGTTTAATTTCATCCACTGTACGCAAGCATAACTCGGTAGGTCTGTGGTCTTTACGATCTGATCTTGCATAAGGCCAACAGTAGGAACATTTGTAGTTACAGAATCTTCCAAGGAGCCATGATACAGTAAATAGATCGCGATAAAGCAGAGTGCGTTGCCCCACAGAGACAATCTCATTAAGAGGGATTTTAGTAAAATCATAATTTGACCATTTTAAATCTTCATTCATAATTTATTATAGCACCTTCTATTTAGTTAGTCAATGGTAAATATTTTCCAGTTTCTAATAATCCAATACAGTTACACTCAGGCATCCAAGTACGACAAGTCATCTCATGTGTTGGAGCTTTATATTCTTTAACAAAATTTAGATCAAAAATATTAGTCTTAGGACCAACACGAGCCTTACACGATAACCTGCCCAGTTCTCCACGCTCATCAATTTCAATCCATTCTTGCGGAGCTAAACATTTATAGCCAGAAAATGTTCCTTTTAAAGAATTTTTTTGTGACACAGGAAAAAATCGTTCAACGCCGGTTTCTTCAGTTTCTATAGTATGCGGTGTTATCAATGTCCGACGCACAAGGTCTTCTGGTAGCTGTTCTATTAGAGGTGTTGTATTTCGATCTTTCTTAGCAAGATATTCTCCAACTAAATTTTTTATTATGCCGTGTTGCTCCTGTGTTAAAGGAGTAAATGCATCATTTCTTGATGTGCGCCTAAGTGTATTAATTACTACATTACAAAGACCGTACTCTGGTGCAGTTGTAAACATTAAAGATTTATATTTTGCAATCGCATCATCAAAATTTTGAGATCCTAGCATTACACTAAATGTTACAGTGCGACATTTTCCGTTAACTGCTTTTAGTAATTTAATAGTATGCTGAATATCAGATTCAGGATGTACTGAAACAATAAGCCGATGCACATACTGTATATTTTTTTCCCACCAAGCAATAGGTCTTGTTCCGTTTGTAACTACACTCACATAACTGTTATCATCTGCGGCTGCCATAACTGATAATAGTTTTCCAAAACCTTTTTGTGCAGTAGGCTCTCCTCCTGTAAGGTTCCATCGTATTTGTCTGTCAGGATCGCCTTTACGTATTTCTTTTACTAAATGAGTAATATTTTTTATAAGTGTATCATCTACTACAGGCGGATAGTGCGTTCCTAAATTAGCATGATCAAAACAATATGCACATTTAAAATTACACCAATTACCCATTAACCACGAAATGCATATATGTGGATTTGTAACTCTTAAAACTTCATTTCCGTTATATTCCATTTTATTCCTTTGCCCAGGTGGTATGATTAAGTAAATCCATAATGTCATGATCTATATATTGCTTAATTATCCAGTCTTTGGTTATATAAGAAAACGGACTTGCTTCTTGGTTTTTATAGTGTACAAACCGAAAACGATCTAAATCTTCTTTACGACCGCTTATAGATGCATTGTAATGCATATTAATAAAAAAATTCTCTTTTGCATACTGCCAATACTCGTTGTCATTTACAACTTGGTGTACTACTACTGAGTGGAATTTATTGTTAATATAATAATTTGTTAGCCATTTTATCATACTGCTATTTGATCTGCGATGGTTAAGTAGATGTATTTCACAATTTTGCTTTCGATTTGTTAGTTCTGTCATTAGCAAGTACGTTAACAATGCAGTATTGGCACTGCCGGATAAATCAATAGAAATTCTAGTAAACCATTCTTCCAGTGCAATGGGCAACCCATCTATTTCAAACGAAAGATCTGCATTTCCTTGCTGGAAAGATTTTTTAATATCGGCTATATCATGCACTATACAAATCTCCTAAATGCCCAATAACGTTCCATACAAGGAAAACAGTTGTTTTCACAGTGTTGATGTTCGTCTAAAGTTGTATATGTTTCGTCTGTATAATCTGCACAAGAAATTGTAAATGGAAATAAACTTTCCATTAGATCTAGTTTTGCATATTCGTTAGCTACAGCTTTTTTGTTACACTCACTAAAGGGATTATTACATAATAAATCTGTAGTGCCATTAACTATACTAACAGATTCTGTATTTAACTCTATATCTCTTTTGCTATCTCTTTTTTCTATATGATTAAATCCTTTTGTTATATCTTTGTAATGATTAACTGAAGGATAATTATATTCCATACTGTCGTATTTTTCATAATTCCATCGCATTAAACTTTTAGAAAGTTTTTCTAATGGTGGATTAATTGTTATTCCAGTGTATACTATATCTAATCTATTTTGTTTATGAAAATTTAAAACAGCATTATTTAATAGTTGTTCGTATTCTGAATGTGGCCCTTCAACAAAGATATGTTGTGTAGGAGATACTCCTGTTAACCCCTTTACTATTAATGTAATACGAGTTGTGCTATCTCTATAAAATGGCTTTTTATCAGATACTAATGTAATTGGAAATATGTTGGTATTTGTGCCTTTGTAAAATTTACATATTTTATAATAAAGTAAACTACTATCGGTTCCTCCTGATAACTTAACTGCAACATTTTTAAAATTTTTGTTAAAATAATACGTCGGATATTTCATATGTGCGTATCTCCTTGTAGATCTTTACATTTCATTACACATAATTTATAGTCCTGCATTTGACTATCAATATGTGTCCACCAGTTACCATTTATAATATTATCTAAATTAGTATTATATAAATTATGTAACTTAGGATCTGTGTTAGGATTACTATCCCATAGTTTAATTAATTCTGTTGGGTTCCCCATCCAACAGCAAGGGGTTACGTATCCCAATGCACTAACATATATGTTACCGTGTTCTTCATGGAATGCTGTATTTTTTGATTTAAGTTTAGCAGGACACTTAACACAAGATAATGTTTCTCCCTTATCTCTAAGATTTTTAACAGACTTGCCAGCCATGTTATCACCATTAGTTGTATCGTACCACTTAGGAACTTTAACTTTTTTAACAATGTTTACTTCTTTTTGTCCTGGTATATCTAACCTATTAGATTGTAATAACTTTAATCCTTTAAAACCTTCACTATCTAATCGTTGTTTTATTTCTTCTAATTGATGCTTGTTATGATCAAATACAATAAACTGCCAACTTGCATTTCCGCCTGCGCCAATATACGCTCTAAAGTTTTTTTGTAGTATATCCCAGTTAACATTTTTTCTATATATATGATTTGTATCTTCTAATCCATCAATCCCAAATGTTACACGAATTCTAGGATTGGCAGCACTTAGTTCTCCTAGTTCCTGCCAAAATGCTTCGTTCCTAGTTCCGCCATTAGATGCTATATTAATAGCAATATTTCGGTCTCCTAAAATATTATTAAACCATTTTGTTATTTCGATTATCTCAGGATTAATTGTAGGCTCGTCAACATTACCGCAGTAGTTTATAAACTGTAAATTATCCCATTTATAACGTCCAAACCAGTCTTTTACATTTTGTAAAGTAATATGATTATTATTAAGGTTATTAGTTGCACGTTTAGTCCATTTATCATATTGAGAAATTAATTCTGCCCTATCACACTGAGGACAGAACGCATTACAATAATTAGTAAGTTCTAATTGTATTCTTCCAATTTGTGTAGTATCAAACCAACTCATACCTTATGTACCATAATATCTTTTTCAATGCCACATTCAATGCCGTCATTTTCTAATGTTAATCTAATCTTTTTATCAACTACAACATCTCCTCTATGATCAGTACTAGGGAAACCAATACCTAGCGCCAATCCATGACCAACTAATTGACTTGAAAGGTATACTCCTTTTGCTTTCAATAACTGACGGGCAGTTTTCCATTTCATACAACAACAGAACCCAGTTTTATATCCTAAACTTGTTGCATGTAATGCTGCCGCACCTGATGAAATACCTATTGAGATTTGAAATTGTTCTGTAAAGTCATCATTAAATTTATCCTCAATAGGTTTTGTAGAAAACCATAGTAATAATAATGGTGCAAGAACTTGTCCATTCCTGTGAAATTGTTTTTTAAATCCTAGGTTGCTATCGTCTATAGCAACAGAGTATAGTTGTCTATTTAACTCTAGATCAGTACTTACTACTAATTGATAATATTCTCTATTTTGCTTGGTTGGCATATTAGTTGCAACTTGAATAATTTCGTTAATGTGTTCATCACTAACTTTTTTGTTTTGATTCCAGTTACGCTGACATTGCTCTGCTATAGAACTTGCTGTTACATTATCTATTTTCATTTGCTTTAAACCTTAGGGTGTTTAATATACCTTTGCCGGGCTTAGGGCGTGGGACATTGTGTTTAGCAAGATCACCGTAACCTATACATAAGAACACATGCGGAAAGTAGTAACCTACGTTAGGACCTTTATACCTACTTACTTGTATTTGTTCTTTTAAAGCACGGGTATCGAATCCTCTACAAAATGCATGATCTAAACCTAAATCTTGGCTTAATTGGACTAAATGCCACATTTGAAATGCCATTGCATTAGTAGTTGCCTCGTGCATGAAATCATGTTTGGGGTCGTGTGGTTGAGAAAACGCAAGAACTACTGGGGCAAACACTTGAGGATTTACACATATCCTATCACCATATTTCTGTTTAAGGCTTTTCCAAGATCCAGTTTGTTCAAAGAGCTTTATTGCCTTTTTATGTACAGCACTTTCTTCCTGTGTTATATCTAATATAGATGTTTTGAATAAAATCTGTTTAAGGTGATCAGGCCATATATCTACTCTATAGTCATACTGATCGCACAATGCAGGAGTAGCTCCGTCTGCATTTCTAAGTAATATATCTATCTTATCCTGTGACACAGGTTTATCTAAAAAACTATAATATGTTTTTCTACTTCGTATTTGTTTTTCTAGAGGCAGCAATTTCATTTAAATTTCCTTAAACATTCTATATACAGTTTTATCATTGCTAATATCTTTTATGCCATCTTGGAATACTGGCTCTAAATGCTTAGTACGACTATCAAAAATTTCTTTAGCATCTTCATCATTTAATGCTTTAGGACTACAAAGGCCGCAACCACAATGCATCTTGGGACATCTAATAACAGGCATTTTGCCGCTACGTAGTGTTGTACGTAACTTATCAATTATTGGGCCAAACTCGCTTGCTTTTCCAATTGGCCCAATTTGACCATCCATGTTAACTTGACAAGTTTGATGATGCCAAACCCCGTCTAGTTCACTATTGATAAAAAGGAAGTCCCAGTTAACCATACAGTTCCAGCCTTTAAAATTAGTTGTTGGTACTCTAAAATCTTTAGTCCATTTATCATCAACTTTAATGCTTAAACATTTACCATTACAACAAGGTCTACCAATAGTTTCAAGCGATGTTTTCTTTTCTGCCATTTGTATTACAGTCGTTGTAGGTATTAAATTTGTCTTTGGCTTTGGTTTCTGTGTCCATTGATTCTTAAAATATTCTAATTGTTTAGGAGTATACTCGTGTGCTTGGCCGGTGGCTATATCTTCTTTTTTGTTACTATCACCTATAGGCCTACTAGTGTATTTTATACCTAGTTCGTCAAACCATTCTGCTAATTCAATACATTCGTCAAAGTAATCTTTGTGGAACATATGATTAATTCTAAAATTATAATCACTTTCGTGCATTAACTTTATGTTTGCTATTACTAATTTTTTTTGTTCTGGAGTTCCTTCTGCATGGTAACTTACTGTAGTACTGTTTACACAATCCATTATTTCTCTACATTTTTTCTCTGTATAGCATCCGTTTGTTGTGATATTAGATCTTACAAACGGATATGTATTTTTTGCATATCTTACAAATTCAAAAAATGCAGGATGTATTGTTGGTTCGCCGCCTGTATAAGCTATATCTAGAGTAAGTGGTTCTTTTCTATACAAGTCCATTAGCTGTGCATATTCAACAACTCCGTCTAGTGTATGTTTAAGTTTGTCTATATCAGCTAATGGGCTGGTTTTGTTACTGTGGTGTGGGCCGCAATAACTACATGCATAAGTGCATCTGCGGCCAAGGTCCCACACCACGCTAAATTCTTCTTTACGACTGTGGTTAATTGCTGTAAACATTATTTTCCTTTTTGTACATCGGTTGATCCAAATCCAATGATAGCTCGTTTGTATTCTGTTGAAACATCAGGCAATTTGTTATCTGTTAGAAACCAACTACTACTATGCCACCTGCTAGTATCAAATACCATTGCTGTACCTAGCTTCCATTCATAAACACTATGCACTTTTAAGTCTTGATATAGCTTATAATATTCTGTACCTTTTGGATTGTATTTTAGTACTTCGTCATCTAATATACTGTCTGTTCTATATTCTACTATTTCGTCGTTGTCAGTGTATCGCATTTCTCCTTTACGATATACTACTTTGCGAGGCTGTTCTTCAACTCTATTATAATTTATAGTATACGGTTGTTTACAATTCCATTCTAAAGGAACTATTACACCAACATCAACACGACATTCTACTTTATCGTCCCAAGGTACTACTGTATAATCTGTATGTAAACCTGCAGGTTCTCCGCTATGAAAGTACTGAAACGCCCAATCAAAGTGTCCTAACTTATCTGAAAAATAATTAGACAAAGTTTTATTTACATCATTAGGGACATCAATAAAATAGTTAAAGTTTTTTGCACCAGTATATTTTATATTGTTGCTTTTAAATAATGCTTGAGCGTTAGTATTATATTGGTCAACATTTAACTCATGGCTATAAGTTCCGTACTGCATTATTTTAAAATCCTAATTTGACGCTGATATATAAATTCATCGTTATTTAAGTCAGTCCATTTAGTGCCATTTATTACAAATGATCCGCACACAGGTGCTTCTAAGTGAACATACGGTTTAATTGATTGTCTAATAGTTAACGGATTTTGCATGGTATCATTGTAAAGCTGTCGGCCTATGATGACACCTGTTGGAGTTAACATAGTTACCGCTTTGGCGTATACAGCATGCCAATTTATCTCTGGGTTGCTCATTCCCATACTAATAATATCAAATTTTTTCTTTGTTTTAAAATTTTCAAAAGTCTTATCGTGGTATTCAGCAAATGGAATATTATTTTGTAAGTGCTCCGGAGTAATTCGTTCTCCGTGATTACCTTCATCCCAATATCTTTTATTATAATCTAGCTGTCTATGTACTTCCTTAATTGAAAGAGGGTCAACACTTACATATTTCCAATTAGGTTTTTTTGGGTACAAGTAATCAAACAATCTTCCAATTGCAGAGCCTGTTTCTAAAATAGTCCCAGTGTCTAGTTTCATATATTTTAAAACTAGGTCACATTCTTCTTGAGAAATCCATCCATCTAATAAGGGCGATTCGTTGCTTATCATACCCTCTCTTCTCTTTCAATCTTGTTTAGACCTTTATCAGTGCCGCGCTCGTCAAACTTGCCTTCAATTAAAAAACGCAACGGTGTGCGTACACCAAATTGATTAATTCCGTGTTCTCCTTCGTCTAACCAGCCTACATGAATACTATTTGTTTCACCCAGGTTAAAGTCTTTACAAACTTTACTATATAGGTCACTATAGTTACTCCACCAGTAGTCTGTACCAAAATGTTTCATTGCTTCTACACCTACCCACATATCACTAACATTTGCATATGCAAAGTCATTCATAATACTTATCGGGCCAACGGTTTTCTCTTTAGTATATCTGATACCTATACGCTGACTGCCCATGCCTAGTGCTTTTGATAAACTTACACTAACACTTTTTACAGCCGGGTGTGTAACATCAAAATCAAAGTTTCTGCATTGTCCAAACCAAGCACCATCTATATGCACTGGTATACTATGCTCGTCACAATAGTCTAGTAGCAAATCAAAGTTCTCATGGTAACCTGTAGTAATGCAACTTGGATAGCTTACAATAAATACATCGCCTGGTTTTAGGTCTTTATAATGTGTAATCTGTTTAACAGTAAAGTCTGTTAGTCTTCGATGATACTTGTATTCGCCTTTGTATGTAGCTATGTTAGCACCGTACAGCTGGTGTAATTCATCTAATTGATGTGTAGTGCCAAGTATAGCATCTCTGCGTGTAAAGGTCTCTAAGCCTGTATATTTTACACGTTTATGTGCATTAATCCATTTGTCTATCTCTTCTAAGAAGTATGTTGTATATGCATGCGGATCCTTAGGATAATCTTTCATAGACAGTTCTTGTCTAAACTTAGTAAACTTACTAAGATACATAGGACGCTGTCTACGTGTGCCTAACATTTCAAATGTTATATCAGTGTATTCCATACTATTTTCCTATTACAAACGAGCCCTTGCAGGTATCAAGAATTTTGTATCCTTGTATTGCTTCTTTAATCATAGGGCCATATCTTTTATGCGTTAAATTTCTTCCAATGATAACTCCGTTAGGTTTTAACATTAAAAATGCTTTTTTATAAACACTGTTCCAGTCTATGCTTTTACTTACTAATCCCATACTTATTATGTCATATTTGTGCATAGATTCAAACTTGTCAAAATACATTTCATGCGTTTCTGCATACGGACAATTTGATTTAAACATATCTATAGTAATAACTTCTTTTAAGTTGTTAGGGTCAAAATATCCTTTATCCCAATCAACTTGTAGTCTTACATCTTCTTGCTCCCACGGATCTACTGCTATGTATTTCCAGTCTGGGCAAGAGCTATGTAAATAAGTAAACAATCTTCCATTTGCCGCGCCAACTTCTAAAATATTACCAGTTGTTGCTGTTATTTGATTTTTAACAAATTCCATTTCTTGAAGACTTATCCAACCTTCGCTGATATTTAAATCCATTTGTCTATTTCTTCTCTATGATATTCAAATATTTTTTTGTTTGACTCTGTTCCTGGATGTTCTAAGTCTCTAGCGTAATCAGTAACAAAGGTTGTCGTACTGCCAAATACTTGAAATTCAACAAATGGTATATTAAAATTTGAAAGTAGCCAATATGTTTGTTGTTGTGCGGTGTTACTATATATTTCTAAACTATCTAGGTCAATTATTTTTTGAAAAATACTTGAATTATAATTTATTAAGGAATGCCCAAAACAAATTCGGGCACTTGGTGGCCACTGAATTGATATAAGTTTCGGTAATTGATGTCCGCTAGTTAATAATTGAAGTATATTATCTTTGATAAGATTAGGAGATCCACCTGAAACACCAATATTAAGTACTGGTATATTATAGTGTTCTTCTAATAGATCACTATATCTATTTTCTTTATGTAACGAATGTCCATAAGTATGACTACCCCCCATTACTAACATATAATCAGTAGCAGGCGGAATAATATGATCGCATCTATAGCCAAATTTATTAATGTTGTACTCTATAGGATTTTTAAAATAAAATCCTTCTTTATATTTCTTTAAACGCTTTCGATTTTTGTGAAAGAGTTCTTCTTCTCTAGCATCTTGAAACGGAAAGGTGTTATTACAAAACTCTTTTGTAGCCACTGTAAGAAAAGGATCTATATCCATTTTTCTACCACTGCATCTAATTTACAAGGACATGCTTTGTAGTTACATACAATAGGATCATCAGGTAACGTGTATCCTGTGTTTATGTTACCAATACTACCGCCTACTCGTTTTGTACAACGTAGTATATTGCCGTCAGGCTCAACCATTAATCTTTTTAATCCAGCTGTACAAGTATACCCTTCAAACTTATGCAAGCCCTGATCTAGCACTTTCATAAATTTCATTTCTTTACCATCAAATCGTAACGTCTGCGGGAACTTCCATTTAATGCCAAACGGTTTCATTTTATTATGACTAGTATTTTGAATCCATTCTCTTTGTTCATCTGTATATTCAAAGTAACTATGTCCGTGAATACTCGTACGCACAAACTTAGGTGTAATTTCTACATTAAGTTTTGTTAGGCGGTTGTACAACACCTTAGCACGTTCAAATGTGTCAGGTACTATCATCAAAGGAACACTAACACTTGCTTTGTGTTGCATTATTTCAGCTACTTTAACAAAATGATCATCATCTGCTTCTTCATTATGCCAGCTTAAAAATACAAATGTATTTTGTTCTCTAAACTTTTCCCAATATCGAAGTGTTCGACTAGCATTAGTAGCATATTCTACAAATACATTTTCGTCACTAATTGCATCAACAAACTCTTGAAACTTAGGCCATACAGTAGGCTCGCCTCCTAATACTTCTACATACAAGTATTTGTTTCTTTTCTTTAATTCGTTTATAAACTCTAAATATTTTGTCCAATCATCCGGCCAACGATGCGATCCGTCTCTATGAAAGTCACTACAATAGCTACAGTTAAAATTACACACATTATGAATAAACAGTGTTACAATGCAACAATCTAAATTTTCACTTGTTATGTGCATTAAACAATTCCTTGTATTGCGGGACAATATCTAATATATTTTGTTTCCTTAATTCGTCTAGTTTTTTTGTAGTGTATATAAAAGGCTCTAAATGCTCTTTTGAATAATCTTCACTCATCATAAACTTTTCAATACCTGTTAATACTTTAACAAAATTATTTTTAACTTTATCACTAAAGTCTGTAGTCATAACCCAGTCTTTATGTTCTTGGTAATGCTGTGCTACTTGATCTTTTAGGTATTGCGGTAGAACTTTAATATTATAATGCTTTGGACTGTGACACATATGATGTGTAATTACAGGTTTAGCGCCATCAACTGGATTAAACTTATCTAATCCACTTTCAGTTAATTTCCATTTCATAAAGTCTGCTGTATGAAATACATTCATAGGTGTAACAGTATAAGCAAACCATGCTTTAAGATTAATACGTTCGTTATTTTGCAACGTCATCATATTCTTATATACTGCATCAAATTTTGCAGGAGTACGTTGGTAGTTAAATACATCGTCTATACCATCTATACTAACTCCAATACGTATTTGTTTAAACTGTTCCCAAAGATATACTAGTCTATCCGGCACCATAGTTAAGTTTGAGTTATATTCTAATTGTATTTTTTTAGATTTTCCACTAGCAACTAATCGTTCAAGACTTTCCTGATGTTCAGGAATAATTAAAGGTTCACCACCTACAATATAAAGTTTTTTTGCGTCAGGGCCATACTTTTCAAAGTTGTCCCAGTAAAGATCATTATTTTGAAACCAGTTAAAATGGTCGGTATCCCATTTACCTTTTTTATTTTTTTCTAATACTACTCTGCCGCCACTATCTTTGAAGCCTGTTTTTCCATCATTTAATTTAACATGATCTGCATACCACATATGACTGTCAGTAGGACCACACATGCGACATTTTAAATTACAGAAGTTACCATAACGTATGTCCATAAACTCAATGTCTTGCTTACTTGTATCAAGTGTGCCATCTTCTTCAGTAATAGGCAAGACTTTTTCAAGACTCATATCACCAAACCATTTGCCCCAATCTTCATTTTCGTATTCACGTCGACTACGCATGCCATTTACTTCTTCCTGCCGGCAACGTTCGCACTCGGGATGCCATTCACCCTTCATCATACTAACACGCACTTCTTTTAGTAGTTCAGCATTACGGGCTTCTTGCCAATCATCTTTGCCAGCATTATAAGGAGTAGTGCCGTCTTCTTTACGCAGAATTCCTCTATTTTTAGTATAGCTGTTGGTATTACAACATATACGTAAGTCGCCATTATTACGTAGGTTAATACTATTCCACGGTAATGGACAAAATGTACAACTCATAATATATCCTTAAAGATTTCAATCATTTCTGGAAACGTTTCTTCAAAAGTGTTTCCACGTTGCTTGTCACATAATCCTAAAAACTCTTTCATCTCAGGTAAGCGTTGGCTCCAGTCTTCGCTTTCCATGAAGCTAAGAATACCGTTAAGTCGTTTAATGCCATACTCAGCAGTACGCCATTGCTCATAATCTACTTTACCCTTGTGCCATTCCGGAATGCCTAACTCCCAGTTTGCTTCCCACCAAGGGTACCATGCTTCGTACTTTGCTCTACATTTAGCTTTAAAGTCTGCAGGCAAACTCTTAACATTTAGGTGAGCTGGCCAATATACAAAGTGCTGACTAATACCGCCAGCGCCGAATGGCCACATGTTAACTTTCTTAAACTTTTGTTCTAGCTTCCATTGAATAAAGTCTGGTAAGTAATATACGTTAAGGGCTTGCACTGCACACGCAATAGTAATTTCAACATTGTTACTAGTTTGTGTATCTAACAAATGGAATACTTCTTCTTGGCGTGTCCAAGTACTAGGATAACGAATGTAATCGTTCATCTCTTTTATACTGTCAATACTATAGTGGAAACGTACTAGTTTAAATTCTTTCCATAGGTCAAACAAATCATCACGCCATTCAACTCCGTTTGAGTTATAACGTAGTTCTAAGTCTTTTGCATATCCCATCTTAATAGCATGTTCAAGTATTTCATAGTGTTCTTCAATGATAAGACTTTCGCCGCCTGCAAAATAAATCTGTTGCATACTTGGCATTTGCTCATAAAACTGTTTCCAAAACGTAGGGTTTTGTTTGTGCCAGTTGTAGCTACTGCCGTTAGTACTACCTTTATCTTGCCATTGCATGATCTCTTTAAGTGATTCATTTTTTACTTCAGGAAAGATCTTTTTATAATCTTTAATCCAACCACTGCTATCGTGCGGACTACACATAACACAAGCAAGCTGACACTTAGTACCAAAACGTAAATCAATGTATGCTAAGTTAGGAGGAACTTCTCCATCTGGTTGTGTGTCAGCAAGGATTTTATCTAAATCAACTCGTTGGCTCCAATAGTGTGTTTCCCATTGTCGCTTACTACGATGCCCAGCGGCTTCTTCTTTGTAACATTTTAAACAGCTAGGCGGCTTTTCGCCTGCAAGCATTTGCTTACGCACATTTTTCATGTACTTACTATTCCATGCGGTTTCAAAATCACTAACATTTAAGTTATTAGGCTTGCCATCATCTGTTTTAAGGATGCCCACTTGTCCGCCGTGTTCTTTGTCATTAGTAGCTCCAACACTACTAGCATTTGCAGTACAGCATACTCGCATACTGCCGTCGGGCCTTGTACTAAGGTGTACCCATGGTAATAAGCAAAATGTTTCTGATGGTAACTTAGTGTTATTTGTCATATTAATACTTATCCTAATTAAGTTAGCAGTTTATTCAGGTGTGGCTCAAGCCATTTGTATACTTCTAAATGTCCTTCGGCGGCATAATGAGGGGCATCATCTATTCCTAAACTCATAAACTTATTTTTCTTTCTAAATGCATAAGCAAGGCTACCAATCCAGTTATTAGGCATCGTTAAAAGAGTTCCTGGAGAATATCGATTCTGCCAGTCGTACATTAGAACGTTGTCTTTTCCATACACTGCATTAACTAAATCTATTTCTTTTTGTGTATGCCAATAAAGTGTTTGACTGTTTAAAAACCAGGCATAAAATTGTTCTAACGTTTGCATTCTTAACTTGGAAGATCTAGATAATTTTTGTAGTTGTAGTTTATGAAACCCACTGCGGTTTACAGGATCAACTGTTGAGGGAGTTATTGCAAAACTGCTCGATGGATGTTCTTGTTCAGTGTGGAAAGTATAGTTTCCTTCTGTTATGTACTCTGTTACTCTAGGCATGTGCGTCAATTCTTGCAAAAACACATTTGTTCTGCCTAGATGGGTCCATTGTACAATAACTTTGTCAGGAGTTCCGTATTGTTCTGTTAAATATTGTAGCCTTAAATACACACTATCGTTTGCACCACCCGGCTCGCCGGCATCATAAACGTGCCAGTTAGGATATTCCTTTGCAATAAGTGCAGGATAGCTTTCGCCAAAACAATCGCCGTCAGACCAATGAGTATAACTGCATCCTACTATAAATAATTTCTTCATTTAAACTGCTCCGCAAATGGATCAAACTCAGCACCGCACTTCATAGAACATACTTTAAGTTTACCGTCTGCTATACTTTGTTTATTCCAACTGTCTTGTATTCTATCAAATGCACCTGTAGCAAATACTTGCTCTAAACCATTACGTGCATCTAGTGCATCTTTATCAATAAAGTCCCATATCTGTTCTACTTTAGGATCCTTGTGCCACCATTTATACATACGTCCAGCAGTCCAACAACATGGCATCGCTAGGCCCTCTGCTGTTATGAATAAGCTATTATCTTTCTTTACTTTACAAATGATAGGTGCCGCATCATAGTATGCATCCATAGAGCCGTACTTGTTGATAATTACTTCTTGCTTACTAAGTGCTTTGTTAACATACTTTGCATCTGGTTTCTTAATTTCCGTTGTAGTGTTGCCTTTTTTGTCAAGCGCCTGATGAGATTCTTTCTTCTTTGAATCTTGTGTAATAAAGCGTCCTGTTTTCTTTTTCATAAACTTTTCGCAACCCCAGGACATTGCAAGTGCTTCTGCTTCTTCTACTTGATGTTGATTGTGTTCAAATATTAAGAAGTCCCAACGGGCTCTGCCTCCGCCATTAATAAACGCTTTCATACTACGTTCTACATTGCGCCATACTACACCTTGCCTATACAAATGATTAGTATCACTAAGACCGTCAACACTAAAAATAATAGAGCCATGTTTGCCAAATATCAATGCAAGTGCATGCCACCATTGAGGTTCTCTTGCTCCTCCATTAGTATTCATACTAAGCCACATTGTAGGATTATGCTCTCTAAAATAACTGAATATTTCCAAAGTATCACGAGCAACTACTGGATCGCCTAAGTTGCCGCACATGTACATTGTGTCTAACTGTGCTACAAACTCTGGTTTAAATATCTTGTAACAATCTTCTAAACTAAGTTCATCTAAATTAATGTGTGGATTAATGCCTTTGCCGTTCATATTGCGATCACACATAGGACAGTTGGCTTGACAGTTTTGTGTTACTTCAAGGTGTATGCTTTTTATATCAGCATAGTTATACATATCTATTAAATCCATAATAGCGTTCTTTACAAAACCAACATACTTCACAGTGTTTTTCAAACGTATATACATCATTTTGTTCGCAACTACGAGTAAGTGGAAATAATTCTTCCATTACACCTAGTCTATTGTAATGTTCTGCGACTCCGCGCTTATCAACATTAACAAGAGGTAACTGCCAATTATCTTTTTTTACAAGTTGTTTTGATCTGTCATCAGTTGGCAGATCGGTATCATCGGTATACAACTGCGGAGCATCGTCTTCACTTGGATTAGCAGTAATTCCTGCATAATGAAATGAGAATAATTCTCGTTTATATAAAGAATCCATAAATGCTTCTTGTCCACCAACATAATTATTTTTAGCATCAGTAGTAGTATATTGATGTTTAGCAAATACAATTCCTGTTAGCTCTTCAATTTTACGTAATACTGCACATGCATAGATATATTGATAGGGTTTAGTGTCAGCAATTATTGTTACAGGATGTATGGTAATTTCAGGGCGTTCTTTTGTGACATATAATGCTAACATGTATGCTACAATGGCACTGTCGGCACCACCTGAAATTTTTAGGCCTATGTCAGTAATGTCAGGCCATAGATCTATAGACCAAGTATCTTGTGAATTTTCAAATATCATTAAGTTCCTCCATCATTAGTTTAACGTCTTTACCAGGACCGACTTTACTTGGCAAATCTCCGTACTGTTCAATGTACCAATTAATAACAGCACTATACCAATTTTGACTATTATGATGTGCTTGTTTATTAAATTGATGTATATTGTTATTAGTGGCTTGCATAGTACTTAGTGCCCTAGCACTTTCAGTCTGAAGCTGTCTGAGTGTAAGATCACTTATATCCAATTAACATAAACCTTTTGTATTTGGGCAACTCTAATTCGCCGCTGTATAAAATATTATCCATAGGTGCCTTTACCGCAAACTCTTCTATACTTCCAACACAATTAACATGTTCCTCTACTTCAAAAAAGTTATTGCTTTGTAGTATAACTAGTTTACCGTCTGGTATTAGATCATACCATTTTGAAAAGTTTTCAATATGTTCACAACTTGTATTGATAATTGTGTCTGGCGTATCATCTAAAGGACACGTTGTTCCGTCAGCTCTAATTACTTCGTAACTTTCAAACTCATAATTAATATCCATGATATCTTTTGTAGATGATTTGAATTGCCAGTTATCCTTAACCCACGGTTTATTAAATGTTTCAGCAATACTTCGGCAACTAGGATCAATATCAAAACTACGTATCTTATCTACGTTAATTGTACTTTCAAACAACATAGTAGCTAATGTAGCGTACCAGCCGCCACATAGAAATACTATACCAAGATCTATATTGCACTTTTTAAGTTCTTTTATTAACCATAGTTTACTTTCTATTTGACCGCGACTAAAACAATCGTCCCATATCTCTGTTTCGTTAACAAAGAAGTTTTTAAATGCTTCAACAAATTGTGTGTCAGTATAGTTGTGTAGTACCGGCCACAACTTCCAAGTGTTATCTTCCATAATTAACTTGCGTAAATCTTCATCTTCAACTAATCTAAAAATACTATGCAAATTATCTTCAACCACTGCTTTACGAAGTTCTTCAGTATCAAAAGTATCTACAATTCTAAAAATACTGTGTAAGTTTTTTTCCATAATTGCTTTACGCAACTCTTCGTCAGCATTTAGTAATCTAAAAATACTGCTTAGGTCTTTGTCAATATATGCCCGGCGCAAATCAGCTAACTTACTGTTAGTAGGATACAGAAGTTCAAATCTATCTAGTAGTTCAAACGTCTGCATCAAATTGCTCCTTTAGCCAATCATAATTGTTTACTAATCTTAAAGCGGCAGTATCGCCTTGATGAGTAGCGCCATACTTACGCCCAGCAATGGAACCACGAATAGCATAGTCACCAAATAAGTTTTCACGCCCAACGGTACACCACGTATCCAGTCTACTATCTGTTTCTTCATTTTTTTGCCGATCAATTACTTTACTGCTTAATTTTGCACATTCTCTAAATGCACTACGCCATGTACTGAAAGGGTTGGTATTAAATGCTGTAATGTTTGCAATTTCGTGCATTACTTTAAATTTGTGCGTTATACTAGTTGTCATATCAGGTTGTGACAAATCCATGTCAATAGTAAGCTGACGAGGAAATAGTTTTATTCCGCCGTTGCCGTACACTAATCCGTTAACCGGGTTTTGACTACGCCATACATGCACTGTGTCTAGGTTATCTTTATCAGGTTCGTAACTAAAGTCAAAGTCATCCATTACTATTGCATCTGCATCAACAAACCAAACCATTTCTGTGTTAGCTAGTTTAGCACCTTGTATGTGGGCTTGATGAATTCCAGTTACACCGTGTACACGTTTAGCCCAGAAGTATGTTTCAGTAAGACGTTCCCAGTTAGCATCAGCTTCTGGTTCATTATAGCTTATAAAAATAATGTCATACATTCCATTTACTCCACATATGTTCTAACATTATAACATACTCTAGGTCGGTATGTCTATAGTTATATTCAATTTTTTTACCATTAAATTCAATACTATGAAAGTCATCGTATTCTTTTAATATTTCTTGTAGTTCAGTATATGGTACATCTACTGTTGCAACTGGTGCATATCCTAATGCTAAATCAGAATCATTAGGATCTACATTTTTTGATTCTAACCATGATGTAAAATTACTGTCTGTTGGAAAACTAAACCCTGGTCCAGAGTATAAATTAAATTCGCCTGTGATAACCCTATGTTCTGATATATTGCTAGGGTCTATTTCTAAATCGTTATCTAAGTATGCTTCGTACCAAGTTTTACCTGTTTGAGCATAATGTAAATATACCATGCCGTCAGTTATGTCAGTAGTAAATTGCTTTTTTATTCCTAGCGGCATGTCAGTTCTATCTGTTATACCTAACAAGTTATAGTAAAAATAACCGTTATAGTTAGTATATTCCTTTTCATACGAATCATAATATGCTTCTAGTTCATGACAGCAATGATTTAAATAACATATTGCACACCGCACTTCTCCAGACGCTGTAGTTAAAAATGAACTGGGGTTCCAAAGTTGTCCTTGTAATATTTCAAAATGATGATGCAATCTGTTTAATGTTTCTTGATCAAATGTAGAAAAGTCTTCGTCAATTTCGTATTCTGTATGTATGTTTACAATGTTAACACTTCGTTCTAGATCATTTATCATGTGCTGTTTAGATCTATTATGTGTAGGATGTCCTAATAGACTAAAGTTCTTTTGAAATATTTTATCATTGTGCGTTTCTAATAAAGTGTCTAATGCAGATTGCCATACTAATGATGTTTCGGTGTTATCTGGCAGTAAATTAATACTAGTACTAACGCCGTGTATATTTCTAAAGCCAAGGGTTAGCATCTATCCACCTTCTTATACTTTTACTAAATTGTAAATTAGACTCCGGGCCCGGGTGCATTTGATCTCTACCTAAGTCTAGCCTTTTAAACATTTTATTATGCAAATTAGGAACTCCTGCATTGTGCATAGCCCATAAACTAAACGGATCCCAAGAACAGAATAGTACCCGAGTCTTGTTTGCTCTTGCTGTTTGAGTTATCCAATTACACGCTTGTACACACTGACTAATTGATTGTTCATCTGTCATAACTTTAAAGTAATCATTATACACGTCATCTCCTCCCGTAAAATCTGTAGGACTAGGTGGAAAATTAGGAATTAAGTTTATAGTATGTAATCTAGGATGCTGTTTTGGTTGCTGATAATTGTTGTATTGCCATAGTTCTACTCTTGAGATTTGTGGTAGCATTATTATAGCATACTTTAATTTCATTGTTTGCTGTACTGCGGCAAATGTTCTTGCTACACGCAAAGGACCGGCGCCGCCTACACCAAAGTTTAACCCTGTTAACTTATACGCATTTGTTATATGAGTACTCCATAGATCTGGGGTATCGACGCCTTCACCATATGTCATACTGCATCCAAAGTAGCCTATGTTTGCACGTTTAGTTTTAAATTTCCATTCGTCTCTAAATCCGTATTCATTTATTCTATATTTCCAAGGCTGTTCTTTAAGATATGGAATTTCAGTTTCGTGTACCCAGGGCACATCGAATGATACATTCTCACGAGTTTCGCCTGCACGTTTTCTTAATAGGTGCAGTGGTTGCCACGGGCCATAGTTTCTAAGATCATCAAATGATTTAACTCGAAAAGGTGAAACTGCTGATGTATCTAGATGATCAACCCCTAAGTGGGAAACATTATCCCAATCGCTACCAGGACTGTCGTAATTATCTTTCTGTATTGTCTTGTTCGTTACTATGGTCTTTGCTAGTTGCGATTGAGATACCTTTTCTAGCTTACTTTTTTTACTCACTATTTAAATTCCTTGTTAATTTTATAAAAATCATTGCCACGTAATTTATCTAAATTGTGTGTTTTACTTAAAAATTCATCATACAAATGACTGTCATCTGCCTGATACATAAAATCAATTAAGGCTTGCCAGCCATGGAACGGAATACTATGTTCCTTCTCTAGTCGTTTGCCATAAGTTGTAATTTTATCGGCGGCCTGCTCTTTAAGGTGTGCTGGCATTATTGTCATACTATAATATTCAGGAACAAATAATGGATTAAAGTGCATCCTGTCAACCCAGTAGTTTTCTATGTGAAATTCTGCACCAGTTCCGTCGGCATTATAATGTACTCGTTTTGCTGGTATAATATCTGCGTTCCAAAGTTCTTCGTGCAACTCTGTAATTCTAAAAATATTTAATATACTTACTGTAGGATGAATCCAATAGTTGTGGCCACTTTGTCTAATTTCTTTTAAATTATTTAAAACAACGTCCCACTTACCTTTATATCGAATGTATTCGAAAGCATCGCCTGCGGCATCAATACTACAACTAAGATGTATATAACTAAACTTCTGTAATCGGTCTAGAATATTTTCTTTTCCTTGCTTTAATACTGTACAGTTTGTACTATATCGTATTGCAATATCGTAATTTTCTTCTTGTTCTAATGCAGTTAACACTTTATTATTTTCGGGCATCATAAATGGTTCGCCGCCTGCAATATGAATTTCTTTTGCATGGTTAGCATATTTTGAAAAATCACTCCAAAATAAATCTGCATCTTTTAGATCAACTAGTGCCTTTTCGGTCATTGGATAGTCAGGAAATAATTTTTTATAATCAGCATGCCATTGTGTACTGAACAATGGACCGCAAGTTGGACAAGCAAGATTACAAAAGTTACTAAATCTATAATCCCAATTTTTAATTACAGGATTGTCTATTGTTCCGTCTGCATGAGTTGCGTCTACTTCGTCTTGTACTTGAGGTAACCACTTTTGATTCATGCCAGTGCGCATACTACCAAATCCGTGCTTTTCTTTAGATGTGCATCGCTCACAACTAGAAGGTAATGGCACACCTGTTAACATATCTTTGCGCATGCCTTTAGCTTTAGTACTGTTTAAGATATCATGTATTGCAGTTTCTCTTACATTGCCATATGCATGTTTATCTTCTAAAGGTGTTTGACAACAAGGAAATGCCCGGCCATCGTTAATAACGTGTAAATGCATCCACGGTGCTACACAAAAATTATCTTTAGTCATATGTTGCTAGTCCTTTGGCAATATTCTTATTATCAGGATTTAATATCCATCCTTCTTTTTCTGCAAGTTCTGTAATACTTGCATCTGTATCAGGAATACTTTCTATCCAATCTGTTAGGATTTTTGGAAACACGTTTATGTTTTTATTTCTACGTACATCATATTGCTGATAAAATGTTTTAAAGTCGCGCCATAGTGTTACAGGATTGCTCGTGCGTCTATGCGGAGCATCTACAGTAACTAGATAATCTATTAAACGTTCGATGCTTGCTTTTTCATGCTCGTGCCATAACGCTTTGTGCTTGTTTACGTTATACCAATCATTTAGTTTATTGTAGCAATAATCTTTAAGATGTACTGGCAATGCTAAAGGACTTTGGAAACTTGGAAAACGTAATAAGTTTAAACTTACTGTCGGCGTTTTTGTTCCTGTACGTTCTTTTAGCGTATAGATTTGATCAAGAAATTCTGTAATACTAAACAAGCATAAACTATTAATAGTCATCATGCAATGTAGCTCTACGTCAGTTTCATCTAAAATACGTGTTACGTTGTTTACCCATTGATCGTAAACTAACCCGTCCCGGATGTATTCAGCCTGTTCACCAACTGCTTCACAGCTAGTATAAATGTGGAACTTTTTAATTCCTTGGGCTTTTTCAATCAACTTATTAATAATGCTTTCTTTTGCAATTAAGTTCGAGTTAATAGCAAATCGCATATCTGATTTCTGTTTAGAATACCAATCAAATAGTTTCCAAGTGTTGCCGCTCATTAGTGGTTCGCCACCTGTAATGCGTAGTTCATCTAAACTATCTGCAAGGCCGTTATCCCACCATTTCCAAAATGCCTGTATATAAGGATTGTCTGCATCATTATCGTACGGAGCGGCCCAATCACCATTGTGTTTAAACGCACCTGCGCCATCACTGACTAAGTTTTCATAAGGACCATTCTTATTAATATCTTTTGCCCATGTAGTACTAAAACTAGCATTGCAATACGAACACGCTAAGTTACAAGTTCTATCAAACGCAATTTCAAACGTTTTAAGACCTGTGTTTTCATTCCAGTCTGCATCATATGCAGCCTGTAGTTCTTCGTCAGTATAGATAATAGTTTTAAAGGTGCGATCACTTACTGCATCTTTTTTCATATCTTCCATTTTCCAACAATACTCGCACTCTGCAGGGCGTTCGCCCGTTTGCATTTGCCTACGCATCTCTTTCTTATGTTTAGTGTTGTGAATTGCTGTGTAGTTTTCTTCTACTTCTTCTAATGGAATCTGATGTGCCGGCGGGTGGTGACAACTAGCAGTTGTGCCACTACCTAACCAAGTAGTTGCATTAAACCATTTTGCACCACAGAAGCTAGTACTCTTTGGATCTATTATACGTTGCCTGTACTGTAGCAATGTTTCATCTTCTTTAGCTGGCATGCCAATCCTCTAATAATGTTGAGTACTCTGGAAAAGTATCTTTAAAGTTTTTGTTTCGACGCTTATCGTATGCATGTATATATCTGCAAAAGTTACCACGATACTGAATAGCTGGTTCTGTGTTTCTAAGATAGTTACACAACCGTTTTATTTGATCAAATTCTTCTAAGTAAATTCTAGCATATTTTTCTTTACTGTAATATTTGAGCCAAGACTCGCATGTACTCTCAATTTCATTAGCGTACTTTACACGTTGTTCTTTATCTAATAGTATAGTTTGTAAATGCAAAGGCCATCTAAGATAGTTAATGCTTAACGGAATTCTATTGTGTTCAAAATTTAAATTGTAATCTTTTCTAAGTTCCATAACGTCTTGTATAAATTTAGCAAAGCTAGGCAAACTTAAAATATTAATAGTTGTCATTATTGCTACAGTACTATTAGTTTCATACAACATACGATGTACATTAGTCATCCAAACTTTGTAATTCATCCCATCTCTTACATAATCATTTTGGTCACCAACTGCTTCAGCACTTGTGTATATGTCAAACTTTTTAAGTTTACCTTCAAGCTCGCCGCTATAGTATATTAATTTATCTATTAGCTTTGCTGGAACATTTAAATTTGTATTAACTGCAATTTCTAATTGAGGTTGTGGATTATTAATTATGTAATCTAATAACTTCCAAGTATCTTTACTCATTGTAGGTTCGCCGCCTGTAATACGTAGAACTTTTAAATGCGGAAGTGCATCAGGAAACCATTTCCAAAATGCTGTTACATACGGATTGTCTTCGTTGTTTGCATATGGAAATTTTCCAGCTTGCTTTAAATAATCTAAGTTATGAGCACCGTCCGGATACTCACCGTTTTGTTTTATATCTTCCATCCACTTACTGCTAATTTCAGGCGAGCAGTAAGCACATGCAAAATTACAAGCATTTGAAAAACTAACTTCTAAGTAACTAGGATATACATTATCTTGTGGATTGCTTTTAGCAATATCTTCAAATCTGTCCCATGCCCAGTTGTCTGCTGTTTTATAATGTCTGTCTGAAAAATAATCTTTGTCTAAATCTTCAATCTTCCAACAGTAATCACATTCCGAAGGGCGGTCACCTTTTAACATCATAGCACGTTGTTCTTTTTTAAACTTACTATTGTGCAAGGCTGCGGGATCTGCTTCTATTTCTTCTAATGGAATTTTATGCGGTGCCGGGTGATGGCAACTATGGTTATATCCATTTTGTAACATAAGGGTTGTTTGTAACCACTTAGCCGTACAGAAACTACAACTAACAGAATTTATTAGATCTTTTTTTAGTTTTAATTCTTCTATACGTTGTTCGTTACTCATTCAGGATCAATCACAAACTGTTGTCGTGCATTCCTACTCGGATTCTGGTAAACTTCTTTAAAGAACTTACTTTGTTGTGCATCTAAAGGATTCTTAGCAATGGGTATTTCTAATTCATCAATAAGACTGTTGCCTAACCGTTGAATTGATTCTAACAAGTTGTCGTCATTTATATATACACTAACTGTTTTATTCCAGTACTCGTTTAAATATTCAAAATCCCTAACTTGTACATAATCCCAATCTGTACACATTGTCATATATAATCCTTCTCGAGCACCATAAATAGCCCATAGTCCATTTTCTACATCAGCGCCTGCCATTAACCACACCCACAACCTATGTAAGTTTTTCCAATGGCCTTGTAAGAAAGCTTCTTTAGTTGGTCGCACTCCTTGATCTAATGACATCTTAACACCTTCACGGAACCCTGCCCTCCATGCTTGTAGTGCAGTTTCATTATTATGTACATCGCTATACCAACTGTTTTGCTGTATGTATTTTAGATCCCAGCAAAAGTCAACTTGTGCATGCGGGTTGTCTGCTTCTGCGTTTTCATGTGTTTTCATATCTAACACATACTGCTTTGGCCAACATTTTAATCCACCATTGCCGTACATTAATCCGTTAATTATATTCCTGCCGCACCAACTAATTACACTGTGTTCTAAATCTGCATGATCATCAAAGTCAAGTTCTTGTCCTAAAAACTCTGCATTAATAATGTTGTCGCCATCTACTGTAATAAAACGATCTGTTTCACTTAGGTTTGCACATGCTTTGTGTGCGGCATCACTGCCTTCTACACCATGCACCCGTTTTGCCCAAGGCACTTTACTTAATAGGTCTGCATAGTTTTTTTCTGCGTTTGGCTCGTCGTATGACAAGTATATAATATCATAATCTATAATTTTCATGTAAGTTCTCCTACTTTATGATGATAGGTTAAAAAGTCTCTTCTGACGAGTAATCTAACATCCTGAGTTACTATTTCTTTGTCTATATTAGGTATAGTATACGCCGGTGCAGTAAATACTTCAACCACATCTCCAGTATCTGCACTAGTTGCTTCAGTGTGCCATCCTTCATTCTTTGTGAGGACAAACTTTGCAGGTATTTTTATTGTATCAAGTAAAATAAATCTGTTGTCTTTTGCTGTTACATAAAATGTAAATATCTTTTTTTCAATTTGTTCTTTTGGCATAAGTAGAAAGTTTTCTATAACATCACTACTAAGATAACACTGTGCAAACCAATGTTTATTTTTTTTATCTTGTGTTACTACCATGCAGTTTTCTATTAATGTATCAGTAAGTTCAATTGGGATTCTTGAGTCAGTATATTTTTCTAATTCAATTTCTGCTTTAAGTGTTAACTTTCCGCTTATAACTTTATAATTGATATAATTAATTTTTTCATTAGCAAATGCAATAAACATTTCTTCATCAATTAAAATATACATGTCGTTCGTAGACAGATCTGGCTCATTAGATATCTGTGTAACTTCGCATTTTTCATTGTAATACGCATAGTAACTCATATTGCTTCCTCTAGTATACTAACTATTTCGTCTGTTAAGAATTCATCTTCAACATAATGAAATATTCCTGACTGCTTAATTCCGCCAACTATTAAATTAAGATCTTTATTAAAATCTACAAAAAGAGACTTAGTCCATTTATCATCAATATCAACATTCTGTAATCTCGATTTCATATGGGTAAACTCAAGAATATTATTGTTGTCTCCGATAGTGTATGTCCTATCTAATAACTTTGCAGTTATTGCAGTACACACATCAAAGCTACACCATTCTTGAGGTATTTTACTTAGACTGATCTTGTAAAAGTCGCCCCAATTCCACATAACAGTTTTTAGCAAGCCAAAAAATTGTTTTGTAGTTTCTGCTTTTTTAAAGTAATACATTCCTGAATATAAATTAGGCAAGTTGTTTGCATCAAATGTTTTTCTATAATACCTACTTGTTACAGGCTCGTTCCTATAATTGACCACTTGCGTAGTAAAAAGTATATCGTGATCAACATTATTTTTTTGTAACTGATTCCAGTATATGTCTAAATCCTCTAATACTAGCATGTCAACATCAAATACTATAGTATTTCTGTAAGGTGTTGCATGATAAACTTTCCATCTATTTTCAATTTTCCAGTTACTTTTAGTTGCACTATCGTCCCAAGGAATAGGAATGATTTGATCAAATACTTTTCTGTATTTGTCACGCACACTGTCATTAGTAATAAGGCTTACTTTTTGTTTAGGAGACTTTGCAATAATGCTTAATGCAAGTGCGTAGGCTTGTCTAATATAATCAGTAGTATCGTTATTTTGTGCTAGTAAACATACACCGTTACTCATTTTCAAATACCTTGTCAATGCAACGTTCTAATGAAAACTTATTCATTACGTGTACATTAGCATCACAAATTGCACTTGCTTGATAGTCGTATTCTTTGTGTAATAACACGGTTAATTTAGTATCGTTTATTGAATGTAGTATGTCTTTATCTACAGTAATCCAAATGCTTGCAGGAACACGGGATGGCCAAGTTGCGTCTTTCATGCCTCGAAGCATATGTATTGCTATGCTAAATGCATAATCGTTTCTAAACTTAACTTCTACAACTTCATATACTAGTCTATAGAAATGCCAATTTTCTTTAATGTGTTCGATAAGATCAAAAAATACATTTGTAAATGCAGTTTTTTTAAAATAAAATGCAGTTGCCCAAAACATATCACATGTTGTATCAGACACTTTATTAAACTCTGAATAGTCGCGCTTCATATCAACAAAGTTATAATCTTTAGATATTAGAAAATCTTCTGTCGAGTCAAAGCATCTATTTAATTCGTCATTAAAAATTAAAACATCTGTATCTATTACAAGTGTTTCGTCAAACGGAGTCAATTCAAAACATGAGCTTCTATTAGTATTATACCAACGTTGGCGATCACTGTGATACAGTCCGTCATTGTACACACGCTCTTGTACATTATCCTCATGACCAGTTGTAATAACATGATCTATATACTTTGTATAAAACGGATATTGACGTTGAATATATTCTTCGTTATCAGTTACTAGTGCAACTTCCTTACCAAGGTATTCTTTGATAAGTTTTGCACAATATATAGCTTGTTTTGTATAATCCATATGTTTAGAATTATATGCAAATAACAATACGCCTTGAGTCATAGGTCGATTAATTCCTCTACTGACCTTTTTGATTTAATCTTTTTAAATTCAACAAGGTATTTACGTGTTGCAGTGTCGTACATTGCTGTTATTTTTTTATTAAATTCTTCAACGTTATCAATAAGTGTCGGAGTCTTGTTATCGTCTATAATAACTACAGGTCCTGTTCTATTAGTACAGTAACTAATTAAAGAAAGGTCTACACTAACTTTATGTCCATCAAAGTAATAGAGTAAATTATCTTTATACTGCTTATGAAGAATATTTTTTTGATTTTGATGTGTTTCTAATGCTTTACTAACAGCTAATGCTTTTTCTAGTCGTTCGTCCATAGTTACTCCTTAGATATACTGTATAGTATATACTAAAAAGTTAAGGTTGTCAATGGTTAAAGTGAAGTTACAGTAACAAAGCTCGGTGCTGGTGTAGTAACATATGATCCACTTGCTCGAGTAAACTTAACTGTACTAGTTAGTGTACCGTTTACTTGTTCGTCGATATTTGGATTACCTGCCGCTTCTTCTTGGAATAGTATTGTAAATTCTAATTGTGTAGCTGAGTTTGCTTTTGCATAAACATAATAATCGTTTGCAGAGTAAACACCTGTTCCTGGCTTACGGAATATTACTTGATTAGTTCCAGTTAGATCAAAATTGCCAATTGAACTAGTTGTTCCTGTACCAGTTGTAGTAGTAGCAGTATACCCCATTGCAATTGTGCCCATATTAGTTAACATACTTGCCCAATCGTTAGATTTTGATCCGCTTTGACTTGTTAATGATGCTTCAAACTTAATTGTGCTACCGGCATTAAAATAATTTCTACGTGCATCCGATGATGAAAAATCAACACGCACAACAGTCGACACATCTGTGTTCCACTGTGCTGTTCTAGAACTAGTAACACCAGTTCCGCTAGTCGATTGTGATGCACTTAGTGCAAATCTACCTGGCGATGCTTCAAGTATTGCTATTAAGTCTTCGTAATCTTGGAAGCCTTTGGCAGTTCCGTCTGGATCATCACTAGTTGCATCAGCAATAGTATTGCCTACAACAATTTGTGTTATACTGTTAGGAGTAGCACCAGTTTGGTGTATTCTGCCGCTAATAATATCAGTATACAAATCATTAATATGTTCTGCTGTTACTGTTAATGCAGTACTAACTTGAGAACTTTCTAACGTTTGTCCGTATCCTTCAGTAGTGGCACCAACTCCCATAATCGCAGCCACCCGCGCTTGTGCGTTATTATATCGTGCCGCTGTAATTAAGTCGCCTACCGCCATTTATTCTTCCTTACTTTTATATATACGTATATAACTATTTATACTTTTAAAACACACTCGATTAATTTTTCGTTTATGTCATCACTTGACTCAAGTGCAATTCCTACCAGTGCCGTTGTTGAAAGTGTAGTACATACACCATTGTCTAATGCATATACAGCTTGGCCTTTTTTAACAAGGCCTTTTACTCTTACTGGTAAACGTCCTTTAAGTCCAATATATTGACCTTCTGCTTCACTGTTCATCATGTATGCCGGATCAGTTGAAACAACTCCAATGCAATGATTACTTGCTACTGCTGGTTGAACTTCTGCTTCGCCGCCTACTGCTACTGCTGTACCTGCTGGCAATTCTTCTGTTGTTGTGTATTTCTCTGCTAAGTCAGCATAACGTGCTTGTGTTGCAATGCCTTGGAATAAGTTTGCTGTTAAGTTACCTGATGCATCTCTAATTGCCGCTGTATTTGCAATTGCCGAAGCATTTGGAGTATATACAGTTCCGCTTAATTTTAAAGCACTTGCAGTTGTTGCATTACCTTGTAAGTTTGTTGCATAAACGTTAGCCCATACATTGCCCGACGCTCCGATGTCAAATGCGTTAGTACTTGCAGGGGTCATTCCTAATGCTGTAAATGTTGCAGAATGAGTTAATGAACCTGATGCATTATTAGCTTTTATTTTAATAATACTGTTAGTGCCCACTTGGTTGCCAATTACACCGTCATTACCATTTTCAATTTTAATAAGCAAATCATTACTATCGCCTACTGAATATCCAGTATCTGCAAAACGTACAACATCTGTAAATGAACCTGAAGAACTTAGTAAGTAATCACTTGCTAAATTTCCACCTAATCTTAATGCGTTTGATGACGTGCCATGATACACATGATCAGAACTTGTAACTCCGTTTGTGGCCACTGTAGTGTTAATTAAAGTAAGGCCTTTCTTAACTACATCAAATCCTGTAATTGCATTTGATGCATCTGTACTATCAATAGTAAATTCAATACTACTGATTAAATAAACTACTTCATCGTTAATTGTCGCGGCAATAACACTTCTATTTGTTGACGTAGTATCTTTAACAGTTTTACTTTGCATCTGTGTAACGCCACTACCTGTACTTTGTGGTCCTACTAATATAAATGATGTTCCGTCATATGCATATAACTGATTGTTACCACTATCCCACCAAAAGTCGCCTGATGTTAATCCAACTGGCTGTGTCGCCGATACTTCTGCTCCGCCGGTATTTTTAAATTTAGTACCATTATAAAACTTTAATTTTTGTACTGCACTGTCATACCAAACTTGTCCTGATATAGCCTTTGGTGGTTGTGATGCTCCACTAAAATTTTCAAGTAAGAATAAGAAGTTTTCATTCTGTATTTCACCGTAACCTGCATAGTTCTTACCTACAAACCGTAAATCGGAAGTTGCATCTACTGTTCCGTCTTGTACAGTAGCTAAAGTAGTACCTGCGTATCTATTAATTGTGTATGCCATGTGTTTTTAACCCTTTGTCTATTATATTTATCGTTACACGCTACTTGTTAAGTTTTGATCAAATGTCCAATTACCACCGGAGGTAATAAATTGCTTCAAACTTCGTGTAACTGTTACGCTTACTGTACCTGTTGCATTAGTGAATCCAATGTCTTGTAAAACGGATTGATTTTCAGTTCCGTTTTTATCAACTGTTATGAATGATTTAGTCGTTACTGCCGTAACATCAATACCTGTAACATTTGCTCCGCCGAGTGATGTGCCGTGTATTCTAGCTACTGTGCCATTTGATACGCCACTTGCCGGAACTAAGTCATTAATGATTAGTGCTATCTGTGTATCGTTCAATCCAGTAATGTCTAAACCAAACGCAATAGAAGAGCCTGCAATTTGCTGATCTACATACGTTTTGTTCGTAACGTCTGCTCCAACCGATGGCGCACCTACGCCAGTAATTCTTCTACTGTTGCTAATAGTAATAGTATCGGCACTAGTAATTGTTAATCCTAATGCAGTTGTTGTAATAGTAGCATCATTAATATTAGTATTGTCAATTTGTAAGTTACCTAATGTACCAACAGTAGTTAATCCTGTTGCACTTGTTACACTACTAGCTAGTGTTGTTGCTGATAATACATTAGTTCCGCCAATTTTATATGACTTGCCTGTTACAATGTCCATGTGCTCTGACGAAGTCCATGCTTTAGTTGCATTCTTCCAAGTAAAACTCTTATCATCACCAGTTACTCTAACTAGTATGCCTGCATCATCAACGCCTGCATCATTTAGTAATGTACTATCACTTGTAATAGCAAGTTCTATTTGTTTGTCTTCAACTCTTAATGTCGAAACGTCAATGCTTGCGCTTGCTCCTTCAACAATTAAGTTACCGGTAACACGCATATCGCCTGTTACGTCTAATGTATGTAACGGAGTAGATTGAAATATACCGACACGCTTATTAGATGTATCAATATGAACTGCATCAATAGATTGTGATCCTGCCGCAGAACTAGTAACTTTAATAATATAGTCATCATCAATTCTAGCATTTTCTGTAACAAAGCTATTACCGACTATTTTCATAATCTGATTAGCATTTGGTCCTACTGTAATACCATTGGAGTTTAATACTTGCAATGATCCGGTTGTTGAACCGTCTGCTATTGATGAAAGGAAACTGTCTGCACTAACAGAAGTACCATCTGCCTTGATTAAGTTTAGTGCTTTGTCTGCAACTCCTTGATACGTAAATCCTGTTGAAGAATTAGTATCAATAACATTAATACCTTTTTTAACATTGCCAGTTATACCAGAAATCGCTGTTGCAGGAGTAAATTCAATAGCACTCATTACAGCCATTAACGTTCCACCAACATATAAGTCAGCACATGTTCTATTCCTGCTCTGTGTATCAAGTCTTGATACTATTATAAAGCCCGACTTACCTTGTTGTGACGAATATGCTGGTCCTGCTAGTGTAGGAACACCTGCACCATCAAAGAAATACAGCTGATCTTCGTTATTGTTAATCCATAAATCGCCAGCAACCATGCTAGGCTGTGAAGATTGCACAAACGGAGCACCAACTGGATTAAATGCTGTTCCTGTATATACTTTTAATCTAGCATCTGATGTGTCCCACCAAACTTGTCCTGCAATAGGGTTAAGTGGACTTGATGAATTTGAAAAACTCTCTAATAACTTAATATAGTTTTCATTTATTATTTCACCAAATCCTGAATAGTTCCTGCCTACTAGCGAAAGTGATGTACTAGCTGTATCTATCGATCCGTCTATTAAATCTACAAGTAAAGTTCCGTCTGTTTTATTTAATTTATAGCTCATGTTATGTTTCCAGTGTAGATAATATAATTCATCGACATAAACGGATTCATTGTATCTATTGCTGTGCCCGTTGTGCCTGCTACTCCGCCACTAGTTGAAACAGCTTGCCCTTGGCCGCTTCCTGTTGGGGAGTCGTATGTAATAGATGAAGCAGGACTTTCTGCACCTTTTGCCGCATCAAGTATTGCGTAAAATTGTGTTCCCTCAACAACTAAATCGTGTTCGTGTTCTGGTAGATTATTAAGTCCAATTGTTACATCTTCTGTACCAGCACTGTTACCAATTTCTGAACCACGTAATCCAGTAACTCTGCCTGCGGCATCGCCGCCCATATTATCTAAACCAACTGCACTACGGCCTCTTAAATCAGGTAATGCAAATTTTAATACGCCGTTATCGCTTAACAAGTTAGATTGCTTATAATCAAACCCAATTAATGTAAACAAAAATGGATAATCTGATTGTAGTACTTCTGAACCATCACAAAGTAGCCAATGTGCAGGTGCTGTTCTACCAGCGTATGGCATTAACACACCTACTGGGTTAGTTGGTACACTTGCTAATAGTGTATTTCTACTAACTCTATAAAGACCAGTTGTGCCTGTTGTTCGGTTTAATAGGAATTCGTCATCAGATACAGTGTTATTTGTACTTGTCTTATTACTAATGAATGCGTTTGATACCGAAGTCGTAAATACCTTTGTACTGCCGCCTGTTTGGCCGTCAAATACTAATTGATTAGCAATAACTTCGCCTGTCATTTGAAAGTTTGTACTACTTGCTAATTTATCAGCACTACCTGCTCTGCCACTAACTGTACCTGTTACATTACCAAGCAAGTTTCCGTTAAATGTAGTTGCATATATACCTAAATATTTGTTTGCTGTGTTACCAATATTCCTTACGTTTGGCGAATCTGGTGCTACATTCTGTGTAGTAAGTATTCCGTCAATATCAAATGTGCCGCCAACGTTTAAATTGCCTGCAATGCCAACACCGCCTTTAACAACTAATGCGCCATTTCCAAAGTTCGAACTTGCTGTAGTGCCATCTACAAATACGTTTCCACTTAACTTAATATTTCCGGTTACATCTAAACTTTCTGCAGGTGCAGTGTTGTTAATTCCAACGTTTGTATTTGAATCAATTCTAATTGCTGTTTGTGTTGTGCCAGAATTGTTAACTCTAATATCAATATTACTGCCACTTGTGTTATGTGTAATTACCCCAGCTTCGCCTTCTACTTCAAGTGCAAGCTGATTGCCGCTACCTAATAATAGTCCGGAATCATTTTTAATTTTAATTTGAAAGTTTGTTGTACTTACTGCATCGCTTCTTAAAAAGTTTGCTGCCGGTACTTTAGTAGTACCAACTAATAAGTTTTCTGCTTGGTCTGCAGGCCCTACAAACTTTGGTATACCGTCACCTGAAATATTTGTGTTAGATAAGTTAATCCCCGGCTGTATTTGTGAAAACCCACTAATTACTGCCTTAGGAGTAAAACTATCTGTTGAAATTATTGCTACTGGTTTAGCCGCAACTTCAACTTGTACTGCATTGTACACAATGTTATCTTGTCCTACTATTTCAACTGATTGTGCTCCTGTAGTAAGGCCTCCGCTAAAGTCTGGACCAACTAATACCCATCCAGAGCCAGTGAACAAATATAACTGTTGGTTATCAGTGTCTACCCATAAATCACCAACTACGCTGTTTGCTGCCTCTGGCGATGTTAGTGCTTTCTTTAAGCCACCGGATGCAACCCATTGAGTTGAGTCGTATACTTTTAACTGTTCACTACCTGGAGTATTATCGTACCAAATTTGTCCTTCAACAGGGTTACTTGGTGCAGTTACGTTTGCAAAATTTTCTAATATATGTAAAAAGTTTTCGTTAAGTGCAGTACCGTAAGCAGTAGTCTGTCTTCCAGGAAAACTTAAACTAGTTTGTACATTTAAGGTATTGTCTTCAACTGTAATGCTACCTTTATTTGTAAAATCTGTAAAGTTAATAGTATATGCCATTTAATTATGCTCCTGACAAACTTTGGACTCGTACAGTATAATCAATTTGTATAAGTCTATTTAATGATTTTTGTACAGGATGGAAAATTACATGTGTAATTAATTTGCCTGCGCCCGCCGGATCATAGCTTTTTAATCCTAATTCGTCGAACACATATGTACTCGAAGCATCTGTTGCAGTATCAAATGCATCTTGGCCCGACGGCTCGCCGTAATCAAGCAAACACGTTACAATTATATCTGTATAATTAGTACCACTTACGTGCCTAGTTTCTAATTTGTTTCTTACAGGATCTGTGTTGTTTGTACTTAAATCATCTACTACTTTAGTAAATGTTTGATTGTATAAACTAGCATTTGTTCCTGTACTATTAGGCGTTAAATATGTAATAATGCCAGTTGGGTCGACACTAGTGCCGCCATTACCAAAACTCATTTCGTAAATGGGTCCTTTACCTGCATTAGCTAAACTTTCAGCAAGTGCAAGACTCATATTTTCATAATGAATTGCATTGCGCTTGTCAACATATACTTCGCCAGTTTTAGGATCACTTATTTTAATGTGTCCTTGGACTGCTATTCCTGATGTATCATTTAATTTATCTGTCATTTTGTCTCTCACTGCTATATGTATTTATTTGACTAGCTCCGTAACTTTCGCTCGAAGGAACCTCGCAATGTCATTTTCTTGTCTAGTTAGGCTAGTTCCGGCGTCTGTCCAAAGTTTGCCTAGTTTTCTTATAATAATAATTTTTTGATTCTCTAATGGCGCAACACTAAGTGTTAACGTACTAGTATTACCGTCTACGCTAAACTCAGCGTTTGCCGTTTCGTCGCCCTCGGGACTATCTAAGTCAAGAATTGGGTTAAAGATTGATATTGCGTTCTTTCTTAGACGCTTGCCTGCAACAAATACTTCAAATTCATTTACATTATTAGGTATAAAATCTAATACATACGCAGTAGACGTACCGTCTGCTGTAAGTACTTGTGTAAGTGTTTCGTCTGTATAAGGAATTGTTTGGCCAATACTTTGTTCCGTTGCAGAAGTTCCTGCAGGGTATAGTGTACTTACACCAGTTCCAAGCGTTCCTCTACGTATTTGTCTTAAAGTATTATTTTGTTTCACAAAGTACTCAATTCTCTCACCATCAATAAACACCACTCCTGGTATTTTCGATGTCTTGTTAGGGGTCGGCAACCCGGTTGCATCTAAAAGTTCAATTTTTAAGTCATACCAATTAAGTGGTTGGCTTAACATATACTTATTCGTTTCATCCATCCGCTTGTAGTGAACACGATTGAGCACATCCTTAAATTGTCTAAATCCAAACTTTTGGCTAGTCGGAGTAGCAGTAAAGTGAATTAATTCAACAATGTCATTTGCACTAATGGCTTTAACAATTTTAATATGCATTTGATCTTCAGTTACATAATAATCAGTTGCCGGGGTTAGTTGTATTCCATTTAATATTACCCAAACATATCTCGAATCGTTAACAGGCTTGCGTAATTTTACAAATCCGTTTGTTAATAATGTATATTCTTGGAAGTCTACAGTACCCTCTGATACTGAAGTTCTACTAATTACATTATACTTAATTCTTTCAATATCTTGAATGTCGTGATTACTAAATGTAGTTATTTCAACAACAGCATCTATTCCAGGAGCAGTGTCAAAGTATATGGTACCAGGAGTTGAAATAAACTTAGTTGAACTATCTACTCCGGCTTCAATTCCTACATATCCAAATGCATATGCACCATCAGCTATTAAGAACACATCAAGTATTTGTCCAGCAGTTGCTACGTTAGCTGTCATATTAACTATATTACTAGCAGAATCCCATTTGTATTGGATATTCCTAACTAACTTAATGCCGTCTAAGTAAATTTCAATGTCTTGGCCTCTAATCGTGTTTAATCCTAGCTGCCAATTCTGTAATTGATATTGTAGTACGTTGGCGCTAATAACATGTCTATCACTATATCCTGCATCTAATATTGTTCCGTTAACTTTAACAATTGTTTGATTAGCAACTGGATTATTACCTATTGGTGGATTTACAAGAGCATATGTCAATGTGCTACCGTCTGCTACAAATGTCTGACTTGCAACTTGACTAAAGTTAGTACCTGTTGCGTAAAACAATCCATAATCAATTACTGCATCAAGTGCAGGTGCAGTTGTAAATCTTAGTCCTGCGTAACCTTCGTCAACACCATAACTACTTTCTGCTGAGAAAACAGTAACTTCTTGCGATACTCCGTTAATATTAACAAAGTTTGTCATTCCTGTTTGCCATTCTACATTAGTAATAAACTCTATTGTACTTCCGTCTCCAGTAAATGTATTAATATCTAATATCTTTTGGCCTGCAGACCCTAATACAATGGTGTTTAACAATTTTCTTGTAGCTGGAGGTGTTGTAAATGTAATTGTATTAGTTACATAATCTACTGTGTATTGTGTTGATGCAACTTTAACATTGTCAATTCTTACAAAAACAGCATCTGCTGAATTTGGATGGCCGCCTAAGTTAAATGTAGCAGTAGTGCCGTCTGTCCAATATACATCACTATAAATTGTACTGCCGCCTTCAACTGGCCTATGTACAACTTTTAGATCTAATGTATCTAATACTTGTCCAGGTACTAATTCTTCAGGACCTTTATTAGTTGTTTGTGTAACAAATCCGTCACCATCAACTACTATTTCTGCGGCGTCAATGCCCCTAGCAGTATCGTATAATGTAGTGCCGCCATCGAGTAGTGTATCATAAGAAGTTGTGTCAGGTTTAAAGCTACCGTCACTAGTAGTTTTTCTAATAATAAACGTGTCAGTGTCTACACCAGTTATTCCTGCATCTTGTATATTTAATTCTACTTGAGTGCCGTCACCGACAATACTAAGCATTTTAGCATTTGGATTAGTTGCTTCGCTTGAATCGTTATAATACTGATCATCAATGCGCACATTGTTTTTATAAACGTTATATATTACTCCGTCTTCTAATGGAGTTGTCCATATTAGTGTAGCAGTTGAACCATCTAGTTGAAAGACTAAATCCTCATACGTATTATCATAAGTATCAAAGGTTTGTGTAAAGAACGGATCAGTATCAAAGCCTGCACTGCCTTCAAAACCAAAGCTCTTGATCTCAACACCGCCATAATCAATCCCGTCCATTAATTGTGAAATGTCTTGTCCTACCATACCAGTAGTCGGATTGTATAATAAAGATATCCTATCCTGTGCATCTAGTAAATTCGTGTCTTTAGTATAGGTAATAGATATTGCTGTTCCTAATTTAGGAGGAGTAGTAAATGATATTCTTCCTATATTTCTATCATACCCCTTAGTAGTATCTTTAATATTAGTAAATGTGTATTCACTTCTCAATAGTTCAATATTAGAAACAACAACGATTGTGTTTGTTATTTTTCTATCCATTGGCCATTTAAGATCAAAGTTAAATTTACTACCAGTTCCATTAAAAGTTTCTGTTGTAGCTAGTGTAGTAATATAAGGTACTCCGCTTACTCTATCAAATTTAAACGAAACTTTAGTACCTCTAACTACGCCATTGCCTAGTATTGCAGTTGCCCTGCCAATTGTTCCTGTATCACTCAGGCCACCGTCAAGTACTACTGTTGGTGCGCTAATATATCCACTACCTTGTGTTAATATTTTTATTTCACTTAACTTACCATTATTTAAGAACGCCTTTGCAGTAGCACCTGTGCCGCCGCCGCCTTCAAACTTAACTACTGGGGGCAATGTATATGCAGTTCCTTTATTACCAATATCAACACTTGTAATTTTGTAACCAACATTATCAAACCAATGTTTGTCTGGATATGAAGATACATCTCTTTCACCATAAACATTAGTGCTTGATACTTTTGCATTAGACGCTGTTATCTTGCCTTCTGCAACATCATACTTGGGTGATAAATCAAAGTCAGCAGTTGTAGTACTAGTAAGGTCTGTATTAGTAAACGAACTTACGTATTCTCTAACCTTAGTTTTATATGGCTTGACTTCGTTTATATAAGTTTGATAGCTTTCTAAGTTATCATTTTTAAATGTAACTTTTTGTGCAAGATCACCTAAGTTATGTTGTGCTTTTACAAAGCTAGTTTTAAACGCCCAGTCAATATTTGGTTGTTCACTGAATGCATATCTGACACTAGCCAAGAATAATGTATTATACTCTGCTTCTAAATTATCAACAAACAAATTATCTCTAATTGTTTCAAGTATTATTCTAGTTTCAGTAACAGGCTGTGCATCAAAGAACACAGTATCATAGTTATTACTATCAAATCCTATTTTACTTTTACTAACATTATATAACGTATCAATAAATTGTATAGTTGCATTTTGTTTGCCAACTGTCTTATAGTTCACAGTGTAATCAACATTAATCTGGTTATCAATTTTTTCAAGTAATAGCCAACCGCCGGATCCGACGTTCTCAATTTTTACTGTGTCACCAATGTCGTTATCAACTAAACTATCTAACAAATAACTTGCTGAGATTAAATCAACCACTGCCGTAAAGTTATTATACCCTGGTGCATACCAGTCTGCATATTTCCAGTATAAGTTTGTATCATAACGCTGACTTACACGTCTTACCCACTTATTATCAACTAAATCGTATATGCTCCACTTATTTGAAACATTTGAATCTGTTGTAACTAAAGCGGCAAAATTTCTTACAGTTAGTGTTGTATTTTCATCGTACCCTTCACCTGCGTTAATAATATTAACAGTAGCAATCTGTCCTAGTTCATTTAATGTACATTCAACTTCTGCTCCTGTGCCAATACCGTTAACAGTAATTTTTGGACCTTTTCTAGTCCCGCTAACATATGAAGGATCAATGTATCCTCTACCAGTTGCAGTAATTAATACTTGTACAACTTCTCCATCAGTAATAGTAGGTGTTAATGTCGGTATTGTTTTGTTTGCTATTCCCAAGAACTGTAAATCTTCAAATGTTTCAATTACTGCATCAAACAATAATGTACTATTGGCAGGTGCTGGATCACTCTTAACTAAATTACTAATATCAAATTCATCAACAATAATATGTTTTTTCAAAGTATCGTTAACTCTTTCAACCACTTGCTTTAGGGCTTCTTCACGGTTTACAAATATACCCTGTCTTGGCCTGTCTTGAATTCCATATTTTGTTTTAACACTTAAAGAAGGATCTGGAACTAGTCTATCTTTAATATCATACCCAATTAAACTATCAAACCATTTGCGTTCAATATCTTTATTAGGTTTGCTATTTGCAACACCCTGTGATATTAATTGATATTCATTATGTACGTTTTGATTTTTATTTTCTGTAGTCCAATAACGTATATTAAGTGCAACATCTTTATTATTAATTAAATTAGATACGTTAAACAACGCAAATCTATCTTTAGACATAAGTGCGGCAAATTTATATCCCGAACCTGCAGGGTCTTTAATAAGCGTCTGTACTTGTTGTGCTGATAATAATCTAAAATCTACATTTGGAATTGTACGCTTGTTTAGCACCCAGAAGAAGTATTTTACTGTTGACGTTGCGGCAATGTTGTCCCATACTAGTGCTTGACTGTATATCGTATCGCCGTACTTGCTTAATCCACTTATACCAGATGCAATGCCTTGTTCTGTATCTGCTATCGAATCCCATTCACTTGGAATAATATTTGATTCTACCCACTCATACACATCAATAGATGTGCCTGGAAATACTTCTGCCCAAAAGTTAGTCTGGTATGTAATATCATTTTGGTAGTAGTTGTAGTACTTAACTGCACTTAAATCCCACCATAATTTGCCTACTGTATTGTTGGTCCAACTTGCTAATTTATCTACTACAACACTAGCATCTCCTACATTGTAAGATGCCGGATCGTAATATGTTTTGAAGCTTAATTCTTGTTCTGCTGTGCCTGGAATTTTTCCTTGTACTGGATCAATAATATCAATATCTGAAATTAATGTATTAGTTTTAGTGTTATACAGGAATGCACTTTTTATATTAGTTAAGTCAACTTGATCTAATGGGCTTCTGTGTGTAACCCATGCTGTTTTACCCAATACTTTTCTATAATCAACAACCATACCTTGATATGTAGTATAGTCTGTCATTCTAGGCATACTTGCATACACATGGTTATTACTTACTAATAAATTTTTACCAAACAACATTGAATCATAATCATCAAATATAAATTGTTCTGCATATACTAGAGTATTGTTAATTCTTTCATATATGTAAATAACTCCGCTATCCATGTTTACTTTCTTAAAGTTAGTAAACTTATTATCAAAGTATGTTGTATCGGCATCGTATGTTGTAGCTATCTCAATGTCGCCTTGTAACGATGTTACTGCTAACTGATTGCCATCAAATCCAACAGCACTGCCAAATTGTTCTGCTACTTCATTATTGTGACTGAACAATGTCTGTGATAATGTAAATGTACCGTTAGTTAATTTATAAAGATACACTTTACCTTGCTGAATTTCAATTGAATTGTTATACGGTTCGCCTATTGCAATCATAGTACCATCTGCACTAATTGCTATTGCATCAGCATATCCTGTAAGAGTATCTGTACTTACGTCAATATACGGTGATGTAATTGTTTGTGATATAGTAAATTGTCCATTAACTTGTCTATATACATTAACTGCTCTTTCGCCTGTACTATCATTACCTTGTATTTTAGTACTTGTAATTAATACTTCGCCTGCGTCGTCTTGATCAAACTTTTGAGCAAAGTCTCTAATTCCGCCCTCTGGTGAGTAAATGTCTTCGCCTATCAATAGCTGTTCCGGAGTACTAGGAATATATCCAACATGCGTAGTTGTGTTAGATAGTTCTGTCCAACTACTTGGCACAAATGCCGATCCGCTTGCAATGTTAATTTTTGCACTATATAAAATGCCGTTATAATTAACAATTTCATTTACTTTGTAAAACACTGTTGAAGTAAATTGTCCTTTAAACAAAGGATTAATGTCTAACTGCCATTGGTATGTTTCGTATGTATTTCCTACAGTATTAGACGATCCGTGTTTAATAAAATGTATGCTACCCGGGTTAGATTCTGTAGCGTTTCCGCCGGAAGCTACTGCAACTCTGTATAATGCCTTTACTCCAGTACCAGTTTGTGTTATTTGTATTTCGTCGCCAAATCTTTTATAATTTTGTCTTTCTGGTATTACATACGAACTATCATAATCAAATTGTGCTATTTCATTTAATGTATAAACAGATATCATACCTTCTTGTAGTAGTCCGCTTGCAGATGCATTTGATGAATTACTTGCAAGAATGTTGTTAACTTGTTTCCAATCATTGTTATTACTTGACGGTACGTTTGCACTTCTTGCAATACCCTGTAATATAATTTCATCGTAAATCCAGTATTCTTTATCAAGTAGTTGTGTAGTTGCAACACTTGCAAAATTACTAGTTTCTTCAATAACAAAAATCTTGCCAACTTCTGAAGAGCCAAGTGATACTGCTTTGATTTCGCCCATTGTTCTGTTTGGCGTGCCATTTCTAATAATGTCTGCTGTTTGTCCGTAAGTGTCGCCTAAGCTCCAGGCACCTGTAACATTTTTAACATAAATTCGTATGTCATTAAATTGTCTTTTGTAAAATGCTACTTCAGCCGTTGCACCGCTGGATGCATCACGTACTATGTCGCCTATTGCAGGTTCAAACGGTAACTGTGTTACTGTACTAAAGTTGTCAAACACAAAATCAATGTAGCCGTCAAGCACTTCATTAATAGTATGTTGCTTGTTTGTAATATCAAAAGTAAATGCAGTACCTGCTAAATCAACTATTCCACTCTGATCATCTAAGAAAAGATAAAATTGATCGCCGGCTGTTTTAGTATCTGAAAATGCTTTAGGAACACGTATTGCCCATTTGTTAGATTCCTGTACAGCAAATACTTCATTTGGGTCACCTTCATATGTGAAGCTTTCAATAAACGAAGCCTGATCATTTGCAGATACCTTTGCCCCAATAGCTTGAATAGTGTCTTGTATATTGTAATAATAGTTAGGTGTTCTAGCAGAGTCTTGCTTAATAATGTCTTGATATATTAATCCGTGTCCTGGATCAGTAAATACATTTGAACTATCTGCCGCTGTTTCGTATGCAGGGGTAGTTATCATCCAATATCCGCCAACTTCTGCTGTCGGATTTTGATAATCTTCTGTATAATCTCCAATTGCAATATTACCAATTGCTATTTGTCCTGTTTCTGCAAATGTACCATTAACGTCAGAAACATATACAACGGCAGCGCCGTCACTGTCACCTACATAAGAAACTGTCCCACTTGCAACTGCACTGTTTACTGTTTGTCCTATGCCTGGTAAGTTTTGAAAGTTTGCAATATATAATACGTTTTCTACTTTTGCTACAATAGGATGAATGTCAGACAATAATGCGCCTGTAATTTCAGGGAACTGTCCATCAAACGGCTCAACTGATACATTGCATCCTTGTGTGTTTATGTTACTGTAGTTGTTCCACTTTAATACAATATTGTCGCCAGTTTTTGAACCTTCGTATGCTTCCTTAGGTGCTCTAACTAGTATATGTGTAGTATTAGGCTTGCTATTAAGTTTATAGTTGCCTGTTTGTAATAAGTTAAGTGTAGTACTATCAGTCTCTGACACTAAATTCGGATACGAATCAAATGTTGTATATGGAATAGAATCAACTGCTCCGTCAATTACCGCAACTGCTTTAAACAAGTTGGGTCCAAACTTAATAATTTCATTTTTGTTATAGTCACTTCCGGGAACGTAGTCGCCTTTGTATGCAGTTTTTACGTTACTTGCATGCGGAGAACCAATAATTAAATATTTGCCATCTGGACTAAATGAAACACTCTCGCCGAACTTCTGAGATGTAACTTCAGTACTACCGTCATATGTATCAACGTATGACGTTGGTGCTGTAATAGTTTGATCAAATACTAAATTGTTTGCATCACTACTGCGCTTAAACACATGTACTTCGCCATTGCCTTTATCAGGAATACCAACTGCTAACAACGTATTAGATTTGTTTACAGCAATACTATGTCCAAAGTTATGCTGAGTACTGTCTAATGACAAAGAACTTTTAAGTGTCTGTGCTTGTGAATATACTGGAGAATTTTTAATTACTCTCCACTTGCCAGTATCGTCATCGTCTACCCATATAACCTCTAAAGACTTTAAATTAGTAGTACTTAAATCATTTGCTGTTGCTAATGTAGCAACACGCTGAGATATAAATTTTGTAATTATTCCGTTGATGTTAGTTAGTGTTTCAACTTTTTGCCAATCAGCATTATCTGAAGTAATTTCAATTGTATTATTGTAAACATCTGAAACAGTGTAAAACGCTTCAGTAACTGTTGGTGCTGAATCAGTTCCGACAATTTGATCAACATTGTAAAGGCCAATAATATCACCAACTTCAAGAGCCACTGTCTTATCACATGATAGTGATACTGTCGGACCGTCTACTGAAACAGTATTAATTATAATGTCACTGTTTACATGTTTTAGTACGTCCCAAGACTGGCTATTACTCGATACCCAAACATATGCGCCTTTATCAAGTTCTGCTGGGTTGAAAGCTAATATGCCTGCAGGGCTATTTACTGCTCTATTAACATCATCTCCGGTAACGTATCCAACTGTTTTTACATATTCAGTATCTAAAAATTTTGTCGGTAGTCTAGTTGTTTCGTAATTTGTTGGTTTTAAGAACACGTCATGATGTGGTATTCTATAAGTCAAATCAGTTGTTGCTGTTGGTACTACATCAACCAACTCAATAGGTTGTGGTTCTAATTTAAACTTAGATTCATCTAACTGATATTCAATTTCTTCAAACCCTGTACTTGCTCCGTACTGTGCTGACTTAATTGCCCATTCTTCATAAAAGTCAACACTGTCTTTGTCAGCACTTGCTAAACTATCAAATAATTTATCAATACTATTACGTGTGCCCTTGTCAGCAATCATTCCTTGATAGAATTTATACTGACTAACGTCATCGTTAATAATATTTTCTAAATACTGACGCTTTTGATAACCTATTAGATGCTGTGCCATTTTCTGCTGTTCGGAATCAAAATTGTCTGAATCAAGATCATAAAAGTCTGCAAATTGATTAATTTTATAATCAAAGTTTGGCATTAATTTTGATTCTGGGCGTTTATCTAAACGAACCCAAACTGCAGAATCAAATGCTTCATTGCCAGTAATATCAACTCTTGCACTATAATAAAATTCTTTATATTTTACAACACTGCTTATTGCATAATCAGTCCATGATTCCCATTCAGTAACTTCTGCGTTATCAAATACAAAGCCTGGAATGTTTAAACTTCCGTTCCAACCCGAAGCAACATATCCTAATACCTTAATACGCTCTTGTCGATATCCCGTAGCAGGACTATAAATTACGTCTTTAAAATCTGATACGTTATCTAAGACAGCAACGTGTTCAAATTGCACTTGCGGTAGTACAGCATGGTATATTCCGTCTACAGAATCTCTTAACTGCATCTGGAATACACCATCTTCTCTGTTTAATCTAGTAACAGTTTCAGGTACCTTTTGACCATTTGCATTTAATATGCTATAGTTATAGAAGCTATCGTATAAGTCGTCTACAACTGCATAATTTGATTTAAAGCGCAATCGTGTTGCTGCCGGACTTAGAGATATTACAGTGCCAGCTGACCAATTCTGTGTTGTAAAATACATAAATTCTTTTGTACTTAATTTCCAATCTTCTACAACCTGTTGCTCTGTATTATAATAATCAAACGCAAAACCTTGTGATGTTAAATAATTTTCGTATCCAAGTAAAAAGTCAACTACATCTTGTACAGTATCTAGTATTGTGCCGTATGGTACTGTTGTATCAGTATTTTCAAATGTGCGCCTATATAACGCTGTTACTCCGCCTGTCAATGGAAGTTGTGCTATTTTTTGAAAGTATTCAGTGTCAAATGTGTTGCCACTAGTATGAGTATCTATTACTCTATAAAATACATTATTGTGCTTTATATTGGAACCTGTTAAGTATCTCTTTCCTGCATCCCAATCAAGAAATGCTTCTGATATACCACCAACAGTAATTGTCGGATCAGTAGCAGACGTTTTTGGTATAGTGTATTTAAATATAGGGTTAGTACTATCATACCCACGGACAATAAATCCTTTAGGTGCTTTTTCGACCATTACGCCACTATAAGATGCAACAGTTAGCGGTGAGCTTTTATTAAGGAAAATATTATAATTTTCTTTAGGAAGAAATACATTACCTTTGTTAAACGGAGTTCTGCTATCTAATATAAATCTTAGTTTTTCATTGTCAGTAAACGACCCTAGTTTAATACCTAATTGATTTTTAATTAAACTAAATTTTGACTTATATGTTGCAACGTCAGATGTTGCTTCCGAAGTTAAATAATCAATAACATAGTTAACTAATCCACTTGTAAGTACTTCGTTAGAGTCTGTTATTGTATTAGGATATAATATATCTTTTGGAGATATAGCTTTACCCGAGTTTGTGTATATCCATTGTCCTGCAATAGATTTTTTCATTCTTGACGTATCAAACCCTAAACCAATTACTTTATTAGGTTGATTTAACACCCAAGACTTAATTAAACTAAACGGATATTCGCCACTACGTCTCCAAGCAGTTTCAGCCGGTGCTTCGTCACCAAATGTAAACGATGCATCTATGTTTGATACAACTCCTGATGTGTATCCCGAGTCTTGTGGACTTAACAGTTGACCACTGTTGTTAACAGGAATATGCTTTAATAAGTTACTTCTTTTATATTTGTTAATAATTTTTATAGATGCACCTGGAACATTTACTCTACCTTCTTGTAAATCTTCCCATAATACTAAGTTATCACTTGTATACGGTGCTGGTCCATATTGTGCTTCCCACCATGTGGGCATAATACTAAATCCTAGCATTTCCCAAGGGTGTGTATGAGGACGATCTGTGTCATAAGCACTTTTATAAACTGCTCTCCAAAATCCTCTTAGAGACGTGCCGTCCCAAGATGCCATTTGAGAATAGTTCCAAGTAAAGCTATTATCTCTACTGTAAAAATCACTACTACTAGAATAATCAATATTACCTAAACTTTCAGTCCATTGCACAAAGTCAAACATCATTCCATTATTAACTTGTACACTAGTAAATTTAGTATTTCTATCGTTTCCTGGTACAAAGTCGTTAATATCTAATCTAGTAGTATCATACTTTGCTTTAATATTGTTAAATATTCTCTTTTCAAGGTCCAATAACAAATCGTCTCTGTAATCGTTGTATGCAACAGTTTTACTACCGTCATGCCCTTGTATTATATTAGTAGCTGTTTGATACGTACTATCAGAAATTAATGTAGGATAAAACGTTGGAAATAATCCCAACTTACTAGGAGTCGAAGGTACGTAGCAGCCGTCTGTGTTGCCAAATTCATATATTTCTATTAAATCGTCTTTTGCTTTAGTTGCAGTAATTACAACAAATCCATCTAAATTGAATGTGTAATCTTTATTATGAATTAACTGTGTACCATTTTGATATACCAATAATGCTTTAGATGATAACGTATCTAAACTAAATTTTTCACTTAGTGAAAAGAAAGTATTTTCTGTATCATAAACTGTGAATTCTAAACGCTTTGCACCTTCATATGGTACCATGTCACTAAAGTGATACGAGTCTGTTTTTGTTTTATCTTTATTAACTTCTTTTAATACTAAATCAACGTGTTGTTTAGTCGGGCCATCATATCCAAGAGTTTCTGCTACTTGCATAAATGATCTTTTAAACTTTCTATATTCGCGCCTTGCATGATCAATTGCTTTGATTATGTTTGCATCTTTGTCTGTAATGTGATAAGCAGATATGTTGGCAGATCCGGCATACTGTAGAAACTTTTTACCATACGGATTTATGTTTCCTAAATTGCCAAGGTTGCTCGGTCCAGGAAATGTTCCTGCAAATCCCGGCAAGTCTTCAAGCATTGAAAATACATGATCGTTTACTTCGCCGAGTGTAAAGGAACTAAGATTTTCATTCTGTGGATTCTTTTCCATTGCATGCGGAAATTCATAATAGCCGTTAGCATTTTTAATAGTGTTGCTATTAGTTTTAATTACAACACTACTGTTTGCAGGTATTGCTATTGCAAATCTAACAGTTTTTACATTGTCTACAGTTACAAGCGTATAGTCAAATCTCCAAGCACTGTTTACTTGTACGGCAACTGTTAAGTCAGTTAGTGTACCGCTTTTGTCATAAACATCGATTGCAAAATCTGCCTGTGCAGTAGCAACATCATATTGCCTAATAACTTTTTGAACTGTGTTAGTTTTTGTCGTTGCCCATCCATTGCAATATTCAAAACTAGTAATGTCAGTATATACTTTACAGAATCCAACGTCTGTGTTTTTAGATAACGGAGTATTATTAATTTGATAATTAAATGAATCTGTTACTAAATTAAAATCAAACGTTATATCGCCTACATTTTCAAGTGACTTATATGTAATAGGAAAACCTAATTCGATATCAGCCTTTCCAGTTCCTACTTTATAACTAAACAGTTTATTACCTATAAAATCACTTACTGGATACGTTGATGAATCAGTATAACTATATCCTAAATCATCAAATATCTCAAATAACGGGGGTTGATTTGCAGTAGACTTATATTGTGCTAATTTCCAAGCATAGCCGTTATAATAATATTGTTTACCGGCATTAGTACCAGCAATTATTAGTGCAACTTGATTAGCAATAGGAAGAGTATCCGATTCTTCTATTAACGCTATTTGCGCTACTGTTGAATTATGTTTAATAAATTTAACTTTGTATATCTTATCTTTTACAAGCAGGTCGGTATCCGCTGTAAACAATATGCGCATACCGTCAGTAATATCAACGCCGTCAATGCTATAACCTTCTTTGCCGTTGATTGTAGAAAATACATCAGTAGTAAAAGTATCAATTAAATCTACATTTTCTGTTTTGGCTTCTGTACCAAATTCAAATAATTTTAGTCCTGCATTGAATTCAATAATAGGACGCTTTGCTCTTGCACTTTGATCAATGTTAAATACTTCACCATTTAGTTCAGCTGTTTTTTCAAGCACTGATTTGTGGAACCATCTGTTGTTTCTTGCCCAAGCACTTTTATCAGGTGAACTACGATTAATAACAATATAATCTTTTGTTGCACTATAAGAGTTTGCTCTACTATAAGGTAAATTATCAAAAGGATTAGCATCAAACAATACATTGATGTCTGCGGAATATGCTTGCGGAATAGTAAGATCAGTATCTTTAATTAATTTAATCTTGTCACCGACACCTTCAACATACCAGGTATTGGTTGCATATATTTCAGGAGTAACAGTTCCTTCAAACTTAATTTTCATACCATTCATTAATGCAAATCCATTTGCAGTAGTGTATGTTTTTTTATTTAAAATATCAGTTGCAACATCTATAGAAGTGTTTGATTCTATATCTGCAATTCTAATTGTTCCACCAGTATTAATATCTGTTTGGGCAACATAGTATAATCTGTCTGGTGCTTCAAGTGGCACAGTAAACGTAATCGATCCAGTATCAGTTCCTGAATTAGTTATGCCGATTGCATACTCGTTATCGCTTTCGATAGCTCTCGATGTTCTGAAAGTAAGTGGCAACCCAGCGGCATCTATATCAAATATGTAAGTTTGACCTCTATATAATTCTAATGTTGGATTTTGTGTTAAATTACCGTTAAATGTGTATCCTCTATTGCCTAAATTATCTACACTTGAAACTGTGTACGTACTAGTTACATCATCATTTTGGCCAAAGACTGTTACGTTTGCAGGACCATTTGGTAACCAGTAATATTCTCTAAAGTTAGCAAGTTTATCCCAATCTAAATTAGGGTTCCATGCATAGTACTCTTGGCTGTTTAATAAACTTTCATTTGATACACTACCGCCTAATACACTAAGTTGATTTCTAAAATCATTATAATCTTTATAAAATAATACATTGCCGAGTAAGTCTTTAGATATTAACGACGGTTCTAACTGATAAGTTTCTCGTTGAGCTGTAACATCTCCTAAATAGATATCTTTAGGAGAATATGCATTTGCAGTTTTTCTGCCATAATACCCATTAAGTTTTTTTGCAGTGCCAGGCGTAGTAACCTGATCTAATGTTGCGTTTAAAAACTTAGTATTTGTCTCAGTACGGAAGTATCTCGGAAGTAACTCCGCAGACTTTCTATTAGATTTGCCATTAACTGGAAGTGGATATTCGTTTTGGTCATCATTATAAGCCATTAGTAGCTCGAGCCTCCGGTGTTGATAGTGGACGTATATGCAGTACTCGAACTTTGTATTCCAGTATTTGAAACTTCAGTGCTTGCTGTAATAACAGTGCCTGAGGATTTTAGTTTAGTTGCAGTAATAGTATCTATTATTTCTACATTTTCTACAGTTGCACCACTTATGAAAATTTCATCAGATTCTGAGTTTATTTCATACAACGATCCAAATGATAGTAAGTCGTCGCTTGGAACAATTACTATAGAACTAATTGAAGGTGCAAGTTGATTCATTATGTAAGTTGAGAGTTCTGAGAAGTAAAATGATTCACCAAACTCCCAGTTTTCCAAACTAAAATATTCATTCATTGCATTAATTACATTTGACTTTACTTCATTATCGTTGGATACAGTTTCTGTATTTTTAACAATTTTAAACGTTGCTTGCAAACTATTCTCCGCGGCTGATCCAAAAAGTATTTTGTACTTTACTGGATGGTATATTACTTCGTCACTAATACTTTTAATCTTATCTAACTCAGCGCCGTAACTTCTATACAGTTGATCACTGCTAGGCGGTAATGGCTTTGTTGTAAGATCACCATTTAGCCATTTTCTGTAACTGGTGTCATACAATCTTGTTAACAAGTACGTGTCTATTAAGTTGGTACTACTAGGATCAATCCGCTTGTTATTATCTGCGGCATGTACATATCTAAATTTTAAATCTGCTCTACCAATAAATGCTTTAAAATTTGATATTTGCGTTAGTAAAAGTTTATCTGACGATAACTGTTTGAATAACCCTGTGTCAATTGCGAAAAAGATAGTTAATGCATCATAAGAACTATATGCTCCTATAGCCGATTCAGATGTAAGCACTAATATGTTTTGTGACGTTTGTGTTACATATTGATAATCTTCAACACCGTCGGTTGTAGTGTATTTCTTTTGAAATATATACTTTGTAGTAGGGGAAACAGTTTCATTAACAATGTCAACAAACGATCCTGGATTATCAACTACGCCGTCATCATCAGCATCAAAGAATGATATTTCTACTTTCTTTGAATCTACATAGCCGTCGGCATCTCTATATTCTTTTGTAATTTCAAAATTGTAGTCAGATGTAAACGGTAAAGTTAACATAGGCTGTGTATTAATACTTAATACTTGAATTTTATCTTTAATAATTTTACCAGTTTTATTATCATAAATTTTATCACTGCTATCGTAATAGAATTTAATTTCGTTATCACTTTCATATACATAACGCATTGCCCGATATGTAATATTGTATTTTTCGCCGTCAGTTTTAAACCATAATAACCAACTTGCATCTAAGTTTTGACTGCTAACATCGCCGGTTTTTCCTGTACTAAAATCACTAATTGTATCTAAGTTTACTTCAGTAATAAGTCTCCACTGTCTAGTACCAACATCATAGCGCAGTCCAAATGTATTATTTGCAAATGCTTGGTCAATAATTTGTACTTTAACTGAATCATTAATACTTGTAGTTAGTTTAGGTCTAATTTCTGTTAATAGCGCCTGTGTCGGAATACTATCGTTAAGCACAATAGGTCCTAGGCCCGATGTAGTGTTTGTAGTACCGTCGCCATTTACACTAATTACTTTTACCCACTTATACATTAGTGTATTAGGTGCGCCGACTGCTCCTGCAATTAATGTTGTCTTATCACCTACTAAGAAGTGGTAACCTGTTGGGGCTTCAAACTTAAGAAGCGACCCTGCTTCTAGTAAGCGCAGGTTGTTTGCTGTAAAAGTACCAACTTTGTACTTTACATCACTTTCGTCTATTAAGTGTCCTGTCCCTCTATTAGTGTCGCTAGTAGTTTGTACCCACTCTGCTTTTAAATCAGATGTAATAACTTTTGTAAAGTTTGTTAGGTAATAATTTAAAACTCTTCGATCTTTTAAAATAGGTTCTATTTTATTTGTAATAGCACTTTCAATGTCTGTTTGTGTTATATAGGTAAAGCTATCTTTATTAACTAAATTTTCTTTATATATAATGCCGTCATTTGCATACAAATTTGTACTACTATATTTTCCAGTTGCATCTAACAAATCATAATATCTACTAATTCCACTTGCAAATCTATTAACTGATTTTACTTTAATAATGTCTTGACTTATGCCTAACGGAGCAACGTTGTAGTCTTCTGCTGTTACCATTCTATTTTGGGTATAATAAGTCGAAGGTGCATTTTGCTTAATGCTTTCGTTAGTTTCGCTTGTAGAACTATTAGCAACAGTATATTTTAATTCTAAATTAAGCGTAATTGTTTCAACAGTATTACTTCTACTTAAATAAGGGACTTTAATTTGAATTCCTGTCATGTCGGTTGGTTTAATTACATAACTTTGATTATTACTAGTACGGTAAAATACTTTAAATACGCCTTGTGGTAGTTCTCCAAATGTACCGTCTGAAAACACTAAACTAATTCTATCACTTACTCGAGTAAGTACACTGTAAACTGATCTAATTTTTTTACTAACACTATTATAGATAATATTGTTGCCTTCAACAGCATCAACCTTTGTCCAATATTCTGACTCTTGTCCAGATGCATCTAACTTGTAAAGCCAAACATCATCGTTATTAATGTTTGCCGCATCGATATCAATTACTTGATTAGTTGTCGGAGTATTAACTACAAATTGTCCGCTATCTAATGAGCCTTGTTTGAAAGTACAAAAGAATCCAGTATTACTACTTGCAGGTCCGCGACTATCGTCTTTATAAAGATACGCAAAACTATTTGCAGTCAACGGAATTTCTTCTTCAGCGTTTTTTGTATCAGTATTTAAATCTGTAGACACTACCTCAAATTGTAGTGATTTTCCTTGTACTGTTTTAGTAAATCCGTATGTCGGAATGTCAGTATTAACAGCATTAAATCTGTACTGTTCATTTGGAACACCGTCGACAATTTCTTTTTTAAGTGGGCGTCCAAAAGTTCCATTAGCAGGTAGTGCAGAATTCATTACTTTAATAAATTGCTCATACCAATCTGTGTTAGTTGGGTCGTTCCATTGTATTTGTTGATTTGCTAAATTAAAGTTATTACTGTCTACAACCTCTTCAGTTGTTGAAACACTTGTTACTTTTAAAAGTCCCTGGGCCGCTTGGTTACGTTTTGGGTTGTAAGAAAGTAACCGTGCTAAACGGAGAACTGATTCTCTACGCTCTGCTAATTCTAAAAAGTTTTCTCTTGCATTTAGGTCAATACGGAAGGAAATATTTTGGCCTAAAAATGCAATTAAATCTATCAGCGCAAGATATTCGCTAGACTCGATATAATCGTTAAAATCCTCAGGATAATTAGTCCTAAGGTATGCTATCATTGTTCTTCTTAGGTTATCAAAGTCGTAGCTTTGAAAATCAGCATTGCGAAAACTTTGGTATATACGCTTCCAATTTTCGGCTACTAATAACCTGTTTTGTCTATCTGTAGTTGACATAGTTTATGGTTTCCTTCACTCACAGTATTTATTAGTTTAGGATAAGTGCGTATATAATTTACGATATTAATCCATTGCTTTCATCAAATGTTAAGCGCATAGATTCAGATATGTTGTAAGGAAGATATGTTAAGTCTAATTCAATTTGAATACCTGTTTCAAATGCATCAACAGTTACTAGATCTACCTGAACTCTCGGATCGTAATTTACAATATCAGTGACATTTTTTGCAATAGCGCCTTTTAAATCATCTGTCATTGGTTCAAATAACACTTCCCATATAATTGTACCAAACTCAGGGTTTTCTAATTTTTCACCTTGTCTTATATGAAAGTGATTTATTAAGTCTTGCTTAATTAATGCAAGATCGTACAATGTAGACGAAGCGTTATTTGGGTTTGTTGTACTTAACCCTCTATATGCTCGTGCAGAATTAGGCTGTGATGGAGCTTTCTTTGCTCCAGTCACCTTAATTCTTTCGTACATATCCTTTTCTAATGTGCTCATACTATATTTAGCCTTATACTGTAGTGCTGTTTGTGCCTGTTGAAACAGCGTCTATATCTAATTTATTTTCGCCAAATAATGGCTTGTCATATTCTGCAGGAACGTTCCAGTTACGCTTTATGTTAATAACATACTGTTTAGAGGTTTCAACACTGTAAGTTGTTACTTTTGCATCGTCTCCTTGGTTTCCGCCTAACACTTTAAGTTTATTAGTCGTTGCATCTGCACCAACAATAAATCCAATATGTCCTCCGGTTCTTGTTTTAGACTTAAAAACTACTATATCTAAATATCGAATTTTATCTAATGTTCTCCAGTCTACTTCAGATCCATAATTTCGATATGCTTGACTACTCATTGAGCTTAGACTTTGGATACCTGCTGTTTTTAGTATATAACTTACAAATGCCGCACACCAATAATAAGCACTTGATCCAGTATCTCGATCATAAGATAGTCCGCAAGCATCATAACAGGCTAAGATATTAGGATTTCCCGGGCGGCCTTTTTCTTTCCAATCTGCTGAAATTACATTATCAAGTAACGCTTTCATTTTTAAGTATCCAGGGCCGCTAGGAACAGGGCCCGGATTAGCATATGCAATAGGTGATCCAGAATTTGAATTTAGGCCGCCAATTGATCCTGGATAATCGCCTTCAAGATTTGATGCTTCGCCTGTATAATTAAATGCTTGCGAATCTAACGATGCACTTTCTGAAGTTAAATCTTGTATTGTACCTGGGCGTACAACTTTACCTTCTGGTATAAAAACATTACACATTTAAAATGGTCCTTTTCTTCTTTCTTGCGTTCCGCCTGCGTTAGTAACATTATCGTCAATGCCTTGTACTGATTCAGGTAGAGGTTCTTGTATCCAAGTTGCATCAATTGCGTTTAAAAATTGCAAGTCTTTAGGATATGCATGATCATATCCGCCTGCATTAATACATAGTCTTAGATCACCTAATATTCCCCTGCCTCTATTAGGACGGTATCTATCTTTAAGATATTGTGCGGCTACGTTACAACTTGTTACAAAATCAGTAGCCAATAAACTAGGATTAGCAATTACAGTAACGCCGTTCGGGTTTTTGTTTGTACCGTCGGGTCCATCAACTAATGCTTCGTCAATAAGCCCTGCGGCTTTGCCGTATCTTTCATAATTTGCTCGGCCAGTTAATTGTATAATTCCTCTTCCAATAAATGCACCACCGTCACCATCAAATTGATTTCCTAGTTCACGTCCTTTTGCATTATTGTTACCGTATACTAATTCAAAGAAAGAAGTTTTTGTAGACTTGGCCGCAGTAAGTTCGGCTTCACTAACTCCCCTAGTTGCTGTTTTAAATATACTTCTAATATAGCTATTAGTATTATTACCATAACTTAGTTCTTCTGCAGGTAGCAATCTACTTTCAGTATGACAAACTGCAATTATTGATAATAACGTTTCGTCGTCAGTAAATCCTACAGCTCGCATAGCTGATGCTAATACTCTAGCTCGTTCTCGTATGTCACTAGATGCTGGTGCACCGGGTGCAGGAGATATTCCTAATGACTCCTGCGAGTCATACGCTGGTGTGCTAGATGCTCCGTAATATGAAGTAGGGGTTGTTACACCTACCTCGCCCGTAGAATTTCTTCTATTAGACACAACTGGGGGTGCGCCAAATATAGGTGTACCAATTGACTTAGCAAATGTATCAGGAGTACGAGGCACAAATGTTGGAAGTTGTTCAGTGTTTGCTCTAGTTTTATCCGGAGTATATAATGTTGGATTTAAGTTTTCGTGTTCATACCACGGTTCGTGCTGTGGTATTCTTGATGCTTGTTCTGCTACTGATGCTGGTTCGGGTGCAAGCGGTGTTGGTGCTGCCGGAACTAACGCAGTTTCTGCACCGGCTGCCGTTGCCAATGACGCCGGAGATGGTCCATTTAAGTCAATTGATGATCCTGTCATCTTAATTGCAGTACCGCCATTAATATCTAATGTACCAGTTGATGAAACTTTAGTTGTAGTAGCACCAAGTATATCTAATGTTGCTTCGCTGTGTATTCGCATAGCCGCAGTACTTTGTACAGCCATTTCGCCTGTAGATTTGATGTCTGTTTCACCTTTAGATGTAATATGTAAATCAGTTCCAATATGTATATGACCTTCTTGGTCTGCATTTATCTTCAAACTATTGCAAGCATCTAAGTTGACGTTGCCGCCAGATGAACCAATAAATACTTCTGCTCCTGATAAAAAGTTGGCATTTCCAGTTGACGTATATGTAGAATTTCCTTCTGCATATTGCGATATACTTCCGCCTGAGGCAACATCGTAACTATCACCTACATTCCACATAGCATTTTTACCTACAACAAAATTCATATTAGAACCTGTAGTAGCTTTGATGTCTTGTCCAACTACCATATTTAAGTTTTGTCCTGCAACAAAATTTATATCTCGATCTGCTGTAAAATTCATATCAACTTGTGTATGCACACTTATACTATCTGCGGCAAAGATATCTATTTTACCATTTGATGTAAGTTCAATCCAGGCTGTACCTTTTGCATTTCCAATGTAAATTAAATCTTCAGTATTGTGCAAAAGTATTTGATGGCCTGTACGAGTTTTTAATCGCAACAGTTCATTAGCAGGTAATGTGGGATCACCGCCAACTTCGCCTGCCTCTAAACTTACATACTCCATTGGAGTATCTTCTGCTTTACCTTTTCTTATAAACTTGTCGTCACCGTCATCCATTACAAACGACGAACCACCTAGTCTATGTGTATGTATATTAGTTTTTTGACCAACTGGTCCTACTTCACTTTTTGGTGCACCTGTGCGTTTGTCTACTGGGCCGCCAGTGCTTATTCCAAAAACAGCACTAGGAACTTCTCGTCTAGCACTTGAAGTAGTTATTCCTCTAACATCGTCAGATATTAATCCTTGCCGGATTAATGACCTTGCAAGATCAACATGTACTGGTTTTTTATATTTGGTAGCATCTTTAAGTTTTACAGATTGTAACTGTTTGTTATATTCTGCTGACGGTGCTCGGTTACCGTAATCAGATAAATTATCTGTACCAGCATACCCTGGCACCATAAAGTTCATATTTTCTTCTTGTACACACCCTATCCAAAATGCTTTAGACAAACTTTGTTCTACAAGAATTACTAAAACTGTAGTTCCAATATCAGGCGGCACTCCCCAAAAGCCATATGATTTTTGAGAATTTTTATATCCTTCATTTCCAGATGTTGCTCCAGTTGGTGTAACGCCGTAAAACGGACTTAAATATCTAGCTTCGATCATTTGTCCTGATCGCTCAGGTTGATTACCTGCTCCTGTCTGTTTTAATAGTTCAACTTGAAGTGTTCCCATATAGTGAGGATCTAAATGATTAACTACAATAGCTTCAAACGGTCCCGGTGAACTAGGATCAATATGTTGTTTAGATCTTAAATTGTTTTGGTTATTGTTTGGTGGCATTAGAAGCTTTCCCATCTATTAGTTAGCGTGTTAAATACCCGCTGGCCGCCTAAATCTACATTAGGCAAATTAACGGCCGGTAACTCTATCGTTCTAAGTGGTCCAGTTAAAGCACTTGTTGCTCCGCCTATGTTATCTCTTAGATTGCTATTTAAGGCATTTAATTCACTTGCGCCTCTTGACTGTGCAAAACTTGCTGCCGCATTTAATGACCCTACACCTGGCAACGGTATGGATGGTAACACACTTGCGCCAATAGTACCTAACGAAGGTAATGTACTTGTTTTAATAGTATCCAAATTAATTCCTGTAAATTGACCTAATGTTTGCTCAATATTTTCAAAGTCAAGGCCGACTTGGCCAATATCAAAGTTGCCCATACTAGCTTCTAGCGATTCTGCCAATTCACCTACTTTGCCAAATAGTGCTAGTTCATCAGTATTTAACGCGGCTTTGGCTTGTTCTGCTATAGTTCCGAGTTCCTGCACTTTTGGTAGTAATTGTGCTAACTCGTCTTGATATGCAATTATATTAGATGGAAAATTCAATTCACTTATTGCCGCACTTGCAATACGTTGTACGTCAAGTGCTCGTTCATTTAATGATTCTCTTGCGTCAGTAGTACTAACCATTATACCAGTATTTGCAGTAGTAGATGACTCTTGCTGATTTAAAACTCGATTCAGTGATAGGGTTTGAGTAAATTGGTTTTTACTAATAGTTGACATAACTGTTTTAACCATATACAATCCGCTAAATGATTCAACTAATAGCAAGTCTTCAGGAAATGTATAATTTCCTACATCTTCATCAATATCAACCGGAGTTCTAAATAATATATTAATGTGTACCTGGCCGTTGGAATAGTTTGCCGTGCCGTCTTCGGTCATATTAGTATACGAAGTGTCGCCGGCATGATAATTTCCTGCGCCGTTATCACTAAGATAAAAGGGATCACCAATAATTGTTAGTTCGGCCATTAGCAAATCATTTTTACTGTTAACTAATCTGTCATTAAAATTTCGTGCGATGCTTATTTCTGCATTGCTTATTTCAGAGCCGCCGCCTGCTATTGCTCCTGCATTGATAACTTCGACTTGTGAGACCATACCTTCCACAGGTACAAACTCAGCGGCTGATTCACCACCAGCTGTATAAGATGAAGAATGTGGGTTAGGTGTTGATTGCACAGCACTGCCTTGTCGCTGTTGAGCTGAACTTGACGCAGAATCTGCTAAAGCGCCTGCTTGGAAGGCAAACCTATAATCAATCTCAAAATCTAAAATATCTTTATTTCTGCCAGTGTAAATATATTCATATTCTTTTGCCGCTTCAGCTTTTAACGCTCCTATACCAACTGCCGGAGTTGCTGGGTTACTAAACACGCTAGAATGCACCATATAAGGCACAACTCTATACACATAAATGTTAGGACTTGTGCCGGTTCTAAGCACTTCTGTGTTTTCTGGAACAGTGTAAGTATCTGCTTCAATCCTGTACCACTGAACCATTCCTGTAGGGTTTGTAATGTCTGAAAGTTGTCCAGCAAGTGCTTGTCCATATGAACTAACTAACAGTACTTCTTCGATTATATCTTGTATTCGTGCACCTGCTCTAAACTTAAACATTCTATTAGTGCCACTAGTTTGTAATTCTGCTGAGCCTCTTGAGAAAATAGGGTACCTGTCAATATTTTCTTGAGAATACTGCATTGATCCCATCGGAGACTGACCTGCTTCAACTGGATTATTAATAATGGCAGCTTGGCCAATTATATTTGTTGCAAAATCACTATTAGCATAATCTTTAAATGCAGAACCAAATTCAGTGGACGATCTAACAATGCCAGAAATACTATTAATATATTGGTCGTAATTTAGTGGCACTTCTCCTTCGTTATCACCTGTAATAGATCTATACTGTTCTGTTAATTCTGCTCGTGTTAATTGATTTGAAGAGCTAGCCATTCCGCCAAATTCACCATCTGCCATAGATCCATATGGATTTATAGTTGCTCCAGAAGAGCTATTGCTAGATGCAGCCGAAGGCCTTCCAGTCGCACTTGTGCGGTCTTCTGGAAACACAATAACATATTGGTCTGCAACGTTTACTTGTCCCTTATCTTGCATGTCAAGCAATCTAGTGTTTAGTATAGTAGTTAGACTTTGGCCGCCTGACTGCAATAGTTCTCTAACTGTAGCTCCTGTTACTGCAATATCCGTTTTTACTTGCTGTACTGCATCTTGCATTGCTTGTTCATTTGACAAGTATGCTGTACATGCGTAGACAGAGCCGGAGCCGGATACTTTAAGCCTAACAGTCTTAAGTTTAATTGGAAGAAATCTCCTAGAATAAGGAGCAACTCCCATGTTGCCCTCTTCGTCCGTACCGACAAATTCTAGTGTTAGCATGTATGTAGCTTCGATATAGTTTGCATAGCCGCCTAAAGTTGCCGCAGCCTTAAGAGTATTTAAAAATAATCCCATACTATAAGGTTCAGTAACTTCAAACGCTAGGGTTGTTACATTAGAATTTCTAGCATCGTTGTCTGCCACCATTATTGATTTAAATTCTAAATCATCTAGGAAAAATTCTAGGGTCTTTCCTAGTACCTTTTCGTATGCAGTTTTAACTTTCTTAGTACCGGAGCCGCCGCTCCTACAAATTATTCTATTTTCAGCAACACCGGATTTTCTATATGTACCATCAGGGTCATTTACTTCGTCTTTAGTTAATGCCGAAAGTGTCATTAAACAATTCATACTAGCAAAGCCTTCAAGTTCATTTGCCCACGGACCGGGACTCTGACCTGGAACTAATTCTCCAGGCTTATTTGTAGTGCCAATTGGACCAGGTTTTGCACTTAAATTGCTTTTAAAATTAAAAGAGTCTGCTGTTGCTCCCGGTCCATTAAGTTTACTAAGTAGACTTGAAACCGCAGTACCGTCATTTATGCCTAATACGTTTATTGCAGATTTAGTAAAATCAAAAGAAGCTAGTTCATTTGTGAATTTAGAAACTTCACCTTCTAACGTTGATGAAATATCCGGTACCAATTCTTTAATTGAATTTACTTTTCTAGCAATGTTGTTACGCAGTCCGTTAAAATTAGGTGGCATCTTTTAAATTCCTAACAAGCGTTTTAATGAAGGTCCTTTTGGTAGATAAATTTCTACGCCTGCTTCGATATCATAAATTGGGTCTTTAATTGTGTCCATATTCCTTTGCGCAAATACCCACCACAATTTTGTACTTCCGTATAGATCGTAAGCTAATAAATCTGGCCTATGAGTATATTGAGATTCAATTTCATATAATACATCGTCACTTTCTTTAGGAACAGGACGGATTTGAAACAATCCTAAATATCTTTGATCTACAACCTTTGTATTTGCCCACGGACTAGAATTATTATAACTTGCCATTAAATCATTCCTTTACCTGTTATTAGTTTACCACTAACAAAATCGTTTAAATTAAATTCAGCTTGTCTAGCTCTACTGTATATTGGTTGTACTGTTACTGATATTAAACTTTGTGCTGGAACCCATGTATCGGCACCTTCAGTAGTTACAGGATCAGCATGATGATTGCCAGGTGTTGTTGATCCTCCCATTGTAGTTTTAATATAATCCACGTCTTGCGGTAAATCAATATTAAATGCAGTTACTACACACGGCACATTGTTAAAAACAAACTCTCCGTACCCATTTAGTTTAATAATTGGCGGAGGATTACCTAAATTCGCGCCGGTGCCATAAAACATTTTAGTTACAGTACGCAAATAAGTAACTGCCGCAACCCAATACTCTGCATCTTCTGCATTTTCAACAAAAAAGTCGCCTGCAATAGTTATAGCGTCCACAGCTGAACTTTGATAGTTAAAAAATGGATAATTAGTATGTGTAGGTTGCAATGCATTGTAGCTTGCAGAATGAGAAAATATAATAGACGGCGTAAAAGGAAATACCATTCTATTATTTGTGTTAACTAAAGGCTGTAATAATGTTTTGGGCATTCCTTTCATTATAGGCGGAACGCTTAAACTTACACGCCAGTCGTTTTCGCCTCTAGGACTTTTAACTATAGCACTAGTATTTGATTTAAACGTTGGCATTGCATCTGGTTGGAGGTTTGCACTACGAATGTTTTTCATAAATCCTAAAGGGTTGTCGGCAAACGCAGATACAGTGTCTACTGTTCTTTTTAATGTACTTACAACATTAATAGCACTACCAAAAGTTTCTTGTAAACTTGTAAATGGATTTCGACCTGGCATAATATCTCCTTCTTATAGTGTTATTTAGTTGACTTTTTAATGTATGTATATTATAATGTATGTAACATCTTATAACTTGGAGAAGTAATGGCTAGACGTGTAAATTACCTAAATAACAAAGATATATTAAAAGAAATACATAAATCAAAAAGTACATTCTGTAGTTTTACAGAAGAATCACATGCTATGTTTGATCTTATTGTACTTGATATTGGAAAAATTAATAGACTAACAGTTGCTGAAGCTAAACGTGCTAAAGCAAAGAAAATGTCGACTGCTGAATTTGAGCGGAGAAAAGGCTTGGGACATAAAGTTAAACAAGCAGAATGCGAAGTAGATTATAAAACAATTACTAAGGAAGAATTGATCTTCCGTGTAATGACGTTTGATCATATTCCAGAAGAGCCCGGACGTAAAAAGAACCCAAAAACTATTGCCGATACTAAAACAAAACTTAATTTTCCACCTTTTCATCATTACAAGTACAATGATGACGGTGATTTAATATTAGTAGGAAAGAGTCATTGGGCAGGTGGCATGGAAAATGGACATTTTGACAAAACACACGGAAAGGCAACTAATAAACTTGCTATGATGTGGATGAAACTTTGTGATCGTTATGCTACTCGAGGCAATGTACGTGGTTACACATACAACGACGAAATGCGCGGACAAGCTATTCTACAATTAGCACAAATTGGTTTACAGTTTGATGAATCTAAGTCGGATAATCCGTTTGCATATTACACTGCCGCAGTTACTAATAGTTTTGTACGTGTTATTAATATTGAAAAACGTGCGCAGAACATCCGTGATGACATTCTAGAAATGAACAATATGAATCCTAGCTTTACTAGACAAAATCAAGGACAATGGGAAGCAGAGCAGAAACGAGAAACCGATAAAATGAAATCTTCCAAATAAGTCATTGATCTTATTGAGATTTTGTTGTATAATGTTAGTTGAATCATAGAGGACGTAAATTTGTTTAAAAAAGCCGCAGTCTTTACCGACATCCACTTGGGATTAAAAGGTAATAGCAAGATGCACAATCAAGATTGTGAAGACTTTGTTGATTGGTATATTGAACAAGCAAAAACCAACGGTTGTGAGACTGGTATTTTTTGTGGTGATTGGCACCATAATAGAAACAGTTTAAATCTTACAACTATGGATGCTACTATCCGTTGTATGGAGAAGCTAGGAGCTGCCTTTGAGCAGTTCTTCTTCTTTGATGGTAACCACGACTTGTATTATAAAGACAAGCGTGACGTTAATAGTACTGCATTTGCAAAACATATTCCAGGTATTACATTTATCGACGAACTTACAACAATCGAGGATGTTACTATTGTGCCTTGGTTAGTAGGCGACGAATGGAAGAAACTTAAAAAGCTAAAAAGCAAATATATATTTGGGCATTTTGAGCTACCTAGCTTCTATATGAACGCTATGGTACAGATGCCCGACCACGGAGAGCTTAGAGCAGAAGACTTTGCTAATCAGTCTTATGTTTTTAGTGGACACTTCCATAAACGTCAGCAACAAGGCGTGGTACATTACTTAGGTAATGCGTTTCCGCACAACTATGCAGATGCATGGGATGATGACCGTGGTATGATGATACTCGATAGAGAAAACGATGCTGAGCCAGTATACCTTAACTGGCCTGACTGTCCCAAGTACCGTACTATTAAACTAAGTCAATTAATCGACGAAGCAGATACAATTATTAAACCTAATATGTATCTACGTGTTAACTTAGACTTGCCTATTAGCTTTGAAGAGGCAAGTTTTATTAAAGAAACGTTTATTAATACTTACAACTGTCGTGAAATTAGTTTAATTCCACAAAAACAGTTAGAAGACATTAATACAGAACTAGACATTGCACAATTCGAAAGCGTAGATCAAATTGTTGCAGGAGAAATTAATGCAATTGACTCAGACAACTTCGATAAGAAGATGCTAATGGATATTTATAACGAACTATGATAAAAATTAAAGACCTTACAGTACGTAACTTTATGAGTGTAGGCAATCAGACCCAAGCCGTAGACTTTGACAAAGACAACCTAACACTAGTTCTAGGCGAAAACTTAGATCAAGGAGGCGACGATAGTGGATCACGTAACGGTACTGGTAAAACTACTATCATTAATGCATTGTCTTATGCATTGTACGGTACTGCACTTACTAACATTAAGAAAAACAACTTAATCAACAAAACAAACTCAAAAGGCATGCTTGTTACACTGCATTTTGAAAAAAACAATGTTGACTATCGTATCGAGCGCGGACGTTCACCTAATGTACTAAAGTTTTATGTTGATGAGCACGAACAAGAGATGACAGACGAGTCACAAGGTGACAGTCGCAAGACTCAGGAGTTTATTAACGACTTGCTTGACATGAGTCACGATATGTTTAAGCATATACTTGCACTAAACACCTATACTGAACCATTTTTAAGTATGCGGCAGAACGACCAACGTGCAATTATTGAACAACTACTTGGTATTACCATCCTTAGTGAAAAAGCCGATACACTTAAAGAACAAACTAAGAAAACTAAAGATGCTATCCAAGAAGAAACATTAAAAATTAATGCTATCCAAAGTGCTAATGAAAAGATCGGCGGAACTATTGAGAGTTTACAAAGTACACAACGTGCATGGCTTTCTAAAAATGAACAAGACGTAAAAAAACTACAATTAGGCATCGATCAACTAGAACACTTAGATATTAACACTGAACTAGAGTCGCATGAAAAGTTGTCTAATTGGACACAGCATAACAATGCTATTTTGGCTCTTAAAAAAGAATTAAGTACATTAGAACCAGCATTAGTACGTGCCGACAAGACTGTTGAAAAGGCAAATAAAGACATTGCAGAACTAGACGATGCAACATGTTATACATGTGGTCAAGAGCTACATGCAGACAAAAAGGCAGAGATTGCAGAACGTAAATCTAAAGAACTTGTTGATGCTATTGCGTATCAGTCTGAGATTACTATTAAAGTAAACGATGTTACAAAAGGGCTCGGTGATATCGGTGATATTAACGGTAAGCCTACTACATTTTATGATACTGCTAAAGAAGCATACGACCATAGGACTAACGTAGATAGCTTAAAGCAAGCATTAAATAGTAAAGAACAAGAATTAGACCCTTATCAAGCACAAATTGATGAATTAAACAATAGTGCAATGCAAGAGATTAACTGGAATATAGTAAACGAGCTTACTAGTTTTAAAGAACACCAAGACTTCTTATTAAAACTTCTTACTAATAAAGATAGTTTTATCCGTAAAAAGATTATTGATCAGAACTTGATGTATCTTAACAATAGACTTTCAATGTATCTTGACAAACTCGGCTTACCACATCAAGTAGTATTCTTAAATGACTTAAATGTTGAAATTACTCAGTTAGGTCAAGACTTAGACTTTGATAACTTGTCACGCGGAGAACGTAACAGACTTATCTTAGGTATGAGTTTTGCATTCCGTGACGTTTGGGAAAGTTTATATCAAAAGATTAACTTATTATTTATTGATGAACTTATTGATAGTGGTATGGACACTGCTGGTGTTGAAAATTCGTTAGGTGTCCTTAAGAAGATGGCTAGAGAAGGCGAAAAGAATGTATTTCTTATCTCTCACAAGGATGAGCTTATTGGAAGAGTTAATAACGTAATGAAAGTTGTTAAGGAAAACGGATTTACATCATATGAAAATGATATTGAGATTATAGAATGATCGAAGATGATGCACATGACATGCTTGTAAAGGCATATCTATCTTATTTTACTGCGAACGAAAAGTTTGAAGCTCGTGAGTCTCATAGAACACATGCTGAAAGCAGAAAGTGGTTGAGAGAAATAAGAAAACATGCTAAAATAAGAGGCGATGAGATCAACGATAAGTATAAAGCCAAAAAGGCGGCAGAAAAAGGCAAATAGCGGTAAGTATCTGTATGCAATGGACTTATCAAGGCGAAACAATAGACGAACTACCAGAAGGTTGTGAAGCATTTGTTTACTTGATAACAAACAAAGTCAATGGCATGAAATACGTAGGCAAAAAACTAGCAAAATTCAAAGTAACAAAGAAACCACTCAAAGGCAAGAAAAACAAAAGACGTAGTACTAAAGAAAGTGACTGGCAAACTTATTACGGTTCCAGTGATAGACTTAATGCAGACGTTTTAGAGTTAGGCGAAGAACATTTCATAAGAGAAATTATTCATATTTGTCCTAGCAGAGGCATAGCAAGTTACTTAGAGGCACGAGAGCAGTTTGAACGCAGAGTACTTGAAACAGATGAATACTACAACGGTATCATAAATGTTAGAGTTGGCGGATCAAAAATTCTTAAAGAACATTTACAGGCAAAACATTCCAACACATAAGGTTAGCGGGCCAGATTAGAAATACCGCTGTGGAAAAAGCTCTCGTATAGAAGCACACGTACATATTGATCGACTCCCCAGAGGGAGGAAGCCACCAAACAAATTGGGCTCACTGGTTGATATAGATTGCATTGTTGGCAGTCGAAAAACACAAACACAGTACATAAAAACTCTTTAGCAATAGGAACGAAGCGAGGGAATATTGTTACATATAATGTACATTGTATATTATAAGCAACATAATGTCGACGTAGGTTGGGAAAGGTCAGAGCCCATTGTACTTTGTGTATAAACAATTACCTACTTCCAATGTCTCGGCTGTGACGGACTCACATGAAGCTCAAGATTAGATGGAACCCTTAAACAGGTTCCGTCTGACTAAAACAATCTACATGAAACTTAAACATTATTACATTCGTAATAATGCAATTATAATTCATTTATAAATTATTTAATCAAAACGAAGTGTAAGTAGTTTGAGCGTTAGCGATAACTTGTATTAACGAAGTTAATACACTAACTACTAAATACACTTATAGTATATTATTAAGGACTACTCATGAACGTTTATGATATTTTAAATGAAGATAAAAAAATTAGCGAAGCTCCTACTAGTGGCATTGGTAATGCAGTTAAAGGCGCTGTTGGTAAATTGCCTGGTGCTGAACGTATGGCAGGAAGTGCCCAAATGGGTAAAGAAGCAAACGCATTATACAAGACATTAAAAACATGGCAAGGTATTAATGGCAAGAATGATAAAAATATGTCCGATACTGATTTTGCCGCGTTTATGAAACAAAATAATTTATCTGCTGGCGGAGTTCAGCTACCTAAAGGAATTATAGATAAGAAAACTGTAATGGACGTATTAAAGCAAGCGGCACGTAATAAACTTACTGGCGGCAATGCGGCAGCGGCACCTACTCAAGCAGATCCTAAAGCAGGAATACTAAACAAAGCGCAAGCTAAAACAGGAATGAAGTCGACTGTTGGTAAAGGCACAAAGCCCGGAACTACTAATAACGGTCCGGGAACAAAAGCAAATGCAACAGGAAAGCCTGCCAAAATTCCTGCAGAGCTTCAAAATAAAATTAATAACTTATCTGTTGCGCATAAAAAAGCACTAGCGGGGATGTTATAATGAACGTCAATGATATTACTAATTTAGAATTACAAACTCTTAATGAAGCACCTAACGACAAACTAAAAAAAGTTGCACAAGGTGCTAAACGCATGGCACAAAAGTTAGGCGGTAAAGGGTCTGGAGGCACAATGAGTAAGGCAATGGATAAAGTTTCTAAAGGCGAAGCATTACCTGCTAACTTAGCAAAACAAATTGCACCCTTTGCAAAGGGATTAGAAGCTATAATGTCCGATCCAGTAATGGTGCAACAACTTGAAAAACTTATCAAACGTGCAGAAGGTAGTGAAAACTTTAAAGACCTAAACAAAGATGAAAAACTTAGTAAATACGGCCAAACACAAAATAACACTAAGCCCAATCCAAAAATTAAAGTAGCTAAAGGTGCTGGGCAATTAGAAACTGGCGACGACGGTGAAACTTATGTTTGGGCAGGTGCTCAATGGGTAAATAATTCTACTGCTAAAATGGCACCTAGGGCTGTTGGCGCCGCACTAACTACTAAGATGATAGGCGGCATTGCAGATGAAATTAAAAAATCTGGCATTGCAGATCAGATTAAAGCACAGTTATCGGGTACTAAAGCACCAACAGTTGGACCAGCAACTAGTTAAATTAGAGGCATTCCAGACTTCTTAGTATCTTCATAATTAGATTTAATTATGTCGTTAATAATTTCTCGATCTTCAGTTGAAAGCATAAACGCTTCGTCCATTGAAATACTACCTCGCATATACCACATTATCTTTAATATTGTATGACGAAACTCTTTTGCTTGGCCTTCTAAATCTCTAATTTCTTCTAGGATTCGATCAACTGGCCAGTCGACGATCCTTAGGCGAAAAAATTTGATTGATCAAATGCAATTGGAACTGTGTAAGTTTCTGGAGCACCATTTGCAATGTCCTCAGGCTCTGACTGTACTTTTAATGGCTTAATAGCATGTTTCTTTTTTTCATTATCGATGTGTGTAGTAATGGTATCAAACACCGCTTTGTCTGCATTACTAATGAAATCAGTAATATGCATCCTATCAGTTACAATCATATCGTCAACTGCAATTGATACAATGCTATCTGTAATCATACCAACAGTTAGATCTCTAATTTTATTAAACGTTTTTCCGAATTGAGATAGCTTTTCTTCTTGCTCCATCTCACCATCATTAACAATTCTAAACATTCTTTCTTCTTCAAATGTAGTTAATGATGCCGATGTAAACTCTTTATAAGTTACTGGTCTAATCTTAACTTGGAATTCTCCTAACGACGGAACGTCTTCCTCAAAATCAAATTGTCCCATAGTGTCTAATAGTTCTCTGAGATTCAGTGCAAATGATTTCTCTTCTTCAGATCCTGGCGGAGTTACTGTGATATCCATATTTTCGCCATATGTAGCAATACGTATAGCGATTAGCAAAGCATCAATGTCAATGCTTGGAACAGCCCAAGCATTTTTAATACCGGGCACACAACTTTGTATTATCTCAACAGTTGCTTGGCCGTTAAGTAATGCATCAGGAGTTTTTAAAGTTAGTTCGTCTTTAGCGGTCATAGCAAAGACCGCTAAGTCACCATTTTCTAACATTTCTATTGTACCGCTAGGATACCATTTTCCTTTGCTAGGCAACGTAATATATAACTTTGGTTGTCTAAAATATTTCTTTAAAGGGTTAGCACCCGGCGCTGTCATTTGGGTCATACCCGAATCGTTAAATTCTGTCATTTCATTCTCCGTATAAATACATTATACAAGTATGTATCTCTTATATTTATATGCGTACTTAATAGGAAACCGAAATATATGGCTGAAAAAGTAACAGGTACGATTGGGCAAGAAGAAGTAGAATTAAATAACGCTGCCTCCGAAGCAACACTAGTTCGATTATTAAAAGTAATGGAAGGGAAAGGTGCCTCAGGCGGCAATAACAAAGCCGCGGGCAACTTACACGAATTAGCCAAACAGTCAGGTAAAACTACTAAAGAATTAGAAGAATTAGAAGAAGCGGCAAATAGTTCTGGCAATGCACTATCTAGAGGCTTTTCACAGATTACAGGTGCGGTAAAAGGCCTAGCAAGTGAAGCATTGCTTGGTGGTGATAAACTTAGTGACTTTACACAACATATAACAGGCGCACTAAGTGCAATTCCTATATTTGGCGGTGTAATAGGCGGAGTAGGCCAATTATTAGTAAGTGTATTAGATAATCAAATTGATGCGTTTAGAGAGTTATCTAATGTAGGTATCGACCTAGGTGGTTCTCTGTTTGAAGCAAAACTTCAAGCCACAAAAACCGGAATGAGTTTTGAATCTTTCCAAACTGTCTTATCTAACAATAGTGAAGGCCTTGCAAAACTAGGAGGCACTGCTGGTAACGGTGCTAAAATGTTTGTAGCATTGCAAAGTCAAGTATCTCAAAGTGCTAATCAATTTTTGCTTATGGGTATGCAAATGGAAGAAGTTGGTGAATTTACAGCTGGCTACATGAGGCAACAGCAACGATTAGGACGAACTCAAGGGCTAACATCTGCGGCAGGCGCGGCATCTGCCCAGGCGTACATTAAAGAAATTGACAAACTTGCAAAAATTACAGGCAAGTCAAGACAAGAAGTACAAGATCAGATGGACGCCGCCGCTCGAGATGATAGGCTTGCTTTAGTGATGTCTACAATGAGTTCCCAAGCCCAACTAGCAATTAAAAGTACAGTAGCAATGTTAACATCAAGAGATGCGGAACTTGGCGAAGCAGTTACAGAAATGATTGCTACTGGTGGTATACCTTATACTGAAGCAGGTAATGCCCTACTAAATCTAAACCCAGGTATCGCAGCCGCAGCCAAAGCCCTGCATGATGGAGTTCCTGGAGCCGCGGAACAAATGGCGATAGAAATGGAAAAAGCTAGGCAGGTAATGATTAACAAGACTGATGCGGAAAAGTTAGTACTTGCGGCAATGGCCGCTGATGGCGATGTATTTGCCCAAACACAATCAAGACTATTAGGGTTAGGCAACACAGTTGTAGCACTAACAGAAGCAGAAATTGCGGCAAAAGCACTAGAAGCTGATAAAGAAGCTGAAAGGTCAAGACAGTCATTATTGTTTAGTAACACTGTAACTAAGTTAAGAAATAGTATTACTGATGCATTAATTACATCAGGTGTCTTTGATACAGTACAGGCAGCGATGAGTTCGTTAACAACAGCATTTAATGGTGTTGTTACTGATGATGGTCCTGGCGGACTAAATGCAGTAGTTGAAGGAATATCAACTGTGATGAGTGATTTACTTAAATCTTTTAAAGAAGGTAACTTAATGGAAACTATAGGAGGCTACCTATCAACAGGATTAAGTAAACTTGGTGAGCTAATATCTCCACATATATCAACAGCTATGTCAGGACTGATGAACTTAGCTAAAGATGTTATATTTGGTAAAAGAGCAATGGAAGGACCGGATCATGATCAACAAGCAACAGGCGAACGTGAAGGCGGTGCGTTAAGTGAATTCTTAGGCATGCTTGCAGGCCCAGCTCTTTTAGCTGGATTAACATCATTGGGCGGATTGCTTGCAGCCGGTGGGCTTATTACGCTAGGATTTAGAGCACTTACTTCAGTGTTTAGAATGTTTGCAAACGGACCAGTAGCAATTGGTGCCGCAGTATTTACAGCTATGCTTATTGGTACTGGCGCCGCAATAACACTTGCAGGAAACGGCATTAACTTAGCCGGAGACGGCGTTGAAAAGATTGCCGCAGGTGTTGAAAAAATGGCTAACATGAAGGGAGCCACAAACTTTGCAGAAATTGCTACATCATTAGGATTACTAGGACCTGCACTAATATCACTAACTGCTGGCGGAGTACTAGAAAGTATTACTAGTTTCTTTGGCGCTGACTCACCTTTTGATAAAATTGTCGAAGGACTTAATAAGTTTAAAAACATTGATGCAACAGCTATTGAGAATGTAAAATTAAGCGGAACTGCATTAGAAGCGTTGTCAAAATTTGGTGACGATTTAGACGTTAGTAGTTTAAGATTATATGCCGATCAAATGGAACGCCTTGGTAACTCTTTTGAAAAAATAAACGACGAGCTAACTAAGGATAACAGTTGGTTACCGTTCACTAATGGCAATAACGCAGGTAATACAACAATGCCTAGCGGCACTGCTGGCACTGCCGGAACAGGTAGCTCAGATCAGCTAACCCTACTAAATACTAAGCTAGATACACTAATAGAAGTTACAAGATTAACTAATACTATCAATAGAACAGGCTTTAGAGAAGCTTCAGGTAGCTTCTAAATAAGGAAAATAACACGATGAGTTGGAAAAAATACTTTACTCCTGTACAAACAGGCGACAACATGGGCGGAAGTTATTCGCCGTTGGGTGGAGGCCGCAACGGTTCTACTCCCGGACCTGCCACAACGAAGTATAGTTCCTACTTGCCAGATGTATATGTAGGCAGTCCTAATAGAGTTGAACGTTACGGACAGTATAATACTATGGATATGGATTCAGAAGTTAATGCGGCCCTTGACATATTAGCAGAGTTTTGCTCACAGCAAAACACACAAAATAGAACGCCATTTACTATTGACTTCAAAAAGAAATCTACAAATTCAGAAACAACTATTATTCAACAATACTTACAGCAATGGTGCAAATTAAACAAATTTGAAACACGTATGTTTAGAATATTACGCAACGTGTTTAAGTACGGTGATCAATTTTTTGTAAGAGATCCAGAAACTAAAAAATTGTTTCATGTAGATAGTGCAAACGTTAGTAGAATTATTGTAAACGAAAGTAGCGGTAAAACTCCTGAACAATACGTTATTAAAAACTTTAATCTAAACTTTAAAGATATGGTTGCAACTACTCCGCATGTAACAAGCGGAACAATTAATGGCGGCGGCGGTGCTGTAGGCAGTACTGGAAGCGTTAGAGGGATGGCAGGTAATACACCTACTGCATCTGGATCAAGATTCAGCACTGAAGACGGCGAACTATCAGTAGACTCAGATAATGTTATACATTTAAGTTTATCAGAAGGATTAGACAATAACTACCCATTTGGTAACAGCTTATTAGAAACTGTGTTTAAAGTATACAAGCAAAAAGAATTACTAGAGGATGCTATTATCATCTACAGAGTACAACGTGCTCCAGAACGCAGGGTGTTCTATGTTGATGTTGGCAACATGCCATCGCACTTAGCGATGCAGTTTGTCGAGCGTGTAAAAACTGAGATTCACCAACGCAGAATCCCAAGTGCTACAGGCGGAGGAACTAATGTTATAGACAGTAGTTATAATCCTTTATCAATGAACGAAGATTACTTCTTCCCGCAAACTGCTGAAGGACGTGGATCAAAAGTTGAAACATTGCCAGGCGGTACTAACCTTGGAGAAATTGATGACCTTAGATATTTTACTAATAAGCTCGTACGCGGCTTACGAATTCCTTCCAGCTATCTACCTACAGGGGCTGATGACAGCGCGGCACAATACAATGACGGCAGAGTAGGTACAGCATATATTCAAGAACTTCGCTTTAACACATATTGCGAACGACTACAAAACTTAGTTGTTGAGCAATTAAATCAAGAGTTTAAACGTTATATACTTGAAAAAGGTATTAATGTTGATACTGCAATGTTTGATTTACGTTTTCAACCACCACAAAACTTTGCAAGCTATAGACAAAGTGAAATTGATAATGCTCGTGTACCTACATATACACAGATGAGTGCTATACCTTATATTTCTAATCGTTTTGCATTACAACGTTTCTTAGGATTAAGTGCTGAAGAAGTAGCTGAGAATGAACGTTTGTGGAAAGAAGAAAATGACGAAAACTTACAAACATTACCTGCTGACGCAGAAGGCGAAATGAGAACTGCTGGTATTAGTGGTGCTGGAATAGCCGGCGACATGGGCAGTATGGAAGATGAAGCACCAGCAGATGAAGCGCCAGTAGACGGCGGCCTGGACATTGACACAGCAGACACAGCAACAGGAGATGCAGGCGCAGATACTGGCGCAACTGTATAAATAACTATATGATACTACGTGAACTATTTTACTTTGACAAAGAAACTGTTGATCCAGTCGACGACAAGCGTTACGAAGCTGACCTTGACGACTCTCCCGTAGATCTTGATGATACACGCAAAACTAGACTTACACTACGTCAGATTAATCGCGTAAGGAAAGCCGCAGAACTACATACTGAAGAACAAGAGAAAGAATTGTTATTTGTTAGACAAATGTATGGACTATCGGCTAACGCAGAGGCCGGCGGAGTATAATAATTGAGCGTAGCGTTTGTATTGGGCAACGGCACTAGCCGATCCTCTATACCTTTAGAACCCTTAAAAAAATACGGAACAATGTATGCTTGTAATGCAGTATACAGGGAATTCAAACCGGACTATCTTATAGCTGTTGATATTAAAATGATTAATGAAATTAATCAAAATCGTTATCAACATGAAGGCCAGGTATGGACGAACTTTAATAAATCATTTGAATCTTATAGAGGGTTTAACTATTTTAATCCAGGGTTAGGTTGGAGTAGCGGACCAACTGCATTACATCTTGCGGCTTCGCATGCACACGATACAATTTATATTTTAGGGTTTGACTATAAAGGCATCGGACCTGAAGGCAAGAGGGTCAATAACATATACTCGAGTACTGCAAATTACAAAAGAAGTGAAGATACTGCAACGTATTTCGGCAACTGGTTACGTCAAACATGTAGTGTAATGCAGAAATCTCCCGAAAAGAGATATATAAGAGTAATAGAAGATAAGGACTCATTTATACCTGAACCGTTTGGCAATTTTGCAAATTTAACCCATATAACAGTAAAAGAATTTACTAACTCATTTAATGTAGGAAACTATATTATAAAATGACTCATTTTGAGCCTATTATACACCTATATTTCATACTATGAGTAAATACAATTGACAGCCTACCCGTAGGTAAATATATTTCATTTTAGGAGAAGAAAAAATGACAGACCGTAATAAATTCGAGGAAATGCTCGAAAAATTAGTTAACGAAGACCGCGCTGGAGCGGAAGCACTATTTCACGAAATAGTAGTAGAAAAATCCAGAGATATTTATGAGAATCTTTTAGAAGATGATCTAGAAGTTGACGAAGCAACTGATGAAGAAGTTGATGAAACTACAGATGAAGAAGTTGACGAAGCAACTGACGAAGATTTAGACGAAGATGAAGAAGTTGATGAGTCTGATGAAGAGCTTGAAGAAGGGTTTGACCTAGACGAGTTTGAAGTTGAAGCAGATCCAGTAGACGACATGATGGGCGATCTTGAAATGCCAGCAGGCGATGATGCTCCAATGGACATGGATGATGATGCTGATGACGCACCAGAAGGTGACGTAGCAGACGACATTGCAGACTTGCAAGACGAAATTGAAAAGTTAAAAGCGGCTTTTGATGCAGAAATGGGAACCGATATGGCTTCCGATGATGACGAAAAAGGCGATACAGACGATGCTGAAGGCGAAGCCGACAGTGACGAAGAAGAAGCTCCTGAAGAAGAGAGTTTTGATCTTGACGTAGAAGAAGCAACTGATGAAGAAGTCGAAGAAGCTGACAAATCAGAAACTGAAACAATGCGTGAATATGTTGAAAAAGTAAATGCTACAATGGGCGACAACGGTGCAAACACTAAATCCCCAACAGCAAGTGCAAACAAAATGGGCGATGGCACATCAGCAAATATAGTAGCTGGCGGCGAAAGCAATTCAGAAGGTACAAAAGGCGGCTTAGCTGACCCAAGTGCTAAAGAAGATAACATGGGCAACATAAACGTTCCAGGCGGAAAAGCAGGGAAAGCAATGAAAGCTATGTCAAAAGGCCACGGCGCTGAGAAAAAAGGCGCAGGCGAAACAGCTAGTGATAAAAAATCGATCATTGGCAAGTAAGGAAAGCTAGATGAACTTAATTCAAGAACATTTGACATTCGACCAGGCGAAAATCGTCGTAGAATCTGCTAATGAAGGCAAAGACCTATATATGAAAGGTATTTGCATTCAAGGCGGTGTGCGCAATGCTAACCAGCGTGTGTATCCCGTTAATGAAATTGGTAGGGCTGTCAAAACTCTTAACGATCAAGTTACTGGAGGATATAGTGTTCTTGGGGAAGTAGATCATCCGGAAGGCCTTAATATTAACCTTGACCGTGTATCTCACATGATTACAGAAATGTGGATGGAAGATGCAAATGGTTATGGTAAAATGAAGATATTACCAACTCCTATGGGATTGCTAGTTAAAACAATGTTGGAAAACGGCGTTAAACTTGGCGTTTCCAGTAGGGGCTCTGGTGAAGTTAACGGAAGCGGTGATGTAACCGATTTCGAAATAATCACTGTGGACATTGTGGCTCAGCCTAGTGCCCCTGGTGCGTATCCTACAGCAATTTATGAACATTTAATGAATGCACGTGGGGGAATGAAGGCATATGAATTAGCACAGGCAACAAAGCACGATGTAAAGGCACAAAAGTATCTTAAGGAATCGCTAATAAATATTATTAGCAAACTCCAGTGAACTAGGAGAAAATAGTATGATAGATGCACTGAAAACACTCTTTGAAAACGATGTTGTTTCTGAAGATATCAGAGCGCAAATAGAAGAAGCTTGGGATAGCAAAATTAAATCGAATAAGATGCAGGTAACTGCGGAACTTCGTGAAGAGTTTGCTAAAAAGTATGAGCATGACAAGGGTCAAATGGTTGAATCCATTGATTCTATGCTTTCCGAGCGTCTTAATGCAGAGATTTCTGAGTTTGCAGAAGACCGCAAACAACTAGCAGAAGCAAAAGCAAAATATGCAGTAGCGATGCGTGAAAACGCAGACCTAATGAAAGGTTTTGTTATGCAACAGCTAGGAAAAGAAGTAACTGAACTACACGAAGATCAGAAAGTTATGTCAACTAAGTTTGGACAACTTGAAGAATTTGTAGTAGAAGCTCTGGCTAAAGAAATAAACGAGTTTTCTGAAGATAAGAAAGACCTAGCTGAAACGAAAGTACGTTTAGTACGTGAAGCTAAGACACACTTTAATAAGGTTAAAACTAACTTTATTGAAAAGAGTGCAAAGTTAGTATCTGAAACAGTAAGCAAGAACTTGAATAAAGAGATTGCTACACTGAAGGAAGATATTGAAGTTGCAAGACAGAATGACTTCGGTCGTAAGTTGTTTGAATCGTTTGCGTCTGAGTATGCTAATAGCTACTTAAACGAAAAAAGTGAAACAGCTAAGTTAATGAAAGTTATCGATACTAAAAATCGTCAACTATCAGAAGCTAAAACAATTGTTGAAAAGACTACAACGCTTTCAGAAGCTAAGACAGCTGAAATTAAGCAGATTAACGAGTCAGTTCAACGTAAAGAAATTATGCACGATTTGATTGCGCCATTAGGCAAAGCACAACGTGAAATAATGACAGACTTACTGGAATCTGTTCAAACTCCGAAACTAAAGTCGGCGTTTAGCAAGTATCTACCAACAGTTATTGAAGGTAATAGTCCAGCAAAGAAGAAGGCACAGCTTACAGAAGGCAAAGCAATCACAGGCAACAAAGAAGAAACTAACGTTAGTAGACAAAAGCAAAACGAAAATGTCGTTGACATCCGTCGTTTAGCTGGATTAAATTAAGGAGATAATTATGTCGGAACTATTAGAAAGTCGCTGGCAAGAGACGAAAACAGCATTGATGGAAGGCCTTACAGGAACTAAGAAATCTGTAATGTCAGCAACTTTAGAAAATACACGCAAGTATTTGTCTGAAACATCAGCCGCTGGTTCGACTACTGCCGGTAATGTCGCAACTCTTAACAGAGTAATCCTACCAGTTATTCGTCGTGTAATGCCTACGGTCATTGCAAACGAACTTGTTGGCGTACAGCCAATGACTGGACCTGTGGGTCAGATCCACACGTTACGTGTACGTTATTCGGACACAGCAGATGATGCAACAGCAGGCGAAGAAGCATTAAGCCCATTCAAAATTGCTGTTGGTTATTCTGGTGATGCAGCCGGTTCAGATGCTGGTAAAGCACAAGGAACTAGCTTGTCTGAAGGTACTGCTGGTAACAAACTAAGCATCCAGATCTTGAAACAGACTGTTGAAGCGAAAACTCGTAAGTTGAGCGCTCGTTGGACATTTGAATCAGCTCAGGACGCACAAGCACAGCACGGCATTGATGTCGAAGCTGAAATCATGGCAGCTCTTGCACAAGAGATTACTGCTGAGATTGACCAAGAAGTTATTGCTTCTTTACGTTCGCTAAGTGGCACGGCTGTACAAACATACAACCAAGCCGCTGTATCAGGTACAGCAACATTTGTTGGTGACGAGCATGCCGCATTGGCAGTTCAAATCAACAGAGCGGCTAACTTGATCGCTCAGCGTACACGTAGAGGCGCTGGTAACTATTGTGTTGTTAGCCCATTTGCGTTAACAATCCTACAGTCTGCTACAACAAGTGCTTTTGCACGTACAACTGAAGGAACTTTTGAAGCTCCAACAAACACTAAGTTTGTAGGTACTTTGAATAACGCAATGCGTGTATATGTAGATACATATGCAGCCGATAACGCTATGGCGCTTGTTGGTTATAAAGGTCAAAGTGAATCAGATGCTCCAGCATTTTATTGCCCATACATCCCGTTGATGTCAAGTGGTGTAGTAATGGATCCGTCCACATTTGAACCAGTAGTTAGCTTTATGACTCGTTATGGTTATGTTGAGTTGTCAAACACAGCATCATCTTTGGGTAATGCCGCTGATTACTTAGCAAATGTTGCTATTACATCTGCAAACGTTAGCTTTAGCTAAACTTTGCTTTAAAATTAAAAACAGGGCCTACGGGTCCTGTTTTTTTATGACTTTTTTTTGTTAACTGGTTGACAAACATTTTTATTAGTGCTATTATATACATAACTATGCGGGTATAGCTTAATGGTAGAGCTGAAGGTTTCCAACCTTTAGACCGGAGTTCGATTCTCCGTACCCGCTCCATATAAAAAAAGGTTCACCTAGCGTGGACCTTTTCTCTTTTCTGATAAATACTTATGTCGTAAATCGTGCCGTATAATACGGACTTATGCAGAATTGACCCACTGCGTATTACATAGAACGTAACTTAGGAGAAACAAATGGGTAGACCATTAAATAAGAGATTGTTTGGAGTTGCAGGCGTAGGTCCTACATCTGGCGGCAACGAAATCAAAGTAAACTTTCATAACGGAACAGCAGTTAAAGAAGGTTATATTGTAAAGCAAAAAGCATCAAAGAAATTTGTATGCGAAGAAATTGAAACAGCAGGCGAATTTACTTGTACGCTAACAACTGGTAAATTACCAGCGGCATTAGCGGCAGGTGAGATGGCTATTTCATTCAAAATGGACGATGCAGAAACATACACAGTAAGTAAAATTTCTGGACGCAAAGCTACTTTGTCAGCACCAAGTGCTACAGGTAGTAATGCTTATGATGGCAAGAGTGTTCCTTGGAACTTTGCAACTAGTACTACCGATGGTGCGGCGCAGGTTGAAGAAGCTGGCGACCAAAATACATTAATCGGAACTGATGACGACGACTTCACTGAAGACGCATAAGCATCTTAAGAAGACTTATAGAGTGGGGGAGAAATTCCCCACTCCAAATACAATAGGAATTATAAATGTCTACTAAAATTTTAGCCTTGCCAAATAGTGATTATAAAATTAAAGTTCAATCCTCTGGTAATATTACATTAGATACCGGACTTGCACTAGGCACTGTTACGATTACAGGAGACTTAGTAGTTAATGGTAACACAACGCAAGTTAGTTCATCAAATTTAAATTTAAAAGATAATATTATTACACTTAATGAAGGTGAACAAGGTACAGGCATTACACTTACTCAATCAGGAATACAATTAGACAGAGGCAGTTTGCCTGATGCAAAACTTGTATTTGACGAAACTGTTACATGGGTAGATCCAATTAGTGAAACTACTATAACTGGAGGATTTACTTTTGTAAATGCTTCAGGTACTTTGCAAGGACTGCGTATTAATAGTGTATCAACTGGCGGCGGTAATTTATATTTAATCAACTCTGGGACAGGCGTAATAAGTGTTACTGGTACAAATAACTATGAAACACAAATTACAGATGATGATGATATTCCTAACAAAAAATATGTTGATGATACAATTGTAACACAACTTACTAGTACCTTTCAAAGAAGAATAGAAGAAGGTTCTGCTAGTAAATCATATGTAGAAGTTAGAGATACAGAAGTAAGTGGTGCACCTAGTGTAGTTACTTTCCAAATTGATAATATTCCTAAAGGTCAAATTTTTGGAAATAGAGTTGAGTTTGAAGACTTTAGATTCCAAGATAATATTATATCAACTACTGCATCTGACACTGATTTAATTTTAGAATCACAAGGCACTGGCGGAGTTGTAGTTAAAGATAACTTCACATTAACGTTACAAAGCTCTGATCCAGCAATCCCGACAGATGGTCTTAAAGTATACGTAAAAGCACCTGCATCAGGTGGTACTGGATTGTTTTTCAAACACAGTGCTTCTAAAGAAGGTGAAATAATAAGTAGACAGAATGCTCTTTTATTGAGTATGTTGTTTTAAAAAGGAAACGAAATGGCGATAACAAGCACAGCAATAGGAAGTACTGATACTAATGTATTACTTGTACCCGCAGGTAAAACGTATGCAGTACTAACAATTATGGTATGTAATACCGAAGCAACTAACCCACTGCACTTAGAACATGGCGAAACAATGTTTGACATGCACTTTATAGCAAGCGGAAGTGCTAAAGGTAATGCCAACATGGTAATTAATGATCTTTCATTACCTGCCGGCGAAACGTTTACATTTGACAGTGAAAAGGTTGTACTAGACGCAGGTGACAAAATTGTAATGATATCACAATCTCCTACTAACTTGAGCGCAACAGTAAGCTTCTTGGAAGTATAACAAATGAGATTAATCAAAGCACAAAGTACAAGCGTAAGAAACATTAAAGCAGTTGGTGTTAAATATGACATTAATCAAATTGTTCAGTTAGGTGGCGAACAAGCAGTAGTAGTTCCTATGGGTAATACTGCAAGTCGTCCAGTGTTTCCAGCTAACGGAATGATTAGATATAATACAGAAACTTCGGCGCATGAATCTTATGCAAACGGTACATGGGCTAAATTAAAAAGACAAGAGCCTGTAAATATTGTACAGCAAAATTTAGGTGTAGGTGATGCAAGCGAAGTTGATTTTGGTCCGTTAAACAATGGAGATAATGATAGTCCAGTTCCTTTAGCCGCACAAAACATATTAGTGCTAGTAGAAACTGTATTTCAAATTGCAATTACAAACTATGACTTAATACAAAATCCAGCAGGTAAAGGTGCAGGCTGGTATATTAGATTTACGTCAGCACCTCCGATCGGTAAGCCAGTTACAGTGCTTCATAACTTTGATAAATAAAATAACAGGAGATACGTACAAATGGCATCACTAAAATCGTTACTAGGTAGCAAAAACTTTACCCAAGCGGAAGGTAACCTCGAACAAGGTAAAATTTGGGCATATGACAACGGATCAATGTACGGATGTATGTGTCACGGCTTTTGTTGGATTGCACCGGGAACCGGAACAGTAGACTTAGAAATGTGGGGCGCAGGCGGCTCGGGTTCTAGAATGTGTTGCTGTGGTCACGGCATTCCTGGTAATGCGGCAGCGTATGGTAAAAAATCATATAACGTAACATCGGGCAATAGAGCTTGTGGATGTATGGGCAAATCTTGCGGAAATGCCTCATCGCTTTGTGACAGAGGATGTGGATCAAATTCAGCAGTATGTTGGTTTAGTTCAAGTACAAACGGTTGTATGTGTGTACAAGGTGGCAAAGGCGGAAATAGTATTTGCTCAACAACACCTAGTATGTACTGTTGCTTTAGAGCGGCAGGATTTTGCACAACAAACAGAGGTCCGAACTGTGGAATAGTATGTAATATGTGTAGTGGAGGATTTACTCCATGTTCATACGGCGGTGATGTTAATTGCTGTGGTCCTTATAGTTGTGCAAGTTTCCTTGGATGCTATCCTGCTTGTACTTGTATGTTCTACTTCCATGTTGCATTGCCGGCAAACGTAATAAGTACAAAAGGTACAACAGTAACTTACGCTACTGAAGACGATAATCCTTACTCACGTTGGTCGGGCCAAGGAATGCATCAATATGTAAATGCACTTAACGCGGCAAGTAGAAATCCAGCCACAGGCGTGTTTCACGGCTCGTGTTGGATGGGTAACAGAGCGTGTCAGTGTTATGAAATGTTGGGTTGTCAGCAACACGTACCTTATGGTTCAGGCGGCCCTGCTTCAAATCCATGCCCAGGTGTTAGAGATCACGGCTGGCGCGGCGGTAGCGGAGCAGTACGGATGAAATACATCGAAAGCTAAACAACATAAATTCCGATAAATACTGTAACAGTTAAGGAATTCGTATGGCGCAATTAGGTAGAATAAGTGGTCCGCTTTTAGAAGAAAATCTTCTAAGACAAAATGTAAACCTAGATTTTAGAAATGAAAATGCTAGTACACCTGTACTTAAACTTGACGTAGTTAATAGTAAACTTGGCGTTAATACTCTTTCACCTTCTCAAGCAGTGTCAGTAAATGGCACTGCCCGCGCAACAAATCTAAGATCAACTAATTTAGTTCAAGTAGGTAACTTACAAGTTACACCTTTAGGTATATCTTCATTAAGCGGCCCAATTACATTTACTGGTACTGCCGGAGTAGTTGCTACTGGTATAGGAACTGATCAGTTAATACTACAAACTAATAGAATATATAGTTACCTAAGTAATGCTGATGTTGAAATACAGCCAAACGGGACAGGAACTATTGAGTTACTTACTGACACTAATGTAACTGGCAATTTACATGCAACAGGCAATATTACAGCTAACGGAAATATTGTTATAGGTAATGACGATACTGACAGTTTAACATTAGCAGGTGAATTAACATCAGATATAGAACCCGACGACACTGCAACATATAACTTAGGTAGTACTACAAAGCGTTGGCAAAATCTTTGGAGTGATGGTGTAACTGCAACTGATATTACAGCATCGGCAGCAATTGTTAATAGTGTTAATATTACAACAACACAGGGCAATATTGTATATGTTGCAAAAAACGGAAGTGATAGCAATGACGGTGTACATCAACTTGATCCGGTACTAACTTTAGCACATGCAATTACATTAGCATCTAGTGGTGATACAATACATATATCACCAGGAACTTATGTAGAAACGTTTCCTTTAACTGTACCAGTAAACGTAACAATAACTGGACAAGATATGCGTAACGTTATTATTACTCCATCAGGTGCAACTGATTCAAATGACGCATTTTTAGTTAATGGCGAAGTAACTATTGAAAACTTAACTATTAAGGATTTTTATTACAACAGTGGCAGTGATACTGGATACGGATTTAGATATTCTGCAAATAGTGTTGTAACTTCTAGAAGTCCTTATATTAGAAATTGTACAGTTATTACAAAAGGCAGTATAACTAATTCAAGCGACCCAAGGGGTTTTAATCAGGGCGATGCAGGACGAGGAGCACTTGTTGACGGCGCCAGTGTTACAACAGTATCTAAAGAAGCAAGCATGTTATTTCATGCGGCAACATTTATTACTCCAGGTCAACAGAGCTTAACAGCTAAAAACGGTGTAAGAATTGAATGGTTAAATTCTTTTGCTTACTTTGCATCAATAGGTATTAAAACTGAGCAAGGATCTACAGGCCAAGCAGGACAGGGTGCAAAGTTTGGAGCAGAAATACGATGTATTGGTAGTGCAAATGTATACGGCACCAAAGGCATTGTAGCTGATGGCGCTGCCAGCATTATCTATTTAATAAATCATAATTTTGGATACATTGGTGCAGGTAGTAACACAAGTAATGATAAAACATTACACATACAAACAAACGAAACAATAGAATTAAACGATAGCACAATAGTATATACTTCTTTAGACCAATCAGGAACTTATCGTGTAGGCTCAGCATTGTCAGTAAATCAACAGACTGGCAGAACCGTTATTGACTCAACTAACTTTGACTTTAGTGGAGTTGAAAAGTTATCAGTAACAACAGGCGGACAAACTGTACAGCTTAAAGGCGAAAAAGTTGAAACAGACTTTATTAGATTTTCTGGATCTACAATGGAATCAATTGTAGGTACATTAACTATAGATGCTAACGCAGGAGACATTGCACTCACGAGCAATACCGAAATACAAGGAAATTTAGATGTTACTGGTAACGTCACACTAGGCGGTACGTTAGTAAGATTAGGAAATGCAGATACCGACACAATAGACTTTAATGCCGACATTGACGGGAATTTAATACCTAACCTTAATACATTTAATTTTGGTAATAGTGCAAAGCGTTGGAATGAATTAAAAGTAAACAATGCATATCTTGATAATGTCAATATACTAGGTAATGCAATATCAACAAGTGATTCTAATTCCGTATTAGAATTAGAATCTTCAGGCAACGGAAATGTATCTGTAACTAGTCCTATTAGATTTTATAATACATTTACACAAACTACAGGATCAACAAATACAATAGCTGGTGCAATTGGAATAACTGGAAATTTATCTGTAGCTAATGATATTACAAGTAATAATGCAACTTTGCTTACTACATCGGCATCTACATTAACCGCACAAGGTGCTGTTGTGTTTGATAACATAACATTTATTGGAGATACTATACAAGGCACTTCTGGAAATAATGATTTACAATTTATTCCGGCAGGCACTGGCAATGTTAAAATATTATCAGACTTAGTACTTGGTCGAGATTTAATAGCACCCGTTGCTAGTTTTAGTTTAGCAAATGTGTTGGGATTAGATCGATTAATTGCAGAAGAATATATAGGTGCGGTTGCGCTAACGGGCGATGCAGTAATAGAAGATGTTGCTATAGCTGATAATATAATATCAACTAGAAGTAGTAATAGTGACTTAGTACTTAGAGCCGCTGGGACTGGAATTATTAGATTTAAGTCTAATGTTGAATTAGCGGCTGATGTAATAACTCCAACAACTAGTAGTGTAGCAACAACATCAACAAATAATTTAGGCGCTAAAAACTTAATAGTACAGACACTAAATTCAGTTAATAAACAAATTATATTTGAAGATATTATGTTTAGCGGCAATAAAGTTTCTACAACTAACAGTAACAGTGATTTAACATTTAGTGCTACTGGTACTGGCAATGTAAAAATTAAAGAAAACTTTGTTGTAAGTAATAATTTGACAACCTTACAAGCAACGTCATTACAAAGTACAACAGTAACAAATACCTTTACTGCTAATAATATAACTGCAACTGGTATTACAGGAGTAGGTAGTAGTATATTTGAAGGAATTTCATTAAGTGGAAATGTAATTAGTGCCAAAGATTCAAATGCCAATTTAGAATTACGTGCCAATGGAACAGGCAATGTTACACTTGGTGAAGATGTTATTATTGAAAACGGTATTACAGTTGCTGGAACAATTACAATTGGTAGTATTACTGTCCAAGACAATTATGAAGGAGTTAATCTTACAACTGATAATTTAAATACAACAGGTACTCCGACACTTAAAGCAAACTTTGATAAAGTAAGAATAAGTGGTAATACATTTAATACTATTGTTACTGATACAGATTTAGAATTACGTGCTAGCGGAACAGGTACTATTTCTATGAACGAAGATGTTGTAATAACTAACGATATTACCGTTGGCGGAAAACTTTACGCAAATAATATTAATATACAAAATGATGTAGATTTAGGAGCGTTAGAAGTATTAGGTAATATACAGATAGATGATAACTTTATAGAAACAACAATATCTAATAGCAACTTAGAACTTAGAGCAAATGGAAGTGGAATAGTTAATTATAATGGATTATTGGTTAGTACAAATATTCTTACAAATAATAGCGGCAATTTACAATTAAATCCAACTGATGTATTAACAATTAATACTACTGGTTCTATGATAATGCCAAAAGGTACAACTGCACAAAGAAGTTCATCACCGACAACAGGAACTGTTAGATATAATACATCTATTAACCAATTTGTTGGATACGGCCCTGCAACAAATAATGTATTAAGTAGCGCATTACTATCAGACGATTATCGTACAGGTATTGAATTATCAAATATTGGAATTAGTAACGATATTAATTTTAAAATAAACAACAATATTATTGCTAAATTTACTAGTAATAATAAAACTGAATTTGAAAAAGTTGAACTTAGTGGTATTACATTAGATAGTAATAACATTACAGTTACTAATGCAAATACAGATCTTACATTAGATGCAAGACATGCTAGAGTTACATTCAGTGACGCACAATTTGAAGATAATTTAATTATAGCAGATGGAAGTGTTGTATCATTTGCAAATAGTGGTACAGGATTTACAAGATTTGTAGACGATAAAGCAATAGTAATACCTTCGGGTAACTCTGCTAGCAGAGAGGCATCTCCCGAAACAGGGCACACTAGATATAACACTGAACTTTCATATCTAGAAGTGTTTACCGGTAGTACTTGGGCTACAGCCGTTGGAAGTGGTGGCGCGGCATCACAATCAGATATGGAAGATTTGTTGAACACTTACACCATAATCTTTGGCTAGTAGCCACATTTATCATAATCACATAAATACATTATATAACAAAGATATGACCTAAAATGTATCTTTGTTATCAGACTGTGGTTAGCCCGCAACGTAAGGTGGCTAGAGGGACAGGATCCCCGTACTGAGGAGTAAAGATGGCTGTAGGTCGCATATCCGGTCCGCTCTTAAAGTCAAATCTCGTTCGAAACGGGGTAGACTTAGCATTTGAGACGGATCTATTATATCTAGATGTGAACAACAGTCGCATCGGTGTTAATACAACATCACCGCAGTACGACTTAGATATAGCAGGAACACTTAACGCTACTAATTTACGAGCAACTGGATCGCTAACAGTTGGAAACATTCAACTTAGTGGTAATGGCATTTCTAATCCAAACGGCCACGTACAATTAGGTACAGCTGATGAAGTTTTTTATCAAAATAGATTAGTAGTTGACAGTTTAGAACTTGTAGGGAATACTATTTCTACAAACGAATCTAATGCCAATTTAGAAATAGACGCCAATGGTACTGGTACCATTGAGTTATTAACAAACACTAATGTTACTGGTAACTTGCATGCTACAGGTAATATTACAGCAAACGGTAATATTACATTAGGTGATGCAGACACTGATAACATTGTTATTAATGCAGAACTAGCTAGTGATATTATTCCTGATGCAAACAGTACATACAACTTAGGTAGTACAGGAAAGCGGTGGGATAATACTTGGGCAACTACAGTTAATGCTACTAATATCAATAGTACTTCATTAAATGTAGGCGGAGTTAACTTAGCATCAATACATGGCAATATATTTTATGTTTCTAAAAACGGTAATGACTCTAATGCCGGTGCACACCAAAACAATTCAGTATTAACAATAACAAAAGCATTAACACTGGCTTCGGCTGGTGATACTATACATATATTTCCAGGAAGCTACGAAGAAATATTTCCATTAACTGTGCCTGCAGGAATAACTGTACAAGGGCATAGTATGCGTAGTGTTAATATTACACCAACAGCTGGCACCAATAATAATGATGCATTTTTACTTAACGGCGAAGTTACTATTGAAGAGTTAACTGTTAAAGACTTTTTCTTTAACAGCGGTACAAACGAAGGTTATGCATTTAAATTTGCAACCAATATTATTGTAACTTCTAGAAGCCCGTATATTAGAAATGTAAGTGTAATAACAGCAGGTAGTGTAACTAGTGCAGGAGATCCAAGAGGGTTTGATCAAGGAGATGCTGGCAAAGGTGCATACTTAGATGGAGCATTAGCTCATGCAACTAGTAAAGAAGCAGGGTGTTTATTCCATGCAGTAACATTTATTACTCCTGGCGTAGATAGTCTCACAATTACAAACGGTAGTCGAATTGAATGGCTTAATAGCTTTACATATTTTGCATCAAAAGGATTATATGCAGTTGATGGATCAACTGGATTAAAAGGGGCAGGACAAACTGCTATACGAGTAAGTGGATTAACTGGATCATTTGCTGCCGCAGAAACATTTAATTTAAAAAGTGTTGACGGCAGTACTGTGTTAGGAACCGGCACTATTGCTAGTAAGGATGCAGATGGAAAATTCTATATAAACGGAAAGGTTACTGGTGTTGCAGAAGTTACACAACGCTCCTCAAAGAATCAAAGTGCAGTAGGCAATGCCCAACTTAGCCAAGCACAAGAGAAATTTGGCAACGCTAGTTTGTTATTAGACGGTGATGGCGATTACGTAAGTATGAGTGCAAATGATGACTTTGGATTTGGCACAGACGACTTTACTTTAGAATGTTTTATTAGACTAGATAATGTTACTGGTATAAAAACAGTATTTGATTTACGTGCAGGATTGGCAACAGATATTACTCCAACATTATTAGTTAATGGTACTGCACTTGAATTTAACGTAGCAGATGTAACTCGTATAACAGGCGGAACATTATCAGCAAATACATGGCATCATATTGCTGTAAGTAGATTCTTTAATACTACTAAATTATATTTAGACGGTGCTATGATAGGCACTGCAATACTTGATAATAACAATTATGGAACAAGTAAGCCAGTAAGACTTGGCGCAACATTTGCAGGCGAGCAAGGCGTTGACGGATATATTGACGATGTAAGAATTAGTTCAAGTTCTAGATATAGTTCAGATAGTGGATTTACAGTTGCAACAGCGGCACTAGTTGGCGATGCAGACACTGTATTTTTAGCACACTTTAACGGAGACAATGCAACAACAATCTTTGTTGAAGATGTTAAGATTGCCCAAAAAATTGAATTTAGTGGCGGAGCAACTGCAAACTATATTGACTTATTTGATGTTACAGACTTTGGCGGAGAACTTAGATCAATTGGCAGTGCAAACGTGTATGGTACATACGGAGCATACGGCGACGGCCCTGGTGTTATTATGTATTTGGTTGGACAAAACTTTGCATATATTGGCAACGGCAAAGCTATTGATAATGATAAGTCAACAGTTGTACAAGCTAATGAAGTAGTCGAAGCTAACTCAGCTAAGGTTAACTTTACTAGTGTTGACCATAGGGGTGACTTTAGAGTTGGTGATGCATTTTTTGTTGATCAAGAAACAGGCCAAGTTCAATTTAATACAGCAAACTTAGAAGTTATTACTACTAACGGTTTAACGTTCCAAACAGGCTCGGACACAACCTTTATTGATGGTACTAAGATTGAAACTGGCGACTTTAGAATCCAAGGTAGTACAATAAAGACACTTACTACTGATATGACAATAGCAAGTGTGTCAGGAAGTATAGTGCTTGCTGACAATACTAGCATAACAGGAAACTTAGATGTAACAGGAAATGTTACAATTGGCGGAGACATCACTATCGGTGATGCAGATACTGATGGTATACAATTTACTGGAGACATCGACAGTAACTTAATTCCAAACTTAGATGCAGTATATAACTTAGGTTCAATTACTAAGCGGTGGAATAATGTCTATGCAAACGTATTAGATATTGACGGTATCTTAATAACCGGAAATAAAATACGCACAACAGAATCTAACAGCGATTTGGAACTTAGTGCAAATGGCTCGGGAACAGTGTCAATTCCAAATAATAACTTTACAGTTAGCGGAACAACACAGTTTGATTCAACTGCAACCTTTGCCGGAAACGTAGTTGCACAAGACGATTTACAAGTGACCGGTAACATAACTCAAACTGTAGGATCAACTACTGTAGCAGGAGATTTAAATGTATCCGGCGGCGTAACTATTGCCGGGCAAGCAAGTTTTGAAAATATTAATATTCAAAATAATACAATTAGTACAACAGATACAAACAGCGATTTAGAAATAGGAACTGCTGGTACAGGTGATGTTATTATACCTAGTAGTGATTTAGAAGTTACTGGTAATATAAGTGTTGCCGGAACAACAACACTTTCTAATCTTACAGCAAGTGGAAATATTACAGCCAACAGCTTATCTGTTAATACATTAAGTGTTGCTGGTGCATTTCAATTTGAAAACATACAAATCGACGACAACATTATTAGTACAACTGATACTAATAGTGATTTAGAATTACGTGCCAATGGCACAGGTGTTATTAGATTACCGGGTAATAACTTAGTTATTGAACAGAACTTAAACGTATTAGGTGCGTTTACTCCACAAAACTTAAACGTTAGTGACACAGCAACAATAAGTGGAAACTTAAATGTAACTGGTACTACTTCTATATTGGGGCAAGCGTTTTTTGAAAACATACAAATTACTGGAAACTTATTAAGAACAACTGATACTAATAGTGATTTAGAACTAGAAGCAGTTGGTGCAGGTGTTGTTAGAGTTTCATCAAGTAACGTAGTAATTGACAATAATCTAACAGTAAGTGGAAATACATTACTAGATTCTGTAACTGCTGGTGATGTCACGGTAAAAAATATTGTAGTTAACGATACCATGACTATATTAGGTCAAGTTGACTTTGAAGACATTGAAATTAATGATAACATTATTACAACAACGCAATCTAATAGTAATTTAGAATTACGAGCAAACGGTACTGGAGATGTTCTTATACCAAACAACGATGTTGTTGTTACAAATAACCTAACTGTTAATGGTACTACAAACTTTTCAAATGTACAAACTAGTGGGCAATTTAATACAGGCGATGCGTTAATTACCGGCACATTAACTGTAACTGGTATTGCAAACTTTGAAGATATTAGAATAGACGATAACTTCATTACTACTACTGCTAGTAATAGTAATTTAGAGCTACGTGCTAACGGCACTGGTAATATTAGTATTCCAAATAATAATGTTGTTATTTCAAATGATCTTACAATTATTGGGACAGTAACCCTTAACGAATTAGATAGCACAGGAAGAATTACAGCAAGTAGTTTTACTACTGGTGATATATTAATAGACGACAACTTTATTACTACAACTGATAGTAACAGTGATTTAGAATTACGAGCAAATGGCACAGGGAGTGTTACTACAGGAAACTTTAGTTTTAATACAAATGTTTTAAGTACAGACGGCGACATGATATTAACTCCGGCATCGGGTATAATGCAAGTTACTAGTACTGATGCTATGATACTACCAAAAGGCACTACTGCACAGAGAAATACAAGCCCAGTAACTGGTATGACACGTTATAATACAACGACTAACAAGTTTGAAGGGTACAACGGTAGCTGGGTTGAGTTAAGCACATCTTTAAAAGATAGTGATAATGATACGTATATTACAACAGAAAATACACCAGGTGCAAATGATAATATTATTAGATTTTATAATAGCGGCTCGCTCACTGCTAGTTTAGATGCAACCAAGTTTTACACAAACAAATTAGAAGTAGATGATATAGAAATTAGCGGCAGTACTATTACAACGCTAAGTACTAATACAGACTTAAACTTACTTGCTAACGGCACTGGTAGTGTTGTAATAGATAACTTTAGTATTAAAGATAATACTATTACAAATACTGTTTCGAATTCTAGAACTATTTTTGAAACAACAGGTAATGGTTATTTTAAGTTTGCAGGTACAAAAGGAATTGTTATTCCGAGCGGCGCTGATGGAGCAAGACCACTTCTTGCAGATTCAGAAGTTGGGATGACACGATATAATACAACAGCGGCTCGAGTAGAAATATTTGACGGAACTAACTGGGTATCAGTTGCAGGTTCCAGCGGCGGCATTAGTTTTAGTGATGCTGAAGCATTAGCATTAGAATACGTTTTAGCATTAGGATAAAGATATGGCAACATTTTTTAGAAATAAAATTATTAAGAGTATTGGAACACAGAAGATCGAAGTGTTTGCAAGTGACGGATCAACTAATGCAACTGTGCTAGGCATTAACGTTGCAAACATAACAGACTTTGCAGTAAATGTAAATATCTATGTTAAAGACGATACAAGTGTAGAAGGCTACTTTATGAAAGACGTAATGGTAGCACCGAACAGTAGTTTTAAAGCAATGCTTGGGGGAGAAAAATTAATTATCCCTGCAAACAATTCATTGCTAATACAAAGTAATTTAAATGATAGTTGTGATGCTATTATAAGTTACGTAGATATAGTATAAGGGGTAGCAGATGTCAAACTCAGCATATTTTGGTAACGGTGCAGATAATGTACTAAATGGATTAGACGGTAGATTCTTTTACGGATTGCGCAGAACAGACGATGGTGAATTATTTTTCACAAAAGAAGACCAAATGGATCCAGATGTAACTATTCAAATTAATACTCCAGGTGACCCAGAAAAAAACTATAATGATTTTGAGCAAGGCGTTGACTTTTTTGAAGGACGTGATCAAAACCACGATTATGTTTATGAAAATTTAAAATATGAGCAATTAAGATGGGACGACAGACATTTATATTATTATATTAATGACGAGGGTGAACTAGTTGTTAGATTTAATAGACCTTATACATACCCTACTGGTGTAAGTACAGATGGACTTACAGACTACAATCCCACACACTTTAAAGTGACAGTTGCTAGTGGTACTAACGAATACGGCACAGGGAACAAGTTATATCTTAATGATATTGTTAGTCCTACACTTAACTTATTTGAAGGACAGACATATACATTTGGTCAAGCAAATGCATCTAATAATACACACCCAATTAGATTTTCAACAACGCCAAACGGAATACACGCAGGCGGCGTAGAATATACTACAGGAGTTACTATATTAGGCGTAGCAGGAGTTGAAGGCGCATATGTTAAGATACAAATTCCAGTAAACGCACCAACACTTTATTATTATTGTGTAAATCATAGTGGCATGGGCGGCCAAATAAATACACTTACTTAAAGATTAGGAAGAAAAATGGCAGAATTTAGAATTGATAGAATACGGTATAATTGGAAAGGCCCATGGGTTGCAAGTACAGCGTATATTAAAGATGACATAGTTTCATATGGTGGTAAAACGTTTGTTTCTTTGATTAGTCACACAGCATCTGCAGACTTTAATAACGATTTAGACTTTCTTGTTGCAGGCGAATCGACTCCTAAATGGGAACAAGTAGCTGACGGCAAAGACTGGAAAGGTAATTGGTTACCATCTACATTTTATAAAGTAAATGACTTAATAAAATATAGAGGAATTTTATATAGTTGTATTGACAGTCATTCTAGTTCAGCAAGTGTAGCATTGGGATTAGAAGCTGATCAAAATAAATGGACACCTTTTGCTAAAGGTTACAATTGGTTAAATTTATGGTCGGCATTTACTGAATACAAGAAAAATGATACAATTCGATATAACGGAATTGTTTATATATGTTTAATAGATCATCAATCAGCATCTACTATTGCAGGATTAGAAGCTGATCAGTCTAAGTGGACAATAATGCAACGTAGTGACTTTTGGAAAAATAACTGGACAGTTGGATCTAGGTATATCAAAGATGATATAGTAAGATATGGCGGTAATGTTTATAGATGTACAATAGGTCACACTAGTAATGATCAAGTTGCAGAAGGCATTGGCACAGAGCTAGGTTTAGATTCTTCAGTAGCAAAATGGGAATTAGTTCACGAAGGCATTGAATACAAAGGCGAGTGGACCGGATCGTATCATAAAACTAATGATATTGTAAAATACGGTTCTAGTTTATACAAAGCAAGACGAGGCATGAGTGGCTCTGGTACTTTTAATCCAGTTGATGATTGGGATTTATGGATACCAGGACTTGGCTACGAAACAGAATGGGATGCCGGTGTAGTTTATCAACCTGGCGATATTGCAACATATGGTGGCTATTCGTATACTTCTTTAACAATTAATATCGGAGTATTTCCTTATGAAAACGGCGTATTACAAGACGTAGAAGATGCAGACTGGGAATTATTAACCAGAGGCTATAAAATGAAAGGCGACTGGGATATAACGCAAACGTATCCTGTTGGTAGCGTTGTAAGGAAAGGTGCATATCTTTATGAAGCTAGAGAAGTTATTATCTCAAGTGATTTAGTAGAACCCGGTGACTTAATTTCAGATCCAATTAATGATGACGAAAACAGTCAAACATTTGGATTAACAAAATGGTTGCTACTTCAAACAGGTATACAATGGAAAGGTGAATGGAGAGAATACGGCGGTTGGCAAACAGTCGATGATGCGTCTGATAGTACATATTTACAATACTATCCAGGTGATGTTGTTATGGATCAAAGTAATACATATATTTGTAAAACACAACATTATAGTAATATATTCGAAGCAAGACCCAAATTTGATACCGATGCAGAAACAGGCGCATTTGATTACTGGAAAATATACTTTGGCTCTTCAACCCCGGCAGCAACTAACGCATTAAGATATAGAGGTGATGTTCGTACTTTTAATACTAATGAAGATGGTAGCACAATAGGTCCGGTTAATCTTAGTATAGGTAACGCAGGACATGTAATAAAAGTAAATAACGAATCTACACTTAAATGGGAATCGTTAAACGAAGTTGTAAAAGTTTATTATGTGTCAACTGACGGCACTGATGCTGTTGGCTTTGGTTCGACAGCGGCAACTCCATATGCTTCAGTTAACTATGCATGTCAATATATTAGAGGTGATGTCGCGGCCCGAGCTCCTGCAACAATATTTATAGCAACTGGCACTTATAACGAAGTATTACCGATTATTGTTCCGGCAGATACAGCTATAGTAGGCGACGAATTAAGAAGTACTACAATATTTCCGGCTACGGGATATGAATCATCAAACATGTTTTTAATGCACAACGGGTCTGGATTACGCAATATGACATTGCAAGGATTATCTGGTACACTAGGTACTCCTAATGATAATTTAACCAGCCGCCCGTCAGCAGGCGCATATGTTTCATTAGATCCTGCTACAGGCCCTGATGCCGAGTATGCATGGATTACTAGTAAATCACCATACGTACAAAACGTAACTACATTTGGCACAGGTTGTATTGGAATGAAAATTGACGGAGCATTGCACAACGGCGGCAATAAGTCAATGGTTGCAAACGACTTTACACAAATTTTAAGTGATGGGATTGGATACTGGGTTAACGCCGACGGTCTTTCAGAGCTTGTGTCAGTGTTTACTTATTATTGTCATATTGGTTACTTGTGTACTGCAGGCGGAAAAATACGTGCATTAAACGGAAACAACTCGTACGGATTGTACGGCTCAGTTGCTGAAGGATTTAATGTTGAAGAAGTTCCGGCAACTGCTTCGGTAAACAACAGATCAAGCCAAGCTATTATTAACAATGTGTATTCAGATCAAAACGAAGTACACGGCTTTGGGTACACACATTGTGGTCAGGATTATACTAATGCTACAGTTACACTAACAAGTGTAGGCATTAATGCAGACCCAACATACACTGAATTTAGACAAGGTGGCATTAGTGAAATATTTGCATCAGAAGAAGATTCAAACTTTATTGGTGGCGCAAATTATCAATACTTGTTGAACAAAGCACAATCGGGAGATGCAGTTAAAATTATATTATCCGGTGCTGATACTGGAACCTCTGCATTATATGAAGGGATGCGTATACGTATATCTTCCGGAACTGGTGCAGGACAATATGCAAAGATCCAAAACTTTAGAGAAGATATTAAACAAGTACTTTGCGAAAACGAAACAAATGGTGAACCAGGATGGGAACATGTTACAGGTATGCCAATTGTGACAGCTCTAGACGATAGTTCGTATTATGTAATTGAACCAAGGGTAATTATTCCTGAGCCTGGATTTGCCGCTGCCAATCAAACTGCTCCATCAGAGCAACCGTGGAGTGCAGTAGCATACGGATCATCTGGAGGATTTGTAACAGTAGCAAAAAATACAGCAACTGGGGCCATTAGTACAGACGGAATGGCTTGGAGCCCGCTTACATTCCCAACATCAGGACAGTGGGAAGCTATTGGGTCAGCTGGGGGCAAATATGTTGTCGTAGCTGAAGATGGAAATAAAGCGTTATATTCACAAGATGGGACAACCTGGGCATCATCTACATTACCTGCTACGTTAGACTGGAGCGATGTAGAAGGCGACGAGACTGGAGCAAATTGGATTGCTGTAGGCAGAACAGGCGATAGCACAGGTACAGCTTCAATTGCACGATCAACTAGTAGCGGAAGTTCTTGGAATACTATAACAGTAAGTGTTACGGCTGACTGGGCTAGTGTTGCATACGGTGGCGGAACATTTGTTATGATACAAGGTGGCGGAAATAAAGCTATGTATAGTACAAACAGTGGGTCTACGTGGACTGAAACTGCACTTCCGTCAAGTCAAGAATGGAACAGAGTAGTATACGGAAATGATAGATTTGTTGCTGTATGCGAAAAAGACGATAGTTCAAGATGCCCAACAGCCGTTAGCTATGATGGCATTACTTGGTTTGCAGGATCTATGGAAACAGGCAAATGGAGAGATCTTGCGTATAATCAAGGATTGTTTGTAGCACTACATCCGTTATCGGACATTGTTGCATACAGTAGAGATGGTTATAGTTGGACTTCTAAAGTATCACCAGATGCTAAAGACTGGACAGGTATTGCCGCAAATAATGGTGTATGGGTAGGCGTAGCTGAGGATTCAAATGAGTTCCTTAGAATTGCAACAGGTGCAAAGGCAGAAGCAATAGCAATTGTTGCAAGTAATAGAATTCAATCATTTGTTATAAGCAACCCAGGTAGTTATTATGATAGTGCGTTTCTCCCAGCAATAACAGTATTTGACCCCAAATCTACATTAGATGTAACTACAAGGGCATCAGTTAATAATGGAGTACTTGGATGGCCAACTTATACTAGCAGAGGCACAGGATATTTTAGTGCAACTGCTACTATACTTGGAGACGGATTTGCAGAACAATTACAAATAACAGATACTTTGATTATGAGCAGTTTAACTAAAATGCCCGGACCTGGAGATAATATTGCTATTGCTGGCATCGACGGAGTTACTTACTATATTGTTAAATTATTATCTTCCTCGGGCACTGCTCCTAATATTGAAGCTAAGTTTCAAATTAGCCCAGGTATTGGTAGACAAGAATCGCCAGAACATGGAACAATACTTACGTTGCGAGAAAAATATAGCCAAATTAGACTTACTGGACACGACTTTTTAGATATTGGATCAGGTAACTTTGGCGATACAGCGTATCCAAGTTTATATTTGTTTGGATTTAATGCAGTAAACGAACCACAACAATATTACGAAGTGCTACAATTTAATGGTGGTCGTGTTTTCTATACAAGTACTGATCAGGATGGTAACTTTAGAGTTGGTGAGTTATTTGAAGTTGAGCAGTCGACAGGTACTATTTCGATTAATGCAAGTTTCTTTGATCTAAATGGATTAGACGAGTTGAGCCTAGGCGGTGTTGTACTTGGTGGTACAGGTGCTGTTATTAGAGAGTTTAGTACAGATGGTACATTTACAGCAAACTCCAATAACATTGTGCCTACACAAAAAGCAATTGGAATATATGTTAAGTCACGTATTTCAAGTGGTGGTTCTGATGTAGCTGTTAATAGATTAAATGCAGGTAACATCAGTATATCAGGTAATAAAATATTTACACCGTTAAACGGAGCAATTAACTTTCTTGTTCCAGTGAACATACAAGGTGATCCGACCGAACCAGGAGTTGCTCACGGAGTACAAGGTGATATGTTAACAAATGCATTCTTTGCAGGCGGTAACGGAGCATGATTATAATAAAGATTGAGGAGCATAGGGTTTTGATAAATACTATTAATAATATTGGAGTCACTGATGGCAGAGTTTAAGTTAGGTAGAATTAGGTTTATTTGGAAAGACGAATGGTCTTCCTCTACCACTTACTACAAAGATGATGTAGTAAGATATGGCGGTAAAACGTTTATATGTGTTGTTGGGCACATTGCACAAACTGACTTTATGTTAGACTTGAATAATGCAACACCCAAATGGCAACAATTTTCCGACGGCCAAACTTGGAAGGGCGATTGGACTGCACAAACAGTTTATAAAATTAATGATGTTGTGAAATACGGTGGGTTACTGTATATTGCAAATACAGGACACATTTCCGATGATGATATCATTGGTGGGCTTGAAAGTAATTTAGGCGATGACAGTACTGCGGCATATTGGGATCTGTTTTCAGAAGGATTTGATTACAAAGCTAATTGGGCAATAAATACTCGTTATAAAGTAAATGATATTGTAAAGTATGGATCTAGAATTTATATTTGTACAGTATATCACGTAAGTTCGTCTACTACTACTACTGGACTAGAAGCAGATCAAGTTAAATGGGACATGATGAGCGATGGTCAAGACTGGAAAGACGTATGGCAAATTAGCACACGTTATCGGGTAGGCGACTTAGCTAGATATGGCGGACAAGTTTATAGAGCCAACGTAGGACATACTTCGGCAGCTACGGCAGCAAGTGGTCTAGAAGCAGATCAGTCAAAGTGGGATTACTTCCACAAGGGCATTGAATACTTAGGCGAATGGGCAAATGCATATCGTTATAAAATTAATGATGTAGTAAAAGATTCAGGCGGAACTTGGATTTGTACAGGACATCATACATCAAATGCAACACATGAAAATTTAAGATTAGATCAATCTAACTGGTCGGTGTTTGTTGCAGGATTAGAATTTGAAGATACTTGGGGAGCATACTCAGAATATCAACCAGGCGACATTGTAACTTACGGCGGATATACATATATTGCTAGAACAAATAACGTAGAGAAAAAACCAGCAGAACAACCAAGCGACTGGCAAGTATTTGTAACTGGATTTAACTTACGTGGTGATTATGGAGATGACAGTGCTAATGAAGATTATAGAACTGGTGACGTTGTAAGACTAGGTGGCTACACGTATCTAGCTACTGCAAACTCAAACGGACAGCGTCCTCCAAACGCAAGCTATTGGGAAAAGTTAAATGAAGGCGCGGCATGGAAATCGGCATATACTAACTCTACATTTTACGATGCAGGCGATGTTGTTTCGTCAGGAGTTAATGCATATATTTGTATTTTAGCACACACATCGAGCACAGGAGTTAATGATCCTACAACTGACACAGCAGGAACATATTGGAATTTCTTATCAGGTGGTGCTGAATCCGGTAACCTAACAACAGCAGGCGACATACTTTATTACGGTGGATCAGGACCAGCACGTTTACCAGTTGGAAAACCAGGCCAAATATTAAAAGTTAATGATGCGGCAACAGCGCCTGAATGGACATACTTTGGATATGTAAATCATGTTTACTTCTGTGATTCTGTTAAAGGAGTCGACGGCGATGCACCTGACTACGGCATTACATTAGATAGGCCATTTAAGTCTATACGGTTTGCATGTGAACAAATTGAAAAGGGCGCATTTGCTGTTGCAGATAGAGAAATATTAGCACAAAACAGAGCGTTTATGCAAGCTGAAGTGGTTGAATGGATTGACTACGGTATTGCTAATAACAGATCACCGTTCACGAGTAGCTTTACATATACTAAAGAAACTTGTCGTAGAGATGCAGGTATACTTATTGATGCACTTGTATGGGATATTAGTCACGGCGGAAATGTTAAAAACAGACAATCTGCACTTGCTTATTTTACACCAGAAGGTGCAAGTTATGTAGCAGGCCAAACAGCAGAAACAGTAGCGGCACTTAATTACCTTGCTACATTAACAGATGCAGTATTAAGTAAAGTAGACCCGGCAGCTAACTACCAAACACTAAACAGTGTAGCTACTCCGATTACACAAATTAAACCAGCGACACTTACAGAAACTGTTGGTATACAAACTGTTGTAAATAACTTAATTGGTATTACAACAGCGGCAATTACAGCAGGCGTTATTACTGGAATACCAAAAGAGACTCGTGCGCAAAAAACAGTATTTGTGAAAACAGGACAATTCTTTGAAACACTTCCAATTAGAGTACCTGAAGATACAGCGGTTGTAGGCGATGAATTGCGCTCAACTAAAATTAGCCCTGCAGGAACTGTTACTTCATCTGAAGATGTTCCAAAAAGTTTAGCGGCAATTGCAAGACTAGCGGCAATAGCTTCAAGCATTGTAACAAACGCAAATGTTACAGAGTCATCAGGAAACTCGGCAACACAAGTAGTAACTCGTCCAGCAGGTAGTTCGGCAGCAGGTGCATATGCATCAAACTTATTTACTGAATTAGCTGATTATATTGATTACGGTATTAACGGAGCATCTGGAGATAGTACAGTTCCGCTATATCGAGGATCTAATACTCCTATAACATCTACTGGATACACTTACGCTGTAGAAGTGCTCGAACAAAACAGAGCATATATGATTGCAGAGGTTCATGCTTATATTGCGGCAACGTACGGAAGTTACTCATATACTATAGCAGCCTGTACACGTGATGTCAACCGATATCTTGATGCAGTTAAAATAGACTTAATATACGATTCAAACTATAACGTGTTTATGGCAGGACGTTTTTATATTAACTCAGTTGCAAACAATCAACTAGAAGATATGTTTTATATGCGCAACGGCACTGGTTTAAGAAACTGTTCATTAAGTGGATTAGAAGGTACTTTAAGTAGTGCAAACTCGTTTGGTACTAAGCGTCCAAGCGCAGGCGCATTTGTAAGTTTAGATCCAGGTTGGGGTCCAGACGATACACGCGGATGGATTATTAATAAGTCCCCATACGTACAAAACGTATCAAACTTTGGTACAGCGTGTATTGGTTTAAAAGTAGACGGTTCAATACACAACGGCGGCAATGACAGTATTGTTGCAAACGACTTTACACAGATTTTAAGTGACGGCATTGGCTTTTGGGTTAGCGAATTGGGCAGAGCAGAACTTGTTTCTGTGTTTACTTACTATTGCCACATTGGCTACCTTGCAGAATCAGGTGGTAAAGTTCGTGCTACTAACGGTAACAACTCTTATGGTGATTTTGGATCAGTAGCTGAAGGTATTGATGCAACTGAAACTCCTGTAACAGGTAGAATTGATAACCAACAACTTGAAGCGCAAGTTGCGGCAGTATTTACTGATGGATCAGCACAAGTATTACAGTTTGAATATTTAAATGCAGGCCAAGGATATACTACTGAGCAAACATCATCTATATTAACTGTTGACACAGTTAGTGGATTTGATAATCTTCGAGTTCAAGGAACATATCATGGCATTGTTGGAACGAGTACAGGATCAGGCACAGGACAAGAATTTTCACTACAAGTCGAATCTAATGGCACTTATGCAGTATCAGTTGTTAAAGGCGGAACGGGACACGCAGAAAACGATACTATTACAGTTGTTGATAGTTTAGTTGGTGGTGGTGGCGCGGCTAACTGTACATTTGATGTTGCAACAATAGGTGCTGCCACTCGTTACTCTATTGGAGGAGACGGATTTGGAGCGGCAGTTAGTGCTACTAATATTGCAACAGGTGGTGTGTTTGAAGTACAAATTGATTCAGACAGTACTACTTATGGCGGAGACGGATATAAAGAAGTTGCAAGTAATGCACAAGCAGGCAACACAACACAAATTAGTTTAGCGGCAACTGATGTTAATGCAACAGGTGCATACAACGGAATGAGCATTTATATTACTAGTGGATTAGGTGCTGGACAATATGGTGTTATTGGTACATTTAACTCCGGCAGTAAAGTAGCAACAGTATTTAAAGACTCAGATGGTACAGCAGGTTGGAATCATGCAATTGGTTCAGCTATAGCATCAACTCTAGATTCAACAACTGCATATATTATATCACCGAGGGTGATATTTGAAGCACCAGCAAGTGGAATTAGGGCTAGGGGTAGAGCAAGAGTATCAGATGAGAAAGTTATTGAAATTAGAATCATTGAACCGGGCACAGGATATAGTATATCTAGTCCACCGGTAATGACACTAGTAGATCCAAATAATACTATTGAAATGGCACACACTGTTAGAGTAGGTAACGGAGTATTAAGACAACCTACGTTCTCTAATAGAGGCTCGGGATATATTACAGCAACGGCTACTATAGACGGTGACGGTTTTGCTGATATTAATCAAACTGGTACTAAAGTAAGAGTTGATAATTTATCAGTAATTCCGCAAAAAGGTTCGAACGTAGAATTTGCAAGTAGGTCAAATACATGGTATAAACTAGTAGCAATTACTAACTTAGTAGGCAACGGCCCGTATAGTGCATTGCTTCAAATTAGTCCTAAATTAGAGGCAGACGAACGTCCACCGCACTTAGATGCAATTACAATAAGAAGACGTTTTAGTCAAGTACGATTAACAGGGCACGATTTCTTAGACATTGGTACTGGTAACTTTACTAATACTAATTACCCACAGGATCCATTATCAGCTCCTGATCCATTAGTTGAAACAAATAACTTTGGCGGCGGACGAGTATTTTACACAAGTACTGACCAAGATGGTAACTTTAGGGTTGGCGGATTGTTCAACGTTGAACAGGCTACGGGTATTGCTACACTAAACGTTGAAGCGTTTAATATTAGTGGACTAAATGAACTACAACTAGGTAGTGTTGCATTAGGCGGCGCAGGCGCAGTTATTAGTGAATTTAGTACAGACGGTACATTCAGTGCAGATAGTGACAGTATTGTACCAACACAAAAAGCAATTAAAACTTATATTACATCACAAATTGGTGGCGGTGTTGCTACTTTGAATGTTAACAGTGTAACAGCAGGTGTAATTGAAATTACTGAAAATCAAATATCTACTACTAGTGGAGGTCCAATTAACATAAATAATGTTGTGAACTTCAAAGGTGGGATAACTGGTGCACCAGTAGCATTACAGATGTTCTTACTGAACTAAAATGGAGAAGAGAAAATGGCAACAGGAAGACTAGGACAAGCGGATTTATCCGGAGCAACAAACACAACTGTATATGCATGTCCAGCAGACACATATACAATTGCTTCGTTAAACCTTGTTAATAGAGGCAACCAAGCAGTAACAATGCGTATTGCAGTAGCGGCTTTAGATACACCGACAAACGGCGAATACATCGAGTATGATGTAGAAATTCTTGCTAAAGGGGTGCTAGAGAGAACAGGTATTGTTCTAGCTGCCACGCAAAAAATAGTTGCATATTGCAGTTCGGCAAATATTTCAGCTGTAGTAATGGGGATTGAAACCTCAACCGCTACTTAATACTTAAAAGGAAAAACAACCATGGGAAGATATATTACAACAATCGGTACAGCCGGTGTTACAAACAGAGAAATTAGTACTACTTATAGTGCTGTAGTAAATGACAGGATATTAGCTAATATGGCTAGTTCTGCATATACTATTACATTACCGGCAGTTTCGTCGGTGCTTGTAGGCGACACAATACAAATATTAGACATTGCAGGTAATGCACAATCTAACAATATTACTATTGGGCGTAACAGTGCTAAAATTAATGGAGCAACTGAAGATTTAACCATTGACGTATCCGGCGCAATTGTTACTCTAACGTATAGTGGTAGCACATACGGTTGGATCATTGGCGCAGTATAAGTAATCGTACAAAAAAGGATAAACAGGTATGGCATCATTAGAAACATTATTAAAGGCGAAGCTTCCAACTAGCGGAGAGAATAACTTAGAGACTGGCAAGATTTATAGCTTCACCGAAGGCAATACCTATACTAAGGCATGCAGATGCTGGTGTTGGTGTCCTACATCTACAGGTTCAGCCCAAATTGAAGTTTGGGGCGCGGGCGGCAGTGGTGCAAAGATGTGTTGTTGCGGTGGCGGCATTCCTGGTAATTCAGGGTCATATGCAAAGAAAACAATTACAATGAACACAGGCAATTTCCTATACGGGTGTACAGGGTTTGCTTGTGGTAACTCAGATGCACTATGTTTTAGAGGATGCTCAGAACCGTCAACAGTTTGTTGGACGAGTACATCTACTAACGGATGTCTATGTGCTAGAGGCGGCAAAGGCGGAGTTAGCTATTGTTCGACTAACACAGCATTATACTGTTGCTTTACCGCTGGCGGATTTTGTAATACTAACGTAGGACCGCAATGCGGTACTATTTGTAACCAATGTTCAGGACAATGGGACGCTATTGCATATGGCGGAGATGTAAATAGATGCGGAAATATTAGTTGTATGGGTTATCATGGTTGTTACCCAGGATGCATTTGTTTCTTTAGATCATATGTTGCATTTCCTCCAGGAATGATTGCAGAGTGCGGCGGAGTTGTTGGATTTGCTAACTCAAATGACAGTTCAGCGTCGCGTTGGTCAGGTATGGGTTACGGACAAACTGTTGCAATGTTAGCAGGTGCAGGTAGATCACCAGGAAGTGGAATACCATGGAAAGCATGTTATAGAAGCGACATGAGCTGTGGGTGTTATAACACTAACGGATGTCAAAGTACTGTTCCTTATGGTGTTGGCGGACACGGAGCATTTCCTTGTCCTGGCGTAAGAGACCATGGTCACAGAGGTGGCCAAGGTGCAATTAGAATTAAGTTTATAGAGAATTAAGGAGTAGCTAGATGGCATCATTACAATCAATATTAGCAACACGATCGCCTCCAGCGGCTGAAGATAATTTAGAAACAGGTAAAATGTTTGCATTTTCTACTGTTACTGATTATACTACATACGGTGGCTGTCATTGTTGGATTGCACCGGCAGCAGGAACAGTAGAATTAGAAGTAATCGGCGCAGGCGGATCGGGCTCGAGACAGTGCTGTTGTACAGCAACATTGCCTGGAAACAGCGGAGCTTATGTTAAAAGAAGCAATTTGGCAATGGCAAGTGGCTGTTACATTTGTATGCGAGCAGGCAAAAGTTGTAGAGGTAATGGACTTTGTAACAGAGGATGTTCGGAAGCTGGAATGGCGTGTTGGACAGCTGGCGGCACAAACGGTTGTATATGTGCCGAAGGCGGTAGATCAGGAACTAGTTTCTGTACTACAGGTACAGCACGTAGATGTTGTATGATGGCGAACGGCTTTTGCGGAACAACATACAGTGGATATTGTGGACTTGTATGTAACCATTGTCCAGGTGCTTGGTGTGCATGTGCATACGGTGGAGACAGTGGCCAAAACAAAATGGGAAACATTGGTTGCAGTACTTACTGGCACTGTTATCCAAACTGTAACTGTAGTACAATACACCATGTTCCAATTGCTCCTGGATACTTTAGTGAATGTGGCGGAGTTGTTTCTTATGGTCTTGATAGTGACAACGGCCACTCTGAGTGGTCAGGTATGGGGTTCCAGGGATATATACAAGCACTAAACGCAATGAGTCGTATGCCGAGTCAAGGTACGTCATGGACTGAGTGCTGGGACGGTGCAAGAATATGCCAGTGCTACGATACACAAGGTTGTACAATGTACGTACCACACGGATCCGGCGGGCCAGCGGCTACACCTTGTTCAGGCGTTAGAGATAACGGTTGGGCAGGCGGCGATGCTATAATTAAAATTAGATTTGTCGCAACATAAATTAAAATTGGAGAGAGAAAAACAATGGCAACATTTACACAAACAACGTTCACAGTAGCGTTACCAGAACAACCATATAGTCCTAATGCAGACTCAGATGATACATTTGAGTGTGTGTACACAGGACCTAGATATGTATTATGTCAAATTGACCTTGATGATGATCAAGTTCGAGAAGGCGGAAGATCAGACAGTTTAGATGATCGATCAATTGATCCACAGTATTATGAACATGACATATATGATTATCTTTTAATCGATTCACATGAAAGTGCCGAAATGGCAATGAGATGTGCATACATTACGCATGAATATACGCATCCAGATGTTGAAGATTACGAAGAAGAAATTACATGTGCTAACGGTACTACGTGGACTTGGACTCATCAGTACGAAGGCACAACAGGTATGTTAGCGCACTTACATTGGTCTGAAAGTTTAACATATAACTCACAAACTAATACATGGGCTGGACCGGTTCTTAGAGAGCACGTAAACTCACGTCAGAGTGTACTTGATAGCTGTACTGAACAAGCAAGAGTTCTTGACTTGGCAGTAGCAGATGAAACTTGTATAGCAGGATTATCTGCTAGTGATATAGCACTCTTAAAAAGCAGATCAGTTTGGTTAAAAGAAGTGGCAGCAGACGTGAGATACGCAGGTATTAATCATTGGAAAATACCATTTCCTGAAGCACCATTACCGCACTACGAGTTGCCAGAAGCTAACGGCTAAGTTAACTATTATCTCAATCCAGTAAAGACTGGGTTCATGGTGTATACTTGATATATATTATTGGACCCAGTCTTTTTTTATGGAGTATAACGAGGTAACATGACAACTAGATCAAAAGCATTTTTTTTAAACGGGGGCGCAGGCAGAATGCTGTGTTCCATCCCAGCACTAGAATTATACGAACAAGATTCGGGTGATACTGACTTTGTAATTGTGTGCGAAGGCGGAACTGATATGTTCAAAGGCCACCCGACATTAGATGCAAGGGCTTACGACCCGTGGCACAAAAATTTATTTAAAGATGTATTAAAAAGTAGAGATGTAGTATATCCAGAACCATACAGAGTTTGGGAATATTATAATCAAAAGTGCAGTCTAGCACAAGCATTTGATATTGAGTTAAATAACCAAGGTGTGCGAGAATTACCTAAACCTACAATGAAACTTAGCAAAGAAGAATTACTTGTAGGTCGCAGGCTAATCAATGAAGTTAAAGAGAAACTTAAAAAAGAAAAATTATTAGTAATTCAACCATTTGGTCGCGGCATTGAGATTATCGACGACACTCCAGTTGATCATACTGCTAGAAGTTTTGAATTTAAAGATGTAAAGTTAATGCTAAAGGATCTAGAAAAAGATTACGCTATTGTTATGATGAGCGAACTTAAAATTGATCTTAAAGGCGAAGGTTTAAAAAACGAAATAGCTATGCCTGAAGGATTGAATATAAGACAATGGGCATCAATGATTAAATATGCTGATCACTTTTTAGGTTGCGATAGTGTTGGACAACATTTAGCATACTGTGTAGGTACTACAACTACTGCGGTACACGGATCGACATTTCCAGTAAATGTTTCCTATCCGTACGCAGACAACTTTACCGTATTAGACTTGGGTGAAACTACTAGAATTTACGATCCAATTCGTATCACCCAAGAAGAATCAACAAATCGTTCAAACGAAAGTTTAATGGCAATGGATGACAAAATTGTTAATTATGTAGTCGGTGTTGTTAATGGTACACTAATACATACTAGCAGTGATGCCGAACCAGTTGCTATTCAAGAAACTGTTGTAACAGAGTCTAAAGATACTTAAATGTCAAGACTCTTTGTATTAGGTTGTAGTTTTACAAATTATGCTTGGCCTACCTGGGCTGATATGTTAGGCACAGAGTTTGAAGTATATGAAAACTGGGGATATCCAGGATTAGGTAATCGTGCAATATGCGAACGCTTAGTTGAACTCCATGCTAGAGAACATATTACAAAAAATGATACGGTAATTATTCAATGGACTAGTCATTTAAGAAATGATTATCATACAACTGATGATCGTCGCAGAGGCGTTAGTTCTAACGTTGGCTGGAAAACTTGCGGAAGTATTTTTAATTATATTAATGCCGAACTTTATGACGATAACTGGATTAAGACATTTTGGGACGAAACTAGTTATACTATGCACATGTTAAACAATATTGTATTAGCACAAGGACTTTTAAAAAGTATAGATTGCAATTGGTATATGACTAGTATGGGAGAAATTGAAAAAATGAATTCAGATTATCCAGACAGTTTGCACGGCGAAGTAGGCAGTACTGATAATATATGGAGTGACATGCCCAATTTATCAATCTACAAAGAATTAATTTCTAATAATAACTGGATTAAACCAGTTGGCACTACTGCGTGGAATAGTAGTATTCCCCATTATAAGTTTCTTGGAGTTAATAATAAATTTAAGACTATTACTGACAGGCATCCTAGTATTGATCAACATGCAGAATATTTACTAACCCAAGTAAAACCTAAGATTAATAATAGCCAGGATTTAAGTAAAATATCAAAAAAATGGATAGATAAAGTTAACACAATGTACAAAGATACGCACAAAGACTTTAATTTGTTTTGTGAAACAATTTATAAAGACTTGCCTGAATGGCAAGGTAACAAATACAGAGGATTTTAAATGAGCACTAAACCAATTTGGATTGCGGCAATTGCAAGAGGACATAACTCCGGAGTATGTTTACTTAAAGATGGAGAAGTTGTATTTTCAGTAGAAGAAGAAAGACTGTCTAGGCAAAAGTACGACGGCGGGCCATTTGCAAGTATGGTTAAGATTTTAGATTATACTGATAAAATTGACTATCTTGTAATTGCACATACACAACCGTTAAAAGAAACTGCCGGCAAAATTGATTACAGTGGCGATGATATGTATACCGGCTTAGCACGTAAATTAGGCCTAATTGATCAAAAAGCAAACACAACATCTTATGATCATCCACAAGTTGTTGACTTAGCATTTATGCATCACAAACTCCATAGTGCATGTGCATTTTATAGAAGCGGATTTGATAGCGCAGTAAGTGTAATTGTTGATGGCGCAGGTACGTTCATACCATTAGCTATAAACAACGAACAAATAATGAGTTGGGAAGTTGAGAGTATTATTGACTGTGATTATCCTGCAGATTTTAGTACCAAGTTTAAAGTATACGGTACTAGAGAACCAATCCCAGGCGGAGGCACAACAATGCCATCAGATATGTTTGGTGAAAACGGCCAAACGCATACTGCTATCGTAAGTGATAGAGCAGGTATTGTTAAAGTGTACGAAGCAGTAACACAATACTGTGGATGGAGCGGCATTGAAGCAGGCAAGACTATGGGATTATTTCCATATGGTAAACCAAATGATGCAATCCCTAAATTGTTTGATAGTGAATCAATTTACCCGTTGTCAAACAGAAATGTTATTGTCCCTAATTATCCTAATGGTGCTATAGTAAATAGTGGAATTTACCAATTTTTAAATGAAGTTAATCAAATGGAAAAACAAGATGAAGACTTAACACATTTAGAAAGCAGACGGGATATGGCATATGCATGTCAAATCGAAACACAAGACCAAGTTGTTCAACTAATAAGACATGCTGTAAACGAAACTGGTAAGAAAAAAGTAGTTATTAGTGGTGGCTACGGATTAAACTGTGTTGCTAACTATCATTATTTAGACGCCCTTAAAGACGACGGAATTGAGATATATGTTGAACCAGTATCAAATGATGCCGGCACAGCAATGGGTGCGGCAATGATGTTTTGGTACGGGTTAGAAGAAGATTCTAAAGTTAAGCAAACACAGTCATTATACTTAGGACCTGACAATAATTATACACTAGACGACATTGTTACTAAAACAAATGTTAGCGGTGTTACTATTACTGATGCATCTGACTCTGATATAGTAGAATTACTAACACAGAAAAAGATTGTTACCTTGTTCCAAGGCAAGAGTGAAAACGGACCACGTGCGTTAGGCAACAGAAGTGTACTATTTGATCCTACATTTGAAGATGGAAAAGACTTTGTTAACGAAGTTAAGCATCGTGAATACTTTCGTCCATTTGCTGGTAGTATCTTAGAAGAAGACGTACATGAATGGTTTGATTTACGCGGCATGGAAAATAGTCCACATATGATGTATGCTGTAAATTGCCAGCCTGGTATTGCAGAAAAGATTCCAAGTATTATTCACGTAGACGGAACTTGCCGTATTCAAACCGTTACTGAAGAACAAAATCCTTTGTACTACGCATTAATTAAAGCATTCAAAGAAAAGACAGGATGTCCAATTATCTTTAATACTAGCTTTAACTTAGGCGGTGAACCTTTAGTTGAAACACTTGAAGATGCTATTTGGACACTACAGCAAAGCGAAATCGAATATTTATATTTGCCTGAATTTGGAAAACTTGTAACGGTTGTCAATACTTAATGTCGATAAATACATTATAGACATTAGGATACTATAATGGATTTAACTAAGTTTCTAAAAAAAGGCCTGCGAAATACTATCTTGTTAAAAGGTAGTACGCACTTCTCTTATGAAGGATTGTGGCAAAACGTTCAACAAGATCTAGCAATCGATCGTTGGCACATGGGCGATTTTTCTTCTGCCGAATATACACTTAACGTTGAACTAGGTAAAGATATTAAAGAAGTAATTAAGGTATTACTAACAGCATCGCCAAATAGTGCGTCGGTGGTAGTATACGGAAGGGCAAGCACAACACGTGACTTAGTTACAATTACTGCTTCTGTAACAAATTCTTACGTTGAACTAATTCTTAACCCTAAAACTCCTGCAGATAAAGGAGCAAAGGCATATTTTTCTGCAACATATTTCCGTAGCCATACGTAATACAAAAGTGGATAAATACATTATATTGGAGTGTGTCGAGTGGCTATAGAATACCGTCAATTTGAATCAGATCATGGATTTAAGAGTCCGGGATTTACTGTCGATGAAACAGGTAATGTCGTTGTTACTTCGTTACAGTATGTTGGCGGAAGCACTTCTAGCAGTGCAGGTGATTACTCTGTAACAGAAGTAAGTTCTAATTTTAGATTAGCAAGTGACGATTTTACTGTTCCTGCATCTAATAATCCGTCTATAGAATTTACTAGAGGCACATCATACTCTTTTACACTTGCACTATCAACTATTACATTTAATTTAATTAATACAGACGGTTCGACACTTTACAACACAGGTATAGCACATACTGCAACAGACAATATAATATCACAAGGATTTGCGGCCCAAGGTAAAACTTCAGGTAAAGTTGTTATTTCAGTTGCTGCCGATGCACCTGCAACATTATATTATGGTGATGCAGACGGTACACCAAAGGGCACTATTACAGTAGTTGATCCAATAGTAACAGGCACAGGTAGTTTTAGCGACTTAGTAGTTACTGGAGCATCAGGCTTATTAACATTAGCAGTAACATCAACTGCTAATTCAACTAAAATAGGCGAAGGTGCGCTAACAGTTGCAGGCGGCGCAAGTGTTACTAAAGATATGTTTGTAGGCGGTACACTAACTGCAACTGGCATTAATGCAAACGGATTAGGCGTAGCATCATTTACTGCTGGAACAAACATTGTTTTAGACGCAGGAAATAAAATTGAAATTGTTGTAGGAGGAAGCCAAAGTGGCATTATTACAACATTAGGATCTACTGTTCCGGTAACAGATACTACTATTAACAAAACTACGATAGGAGCAACATCTCCTTCAACAGCGGCATTTACTGCGGCTACCGTGACTAAGGATGCTACTGCTTCAACTGACATAAGTAATAAGAAGTACGTAGACTCAACAGCAACGGCACTTGCAATTGCATTAGGAATTTAGAACGTGGCAAAGAAGAGAATTAATAATTACAAATTTAAACCTGGAATGGGATATGCGGAAAACCTTTTCCCTAATGCATACTCATTACTTAAAGCAAATAGAGCTTTTTTACTTGCAGAAAGTATTGCTTATATTAATAAAGAAGTTATAGATGCAACAAAATGTCACCGTGATATAGGATATATGATTGACGGAGTTGCTTGGGATGTCGGACTAGAGTCAACGTATAACGCATACTTTTTAGGACTTGCAGAAGTTAACAGTTTAGATTTATCTCCAACTGTGTACAGAACAATTGCTAGAGCTAAATTAGCAGTTGCCGCACTTACTCAAGTAGTAGCCGATGCTGATGCTGTTTCAAGATCAAATGCATTCTTTGTTGAGGTTGACGACATTGCACAAAATGGAAGAGCTAATGCTAATGCACCAACTTACACAAATCCGTCAGATGCTACTGCTGATGTCATTGCCGCTAAAAGTAAAATACTTGCAAACTTAGACTTTATGGCAGCCGAAGTTAATGCATGGGTTGACGTAACTTATCCAGCACACAATCATGATATTGCTAAGTGTACTAGAGATACAAAATATGCATTATATGCCGCAACGTACGATATCTTATATGGCGGAAATAGTGCAAGCTATGATAGTGCTAAATTCTTTAATAATTATGCGGCAAGTGGCAACACAGGTATTACAGCTGAACATCAAGCACAAACTGTTGCGGCATATAGACATTTACAAACAGTTATTGATAAAGTAGTTAAAGGTGAAACGGTTACTGTAAGTTCTGGAAATACAGAAGTTCAAGTAACATCAGGAACAAATGCAGACAGTGCTACAGGAATTTTATGTTCCGAATTAATTGATATTGTGGCAGATGTTGTAGAAAGTGGAACTAGTTCGTTAGATGCATTAACTAGAACAGTGCCAGGACTTACGTGGGCGTCTACATCAATACAAACTGCCAAGGCAGCAATTGATACAGCAAAGGCTCAAATTGTGCTTGATGTTTGTTGGCCATTAACATACACATACAACCAAGCTAAATGTGAAAGAGATTTAGGTTATATCTTAACTGGATATTTAAATGATTTAAGATATGGCGGAAACAGTGTAACTAGTAAGTATGCTAAAAAGTACTGGGACGGAGAAACTGCTCAAGTAGACGGTAACAGAGTACCAGAAATTGATACACATGCACACATCGGTGATTTAATTACTGATTATATTATGCCAGAAGTTATTTGGCCTAAATTAGGACTTGTTGATCAAGTTACAGATACTACAATAGTATACGAAGGTGTAACTGCGACTGCTAGGATTGACACATTAGTTTCTGTTATTGTTAACGTAATTACAACAGGATTAACAGCATTACCGACGTTTGAAGATACTGGCGCAGGATATGTTAAATTTATTGGAAACTATGATAGTGCAGACATATTATTAATTACTAACACAACTGACAATGAAGTAATATACACATTCAATGAAGTACTTAAAGGCGGTGTTACTACACAGGATAGAGGTTATGTAGGAACTTCCGGCGAACAGTTTTATGCAGACGAAGACTTTAGAAAATACCTACAAGTAACTGACGCAGTTACTACAGTTAAATTAAATTATACTACTGCAACATCATTAAGTACAGATGAATTACAAATATTTGTTGACACAGACGAACTTATAGTAAGGCCATATGAATTTGGCACAGACGCTATTGAACGTATGCGTATTGCTCCTCCGGTTAGTATGTTAGATGCTGACTTTGAGTACGGATTACAACCTACTAAATGGAGTGCTATTGCTACAATGCGCGGGTATCCATCAGTATACGAAATTCCAGGAACAGAAACTGATGTATCTTTAGTAAGAACAGATAGTTCAGCAGGAACTGGCGGAGTTGGTGCTTCACTTATTACTATTACTACAGTTGGTGCACACGGATTAGTAGACGGTGATGCGGTAACTGTTAAGGGATTGAATCAAGGTATTGTTGGTGTTGCAAGAGCTGAGGGTGCATTTATTATTACAGAAGTTCCTTCACAAACTACGTTTACATATTATGCTAAGGCAAAAGTTGGCGATGGCGGAACAATTGATATCCAAGTCGAATCAACACAATTAAGACAAGCAGGATTTTATACAGGATCGTCAATTGGTGAATCACCTAGTGTGGTTGTGCAAAGTAACGGTAGTAGTGGTACTATTCAACCAGCACTTACTGTACCAGTAGGCGAAGATGTAATTCCGTTTATTGTAACTGTAGGGGCGGCACCAGAAATTGGTTCTCCTATGTCAGGTACAGGAATTACAACCGGCGCACAGGTAACTGGTAAAGTTGGAGCCGGTGGTGTTATAGTAACACCGGTAATGACAGCTGATACTACAATTGGTTCAACTCAAATTGTAGTACAATCACCAACTGGGGTTCTTGCAGGACAAGCCGCAGATAGAGGTGACGGCCAAGGAATGATTGTTAATAGTGTTTTAGGTAATACTATTACATTTAACGATCAAACCACAGCAGAAATTAAAGGTAACTTAGTAAACTATACAGATGTTACTGTTACTAATATTGTGTCTTTAGGTAATGGATTAATATTAAATATTAGTAGAGCAAGCGGCGTTTATACAGTAGACAATATTGTTCTATCAGGTAACGATTATTCAGTAGGCGACCAATTATTTGTAGCTGGCGATGTATTAGGTGGACAAAGTCCAACAAACGATGCATCCTTTACTGTTGACAATATTGATACAAGTGGAGAAGTATTAGCAATTACTCCTTCGGGTATCGCATTTAATGGTACTGGATCGTTTAGTGCGCCTAATGCTACATTAAATCATGGTAACGGTGTAGGCGGTATTTGGGACGTGACTTATGCCGGCAATGCATATAGTGCAACATTAGTAGAGCCTGAATATTTAGACCAAAGCGGAACTACAAGCGGCGGCGCCGGCGTTGGAGCACTTTGGAATATTTCAATGTTGAACAATTCGTATAGCGTTGCTATCGACGATAATGAATCAGGTGTAACAGGATATGCTCCTTACGATATAATAAAAATTCCTGGCACTAGTCTTAACGGTACATCACCTGCCAATGATGCACAAATAACAATTACAACTGTTAGTTCAGTAGGATTTCCAACAGGATTTAGTGTTACTGGTTCTGGTGCGAACTCAACGTCAACCGTAATCCAACCAGCGTTTACAACTGGTAGTTCTGGTGTCGGAGCGGCATTTAACATACAAATTAACGGATCAACATACAGTGCAACAATAAGTCAAATAGGTTCGGGATATGCGGAAAACGAGACAATTACAGTTTCGGGTGCAGTACTAGGCGGAACATCTCCAGCTAACGATCTAACAATAACTGTCAACACTGTTGACACTGGCGGCGAAATACTTACACTTTCAACTGCTGGTACAGCAGTTAACTCGGCAACATATAATAACATCGGTACTGCACAAACATTAGTAGGCACAGGCGCAACATTTGACATTGCTGTTAACGGTGCCGCATATACTGTTACACTAGATGCCGCAGGCGACGATTATGCTCCTAACCAAACAATAACAATACAGGGTACTACATTAGGCGGAACATCTCCAACTAATGATTTAGTACTAACTATTACAGATGTTGATAATGACTCAACACTAACTGCAGGCCCACTGTTAACTTTTAGTGCAGTCGGTACAGCCCTTAGAGGGACAAGTGGATACGTTGTAAATGACAGATTAAAAGTACCAGGTAGCCAGTTTACAAACGGTAGTAATGGCACCAATGATATGATTATATTAGTTTCTGCAATTGGCACTGGCGGATTTATAACAGGCACATCAATAACAGGTACAGCACCGGATGCAACTGCTAGTTATACTGACGTAGCAACTACAGGCGGCACTGGCACCGACGCAACATTTGATGTAACACGTACTGGTGCAGTATATTCTGTTATACTAAACAACGTAGGTACAGGTTATATAGATGCAGAAACATTAACAATTGCAGGAACACTAGTAGGTGGTGCATCCCCTGCAAACAATGCTACTATAACTATTACGGGAGTTGACGGTTCCGGATCAATTACTAGTGCCACTGTTTCGGGCTCAGCAAACAATGCAGGCGCCCAGACAGGTACTACTAGCGAAGTGTTTAATGGCTCGGGTGCTACGTTTAACGTTGCATTAGCAAGCGAAACATACACTGTAACAATTGCCGGCGCAGGCTCAAACTATGTGCAAAACCAAACATTTACGATACTTGGTACTGATGTATCAGGTGTAACTCCTGCAAATGACATTACTATAGCTATTACAAATGTTGACGGCACTGGTGCCATTACAGCAGTATCAGCTTCTGGTACTGGTACGTCCGGTACAGCGTCATTCACAAACATTGTAATACAAAATGCTTCGCTTGCAGGTAATGGTGCTACATTTAATATTTTAAGAGACGGAACCCTTGCTGACAGTAGTGTAGGAACATATACAATAACAGGTAGTAACCCGGGATCTGGCTATGCTGTAGGCAACCGATTGCTTATAGGTGGCGGCAGTTTAGGAGGATCACCTAGTACCCACGATGTCGAAATTCAAGTTGCATCGATTGATAGTGCTGGCGCAATTGTAACATATACTGCCATTGGCGATGCATATGCCGGCGACGATTTGGCACTGTATTCAACCGTTACTATTGATGCGGCAGTAACCGCAGAATTAGCTTTACTTGCAAATATTACGTTTGAAGCACTAGCTACTATGAGAATCACATTTAGTAGTCCGCATGGATTAGTACCTGGCGATACATTTATTACAACAGTATCCAGTGATGATAACTCAAATAATCACAACTTAGCGGCTGGATCATTCTTAGCAGTTGCAATACCTACTAAAACAACACTAGACTACACAGCTCGTGCAGTTGGTGCAATTGTTACAGATGCTACTAATATTGTTAACGCTACTGTGTATCCTAGACCAGACAGCTTCTTTATACACAGACCATATGACGGTGGTGTGCAATTAGGCACAGGTGGTCCACAACACGGGGCGCAGGCAATACGTCAAAGTAAAAAGTATATTCGTTACCAATCAGGTAAGGGCATTATGTATACAACTGGTGCGTTATTTGCCCCAAGTTACGATTTACGTAGCATAACATCATCTGGATTAGAAACAGGATCGACTATTACTGTAACATGTGACGATAACGATCACGGATTGCAGATTGGCGCAGGCATCAAAATTGTCGGTGTTGACACTGCTGGTTATAATAGTACATACATTGTAAATGACATCATTGACGAACGTACTTTTGAAATAACTGCTAATTTAAGATTAGGGAATACTACAGGATCATTAAGTTTCAATTGCCAAGTATCAACAGATACGTGGCATGGTGCAACAGTTCGATCAGGGGTGTTTGACGACCAAAACGGAATTTATTGGGAATATGACGGCACAAATTTATTAGTAAATCAGAGAACATCAACAAAACAAGTTGCAGGCACTGCAACGATTGCTCCAGATACAAACGTATTAACTGGAACAAATACACGATTCCAAGACCAATTAAAAACAGGCGATAGAATTGTTATTAGAGGAATGACACACGTTGTTGCGCATGTTAATAGCCAAACAGAGGTTAATGTTACACCAGATTACCGCGGAGTTAATACTGCACAAGGTGCAAAGGTATGTTTAGTAAGTGATAAGAAAGTTAGACAATCGGACTTTAACTTAGATAGAATGGACGGTACTGGACCAAGTGGATATGAAATTGATACTTCAAAAATGCAAATGATTGGAATTGAATATTCTTGGTATGGTGCTGGTTTTATTGACTTTATGGTACGTGGCGCAGATGGTAACTTTGTATATGCACACAGAATGCGTAACTCAAACATCAATACAGAAGCGTTTATGCGTTCAGGTAACTTGCCAGTACGTTATGAAATTACTAATGAAGGAGCAATGGGACGTTTGCAAAATGCAGTATTATCAAGTGATACTACATTAACACTTGACGATGTAGACTTCTTTCCTGATGCGGGTACATTATACATTGACAATGAACTTATAACATATACCGGCAGAGATGAAACTGCTAATACATTAACTGGGTGTTCTAGAGGAGCTTCATTAACAAACTTTCAAGCTGGTGCATCAAGAACATATACTGCCGGTGTTGCAGATGGGCATAATGCAAAAGTTGGAGTTGTGTTAGTTAGTAATACAACAACTCCTTTGATTAGTCACTGGGGTAGTGCGTTTATTACAGACGGCGGCTTTGATGAAGATCGTGGTTATATTTTCTCATACGCTGAACAAGGCATTACAGTTAGTACAACAAAACAAACAGCATTTATGATTAGACTTGCACCTAGTGTTAGTAACGCTATTGTAGGCGATTTAGGTGATAGAGAATTACTTAATAGAGCACAGTTGCTATTAACAGGATTAGAAATTACATCAGAAACTAGCACAGGAGGTATTGTTGTTGAAGGGGTGCTTAATCCACAAAACTATCCAACTAACCCGTCACTAGTTAACTGGACAGGATTGTCTGGACTTGCGCAAGGTGGACAACCTAGCTTTGCGCAGATTGCGTCAGGTGCTGGTATTACGTGGTCAACTGGTGCGGCTGCGACAGAAACTACAATTACTGCTCTTAATCCAATCAATGCAGTATTAGATAGTGGACAGTATAATTCAGGTAACAATAGTCAATACTTGTATGTAAGTGCTGTTGACTTTAGAGCTACATTTGGAACATATGAAACTGAATCAGTTATTGGTGTGCCAATAACTGGATCTAACATTCGATCTAACACAACAGTTTCGGATGCATATATGAACCAGACTGGTAATTACGGATACTTTAGATTAAGTAGAAGGCTATCAGGTTCTGTAAGTGCTAACACATCTAATCACATGACATTAACAAAGGGCGGGACAGTTTCAAATACTAACAGTGTGTTTGTATCGGCAGCAAGTTGGGAAGCATCAGGCGGCGCCAACGGTACTGCTATATCTGGCAATACAACTAGTCCAGAGTTCCCCTCAGGTACATTGGTTAACAACATTGCAATACAAAACTTTGCTGGAACTAGCTTTTATGAATTAACGTTTAACAATGCAATGATTGGCTCGTTTCCTGCATCCTCTGGCACTATTATATTACAGTTTGTGCAACCACCGTTTGCCCAACCAGGCGAAACTGTACTATCATTTATTTCAACGCCTAATGAAAGAGCTTCATTAGATCTTACAAGTCTAAAAGAACTTACAAATACTACGTTAGGTGGCAGAGGTACATTCCCAAATGGACCAGACGTACTTGCTATTAATATTTACAAAACTACAGGTAGTGATGTAGTTGGAAATATTATTCTTAGATGGGGCGAAGCGCAGGCCTAAGCGTGTATGTTGTAATTTACAATACACCTAGGCACATCAGTTGGGTATCCGCCAGCGTGTAAATGACTCCCGTCAAACAATACAACTCGGCCTTTTTTAGGAGATACCCGTTGTCTCTCTACTAGTTTAAAGTTATTTTCTATTGTCTTATCTTCAAAGAATACAGTATCTCCGTCTGAGTCATTTACATAATATATTAGTGCTAAATGAGGTAAGGGTAAATCTGTATGTGGTTTGTAGTGAGGAAGTTTAGTCTTATGCGGCACTGTAATAAACAGTCGTGCTTGTATTATATCAATTAGATTCATTTCTAATTTTTCAAATACAATTTGAGGAACTTTACTAAAATTACCAAAATGGTCAGTGTTAGTAGTACTACTTTTAAATACATGTTGGAAACTAACAGGTAGTTCATTTTCGCCATCAAACGCCGTAGGTTCTACTTTGCAAGTTAAAGGAAGCATAGCATTAATATCTGTACTTCCAAAAACTTGCATATGTAGATAATCTTGTATTTCAGCTGGGATTAGATCATCACGTACTATAATCATTAGTGTGCAGTTTCTAGATAATCAGCAAATGCTGCCAAATTATCAAATGCTAACATTGCTTTTGCAATTTTTTTATATGAAAAACGACTGTTGATTAATTCTTCAGTTTCAATGCCATGACCAGTGCGTATTAACACAGGTCTTGCACCTACTTTCATAGCGGCTTTTAAATCTCTAAGTCTGTCGCCTGCATAATACCCATGCTTAAATTTTACATGCGGAATTTCTTTCTCAGCACGTTTAAACATTCCTGCATTTGGCTTTGCATACATATCTGACTTATGACTACATGCACTATAGTATAATCCGTCGATACTAGGACAACCTGCTTCGCCGAGTTTTTGAAACATATGTTCATGAACTTTATCAACGTCTTGCTCAGTATATAAACCTTTTGCAATACCGCCTTGATTTGTAATAATAACAATTTTATGTCCGAGTTTGCGAATCTTAACAATAGCATCTAAGCTACCTTCTTCAAACTCCCAATCTTCAACTTTATAAACGTAATCACCAATGTCTACATTAATAACGCCGTCTCGGTCTAGTCCAATTACGCACTTTGGTGCAATATAATCAGGTTTGTAAAATTCTTTTAACGCTTCGATGTCTACATCATTGCTCCAAACTATTGACGGATTACTCATCTGTAATAACCTTTCCTGTTATTTCTTCATGCATACCGGCTTGACTGTCGCCTGGAATAATTCTATAATTATCTTCAACACTGTCGGGCGTACTAACCTCAGTTATACTACTGTCGTCTTCTAGTGCCTCTAGCTGATGCGGACGCAATGGCGGATTGTGCCAAGTCATTCCCTCAGTCAATGTATGTGTAAACAATGTAGCAGTTTTAGTGTCTAACCACCTAACAATAAAACTTCCTGTATTTACAAACCATGTTTCGTCTTTGTCTTTGTGGAAGTGCATACTAAATTTGTTGCCTTTCTTTTCAAAGACCATAATTTTACCGCAATACTTGTCATTGGTTGCCCAGATGATTTCGTATCCCCAGCCTTTGTCTACTTTGCCCTCAAGCCTTGTAGGGTGTTCTGTCATTATAGTTTCTCCTCAATCCATTCAAAGGGTGTAGTGAATTTAAATTCACCTATTGTGTTTAATAATTTATCATTATTACTTTGTGTAAAACTTTGATACTGATTCTTAACACTATCAGGAATTGGTATTTCTTCTATAGTAGCATTGTACTTTTTAGCAACACTTTTAGCAACACTTCCGAAGCTAGTTGCTTCTCCTGTGCCTACATTCCATATACCACTAGAGTCAATATCTAACATCTTAGAAATAATTTTACAGATGTCACCTACGTATACAAAGTCTCTGCATATTTCATCACTACCTGCAAATGGATGTATTTTTCCATTTGCAATAGCTTGTTCTTTAAACTTATGGAACACACTCATTTGAAAGCCTTTATGATCTTCGTGTTCGCCATACACGTTGAAGAATCGTAATCCTTGAACACGACACTGATACTCGCCCCATCCTAGTTTTTGTACATCACGGTCAAACAAGTATTTGCTCCAAGCATATGGACTTTGTGGTAATAGTATTCCGTCTTCGGTAAAATGGTCTGTAGGCCCATACACACTTGCACTTGATGCGTAAATTAAATCTACACCTTGCATGTCACATACTTGTAATAACCTAGTACTAAAGTCTAAATTCTGTGTCATTACTTTTTCAACATCAGTTTCAGTTGTACTACTAATTGCACCCATGTGTATAACTTTATCAAATTGACTACAGTCAGGTACTACATTTTCAATATACTCATATTTGGCAACACCGTGACCTTCCTTCATAAGATGTGTTACAAGATTTTGCCCAATAAACCCGTCACTTCCTGTAATTAGTATTTTCATGAACTAGCGCCTTCGATTCGTTTAATATTGGTACTAATACGTTTATTAAATTCTGAATCAGATTGTGATGCATATAAGCCTTCACTTAATGCACGACTAAAACTTGCACTCATGTCTAATTGTTGACTAAGTTTGCTTACTGCTTGGGTTGTTGTATATCCGCCACTAAGTCCAACTACTTTCTTTACGTTTGCGTGTTGTGACAATTCTTGGTATAAATTTTGTTCATCGGGTATAGTAAGTTTTAAAATAACTTGTCCGGTAAACTCATCTAGGTAAGGTTCTATAGAATGACGTAGTAATATTTCAATATCTCGCTTGTCGGGATGATCTATCGGAACCTCTGGCTCTACAATAGGAGTTAATCCATTTTGCGCAATCATTTGCGCCATTTCAAATTGTTGTTTTAATATAGGATTAACCATCGCACTACTTGTAACAATACTACGCATCTTAGTACCGGTGCAATCGTTCTCGTGTGCAAACTCGATCATAGCTTCTACACCAAATGGTTTTAGTGTGCCATCTTCTTCACATCCATTATCAATTTTAACATAACTTTCGATACCTTTATCTCTAAGTATTTCCACAATTCCACGGTTAATTGAATCTGTATAAAGTATTGCCGCCCAAATATTATCACCGTTAAATAATGGAGAATTTATCATTCGCAATCGCATTTGATGAACTAAATCCATTTTATTTTCTTCAGTGTAGGCTTGCTCGTAACGCTCTAACACGCCGCCTGTTGATCCACCACTGTGGTCCATTGCCGCTATAAATCTCATAATTTCTCCTCTAATTCTAATAGCTTAAAGTCTTTTCCTGGATACGGAATATAGTTAAAGTTAATCACACACCGTGTTTTCGAATCAGTGCATGTTGTACCAGTATGTTTCCAAGTAGCGGGAAAGATTACAAGTCTGTTTGCTTTACTTTCTACTACGTCACGGTGACCTTCAAATCTAGTTTCACCGTTATTACTATTTAAATAAAATATAGCAGTTAGTGCACCAGGCACAATAGTATCTACGTGATATCCGTGTTCTATTATCTTATCAGCAACTGGTAGCAAGTTTGCTTTTATTCTAATTAACTGTAAAGGCTGGAGTAGTTCAAAGAACCTCCACATAAGATTAAACGTATCCATATCTGTAGTTGGCCCCATGTTTTCGTGTAATTGATGTACAAATTGGATTTGATATTTTTCTGTATCAAATGCTTTTTCAGCAACAACTGCATCAGTATAATGCCACGGAAATTGCGGACCTAACATGACGTTTGTAAGTTCGTTAAATTGTTCTTTGTTTAATGCGTTATCTATAATTTTCATTTACTTGCTTCTATTATTTGTGTAGTACTGTGACCTTCGATTGTAGGAAATATAACCACTTTGGCTAGTTCGTTTCCTACAACAGTAGACGGAATATAGTCACCGCCTTTAACTATAATATATGGCTCTAATTTGGTGATTGTTTCTAACGGAGTGTCTTCGTCAAACACTATTACCTCGTCTACAAAACCAAGCATTAACAGGCTTTCCTTGCGGGTGTCTTGTCCGTTAATGGGTCTTAAATCACCTTTTAATCGCTTAACACTGGAATCGCTATTAATGCCCACTACTAAGCGATTACCTAGTGTTTTGGCATGGCTAAGAAGCTTTAAGTGTCCGATATGTAATATATCAAATACACCATTAGTAAACACAATAGTATCTTCGATATCGGTTACTGTAAGTGTGTATGTGCCTACATGCTTAACTGCTTCTCTAGATCCTTTGATAGCAAGTTCTAAACAATGCTTGTAGGTGTATTGCTTTGTTAGGCCATACACAAATGCGGCTAGGAAACAATCTCCTGCACCGGTGACATCACTTACTTCTACAGCCTCAACTGGAATATTGTATTCTGTATTATCTATTGTAGCAGTTACATTGCCGCCTGCATTGGTTGTAATAATATTACCTTGCCAATCATTAAATCCAAACTTAGTAAATTCGCTGTTGTTAGGTTTTATTAACCATGCGTCTTTATACTGATTTGCATGTTCTTTAGGATCTACAATTATTTTACAATTAAATTTGTTAATGTGTTCGATAATTTCAAGTGACTCGTCTAACACACCTTTATTATAATCACTTAGTATTACATACTCATATTCTGAAAAGTCATGTAATTCTATAGTTTCTAATACTGATGTACTGTCTGCATGTTTATCATCGTCAATACGTGTGACGTAATGTCCGTCACAAATTACTCTAGTTTTAATACTGCTAAGTTGTTCAGTTTCAAATAGTGTAGAATCAACCCCTAAACTAAGCAAATTTTTATGTACAAGCCCGGCACCACCTAGTGTTTCAACTTCGCGTTGATATTTAACCACAGGAACAGGAGCCTCAGGACTTAAACGTTCTGAAGTGCCGTAAATATATTTGTCGATTATTACATCGCCGAGAACTAATACTTTCATAGTGTTATTATACTTGATTAGTTAAGATTTGTCAAGTAAATCAATAACTTTAAATACAGTTTCTAGCTTGTTTAAACTAATTTTACTTTGAAGGGTGTTGCGCAATCCGTGGTGCAATGGTTTTGGCCACTTACTAAAACTTACCCAAGCATAGCCGTCGTGTTCTGTATTAAGATCAGGTATAAACTCCTCCTCAATTACACATAGATATGTATGAAAGGAAAATTTACTGTCGGTGGATACAAATGTTTCGAGAGGCATTGTTTTAGTAATAGGTGGCAGCGTACCTATTTCTTCAGAGATTTCTCGTTGTAAGCCTTCCCAAGGTGTTTCAGCACCCTCGTTAGTGCCGCCGACTAATCCCCATAAATTATTATGCTTACCATTAGACCGATGCAAAAAGAGAAATCTTTTTGTTTTTAAACTATAGAATAATGCACCGCTACAGACTATTTCTTTCATAAAAATAGTTATCCGTTTAGTGCAACTCTCCAAGTACCTTGTGGATACTGTCCCTCGACACTTAGAAGCCAGTCTTCACCGTTCCATCGGTATTGCACACCTGTGTTCAAGTTAGTAGTATATGTTATTGTAGTTTTATTAACAGTTGCAGAGGCATCCCATATTACACTCCAAGAAGTTCCGCTCCATTCGATAATATCGTTTTCACTAGCAACTAAATCGGTATTATCATAGTTTTTCCAAGCATCAGCACCATCTGTATTAGATGCATCGCCTATTGCTCCAAGGAGTAGCACTCTAGTACCTTGTTGTTTACTAGCAGGGAACGTCTTAGTAGGATCAATAATATAATCAATAGATGTTAACGAACCTGAAGCCCTGTCAGCACTAGTTATTACTGTATTTGCTGGGAATGTATCAGTATCCCAATCAACAACAATTTGAGTTTCATCTAATGGATTTAATGCAAAAGTTCCTGTAATGGATGTATCAGTGTCAAGTTTGTTAAGATATATTCTACTAATACCATCTTGGTATTGTCCTGGATGCGAGTCTAATACATTCCGCCAGCTAGTTTGTCCAATTATACCTTTGTCTAATAGTTTAACAACTGTGCCATCTACATATGCGTCATACCCTTGGTAATTAGTAGTAACTGCAATTTTAGTGTTTGTAGTTTCTGCAATCCTACTACCGTTTTTATCAACAGCACCGGGCACACTTGCATCATCAAATGCATTAATAATAGGAGCAGATAATCCTAATTCTACAGTGCCTTGTGATTCGTCAAATATACTAGTAATAATATTTGTAATTACACCAAGGCGCTTAACTTTAACTGGAGGACTAATATATATCGGTGAAGTAAATGTTAGTGTAGCAACGTCAATCTGATCGTCAATGCCTACAGGAATACCTCTAGAACTAAAGTTTACATTGTCAAGTGTAACAGTAGTTAAGCTAGTCCAGTCGATATAATTATCTGTTGTTTGTATTTCTAAACTAGGATTAAACAACATTAAAATTTGTTCAAGTAATTGTAACTTTTGATCAGTATTTGTTGTCCAAATATCCACATTAACTGTAAGTGTATATGGTGTTGGCATTAATCGTTCAACTGTATAATTCTTTCCTTCGTAATTTAAATACTCGTTACCAGTTTCGTCGTATGCTTTTTCTCTAACATTAACTTTACTTACATAACTTGCATCACTAGTACGGTCTCTGTCAATTGCTAATGCTGTAATATATACAGCCATTCTCGGAGCACTTGGTATTTTATTTTCAGAATTACCTTTAATAATACTTGCTACTTGTCTAGTCAAGTCACCATATAATACAGGCACAACTACTTCTGTGCCATTGCCATCTTTATAAGAAAAATTACTCATCATTCTTACCATCTGGGTAATATATCGTCTTACTTGGCCGTCATAAAAGTGTTGAGACATTAGTTATCCGCCTTTGGTCTAAGTGCTTTTGATAAGCCTTGACGCTCTGTTACAGTTTCCCCGCCAATTTGACTTGTAGCGGTATTGTTAACAAACGTACCTTTTTGTGTGTTGCGTGTATTTGTATTAGATAGTGTAACACGCACATCGTCTTGTACTTTAAGCCAACGTGTTCCGTCATACTTAAATAAACGCTTTGGCATCATGTCAGTCCTTAAAAAATAGTCGCCGTCTTCTCTCGATGGTGGAAAACTTAACCCTTGTCCAAATGCGGCACCGTTAGGTGATTCGCCTGTACCTAATAAATATCCCTGATATCCATCTCTAGACGGCCTGTCAGCAATTTCATCTGCACCGATGCTAATACTACTTGCATCTAAATCTGTTTCGTCAGCAGTTTGTAATGCAACTGTACCGTCAGCATTAGTAGCTAATGTATAATAATGACTAATATCAAACCCACTCTTAGCGGCATCTGATTCGGCTTGTGCAACTACTGCATTATTAATTTGCATTTCTGTTTCGTAAGTTGATAATAAATCCCGTAGTGTTGTATCAGAACCTTCTTCTGCTGGCTGATCTAAAATTTCTTTAAATTCTTGACTGTCTACTATTTGTTTTAGTTTAAGTCTATATAGATGCGGATACCAAGTAGGACTAAATCCTTCGGCAGCTCTGTTAACATCTTCAATAACATAAAATCTTTTTAGTGCTACAGTTGCATCATCAAGGGCATATTCATCTTTAAGATGAGGTAATTCAACTACATCGCCTGACATAAGTTTTCGCCCAATAGTTTTTACACTACTATTAATATGCACAGTCATCATTAGTGTATCATTTTGCAAAAATAACCCAAACTGTGATAAATCAAAATCTATGTCTTGTACACTATAAATTCCACGCATTTCGTAAATAGACGTGTCATACTTTCGATCTCTGTTTTCTAGAAACAGCATGTCCTGTATGTTAGTTGTTGCAACACCTCCTGTATAATTAGGTTGGTCAGCAGTTGCATCAACTGTGTCTGTGTTTGCAGGACCAAGGTACTTGTGAATGAACACATCAGTTCCTCCGACTGTAAACATCTCAAGGATCTGCTTATCTAAAAACGTGTAATCCTTGCCCTTTTCTGGTCTATATAAACTTATTCTTGGCATACACATATTTATCGTTAAATGATCGTAACGATAAATACTATTGGAGATACTTAAATGGCAAACACAACAACTAAAAAACAAGAAATTTTTGACTACGTATATGCTATGCTAGGTGGCGGAATGATAGACGTTGAATTAGATCCTATCCATTACGAAACGGCATTACAAAAGGCACTTACTAGATATCGTCAGAGAAGCGACCATTCAGCAGAAGAGTCGTACTTGTTTTTGCCAACTATTATAGATCAAAATACATATACATTGCCACAGGAAGTAATGGAAGTTAGAACTATATTCAAACGAAGTGTAGGGTCAAGATCTGGCGGCGGAGACGGCGGCAGTATTTTTGAACCATTTAATTTAGCGTACACTAACACTTACTTGTTGTCAGGCTCAAACATGGGCGGACTTGCAACGTATGACATGTTTAGCCAATACCAAGAATTAGTAGGAAGAATGTTTGGTAGCTTTATCGAGTTTAATTGGAACAATGTTAGTAAGCAATTAACAATATTACAGCGCCCACGGGCTGAACAAACATTAATGTTATATTGTTATAACTATCGTCCAGACGAATCGTTGTTTGCTGATTATCTAGCAATTGATTGGATTAAAAGTTATACCCTTGCTACTTGTAAATTTATGTTAGGCGAAGCAAGAAGCAAATTTGCTACTATTGCAGGCCCACAAGGCGGTTCACAGCTAAACGGTGACACACTAAAAGCTGAAGCACAAGCCGAAATGGAAAAACTTGAAAACGAAGTTTCAATGGCTGTTGCAGGCGGCACTGGCTACGGATTTACTATAGGATAAATTAATCCAAAAAACCACTTGACATTACCGCAGAAAAGTTATATACTGTAACAATGCAATATATAACAACACCGATGTGGTCGGTACCACTTTTTAAAACAAACATAGGTAAGCCTGATCCAATTACTATGGCATGGATTAGAAACTTAGAATATCCGCACGAAGCATCTGGACATGATCATACTGCAGATAAGTACATATTAGAACGTCCTAAACTTAAAAAATTAAAACAGCAACTTAAAGAAACGTGTGACTTTTTTGTACATAATGAAATGGGGGTACACGAAGATATTAATTTTGAAATACAAAACAGCTGGATTAATCGACATCAAAAGGGCGAAAATAATACATTACATTGGCATTCAAATGCAATGTTAAGTGCAGTATACTATATACAAAATGAACCAAATGCAGGCGATATATTATTTAGAAGATCGCATTTGTACTATAACTTATTCCACGATACTGTGCGTGTACCATTTCAAGAAGATTCCATGAATCAATATAACATGGACACTATTGCACACAAACCAGTATCCGGAGACTTACTTATATTTCCGTCACATTGTGAACATATGGTAACACAGAACGAAACTACTTCGGAACGATACAGCTTGGCATTTAACTTATTTGCTAGAGGTGAAATAGGTGAAGGCACATCGGTAATTAAACTATGAATCATCAAGTAATACCTTTATTTTCTGTGCCGTTATTTAAAAGTAATATTGGCCCTCTTGATGTTATTACTATGGCCTGGGTTAAAAACTTACAATATCCTTTACAAGCAGTAGGCCACGACGGTACAGACGATCATTTGCCTCAACATAAACAAGGCATGCATATATTACACAATAAAAAACTTAAAAAACTTAAAACATTAATACAACAATCTATTGATTATTTTGCTCACGAAGTACTAGACATTGAAGATCATATTAATTTTGAAATACAAGCAAGTTGGATTAATAAAATTGATGCAGGAGTAGGCGGCGCAGATATTGTAAGTCACGGACATGCAGGATCAATGATTAGCGGAGTATATTATATTGATGCAGATTCTACAACTGCTCCAATAACTTTTGAAAAAGCATATATGTATCCTAATTTGTTTCATAATAGTGTACCATTAACATATAAAAAGAAAAACTACAACCAGTACAATATACAACAATTTACAACAAATCCTGTAACAGGAGACATATTATTATTTCCGTCACACTTACAGCATAAAGTAGATCGCTTAGATAGTAAAAAAGATAGATATGGCATTGCATTTAACTGTTTTGCTAAAGGTAATATTGGATATGGATCAGAACAAATAACTTTATAGGAAGAAATATGATTATTGGAGTGTGTGGGTTAATCGGTGGCGGTAAAGGTACTGTTGGCGATATATTAGTTGACAATTACGGATTTAAAAAGTTGTCGTTTGCTGACAAACTTAAAGATGCAGTTGCAGATATGTTTGATTGGGACCGAGATTTACTCGAAGGTATAACTGACGAAAGCAGAAATTGGCGAGAGAAAAAAGACGAGTTTTGGTCTGCTGAAACCGGCCGATTTATTACTCCAAGGCTAGTACTGCAAGAATATGGCACTGACTGTATGCGTAAAGGATTCTTTGACGGCATATGGGTAAGCATGGCTAAGCGAGAAATTTTAAAGAATCCTACACAAAACTATGTTATACCAGATGTAAGATTTCCTAATGAAGGTATTATGATAAATGCCTTGGGCGGAAGTGTCTGGAGAGTTCGACGTGGCGACGATCCTGTATGGTTACGCATGTACGAAGACATTGGAGTTGAGCCGCAAGATGTGCATCAGTCAGAATATAAATGGTGCAGTATTAATCATAGTGCTGTTATAGAAAACAACAGCACTATGGATTATCTTAAAAATCTGGTAGCAAGTCACCTTGCTTCCATTTCTCACCAGTCTTCTGAATAATACGTTGACAGTTAGCACATACAGTTTTTAAATTCAAATGCGACGAGTTGTTTAAATCTCCGTCTATATGAAATACATTAAACTGCTCAATGTGTTTGCTAGTGTATCTACATTTTTCACAAGTGTTCTTTTTAACATATCCTGCTTGTTTCCATTTAGGAGTTCCGTGATGAACTCCGCCACGTAAGCATACCTCGCACTTAGTGCGATAATATGTTTTACCATTCTTTTTATAGTTTATAGCTGCCGGTCTTTGTTTACATATACATAAAGGTCTCATATTGTATTTACCTCACCTTTTAATCCCCTTTTTATGTGGCTATCTCGTGGTGTTATTCTTAATTTCATATAAATAATAGTAATGAACACTTTTAAGACTTATTAGGAGAAAAAGAAAATGGCGTTATCATCCCCAGGTATTGAGGTAAAGGTAATAGACGAATCGTTCTATACACCTGCAGAGCCCGGTACTGTACCAATGATTTTTGTAGCTTCCGGCCAAGATAAAACGAATGGCGCAGGAACAGGTACTGCACTAGGTACAACGCTTGCTAACGCAGGCAAACCTTACTTAATCACATCACAGCGTGACTTGGTTGAAACTTTCGGCGAACCGAGTTTCAAAACAGACACAAACAATAATCCAATACACGGCGGCGAGCTAAATGAATATGGTTTGCAAGCGGCGTACAGTTTACTAGGTGTAAGCAACAGAGCGTATGTAGCTAGAGCAAATATTGATCTAGATGCATTAACTGCAACAGCAGTTGCTCCGACGTCTAACCCTGTAGCAGGTACATATTGGCTAGACACTGCAACTACTGTATTTGGAATATTTGCATGGAATTCAGCGGCAGCAAGTGTAACAGGCGGACAGAGCTTTACTAATAAAGTTCCAACAGTTATTACAGATGCAACTAAAGTTACTGGCGGAGCACCTAAAGGCTCAGTTGGAGTAATTGGCGATTACGCTATTGTTGCAACAACTACACTTAACAAACTTTATTTCAAAAACTATTTAGGTACTTGGGTACAAGCAGGCACATCAGCCTGGAAAGCAAGTCATGGTACTGTACAAGGTACTGCAAACCCAACAATCGTTAATGGTGAAACACTAGTTATTAACTCAACTACTGTTACTTCTTCAGGCACAACTAGTGCTTCTTTAGTAGGTGACATTAATACAGCAACAATTACTGGCATTACAGCGGCAGCAATTGACAACGTAGTAGTTATTTTTAGTACTGGCGCAAACGTTGTGCTTGCAGAAGGCACTGGTGCACTAGCTGATGCTGGCTTAATAGCAGGTACATATTATGCACCAGCATTAACTATTGCCCCGCATACAAGTGTTCCGGCATACAAATCAAGTGATGTTAATTCACGCCCAACAGGCAGTCTTTGGGTTAAGACTACACAACCAAATGCAGGCGCTAACTGGAAAGTTAAAGTATGGAATGATGCTACTAAATTATGGGACACTAGTTCAGCACCAATTTATGCAACTAACCAGGCAGCATTGTTTGGATTAGATAAAACATTAGGTGGATCAGGTTTAGGCTTAAAATCAATTTATGTTAAATCAAATGACGGTGAAGCAACAGATGAAACTGGCGACTTTAAAATTTACAAAAGAGCGGCAACAGGTGCAACAACTATTACTAGTGGCATAATTACAACAGGTGTGTCTTCTGCAAGTTTTACAATTAAAATTGCAGAAACATTAGTTGGTAATGCGGCACTACAAGCTGACATTTCTTGTTCAGGAACTACAACTGGCGCCGCATCTGACGCAGAAGTAATTGCTAACTCAATTAATGCGGCAGGGTTAACAAACGTTAGTGCTACAGTAGACGCACAAAACAGAGTTGTTATTACACACTCAAAAGGTGGTGACTTTAGAATTAAAGATCACGTTGGTTCAGCGTTTGACGAAATGGGCTTTAGTGCTTATGTAGATGCAAATACTGGAACATCTAACTTGTACACTGCACCAGCAGGTGATACAGGCCACGAATTTGTTGCTTCGAATTGGCAAGTATTAACATATACTGCAAGTACTACTGCTCCTACAGCATTAGCATCTGATGGTACATTATGGTACAATTCAATTACTGATGAATGTGACATTATGATTCACAACGGTACTACATGGGTTGGTTATTTAGATCCATCAGCACCGTATTACGATGCAAATACTGCAAATCAAACAAGTCCAGGAGGACCAATTGTAAGTGCAACTGAGCCAACAGCGGCTACAGGACAATCAGATGGAACTGCTCTTAAGAACGGTGACATTTGGGTATCAACAGCAAACTTAGATAACTATCCAACTATATACAAGTATAGTACTGCGTTGGCTAAATGGGTAGCAGTTGATAGTGCAGACCAAACTACTGAAGACGGTATTTTGTATGCTGACGCACGTTGGGGCTTATCAGGCGCTACTAGTAATGTAGCAGGAACTATTGTAGAATTGTTAACAAATAACTTCTTAGATGCAGACGCACCTGACCCAGCACTATATCCAAAAGGTATGATGTTGTTTAACTTGCGTAGAAGCGGATTTAACGTTAAGAAATTTGTACGTAATTATGTTGACACAAATGCAGTTAACAAGCGTTTCAACAGTGACGAAGCAATGACAAGCTATTACACACACCGCTGGGTTACTGAATCAGCTAACCAAGCAGACGGCAAAGGAAGCTTCGGACAAGGTGCACAGCGTAAAGTTGTTGTACAAAGTCTACAAGCAATGCTTAACAGTAATGATGCAATTAGAGATGACGAATCAAGACTCTTTAATGTAATTGCTACACCTGGATATCCAGAGCTAATTGGTGAAATGATCACACTAAATTATGACAGAGGCTTATCAGCATTTGTTATTGGTGATACACCAGCAAAACTAACTCCGGATGCAACATCACTTAACGAATGGGGCACTAACGTGAACCTTGCAGTTGAAGACAACGATGATGGACTTGTTAGCAACGATGAATACTTAGGTGTTTATTATCCATGGGGCTTTACAAGTGATAATGCAGGTAACAATGTTGTTGTTCCGCCAAGTCATATGATGCTAAGAACTATTGCACTTAGTGACCAAGTTAGTTATCCATGGTTTGCACCAGCAGGCACAAGACGAGGAGGCATTACTAACGCAACAGCAACTGGTTATATTGATAACGAAGGCGAATTTAATTCAATAGCACTAAACGAAGGACAACGTGATACACTTTACGGTATTAAAGTTAATCCAATTACGTTTATTACAGGTGCTGGATTAGTTGCATTTGGACAGAAAACAAGAGCAAGGAATGCTAGTTCATTAGATAGAATTAACGTTGCAAGACTTGTTATCTATATGCGCAGTCAGCTTAATAAACTTGCTAAGCCGTATATTTTTGAACCAAACGATAAAATAACAAGAGACGAGATTAAGCAAGCGGCAGAGAGCTTGTGCTTAGAACTTGTTGGATCAAGAGCGTTATATGACTACCTAGTTGTGTGTGATGAATCAAACAACACAGCAAGTAGAATAGATAAAAACGAGCTTTACTTAGATATAGCAATTGAACCAGTTAAGGCAGTGGAGTTCATCTTTATTCCACTTAGACTTAAGAATACAGGGGAAATTGCAGGTCTTTAAAATCTTAGAAAATGGGGGCTAGAAATAGCCTCCATTAAAAGATAAATACTTGCAACAGGAGAAAATAGAATGGCAATTTCAACACTCTCAAAAATTACAGTACCTTTAGCTAGTGATACTTCGTCTTCAACACAAGGTTTGTTGATGCCGAAATTACAGTATCGCTTTAGAGTTACACTTGAGAACTTTGGTGTAAGTACACCGACAACAGAATTAACGAAACAAGTAATTGACGTAACACGTCCGGTAGTAAACTTTGAAGAAATAGAAATTCCAGTTTACAACAGTAGAGCATATCTAGCAGGTAAGCACTCATGGGAACCGATTACACTTAACTTACGCGAAGACGTAAACAACAATGTACAAAAACTTGTTGGCGAACAGCTACAAAAGCAGTTTGACTTCTTCGAGCAGTCAGGTGCGGCTTCGGGTATTGATTACAAGTTTGTAACTAGAATTGAAGTACTAGACGGCGGCAATGGAGCAAACACTCCTAACGTATTAGATACATTTGAATTGTACGGTTGCTTTGTGCAAAATGCAAACTATAACTCATTAGCATACAGTGCTAACGAGCCGGTAACAGTTGCACTTGCAATTAGATACGACAACGCAATCCAAACAACAGGCGGTGGTATTGGTACAAATGTTGGTAGAACGCTTAATAGTCTAATAACAGGCGGCGGCGGAATTGGTTAATATAACTTAGTTGCCATCTTAATATTATTAAAAGGAGCTTCGGCTCCTTTTTTTATTATCTGCGTACTTTATTATATAGATAAATATTAGTAAGGAGATCTATATGGCAAACATATTTAACGGCTTTTTTGATAATCTAGTATCTGGAACTACAAATCCAAAAGGCAACATGGCAGACTTTCAGCATGCGGCAAGACTATATACTGACGATGCTTTTAGACTTGCGCCTAAATCTAAATTTCTTTACCACGTTGTATTAGAATTATCGCCCAGTGCTTCAAAGAACTTACCGCAATTAGATCAAAGACATAAAAACGAAATTAATTTATTAGTTAAGTCAGCAGACTTGCCAAAGGTAAGTATAAACACTGTAACTAAAAATATGTACAATCGTAAAAAGAACTTACAAACAAGTTTAGAATATGATCCAGTAAACATTACATTCCATGATGATAACTTAGGTATTACTACAATGCTTATGGAAGCATACTATAGATACTATTATGCTGATGGTAATCATTATGCTGATGGGGTGTCGGCACCTTTCCAGGCAAGAAATACATACGGTCCATCATCTGAACACAGTTATCGTTTTGGATTTGATAATGATTCTGTAGACCCTTTCTTTACTAAGATTACAATTTTTCAAATGGCCCGTCATCAGTACACAGGGTTTACATTAGTTAATCCGTTAATAACTGGCTTTCAACATGATAGTGTAGATCAAGCAGATGCATCAGGAACTATGCAGAATCAAATGACTATTGCATATGAATCTATTTTTTATAGCAGAGGCGCTACCGGAGAAGGCTCTCCTAAAGGATTTGGTGCTGAGCATTATGACCAAACGCCTAGCCCGTTATCATTAGCAGGCGGCGGCACAGAAAGTCTATTCGGCATCGGCGGAGTAGCTGGCGGAATAAGTAGTGTATTAGGAGACATTGCAGGCGGACAGTTTAATCTTGGCACTGCATTAACTGCGTTTAACACAGTTAAAAATGCAAAGTCAATAACTAAAGAAGGATTAAGACAAGAAGGATTTCGTATTTTGAATAATGCAATTACAAATATTGGTAAAGAAAATACTAGTGGCTTACGAAATACTGCTTTCCCTAAAACGAAGCCTCAGGAAGTTTCAACAGCAACAGTAGGTGGTGAAGTAAACCAAACTTTATCATCTTATGCTACAAAAGTACGTGCCGCACAAGAGGCAAATTTATCACCGGGCGAAAAAAGAGCCTTAGCAATTAGACAAGCTCTGGGAGGCTAATATGTCACAATTAAATGTAATACGTCCTGACAGCGGTAACGAAGTTAAAGAGTTTTTTAATAACTACTTTACTGAAGCTATTAGTTACCCTGCTAATCAAGTTGACGCTGTTGTGGGCTTCTTTGAAAACAGAGGGTTTGATACAGCAAGTGCTGCCGGAGTAGCTACAGTATTATTGCAACAGGCAAAATTGGATGATGTTAATGTGTTTACATTACTTGATACATTAAAAGGTTTAGAAGACGTTGCAATTAGTCAAATTGTTGCTGAAATATTAAACTTTAATAGATTAAAAGTTAGTACACTAGGCTACAAAATTAATAATCAAATCCCTAGGACAGAAAACAGAAACATAGTGGTGTAGCATGGGCCGCTTTGCTCAAGGTAGATATACATTAAAGAATCCAGAAAAGTTTGTAGGGAACAAGGCTCCGATATATCGCAGTAGTTGGGAGTTTACTTTTATGCAATTCTGTGACAACAACCCTGCTATTACACAATGGGCAAGTGAAAGTATAAAAATTCCCTACAGAAATCCGTTAACAGGCCGTCAAACTATATACGTGCCTGACTTTTTTATTGCATATGGAGATAAAAGCGGTAAACAAAAAGTAGAACTTATTGAAATTAAACCAGCAAATCAAACACATAAAAGTCAACTAGGCAAAAGTAAACATAACCAAGCACATTGGATTGTTAACCAAGCTAAATGGGAAGCGGCATCTGCATGGTGCAAACAAAAAAGTATTACATTTCGAATATTAAATGAAAATGACATCTATCATAATGGAAAGAGATCAAGATGAATTTAGAACAATATAGAGTACATATGACAGACATAGCAATGCAACATGGCAAGTTTGTTAGAGGTGCAAAGTATGTTAGACAATGGGATAAGCACTTATCTGAAAAAGAATACATGGTAAAAAAAGCTGAAGAATTTGGCATGTTGACAGATGTTAAAACAGCAATTGATATTGGTACTGGCGTAGGAATGTTACCGTACTTGCTTATGCAAAAAGATATACAAACTGAAGCTACTGATATCGAAGAAGAAGTTACAGGCCCAATGTTTAAAAAGTGTTGTGATTTAATTAATTTAAAAAGACATCATTTATACATTTACAACGGCAAACCTATGGACTTTCCAGGCAAGTATGATTTGTTTATTGCTAGTAGAACAGAGTTTGATAGAGAGTTTTTAGAGCCAGGTGAAAAATTTGATTATAAATTTTTCTTAGATGATGTATTTCAGTATGTAAATAAAGTCTTTATCAAAACAAATAACGCAGGCTCGGGCAAAGGTTATCCTGATTGGTTGAGCCCTTATCTGTACAACCCAGGTGGCGAAGGGTTAGGAAAGCCTTACAGAGCATGGTACATTCATATAACAAAAGAACAATGGGCAAGTGATCCTAATTCTGCTAAATAATAGTAGCAGTTAATGGAAATGATATGACAAAAAAATTAGAAGAATTATTAAACTTACCTGACAGTCAAGAAATAATCGCCGCAAGTAAAGCTGAAAAAGTTGAAATAAAAGTAGCTGAGCAAAAGGAAACTAAGCGAGATATTGCTGAGTTTGATAAAATTACAGGAGCACTACCAGCTGTAAAAGGTTTAGGCGAAATGGCAGATAAAGAGCTTAATGAAATTGCTAACAAAGCTATGCAAGCATATGACGATCTAATGGATTTAGGTATGAATGTAGAAAGTCGTTACAGTGGTAGAGTATTTGAAGTAGCTGGCGGCATGCTTAAAACGTCTCTTGATGCTAAAGTTGCTAAGTTAGATAAGAAGTTAAAAATGATTGACTTACAACTTAAAAAAGAAAAAGCAGATAAAGACGGCGGCCTTGACGCAGGCGCTGGTATCATCAACGGAGCAGGCTATGTTGTTACTGACCGAAATAGCTTGTTAGAGAAGCTAAAAGGTATGGATAAAGATAAATAGTTTATAAGGAATTAATCATGAGATCGTTTACAGAAGTTTTATTAGAGTCTAAAAAGACTTATTCATTCAAAATAGGGTATGCAGGTGCATTACCTGAAGGGTTTGAAGACAGTATGGAAACATGCTTACAGAAATTTGAAGTTACTAGTATGGGAGCAGGTAAGAAAACCCCAATACAAGAACGTCCTTTAGATTTTCCACAGTTACAAAATGAAGAAGTTACATACTGGGAAGTTGAAATGAACTATCCTAGTACACCGCAAGTGTTACAACAATACGTTGCAGACTGTTGTGGATGTGATCAAGCTAGATTTATAGTAAGAAACATGAACGATCCTAGAGAAGATTATCAAGACTCTAACACAGATGAACCTTATGAAACTAAACTAGAAACTGAAGACATGGGAGGCGAAAGCGCCCAAGACAATGTTGCTGGAAATAGAGTTATGGACCTTTTAAAGGAACTAGAAACTGTACGTAAAGAGCGTACAATTGATCCTACTGCTGGAGCTCCTGTAGGAGACAGTAGCGATATAGGTGACAACGAAAATACAAAAAGCCCAGTAGGAGGTGCAAAATGAAAGACCTATTAACTAAGTTAGCAAATTTAGATAAAGATATACAAACCATTAACGAACAAACTGATCCGTTAGCGGAAACAGCGTCAATGAATATTTCAATGGCAGGCGACAGTGCAGACGAAGTTGCACAACTTCTTAGCATAATGCGTAGCGGTGGCGAACTAACCACAAAAGCTCCAGAAGGCCCTGCAATGACTAGTATGCCAATGAACAAGGCACTTAGTATTATGGATGCTCCACCTGCTGATGAGATGCCAAGCGAAGGCGCATACGGTGAAAATGAAGGCCCGTGTCCAGAGTGCGGCGAAAAGAAACACATACTAAAAGCATGTTCATCGTGTGGATGCAGTGAAGGAGTTGAAGTTGACGAATGGGCAAACGATGCTGATCCGTCATACGCAGATCACCACACTATGACACACGATTTGTCAGGCGGTATTAACCGTTCAAAGACAATGCACGAACCGGCAGCTGATGGTGACAATCCATTAGCAGTTGAAGCATCAGACGAAGAAGCAATTGAAGCTATTAAGAATGAATTGTATGCCGCACTTGCTGAAAAGAAAAAGCCAGATTTTCCAGACTTAGACAATGATGGCGATAAAGAAGAGCCAATGAGTCAAGCGATTGCACAACGTGATGGCGAAGATGATGATGACGAAGACACTAACGAAGCCATGGAAGAAGATGAAGTTCAAGCTATTCTTGCCAAGCATCCTGAATCAGCGTCGGCAATGAAACAAGGTGCTGATATTATGGACCATGACGACTTATACGATGATTTATATTCATACTTTGTTCAAAGTGGCGATATGCCATATGGTACACAAAAAGCTAGAGATGGCGATCCGTACGAATGGGTACAAGATAGACTAGATTCTCTAGGATTCACGGGCGGCGAAGATGAGTCAAGTGAAGTTAACAGTGATACTACGTATAGCATTTCAGGCAAGACATCAGAAGCCGATGAAGAATTAGCAAGAATTGCAAAAAATGCAGGCCAGACACAAGAAGAAGGAATGAAAGATCGAGACGCTTACTCAGCAGATGAGAAGGCTAAGTCTAAAAAAGATGTAACATTACCTAAAGCACCTTGGGATAAAAAAGATGATGACGAAGATGAAAAAGATGAAGCTACACTAGAGCATGAAGAAACACTCCGTGCTATTAGAGCAATATCTTTTTAAATAAGTCTTAATTTATAACATTCAATAGCGTCTTCGGGCGCTATTTTTTTGAGTAAATACTGTATGAGCAATTTAAGTGTAATACAAAACTGTAAAACAGTAAAGTCATATCCTTATCCGTATGTAGCTATTGATGGTGCATTGCCGCAAAAGATTTATGATGAATTAGAAAAAACATTTCCTGAAGACATAGTATGCAGTACTGAACCAGGCGATGCAGGTATAACTTTTAGATATAAAAGCCGCCAAGCAAAAGAAGATGCAGTTATTCCTAATATATGGAATGACTTTTTTGAATTCCATACTAGTCCAGAATACTTTAGAAGCTGTGCTAGACTATTTGAAAAAGGTATACTACAATATTATGGTGCAGAGTTTTATGAAAATTTAATTACAGATAGTGTAGGAATACGTAAACTGTCAAAAGGTAAACATGTTACTGACTGTCAATTTGTAGTACACGAACCAATTGATCAAACAGGTACGTCAAGAACCCCGCACTTAGATAACCCTAAAGAAATATATGCAGGGTTATTGTATATGAAAAAAGATACAGATACTGCAACAGGTGGAAACTTTACAATACACGAAACTATTAAAGAAGTAGAAAATTTTAAACCAAAACCAAATACAGGTAGAGAAGTAGAAGATGATGTACATATTCCACACATTGAAATTCCGTATAAAGCAAATAGCTTTGGTATGTTTTTAAATGTTAAACACAGTGTACACAGTGTTACTCCGCGAATTGCACCTATTGAGCGCAGGCGTAGTATTAATATTATAGGTGAGTTTATGAAGCACGGCAGAATGTGGGAGGTTGAACACTAATGGCAACAGCACTAGACGGCGTCTTAATTAAGAAGGCAAATAGACAAGAAACATTTAGTGAAGCACACGTTGAAGACCTTATGAAGTGTATGGATCCTAAAGACGGATATGACTATTTTGCACGTAATTTTGCATATATACAACATCCGGTAAAAGGAAAACTTCTTTTTGATCCGTTTGAATATCAAGAACGGTTACTTGCAAGCTATCATAACTATAGATTTAATATTAATATGTTGCCTAGGCAAACAGGAAAAACAACGTGTGCGGCGATCTACTTAGCGTGGTACGCAATGTTTGTACCTGATCAAACAATTCTAATTGCCGCACACAAGTATACAGGCGCTCAAGAGATTATGCAACGTATCCGCTATCTCTATGAAATGTGCCCAGACCATATACGTGCCGGTGTTACAAACTACAACAAAGGTAGTATTGAATTTGAAAATGGGTCACGTATTGTTAGTGCTACAACAACAGGCAACACAGGACGTGGTATGTCCATATCATTGTTATACTGTGATGAGTTTGCATTTGTGCAACCTAATGTTGCTATTGACTTTTGGACTTCTATATCGCCTACACTAGCAACTGGTGGACGAGCAATTCTTACAAGTACACCTAACAGTGACGAAGATACATTTGCTACAATTTGGAAACAAGCAGAAGATAAGTTTGACGAACACGGTAATGAACAAGAACTAGGACAAAATGGGTTTCATAGTTTCCGTAGCTACTGGACAGAACATCCAGACAGAGACGACAAGTGGAAACAAGAAGAACTTGGACGCATTGGCGAAGAAAGATTTAGACGCGAATATGATTGTGAATTCTTAGTATTTGATGAAACACTTGTAAGCTCAATTAAACTAGCAACAATGGAGGGAGATGTCCCTATAATTAATATGGGGCAAACACGTTGGTATAAAAAGCCAACGCCAGAGTTTACGTATGCAGTTGCCCTTGATCCTAGTATGGGCACAGGCGGAGATAATGCCGCTATACAAGTATTTGAATTACCTAGTTACGAGCAAGTAGCAGAGTGGCAACATAATACAACAGCTATACCAGGACAAATAAGAGTACTTGCAGACACATGCAACTACATACAACAAGAAACTAATAATGCAAATGGTATATATTGGAGTGTTGAAAACAACGGAATTGGTGAAGCATGCCTACTTGTTATAAATGACTATGGTGAAGAAAATATTCCTGGATTATTTGTAAGTGAACCAATGCGCAAAGGTCACGTAAGAAAATTCCGCAAAGGATTTAATACTACACATGGTACTAAAATTACAGCATGTAGTAGACTTAAAACAATGTTAGAAAATGATAAAATGATTATACATAGTAAACCGTTTGTATCAGAACTTAAAAACTTTGTTGCAACAGGTAGTAGTTACCAAGCTAAGACAGGACAAAGTGACGATTTAATAAGTGCAACATTACTTGCACTTAGGATGATGGCTGTGCTTAAAGATTGGGATCCTAGAATTTATAATACCTTCAATCAAGTAGACTCGGTAGAGGACTACGAACCGCCCATGCCTATCTTTATTAGTAGCAGTTATTGATAAATACTTACATGTTAGATTTAGATACAATAAGCGAAGAGCTTTTTAATAAAATACGTGGTAGGTTTAGTGAAGTTTCTATCGGCAACGAAGCAGGCGAAGTGACTAATATCCCTAAAGATGCTAGATACTTTGACTTTAAATACGACGAAGACAGTAGTGTTAGCGTTAGTGTAAGTGAAAAAGATGGTGTAGTTGTTATGTATAACAACGAATTATTCACTAAAGACGAATCAATACAAAAAAGTAATTGGTACGGTTTCTTAAAAGAACTTAGAAGTTTTGCTAGAAAAAGACTTTTAAACTTTGACGTAAGAGATATTACAAAATCTAATTTAGAAAAAAGAGATTATAAATATCTAGCAACAAATTCCGGAGACGACAACATGACAGAATCAAAATTATACGGAACAGGTAAAGTAAGTTACCAAAACGTAGACACTGCAAGAATAGTTATTAAGCATACTGAAAGTGTCAATCAAGAACGTGCCGGCGGCCGCACACAAAAAATTGGAACTATACATATCGAAAGTTCCGAAGGCGAACGCTTTAAGTATCCGTTCAAACATTTGAATGGTGCAAGAGCAATGGCACGACACGTAGCAGAAGGCGGTAATGCGTATGATGACTTTGGTAAGCACATTGTTAGTATGTCGGAAGAGCTCAGTAAGCTAAAGAAATTTAAATCACATATGTCAAGAAACGGCGTCATGGCCGAAGGTCTTGCAGAATATTCAGACGTAGTAAATGATCGTATTGATGCAGTTAAGCGTACAGTAGAAACATTACAGCGTAAAAGTGTATATGCAGAAACAGTTGCAAATTTTGAATCAACTATACTTGAAGATGTTCCGGAAGATATTTCAAGTAACTGGATTGACCAACTTACTATTAGACAGTTCAACGAAGAACTAGCAGATGTATTTCCATACATTTACAAACTAGTAGGCGAAGCAACTAAAGCAAAATCACTAGGCCCAGAAGATTTAGAAGAAAAGAAAGGTCCTTGCTGGACTGGACACGAACGAGTACCTGGCACTAAAGAAGGTGAGCCAGGTTCTTGTCGCAAAAAAGGAACAACCAAAGAAGAGATTGAACTAGAGCAAGGCTTTGAAGAAATGATGGGCCAATTTGCAGAAGCAGTCAGTAAACAGATTTTTCTAGACTTTAGCAAAGAGTTAATAGACATCCAACGTACAGACGACACTGAAGTGTTTACTGCAACACTTGACGGATTAGGTTATATAAACGACCCAGAAGAAGAAATTGATCTTGAAGGCACACCTGTTACAGTTACAATAGATGCATTTGGTTATGTCCAAGAAGGCGAATTTAAAATTGTTAGTGTTGTCGGCGATGATGGCACACAGTATGTACTAGACCAAACTGATACTTGGGATATAAGTATGTTGACTGATGCTTTCAGTGACGCATTAGCAACTGAGTCGGCAGAAGGAGTTAGTGAAGCATACATTAATACAAGTAATGATGCTGTAGATGTACTAGGCGCATTGCGCGGTAAAGGAAAAAAGATTGAACGTGGTCAAGACGATGATCAAGGTAACTTAGCAAACGCTTATGTTAATGATGTATGGGATGTATACACATTTATTGAAGCAAGAACAAACGGATTCAAAGGTCTAGATAAAAATGCTATGGCAGCTATTGAAGCAATGATGAAACTACGCGGCGAAGCAAAGAAGTTAGAAACTAAGCCAGGTTCGGGCAAGAACGGCAAGTTTGGTAATCAAATTGTAAACACATTATATCCAGTAATAGAATACCTATATACAACAGATTTTGATAGAAGCAAAAAAGAAGATGAAACAGAGTGTGGCGATGGCGCACCAACTGAAGACACTAAAGAGCAAAAGATACCATTAGGCGAGTTCATCCTTAGTTACTACGACAAAGAAACAGGCGAATTTCCAAAAGGTGAAACAGCAATACTTACTATGGTCGAAAAGGATTACGGCGAACAGTTTATTAATCCTGCTAAGAGTTTCATCGGACAGGTTCAAGCAACTGTAGAACAACATCAAATGCAAACACAACCACAGCAAATGGAAGCAGTATCAGACGAAGAAGCAATTGAATCTTGGTATGATGAAGTAGTTAGTGCAATCACTAGTCGAAACATAACATTTCCAATAGCAGAACCAAAAATTCAAAAAGTTGCAGATGTTGTTGCAGATGATTGGGGCGATCAAGGACCTTCCGAGGATGTAGTTTTATCTATTATTAATGGCGAAAACGATCAAACAACTCAAGATACAATGGAAGATGATTTTGACAGAATTCGTGAGTTAGCAGGACTACGCTAACCCACTTATAAGTTTTATTTCTTTTTCTTTAAAAAAGACTTGACATGTTGTAGCAATCAGTGTATTATATATACTGTGCTATACGACAAACAGGCACGAAGAACGTAGCAATGTAGCTACATATAGAAAAACATAGGCACTATTAGGAGGCATAAAACTATGGCATCATTAGCAGAAATCCGAGCGAAGCTCAAAGAACAAGAAGCAAACACAGGCGGCAATCGTTCGTCAGGTGGAGGCGACAACGCAATATTTCCATTCTGGAATATGCAAGAAGGACAAAGTGCAACTGTACGATTCCTTCCAGACAAAGACGAATCCAATACATTTTTCTGGACAGAGCGACTTATGATTAAGTTACCTTTTTCAGGCATCAAAGGCGAGCCGTCAAGCAAGCCTGTACAAGTACAAGTACCTTGTATGGAAATGTATGGCGATTCTTGTAATATTCTAAGCGAAGTACGCGGTTGGTTTAAAGACGCAAGTCTTGAAGACATGGGTCGTAAATACTGGAAGAAACGTTCATACGTATTCCAAGGCTTTGTATCAGATAATCCGTTGCAAGAAGAATCACCAGAGAATCCGATTCGACGCTTTATTATTGGTCCACAAATTTTCCAGCTTATTAAGCAGGCACTTATGGATCCAGATATGGAAGAATTGCCAACAGACTTTACAGGTGGCGTAGACTTCCGTTTAAACAAAACTAGTAAAGGTGGTTATGCAGACTACTCAACATCTAACTGGGCACGTAGAGAGCGCCCACTGACTGATGCTGAAATGAATGCTGTAAATACACACGGATTGTATAACTTAGGTGACTTTCTTCCTAAGAAGCCAGATGAGATTGCTGTTAAAGTAATGCAAGAAATGTTTGAAGCATCGGTTGATAACCAACCGTATGATGCAGAACGTTGGTCGCAATACTTCCGTCCTGCAGGCATGCAGTCACGTACAGGTGATCCAAATGTTGCAAGTGCAGGTGGTAGTGCTGTTTCAAGAACAGCTGACGCAGTAGCGGCTCCAACACCAACTCCAACACCAACTCCAGAAGCGGCTCCGGCAGTAACTGCTCCAGTAGCAGAAGCACCGGCAGCAACAGGTGGTGAAGCGAATGACATTCTAGCAATGATCCGTTCGCGTCAACAAGGTTAATAAACTGATCAGTAAGGGGTTACGGCCCCTTACTTCTTTATAGCTTTTTAGGAGAAAACATGGCTAAATCATTTGATGTAAGCAAGTTCCGTAAGGACTTAACTAAGAGTATCTCAGGCATGAGTACTGGATTTAACGATCCTACTGATTGGATTTCAACAGGATCATATGCACTAAACTATCTTATCTCAGGAGACTTTCACAAAGGTGTTCC